>Ga0272446_1006329_pt1 | contig 12406 bp, 13 predicted proteins | sample YNPCB0061_FD_194587 | JGI IMG/M metagenome (GOLD analysis project Ga0272446, IMG submission 194587) | Hot spring microbial mat communities from Yellowstone National Park, WY, United States - YNP-CB-006-1 | ecosystem: Environmental > Aquatic > Thermal springs > Hot (42-90C) > Sediment | place... | reverse complement strand
TTAGCACTCAACCCAAATTGTTCTCGCAGGTCGTTATAGACCAACGACTGAATCGTTGTTTTGCTGGTTGTTTTGGGTTTGACTCGCTCATTGGCATAGTTGCAAGCAGCAGCAAACGCCTGAAGCAATGCCTCAATCTTGGCATTCTGTTCGGGTGTGGTTGCAAGTTTGCAAACTAGTGTCAGAGTTTGTTTCATCCTCTTACACTCCCGCATGTAACTATGAAAAACAAGCGTACTAAACCTGGCAATTTCGGGGGTATTGAACCCCTCTCAATTGCCGCTCCTGTCCCTCCCCGACCTGAAGGTGCGGGGCTTCTCGGAGGTTTTCTGTGACATACTTAATACATGGGCAATTCAATTGTACGCACAGATAGGTGGCCTCTCAACCCTACTCCAGAGACAAAGACGTATCTGGAGATGACGGTTGCTGAGTATCGGTCATTTTGCAAGGCGCTGTCCTATGTCGTTATGGGGCACTGGCGCAAAATCGCATCGGCCAATAGTCGCTGTACTGCTGTTGAAACGCTCATCCACAAGACCAATAAGAATCCCCATCCAACGTACAGCTACTTTGGAACGAGGTTCTACAAATTCCCCAGCTATTTGCGACGGGCGGCCATCGAGTTTGTGTGCGGTCAAGTCTCGTCATTCCTAACTCGTTATGAGCAGTGGCAGTGTGGCAGTCGCAACTGCAAGGATGCAAGACCACCCCAGTTCACTCCCGATTCGGGTTGCTATCCAGTCTTGTATCGAGAGCAGTGCATCAAGATTCACAATTTGGTGCAACTTACTGAGAACAAGGTTGTCGAAGTTGGTGGAGGTGTTGCTTTGGTCTATCCCAGAGGAACTTCATCATGGGCGTTTGACGGTTCTGGGCAGGTAACACGAAGCCAGCACAACTATGCTTTGGCAACGTTCCAGACGGGCAAGTAGTTTAAGAAAGACCCCAGCGCCTAGAAGACAAATCATCATGTTAGAAACAGCACTCCGGGAGCAATTACTAGCGGCACAACCGCGTTTCTTGCACTTGCTGGATCAATTTACACGGGCACAACTACTGGTGGTGGGGGATCTCACCCTCGATGAATTCCTCACCGGCCAAGTGGAGCGGCTCTCGCGGGAAGCACCGGTCTTAATTTTGCGCCATGAAACCACCCGCCAAGTTCCGGGGGGGGGTGCCAATGCCATCTATAACTTGGCTAAGTTGGGGGCAACGGTACAGGCGGTGGGAGTCGTTGGCGACGATAGCCAAGGACAAGCCCTTTGCAATATTTTTCAGGCAGCGGGGATTGCCACCGAGGGTATTCTCAGGGATGCGGCTCGACCCACAGTGACCAAAACTCGCATCTCAGGTCATGCGCGCCAGTCGGTCACTCAGCAGATTGTGCGGGTCGATCGCAAGTCTGATGAGCTACCCCATCCACGCCTGCAAGAGGAATTAGCAGCCTTTATTCGCCACCATGCTGCCAGTGCTGATGCGATCGTCTGCTCCGACTATGGTGATGGTGTCTTCACGCCACCGGTGATCCAAGCTGCCCTACAGCACCACTGCACAATTGTGGATACGCAGCGGGATCTACCCCGATACCACGGCGCCTTTTTGTTTACGCCCAACCTCCCGGAAGCCGAAGCGGCGGTGGGGTATGCCATTCGCAGTCCCGATGATGTGCTGAGGGCTGGCCAAGACTTACTGGAGCTGACTGCGGCCAAGCACATCCTCATTACCCGAGGGGATGCTGGGATGAGCCTATTTAGCCATGGCGAACCGCCCAGTCATTTACCGGCATTTAACCGCACCGATGTGTTTGATGTCACGGGGGCAGGAGATACTGTCGTGGCGGCCTTGACCTTAGCGCTGGTTGCGGGGGCAAGCCTCTGGGAAGCGGCAGTTCTGGGTAACTTGGCTGCTAGTATTGTTGTGCGTCGGTTTGGAACGGCTACCACCACCACAGCGGAAATGGCGGCGGCACTTCATCATTTGCTAGAAACAGACTAACTGGCTTAATCGGCGATCGCCTGCACCAGCCATTGGCGAACTCCCTGCGCCAAGGTACGGGCAAGCTGCTGCTGCGCTTGGGGGTTCACAATCCACTCAAATTCTTCAGGATGGATCATAAAACCCAACTCCAACAGAACAGCGGGGGCAACGGTTGGGCGGGTGAGGGCTAAGTTGTTCCAAAAGACCCCGTACTGCTGCCGTCCTAAATTGCGGCTGAGGTACTCTGCGAGGAATACGGCTAAGTCATGGCTTTGGGGATGGTACCAAAAGGCACCCATCCCTTGGGTGTTGCGGGCATCGCCAGCATCCGGCAGAGCATTGTAGTGCAAGCTCAGGGCAAGGGTTGGCTGGGCTGCCTCAATGGCGAGAATCCGATCTGGCAAATCCAGATCCATATCCTCAGTACGGGTGAGCACCACAGTAGCGCCTAGGGCTTCAAGTTCCGGTGCCAGTTTCTGGGCGACGGCCAGCGTTACCACTTTTTCTGGGGTGCCATCCGGCCCCCGCGCTCCCAGATCATCGGGACCCCCATGGCCGGGATCGAGCAAGATCGTGAGACCTGCCAAGGGTCGAGACCCCCGTTGAATGCGGGGCGGATGACGCAGTTGCAGGACAAGGCGAGTTTCCTCGTAGGCAACGCGGTACCCCCACTGTTGGCGGTGGTGCAGGTTAAAGCGGTATTGCACTTTATCTGAGCCTATGGCCTGCCAGTCAAGGCGTTGAATGACGGGATCTGCATCAAGGCGAATAATGTCGGTTTGGGGAATGGTGTTGTACAGGGTGAGGGTCAGGTGGCGATCGCCTTGGTCAATGGCGATGGGCACTGGCACATCGAGCGGGAAGATCACCTCTGTCCAGCCCAATCGTTGGCGACTAGTAATACTGCGAATGGTTGCAGTTGTGGGCACGGCACTGGCGAGAAAGCGGACGTCGTTGGCGCGAATCCAGCCACCGTAGTCGAGTTGCAGCCAATCCCCAGTTTGCCGCTGCACCCGGGCACGGGTTCCCACGGGTAGAGGAGTTAAGCGGGAATAGTCGGTGCCAGCTCCGGTACGAGCCACACCCCCAAGCTCGCGAGTGACTTCAACCACCGGTCGCTGAGCCGGATCCGCCACTTGAATCCGCGCACCTGCCAAGGTGATAGGAGGATTCCCCCCCATCTGCCATTGCACAGTGCCATAGTCACCCGGTGCTCTGAGTTGGCGGCAGTTGCGGTAGAGGGGCGCAGTGGTGCTAGTGACCGCAGCTTGGTCAATGAGTGCCGCTAAGTTCGAGGGTAACTGGATCATTGCTGGCAAGGGCGCTAGGGCGAGGCGATCGCCACCCAGTTGAATCGCTACGGAACGATTGGGCGGGGCAGTTGCTGTGAAGCAAACAATATCGTTGGGGAGGCGCACCAGATCCAGCGTTGGCTCCAGCGGCTTGAGGGTCGTGGGGGGGGCTGCCACTGCGCGTGTAATTGTAAATGCCAAAACTTGCTTGCCTGCCGTCACGGTGATCCGGTTCACCCCGGGCTGAAGGGGCACGCTGGGGGCAAAGTGTCCGGCGGGGGAGCGATCGCCCACCGGAACCCCATTAATCGTCACCGGCATCTCGGGCGGGGCGGTACCAATAAAAAAAATCTGCGGCGCGGTGGTTGTATGCTGTGGTGGCGGATAAACCACCCGCAACTGTGGTGCAGCCATAACCCCAGCAACCGGCATAAGTAGGAGTGTACTAACGCCGCAGCTCAATAACGAGAGGGAATTCACTCAGCCTTGTAACCTCTTTTAACACTATTGAGCCTCTATTAAGCCTCTCTACTCACCTAAGGGAGCGTTCTAGGGGCAGAGGCATAGTGTTGACAATTGTTGCATAGTTTGTGATCCCCGTTAGATCTAAGTTGAATTTTGAACGAAAGACACATTCGATTTTCTCAGAAGATTTTTAATGCTGCCCCAAATCATTTGGTGAATTCGTTGATCCCCAGCACGTAAATATATTTTTTAACATTGGGATCATTGTCAGCGCCTTGAATTCACCGCATAATTAAATATGTTCCTAATCATAAATTTCCTTAATGTTGCGTAATGGTTATTTGCTTCGTATGTCCGCTCTAATTCATTTCCATACGCAGCATTGCTTATCACACTTTCAACCCCTAGTAAAAGAATTTAAGGATCATTTAATTATGGTGACGATGCAAACGATTCACTGCCCTCACTGTGGTAAATTAGCACTGCGACAGCGCTATGGCTCTGTTACTCATACCCAGTGTCCTCACTGTGACTATTTGATGACCATGTGCGATCGCACCGGCCGAGTGTTGGAGGCCTACACCCCCGAAATAACCCATGTTGGCTGCTATGGCGCAAACCTGACCTGCACCCTTGAACGCACCACTGCTCTGTGCTAGCCAAGAAATTTCTTAGAAGAATCTAAAGATTAATGAGGAAAATCCTGAGAGTTGTTAAGATAGTTTACATATGGCTATCTTACTTCTACTGGTTTTAGCATTAGTGCTCTGGTCTGTGCGGCTGCTGCACGGTGCCTATCGCCTACAGGATTTTTCTCTGCTGCTGGCCAGTGGGTTAGTGGCAGTCTCAGCAGGCGGCGTCATCTTTGTGTACAGCCTCATGAATGATTGCGTGGGGTACCTGAGCCAAGGGTCGCCGATGATTGAGGCAGAGTCACCGCTGACGATGTCGGATGTTGCCTACTTCAACAGTGGCTCCGATCGCAAGTTCTGGGATGCCAGCCCCGTCCGCCAGGATAACGCGGCTCCCATCACTACTCCTTAAGCCACCAAATCTCTCCCTAGGGATGGGATCAATCACCATGGGGGTCCGCTATTTTACTGAGGTGAGTTTCCGGGATGACGATAACGATGTCTGGGATGCCCTCACGCGCGCTTTGGGGTTCGTAGAAAGTGAAACCCTAGAGCAGGCGATCGCCCTGCACCATTTTTTTGAGATGCATCCCCTTGTGTGCGGCGTTGAAACCTTTATCCAGTCCAGCGAAAGTTGCCCCTACCTGCTATTGACCACCGATGCCAAACGGATGAGTCAGGCCAATGTGCAGCGCAGCCGCCTAGAAGAGGCGATCGCCCTGCTGGGTGCGAACAGCGCCGGTCTGGATGAATGGCTATTCATGGAAACAACCGCAGACAAGTCCTAGGGAAACTCTTGCATTTGGGGATAGGAGCGATAGTCGCGATCGCCACTGAGCCATTCCACCAAGGTAATTTTGACCCGACCCGCCGCATTGGGAATAATTAAAAACTCTGCCTCCGCTTGGCTGTTCACCACACGAGACTTAAGGGTTGTAGAACCAGCGTCAACAATTCGATTGCTATTGGGCGCATAGATTTCGTAATAGATTTGAATCTTACGAGCGGGCTGATCGGTCTCATTGATCAATCGCCCGGTCAGGCGGTGATACCACACCCCGGCAATGTTTTCACTTTCGAGGGTAACCGCAGTCACCTTCACCACTTTAGGGGCTTCCCGCCGCCGTGCCAGCGCCGCTGGAGTGACTACCGGTAACGCCACACCAATGCTTCCCAGCAGCACACTGCACAGCCAAACGGTTCTCAAGAACTGCATCATAAAATCTTTCAGCCACGAGAATGGTAAAGTGTAAAACGTAAAACCTTGTGTTGGCGATCGCTCTTTAGCCTAGCATTTCGCTGTTCGCGGTCATACTGACAGTTGCTACAACCTCGGCAAAGCATCCTCAACGTCAGGTCTCCATACTTCGGTTTTTGTCAACTGTAGTCACTATGCCAACCGTTCATGTTATTGGTTTGGGGCGCTCCGGTATCGCTGCGGCTCGCTTACTCAAGCGTCAAGGCTGGCAAGTGGAGGTGAGCGATGCCCATCAAACCCCCGCCCTCCAGTCACAGCAACAGCTACTCGAAGCCGAAGGAATCCGGGTGCGTCTGAATTACCGCTTCGACCTAGACACCCTGACCACCCTAGGTCTGCAGCGCCCTAGCGAAATTGTGATCAGCCCCGGCGTGCCATGGCACAGTCCTAGTTTGGTTGCCGCGCGCCAAGCCGGTATTCCCGTGCGGGGAGAAGTGGAAATTGCTTGGAATACCCTTGCTCATCTACCGTGGGTGTGTATTACGGGCACCAACGGCAAAACCACCACAACAGCCCTCACCGCCGCGATTTTTCAAGCCGCAGGCTACAACGCACCCGCCTGTGGCAACATCGGCAATAGTATCTGTGAAGTTGCCCTCACCGGCAGTGACCTCGACTGGGTCATTGCCGAAATTAGTAGCTATCAGTTAGAGTCATTGCCGCCGCTAGCCCCTAAATTTGCCCTTTGGACGACCCTGACCCCAGATCACCTCGAGCGCCATGGTACCCTTGATGCCTACGTTGAAGCAAAAGCCCACCTAATCAATAGTGCTCACCAACCCATTCTTAACGGGGATGACCCCTACCTGCGCACCCACCTCCGCGATCGCTGGCCGCAAGCATGGTGGACCAGTATCCACGGGGCAGCAGCACTCCCTAAAGGAATTGAGCAAGGGATTTACATCGAAGCCGGACAAGTATGGGTCAAAGAGCAGCCCCTAGTACCTGTGAGCCTCTTAAAAATGCCCGGTCAGCATAACCAGCAAAACTTTCTTTTAGCGGTTGCCGCAGCCTATCTTGCTGGCATTCCTGCCCTCACCATTGCCAACGCTGTTGCCAACTTCTCAGGCGTGCCCCACCGCCTTGAACCCATTTGTACTTGGCGACACGTGCAATGGATTAACGACAGCAAGGCCACCAACTACGACGCAGCAGCGATTGGCCTAACATCAGTCACCGCCCCAGTGGTCTTGATTGCCGGGGGCCAACCCAAAGCGGGCGATGATCAAGAATGGCTCAGCCTCATTCAACAAAAAGCCGCATGGGTGCTACTCATTGGCGAAGCGGCTCCTCAGTTTGCTAATCGCCTTGAGGCCATTGGTTTTACCAACTATGAGATTATGGAAACCCTCGATCGCGCCGTGGCAGTTGCTGCAGATCTCGTTACTGAATATCCCGTCAAAACAGTTCTGTTCTCCCCCGCCTGCGCCAGTTTTGACCAGTATCAGAATTTTGAAGAGCGCGGTGAGCACTTTCGTCAACTATGTCTAGAATTGTAGCCCTATGAGCCAGTCTCCAGCGCCTATCCACTGGTGGAGCCGCCTATCCGTTGGGAGTCGCCTGCTGATCATTGCATTAGCCGCCCCTCTCTTGACCCTAAACTTTTGGGCGTTTGCTTCAATTCTCAGCTTTTTTGGCCCCTTGGTGGCGGTGTTAATTATAGCCTCCCTGTTTGCCTTTCTCTTGAATTACCCCGTGCGTTGGATCGAAGAGCAAGGCAATCCCCGCGGACCGGCAGCAGTCGTAGTCTTCTTGCTGGCGCTAGTGCTCATTGCCATTGTTGGCATTGTTTTAGTACCCAATGTCTTAAATCAGGCGCAGCAACTCATCGCCCGCTTACCCGACTGGTTTAGCTCAAGCCAACGACGGCTCTTAGAGTTTGGCCAGTGGATTGATACCTTGAACTTACCCGTCACCATTGATATTGATGCCCTTGCCAACCAATTGCTGGAAAAGCTCAAAGATCAACTACAGGCCGTTGCCCGTGAAGCCCTGAACTTGATTTTAGGGACTGTCAGCAGTGTGGTGGATGTCATTATCAACGTGATCTTGACGGTGGTCTTGACCTTTTACCTTCTACAGCACGGCGATGAGATTTGGGACGGTTTAATTAGCTGGCTACCAGACACCTTACGCCCCACCGCCTCAGAGACCATTCGCAAGAGCTTTGAGAGTTATTTTATTGGCCAGTTAATTCTTGCGTTGTGTATGGGGGTTGGCCTCACCACAATTTTTGTCTTCCTGAAAGTGCCCTACGGTTTATTGTTTGGGGTGATTATCGGCGTGATGGCGCTGGTTCCCTTTGGCGGCACGGTGGGCATTATTTCCGTCAGTTTGTTAGTGACCCTGCAAGATGGCTGGCTTGCTCTGAAGGTGTGTGGGTTTTCCTTTCTGTTTCAACAACTTCTCGAAAATATTGTGGCACCGCGAATCATTGGCAGCTTCACTGGTCTCAACCCGGTTTGGGTCTTTTTAGCCATTTTGACTGGGGCGCGGGTGTCTGGTCTAGTAGGGGTGGTGATTGCGGTCCCCATTGCCGTAGTGATTAAAACCTTTCTCGTGAGTGTGCGATCGCGCCTGAACCTCGAAGACTCTTCACAGCTAGAATTATCCGCACCCCCTACCCCAACAACCACGTTTTCCTCCAAAATGAATCCATCCTAGGAGATAGTGGCGATGCTGCGTGCAATTCATCCCGGTCTTCTCACCTCATTGGTACTGATTGCCTTGACGGGAGTCATTACCACAGTAACGGCCTTTATCGGCTATTACGTGGGGCGGGACTCGTTGCGGGGGGTCTCGCAACCCGTGGTCAATCCAATTCTTGGCAATGCCCTCAGCCACAGTGGTCAAGAGCGCCCCACCATTCTTGATGAGGCCGAAATTATTGCCCGCACCCAAGCCACCATTGCCGACATGAGTAACACCTCAACGGAGCGAGACATTGTGCCCGCCCCTGCTCAGTCCGCAGCCCCTGAGCCACAGGCCAGTGAGCAGAGTAGCCTGCCGATTGTGGCAGAGGATAAGGGGGTGCGCTTAGAAGTTCGCTCAGTCCAGTCTATTGGCCAAGACTTGGTTTTGAACGTTACCCTCAAAAATGACAGTAGCCAAGGGATTCAGTTTATTTATACGTTTCTGGAAGTGAAAGATGATCACGGGAACCTTCTCAGTGCCTTGACGGAGGGGCTACCCACCGAGCTTCCCGCGGGTAGTGATCTAGCAACCGGTGTCATTACTATTCCTAAAAGTTTGCTTGCGGACACAACAACCGTTACCCTGCGCTTAGCCAGTTACCCCAACCAAGATGTGCAGCTACAGGCGGCCCATATTCCAGTGCGGGGTGAGTAACAATGGAGACAGCCACAGCAGAATCCTATCAAGAGTGGGTTGCTGCCAGGGATTGGGTGCGGGTACGGGCAGATTTGGCCGGGGACACTACGTTTATGGTGTGGCAAGGGGCAGTGTATAGTTTTGTGCCGCAGGAACCGCGCCGCCACCTCTTTAACATTGTCGGCATGAGTGCTGCCCGCTGTGTGCCTCATCCAGAATCGGGTTGGTATTTTTTATCCCGCGAGCTAACGTTTTACCTTGACCCAGAGACAAATACCGTGGGCGATCGCTGGCGCAATCCTTGGACACAGGAGGTGTTAACCGTCATTCCTGTGGCTAATGATCCGGTACAGGGGCTGTTTCGCCGTGAGGTGCCCGCCCAGGTGAGGGCAACCACAACTACGTTTCAGTTTGATCTGTTTCCCTACTATGCCAATCCCCTTGCCAGCGACCCCCGGTTTGGTGAGTATAGCCCGCAGCCGCTGTACCAAGCCGTCGAGCTATTTAAGCTGACGGTGGCAACGGCTGATCTGAAGGAGCAGGAGAGTTCAACAATTCGCGATGTCCAGCTCTACTGGAGCCGCATTGGCCCGTGGTTGCCGTGGATGAAAATGGGCGATCGCCCTGGTTACCTGATCTACAGTGCCAGTGGCCAAAAAGCCTTTGAGGTTGCCGCGCTCCCGCGGTTGCTGCAAGAGCAACTGCAACGATTGCCCCAGTATTGCGAAGCCCCCACTACCTACCGCGACGGGGCGGATATGACCTCATGGCTCTATTTTCAAGAGCATTTTGAGGCCTATTTAGCCGGAAAAACCTTTCCGCTGTGATCCAATAGAGAATCCTGTGGCACACTGCAAACAGTGACCTTGAAAGGAGTTGCGGATGCCGACGGTTAGTTTATTGCGGGCTGCTACCTACGATGTGGCGGTGTTGAGCCAGTCTTTGGAGGCACTGTTGGCGCCCCTTGGCGGCATGGCCGCCATTGTTAAACCGGGCGATCGCGTCCTCCTGAAGCCCAACTTGCTCACAGGGGCACGCCCAAAGCACGAATGCGTCACCCGTCCTGAGCTAGTGTACTGTGTGGCCAAAATGGTACGGGCGGTTGGGGGGCAGCCTTTTTTGGGGGATGGCCCTGCCTTTGGCTCTGCCTTGGGGGTAGCGCGCAACAATGGCTATCTCCCCTTTATTGAGGCGCTGAACTTGCCCGTGATTGAATTCCATGGCGATCGCTACAGTACCAGCAATCCTGAGTTTCAGCATCTGCGCCTCAGTAAGGAGGCCATGGCCGCCGACGTGGTCATTAATTTGCCGAAAGTCAAATCCCACGTCCAACTCACGCTTACCCTTGGTGTGAAAAATCTCTTTGGCTGCGTGCCGGGCAAAATGAAAGCATGGTGGCACATGGAAGCCGGTAAAGATAGTGATCGCTTCGGGCGGATGCTGGTGGAAACGGCTCGCGCCATCAGCCCCGATCTGACGATTATGGACGGCATTATCGGCCATGAAGGCAATGGCCCCAGCGGTGGCACCCCCCGCCCCTTGAATATATTAGCGGCCAGCCAGAATGTCTTTGCCCTTGACCGCGCCATGGTGGCCATTCTCAATGTTGATCCAGAGCGCATCCCCACCCAGCGCGCAGCGACGGCTCTCGGCTTAAACTACACCCTCGAGGAGCTACACTTTCCCTTGGCGCAACCAGAAGAACTACAGGTTCCAGACTGGAAACTGCCCAGCCAGATGATGCCCATCGATTTTGGTGCCCCCCGCGTCCTGAAATCTACCTTCAAGCATCTGTATATCCGCTGGATTAAAGAACCCTTAGCCACCTATACCCACCAGTCTTAGGAGAAGTACGGTTTTCAGAACCTTGTAAAATTTGTTAACATTAAGACCATGGGCGTTTGTACCAGTAGCTAACGATCACACCTGAGCGACTCACCTGATCTGATGGGCTGGGCAGCTACTGACGAAGATACGCGGTAAGTTCACTCTTCGTGTGCTGTTGATGGCCTAGATGTCTGGAGCATCGGGCAGCCTATCCTTAAGTTCCGTTTTGGCCAGCATTAAGGAGTTGGGGTGTTCCTGAACAGAAGTATGATTTTCGGGTTTGAGTCTTTTACCGCCCTCACCCTAGCACTCTCCTTTGGGAGAGGGAACAAGACTCTTAGCTCCCCTCTCCCTAGGGAGAAGGGTTGGAGATGAGAGCAATTCATGGCCAGATTCAGCAACAGCAGGAGTTGGTATGGCACTTTACGCAGAACTGCATCGGCATTTAGGTGGCTCGGTTGTGCCGCGTATCCTCTGGCGTTACTTCCAGCGCAACGATCCGTCGCGTGCGGCTCGCTTCCCGGACTATAGCGAATTTGAAACGTTTTACACCAAGCCCCGCCAATCCCTTGACGAGTATTTAGAGTTACACACCTTAGTAGAGAGTGTGCAAACCCTCCAAACACTACCCTACTTTATTTTTCGGTTGATTCGCGGTGCCTACATTTTTGAAAACTTGGCGTATCTAGAGCTACGCTATACGCCTTACCTGCGCACCGATCCCCACCTCAGCGAGGCCAGTCGCATTGAGCAAATGGCGGATGTCGTGAAAACCGTCGGCTTAGCCTGCCAAGTGCCTGAGTATCCGATAGTCACCAGCCAAATTCTCTGTATGCACACGCGGCTACCCTACGCTGTGAACCGAGCCATTGTCGATTTGGCGGCTCATTTCCCTCAGTTTGTCTGCGGCATTGATTTAGCTGGGGGAGACTCAGTTTATGGCGATCGCCTTGGAGAATTCATCCAACTCTATGCCTATGCCCGCGATCGCGGCTTAAAGACCACGGGTCACCTTTACGAAACCGCCAACGGGTGCTACCCCCAACTCTTGCCGTACCTACAACGTATTGGTCATGGTATTCAAATTCCGTTGCGCTATCCTGAGTTGCTGCCAGAGGTAGCAGCGGCAGGGCAATGCCTTGAGGTGTGTCCCACCACCTATTTTCAAACCGGCACCCTCGAACGCTACGACCAGTTGCGTTTAGTGTTTAGCCGCTGTTTTGAAGCGGGGGTTGATGTCGCTATCTGTACCGATAATGCTGGCTTGCACAACGTGCGCCTGCCCTTCGAGTACGAAAACTTACTCACCCACGACATCCTTAACTTTAAGGAACTGCAAGCCTGCCAAGAAGCGGCCTTTCGCCATGCCTTTGCCTGGCCCCACGATCACCCTCCCGCCCTACTGTTGAGTCACTTGCTCCAGAACACATTGGGGGTGCTTGGTAGCTCCGTACTTGAGTGCGGGGCGGAAAAACCATAAAGCGGCGTTAGTCGCCAATTTATAGGAGTGATGTGGGCGGGCTAAAACCCCTCCGCTTTAGCGAGGGGATACAGCCAACTCAGGGGGCTTTAGCCCTCTCTATGTGTTAAACTAGAGACGTGGAAAGTAGGCGTATCAACTA
>Ga0272446_1006328_pt1 | contig 12407 bp, 8 predicted proteins | sample YNPCB0061_FD_194587 | JGI IMG/M metagenome (GOLD analysis project Ga0272446, IMG submission 194587) | Hot spring microbial mat communities from Yellowstone National Park, WY, United States - YNP-CB-006-1 | ecosystem: Environmental > Aquatic > Thermal springs > Hot (42-90C) > Sediment | place... | reverse complement strand
ACTGACAATATTCCCGACGGTGCATTTTCGGCAGGAGTTTTGTAATAGGGATGCTCCAATGAAGTATTCTCGCTTGCATGATTATCTCTCATTGACGTTCAATTCACCTTTTTCGTAAGTCCTAATCTGATGAATATTCTGCTTGATACCAATGCGTTTCTTGCCATGATTGATGTTGGTAAGCCGCTTCCGCAAAAAGCATATTCCATGATTGACGCGGGAAATTGCTTCCTTTCTATTGCCACGCCTTGGGAGATGTGTATCAAAAACTCGCTCGGCAAACTGCACTTGAGAGCAAGCATCCAAGAGATTATGCAACGCCATGAACTGAAGTTTAGATAAATCTCTGAACACCGCACTAAACCTTGTCTGCACGTCTCCCCCCTCAATCCCCCCGAATTCGGGGGGAAGCAAGGCGCAAAGCGGCTTGCAGGGGGGATATGAATGACGGACACTAATTATTTTATCTAAACTTCAGCATGAAGATATTCTGACCCTTCTGCCTGTCGAAATCAAGCATATACAACGACTCTCCGCCCTACCGTACCACCACCGCGACCCTTTTGACCGCATCATCATTGCCCAAGCCATAGCCGAAACCTGCCCATTGTGAGCAGTGATGCGGCGTTTGAAGCCTACGGCGTGGAGCGCGTGTGGGAGTAACAAAACATGAAGGCAACGGCTTTCATACTTCATCCTTCTCTTCTACACCCGCCGAATAAGCAGCAGTCCACAGCCAAATGCCTTGCCGTGTCCGATGCCGCTGGTGAGTGTTGTTTGAAACTTCTCCACATCTGTTACCTTCAAAAGTCCCGCCAAATCAAGCGTCGAGAGTTTTTTTGCGTTGCTGAAATCCTCGCGTGAGCGCACACTCTGACACTGATGTTTCGGATGCAATGCTCGCTCATACCGTTCCACAAGCAGCGTGTTGGGAACAAGCTCGAAGCCTAATTCGTGATTAGGTCGCGCGGCGCGTTCCGAAAGCCACGTTGTTGCGGCTTCGAGTATCACGCCGTCGTTTGTCCACGAGCGTTCATCGGGTGGGCGCGGGTCGCGTTCGCGGGCTTTGCATCGCGCATCCCAAATCACATCCACGCGGCGTGTTTTGCGGTCGTGAGTTTTGCTCTCGTTGCGGGGTTTGCCGTTCTGTTCTTTGTACTCGCGCAAGGCGGTGGTATCAACAGTTTTCGTGGGGTTCACGCGGAGCGAAAAGCGGAAGGTGTCGCCAATCCTGAACAAAGGCGGCTCGTCGGGCTGCTGCACCAGATACGGCTTTGTTTGAACGTCCCACAGGCCGCTTGCATCCTGCGCTTGCTGCCGAGAAACGACGTAAAAACGCGGCAACCCGCTTCGCGGCTCAAGGTCGAAGCGAAACAGGAAATCGCGCTGTTGGTCGGGGCTGTGTGAAAGCAGTTGCCAGACGGTTTTGTGCGGTGCGTAGCCGTCGTGCAGGAGTTCGCGGAGTTTGCTAATAGGCGCAGACTCGCGGAGCGTGATTTTGGAGAAGAAGAGCGGTTCAGTCATGCCGTGCCTCCTGTGGTACTCTGTGGTGTGGGTTCGTCGAGTATTGCCGAATACTCGAAGCGTTCGCCGAACTGCCATTTGGTGCGCGAGCGGGGTTCGTCGCGGACAAGGTTACGGAATGTAGGCTTGATGCCAATATGGTCGCCGTCGTCTTCCCAGAAATACTGCCGCCCTTGCGGTTTTTTTTCTGTTGTATTTGATGTATCTGTTGGCAGAAGCGGCTTGAGTAGTTCTCTCTCTTTATCGGTGAGCGTAAATTTCTCAAAAGCGTCTTTGACCGTTTCGGCATTGACAATCTGCGGCTTAAGCGGCAGGGCAAGCGGGCAGGATTTGCGCCCTGCGTAGAGCGTGAAGGTGGGACGCTTGAGTGCTTCTTCGATGTTTGTCAGAGAAAATTCTGTGTTGTTGGAACGAAGCCAGAGACAAAGCGAAAACAGCGCATCTTGCAAATACCAACGTGTTGATAACACTGTACCCAATGTTTGCTTATTTGCTAATTCATCTTTGCGTGTTCGGACGTGCAGTGGAATAGTCCTGCCTTCAAGTGTTTGTGTGGTGTGATAATCCGCCATTTGTTGGCTGTGAAGATGCTCCACGCGCACAGCATATCCAAGAGCTGTATGAAGATTATTGATGCGGTCTTGTTCCTCACGAGTAATGCCAAAAGCAGCAGCAATCAAACCCACGATAGCGGATTTACTTGGATGTGAGTAGCTTTGTCGCCGTTCACCAACAGCAATATCTCCAAATGACGCGAGCGGTGCATAGAGCCGAAAAAGAAGGAATTGTTTCATTTGCTACCTCACTCTTACTTGGTTTTGGTGAAATGTACGCTTTCTTCTGCAAATGCTACTATATCATCAAGTGTCCCGCTTTTGCCAACGTGCATTTTTTTGTCCGCGTCAAATGTTGCTCCGTAGGCTGTATTTATTGCTTCCCTCGTTTCTTCTAATACCTTTACGCCCTTTGCCAAAATATCTTCATTTTTAGCTTTAATGGGATTCAAAAAAGCAAGAGCAAGCGAGCGTGGTTGCTGTGTGCCGCGTTCAGCCAAAATGTAGGAAGCATAAGGGTTTGAAGCATACGATTTGTTCATACCGCTTGGTGCAACCGTTGCAATCGCTTTCGCCAAACCACGCAAAGTTTTCTGTGCAAGGTCTTGATGACCGTTAAGGTTTTTCACTAACAAATCCACATCAACGCAGACATACAGGTAAAACACACCAGAGCCGAATTCGCGCTCGCCAATATGCCCCGCACCGCGCTTATTCAGGTCATCCACAGCACTGAAATAATCACTTTCAATATCAACCGCATGAATGGTAAAAGCATGGGCAACCTGTGCGGCTGCTTCTTTATTGAACTCTTGAGCATCGGCTAACATACGACCAAACAAAGCAATATCTGAAGCAGTATTTTCGTGTCGTAGGAGAGCATAATCTTTCTCTGTTGGTTTCTCACCCTTGGCAATACGTTCAATCAAGTTCAGTACTGCATTTTTTTCTTCAGGGCTAATATGCGCTAATTGCGAAATGTGCGTTGCAAGTAATGGATTAGCTTTAACTTCTTCTTTTTTAGGAGATGCAAGTCTGCCAAATTGCTTCGCAATTTCCTTGGCAAACTCAACTGCATCTTTCTGAGAAATGCCTTTTTCTATGAGGCTTTTACAAACTATCTCGCCAAATATACGTGTTCTTTCGCCGTTGCTTGAACCAAGCTCATTTTGAAAAACATCCGACTCCCGCCAAGCCCTTTTGATGCTTTGCGAAGAGTGTCGCATACGTTGGCTGTCTCCAACAATGCAGGTTTTAGGTCTGCCCATATCGTCGCGGTTCGGGTTGGAAGGTGGGTACATGGTCAAAACATGAAATTGCAAAAAGGTACTCATTGTGGGTTCTCCAAGAAAAATATGATGAAAATGTGATTGATTTGATTGTGTCGCGTGTGTTATGCTCTTATGAATTCAAAACGTTTGGGACTTTTGCAAAATGGCATTGTTTTCAACAAGGGAGTACGCTCCTTTGCTGTACAAGATTTGGCACAACAAGGGGTTGCAACCCCTTGTTCCCTATTGTTGCGAAAATCCTAACATTATTCTTCCTCTTCGATTTCGGCTGTTACATCCTCTATTTCGTCGTTGGCAATGCTACCCTGTAACGCGCTGTAATACTCATAAGCAAGTGCACGTTTGGTGTTGTCGCCCCACCACCAAAGCGCATTGGCAAGTGCGGCAAGATTGACGTTGTTATCCAACTGATTCAGTACGCGCCGCCACATTCGGAATTGCGCTTCGTCGTCATCGGTTCGCAGTAGCTTTTTAAAACGTAGGTTGCTTATCTTGCCATCGGCGAGGCACTTGCCCAATGTATGAACATTCGACAGCGAACTTTCCTTACATTGCGCCGCTAATCCCGCAATCATCGCAAGGCGCGAATCAGTGAAGTGAATTTTTTCTTGCGGTGATGCTGCATTACTTTCTTTCACTGCGCTGTTCAGAGTATTGAGCAAATCAAACAGCGAGGCTTCAAGAAAAACAACTCTCAAGTCTTGAGCGCGGCGCAAAATAGCACGATTGGCAGAGTTGTGTTCGAGTTTTTTGCGCCAGTCGTAGAGAGAAAGCCCAATTTTTGTGCATTGTTCTGGGCGATTTTTTTCATGGAAATAGAGTTTCATTTGTAGATTCCTTCTGTTTTGAGTTGCGAGTTGATTTACTTGTCGCTCTTAACTTTGGCTTAGTTTGCTGATTTTTTGAAGGTGAAGTATTTTTTTTGGTTTCTGATTTTGGTGGCAATGGTAGTTCTAAAAGTTCGTACAGCATTTTGTCTGAGAAATCTTTGCGAAAGAGTTTGATTCTTTGCTGAATTACATCCTCGAAGTGCTTGTTTCCGGGCAAAATAGATAATGTTGCCGCCTCAAAGAGGAACTTTGCTGTATCTCGAATTATTGTAAGCCAAGATTTTTTCTGCTGTTCAATATCCTTGCGTGAAATACTTGACATTTCAGAGAGGGAAGATAAAATTTGATAAAATTTATATTCAGTTTTCTGCCAGAATGCCACTTCAATAGTATCTATCTTGCCTTTGATTACTGCTGCCTCTTTAAGTGCTTTTATTAGCTTTTCAACTACTGTGCGAGCCGAAAAAATTAGAATTTCGACTAAGAGTTCAAATTCAGACTTGACATCACCGCCACAAAAAATGATTGGAACTTTACTGTCCTGCCAGCGTAGTGCGGAGGCTTTTTTGAAGTCAAAACCAAATACCCAGATACTTGTGTTAGAATTTGTGCGCTGTACTATTTGCCATCTATTATTACTCACTTCAAGGTATTTACTGGTGTTCAGTAAATAATCAATGACAAGGGCGGGTTTTTCTACTTCGTTTTTTTCTTTTTTTATCTGTAAAATTCCGAGCCAATGATTGTATGCTATTGGTTCAGAAGGCGTTTGTAAGTACTGATACATATCAAAGTCCTTTTGCACTATCGGAGACAAAGGATGCAACCAAGAACCCTTGTAATTTCGTCCAAATGTTCCTCGTTTGACCTCTTCTATCAATGGTTGATTTTCTTGATGGCTAATACTACATTGCCCTTGCTTATTATCATCAAAATGTATCCAATACCGTACAGGCGTTGCCCAAAAGACTGTTAATGGGTGTACCATTGACGGATAAATCTTTCTCTGTTTTTCATCGTTATTCGTATTGACAGGAAAGCCCATCCACGGAAATATTGTTTTAGGTTCGTAGGATTTGTTTGGATTGATTGGATATAAAAGGCGTACAACTGAGTCGGGCAAAATGTTCAACCAAATTGTTTTCCATAGTGAATAATTATCGAAAATCAATGTTGTAAGATTGCCTTCTCCCTTCGTGCTGCGAATGTTAGAATACCATTTACTTGAAATATTAGGTGTATGAAATTGTCTCAACATCAATGCGGCTGCAACACTTGCATAACTTATAGATGATGTTGTTTTACGTTTAATGAAAAAGTCAGAGTTTTTTCTTTCAGCATTTTTTTGAGGCGCATCAATGAGTAATAGCCGTACTTCTCGACCAGCATTATCAACTTCTCCTTCTTCAGTTTCTTCATCGGAACTATCAATAATTTCCTCTTCTTGCGAATCAAGAACCGAACTATCCTGCATAAACCTCGCTCCTTCGCCATCCAACCAAAAAAATTCGGTGTAATGCCGGAATGCTTCTTGGAGTTCATCGGGCGTGGGCGGGTTTTTGTAATCATACTCCCATTCCGCTTCGGTTTCGGGCGCGAAGGCGGTTTGGAACAAGCCAATCAAAAACTGCGCTATGGCGGCATTGAAGTCCGCACGGTTGCTGTCCAGCCGCATAATCGGTGATTTTCCATCGCCGCACAGCCCTTCGGTAAGTTGGTGCGGGGCAATCCAGTTCGACGTGCCGTCTTCCCGCAACACGGGAATCCACGCTTCTTTTAGGAGATTGTATGTGCCGCCCGTGTTTTTAAGGGGTTCGTTATTTGAAGAAGGTTCTGCCATACTATTTTCAGAAAATGGTTCATGAATTGTTTGCTTAATTGCAACTTCCACCGCTCGCGCCAACATCACCAAAAACGGCACACATCGCCCATAGTCCAATTCATAATAGTTCACGCCCAATTTGATAGCGGCGTAGTAGTCTTTGCGCCGTTCCAAATAGAACGTCTCCGACGGCACACGCCATGCCCATGCGCCAAGATGTTGCGCCAAAAACCATTTTTCCAATATCCGCACGCTCCGCCCATTACCATCGGAGAAGGGGTGAATATGCACGAAGACCAAATGCAGCAATGCAGCATGGTAAAAAGCCGCTTCGGGCGTGAGTGCTGTGGCGCACAGCGTCTCTACATCCCGCCAAAACTCGCTCATTGCCGAAGCAAGATATTCCGGCTCCGGCGCGATGTACTCAATGCCGCCGGTGCTTTGAATCATCATACCATGATTACGGTACGTACCGCGTTTCGAGGTAATCAAGAATTGTTTTGACAAAAGAGTGTGAACCCGCAAGAAGTTCTTTTCGCTCAGCTCGTGTGTTTGAGCAAAGGTGTATGCCTCAATCAAATGCTCAATTTCCCGAAACTCTCGTTTTTTCGGCTTTGCCACTTCGCCGCGTCGTTTGGACTGCATAAAAAAATTGAGGTCTATCGAATTGCCCTCTATCTGCGACGACGCGACCGAAGCAACATCCGTGGCAAAGGGCAACGTTGGAAGCGTTCCGGGTACGGCAAGATTATCGGGACGCTCGCGCAACTGTGCGAATGCTTGCCAGAGTTCTTCCACGCTCTGCGGTAGCAATGCGTGGGCAAATGCCGCTTGATAGCGTGTGTCGGTAATACGAATGGGTTTGGGCATAGCATTTATTCTTCGGATGATGTTGATGATTTTTTCTTTGGAGGTCTCACGTGGCAACCGCTTTGTTCGCTGTACGAAACGGCTGTTTTTTCATCCGCTTTTACGCCCGCAAGCGTCCATGTTCCATCGGTATTCGCTTTAAGCAAGAGCAATTCAGCGTACTTGCATTTGTCGGGCATTTGGTCGTTGTTGTCCTTCAACGTTGTGATACGTTGTTGCGTGGCATCATCAAGTTTGGGAAGACTTTCCACTTGCGAAGCCCGCACGCGCACTTCGCTTTTTGCCCATGCTACGCGCCAATCCTGTGGTTTGGTGAGTTCCCGAAACTCTTCATCGCTCCGAGCGGCAAAGGGACGAATTTCTGCGCTTTCTCCTTCGCCAATCTGCACCGCCAAACGCAGTGTTATGCTTTCGTCGCCCAGTCGAGTCGGAATCTTTTTATCGTCGAGCCACGAATTGTAGCTGTGGCGGTAGCCTTCCAAGAGGCGAACGGAGTTTGTCATTGCCGCGCTGCGTTTAGCTGCATCAGACCCCGCACCCTTGTCTTCGCTTTTCAGCAGGGCTTGAGGCGTATTGATTTCATGGGCTTGTGTTCCAAAGACTTTTTCAATGAACGGACGAATATCGCTTGGAGCATTGATTTTTCCTTGCGTGTGTAGGAGTGTTGCTGTGCGCCACAACTCAGCATGATTCGGATACACAACCGCGCCGCCTTTGAAAACTGCGCTGTACCAATTTTCTTTTACATCGTCTTTTTCATCTTTGTCTTTCTTTGCTCTCTTCTTTTTTTTGTTTGTTGGCGCAACTTCAATTCCTGCTTCAACATCGACCGCTTGGTGCTCATTTTTTTTCTCCGGGAATGCCGGTGCAAGTACATACAACGTTCTGTATTGTTCCCGCTCATCGTTTTCGCCGGGATTGCCCTTTGCGTCGCGTGCGTGGCGGTGCAAACGCCCTGCGCGTTGGATGATGCAGTCCATTGGCGCAAGGTCGGTTATCAGCGCGTCGAAATCCACATCCAGCGACTGCTCTACAACCTGCGTGGCAACAAGGATGCGCCCTTCACGCTGCTCGGCAGTGCTTTCTTTGCCAAAACGCTTCAGCACGTCGTCTTCGATGCGCTGGCGGTCGCACATCGCAAAGCGAGCGTGAAAAAGCGTAAGTTTGTCTTTCGGATAGGCTTTTGCAAGTTCTTCGTAGGCTTCAATGGCATCTTTAACGGTGTTCCGAACCCAGCACACACAACGCCCTTGTTTCGCCTCGTTGATGATGATTTCTTGCGCTTGTTGCGCTACGGTTTTTTCTACTTTTTTCCCTTGTGTATCCATTTTGGGGAATAGTAATTCTACCTTCACGCCTCGCACAAGTTCTGGGCGTGTTTCAAGCGGTTTTTCGGTAAGTTCCTCGCCGTTAAACACCGTTGCAAGCGGATATGCATCGGCAGAAATACTTGGCTTTTGAGCCACTTCTTGTTGCTGCTTTGGAAGATGTCGTTTTGCACGTTCTTTTCGCCCGCTTTTTATATCGTCTTCTGTCAAAGGCTTTTGCTCCAATTTTTCTTCCGCCTCTACTCGGGCTTTCAAGCCTGTTTGAAAAGCATTGACCAAATCTTGTTTCATCTGCTTGGGAAGCGTTGCCGAAAGCAGAATCACGCTTCCACCCAGTGCCGCATGAAACTCCAGAACACGCTGCAAAATCAGGTGCATATAGGCATCGTTGGCATGGACTTCATCCACAATCAAGACTTTCCTATGCAAGCCCAAAAGCCTGAGCGATTGAAACTTTGAATACAATACGCCAAGAAGCACTTGGTCAATCGTTCCCACGCCTACGTCCGCCAACAATGCTTTGCGGTTGGTGTCGGCTATCCACGGTGAACAGAGCGCGGAGATGGATTCCTCTTTTTCGCCTTTGTCATCGTTGTTGTTGTACGGCTCGTCGTTGCTTGTTTCCACGCCAAGAAATGCCTCAATGCTTCGCTGGAACTCCTCGTCAATACGCGCCGCGCCATGCGCCAAAACGAGCATGGGTTTTTGCTCTGGGGCAAAAAGTCGTTCGTAGAGGGATTCGGTTTCGCCTTGCTGCTCATTCTTCACAGCAAGCCGTTTGTACATGGCGTTGGAGGTTGCCATCGTGGGCAGAGCGATAAATACGCCGTCGGCTTGTGCGCCGTCGCCGTGAGCCATAATGCGGTGTGCGAGCATGAAGGCGGCTTCGGTTTTTCCCGCGCCGGTCATATCTTCGATGATGAAAAGTTGCGGCTTGCCTGTTATGGGTGCTTCGCTGGAAGCCCAATTTTGAAGAGGTGTTGGTTCTGTAATAAAGGGAAAGAGGTTGTTAAAGGTTTGTTCCGATGCTACCGTTTTTGCGATAATCATTTTCTTTGCAATAGCAGTTTTCGCTTTGCCCAATGCTTCATGCCAGTATCCATAAAGGTTTTGAGGCACTTGGGTAAAGAGAAAATCATTCTGATTCGAGCCAATCCAATCAGTCAATACTGCAAAACCCGCCACAATCCATGAAGCCACCGGCGATATTTTTTCGGGTATCTTCAGATTCTGAACATTGGAAAATATTGCCGAAACAAGCTGCCACGCATCATTCATAAATTCTTGCGCCGCTTGACAAGAACTTCCGTTGAAATAGATGTCTTTGCTCGTGGAATTCCAGATGGTATCCATTTCACCCGTATTGTCCAACGGCTTGCCGTGATGACCAAATATCGGTTGCGCCCATGAAACGGATTGATCAGAGGCAGTTTCTTGAAGTGTTGTCGGTAGGCTTTTTCGCAACAATTCTTGCCACGCAAACATTCCCAGCCAGTCGTGGCGGTGTTTGTAGTCATATTTTTGAGGTGGCTTTGCGCTGCCTAATTTTTCCCAAACATCTAAACGCAAATGCTGAAAGGTTTCAGAAAACTTCCCCACATCATGCAATGCCAACATAAACGTCAGCCACAAATGCAGCGCGTCTTCGTTCATGCCGCACAACGTTGCAAGCCGCTTCCGAAGCCGCGTGTCTTGCTCCAAAAGCGTGTAGCCCACCGCCGCCACATCCAGCAAATGATACGGCAGTAAATGATACTCCAAAGGCTTGCCTTCTTCGGTTTTGCGGGCTTTTGCCCAGTAGAAGTGATAAGGCCGTGTCTCTGTGGATGGTTTTGGGGTTGTTTGTGGCTGCTGCATAGTTGTATGAGGGTTAAGGTTGTACGAGAGCTGAGGTTTTCCAAGAAGAAGACCTCCCTGAAAACGTTTGTTTGAAGCGTAGTCATCTGCAAGGTCGTTCGTTCGGTATAATTTCGTTGGTACAACTTGGTACAACTTCGTTCAGTGCAACGGGGCTACACGGGATTTCCAGACATGGACGGAGCAGGACTCATACGAAGACTTCTGGCAAGTTTTGGCTGGAAATAAACGCTTCAATATACCAACAAATGCCCTTGAAATCAAACCTGATGTGAGTAGTGCATCCGAAAATTTCGCAACAATTTCGCAACAATTTCCCAGCAGTTTTCTGTACGTTTTTCAGAGACGGTTCTCGCTGCCCGCACACGAAGACAATCCATGATTGATGGAACAATGATTGACGAAACATGGTTGGCGAAAAAACACCATACAGGGTGAAAGTCTCGTGTCCCAAATTCCGCATTTTTCGTAACTTTGCGGTTGTTCAACAATGACAACACACTTCACTGCGCCCCAAAGGGCTGGTATCAACGTTTTGCGACTGTATGCACACACACACCACAACAGATGCCCATCCAGCGCAGCGACCCGCTCGCCACACCATTCAAATCGCACCTTCGCTGCTATCGGCAAATTTTGCGCGTCTGGGCGAGGATGTTCAACGCTGTCAGGCTGCTGGAGCTGATGTACTGCACGTGGACGTGATGGACGGGCATTTTGTGCCAAACATCACCATTGGTCCGCTCATTGTGGAAGCTATTCGCCCGCTTACCACGCTGCCGCTCGACTGCCACTTGATGATTGAGCAGCCCGACCGCTACATCCCTGCCTTTGCCGCTGCGGGTGCAGACTGGATTTCGGTACACATCGAAACCTGTCCGCATCTGCACCGAACGCTTATGCTTATTCGGGAACACGGCAAGCGGGCTGGTATCGTGCTGAACCCCGTCACGGCGGTATCGTCCGTGTTTGATGCGGCGGCGGATGCGGATTTTATCCTGTTGATGTCGGTCAATCCCGGGTTTGGCGGACAAGCGTTTATTGCGTCGTTTTTGCGCCGCGCCGAGCAACTCCGCCATTTTTTGGACACCAATGGCTTGCAGCGCGTCGAAATTCAGGTCGATGGTGGCGTGGTGGAATCCAATGCCGAAGACATTGCCCGCGCTGGCGCGAACATTCTGGTCAGTGGTTCGGGCGTGTTTCGTGGCGATGTCCACAAGACTATTCCCGCACTGCGTGCAGCAGCAGAACGCTCAAGAATGGCGGCGGTCTGAGAAGGAAAAAAAGTTGCTGCAAGAAGCAAGCCACTGCAAACGCATTGTCAATGCGCTTGGAGTGATTGTGCAGGTCTGTGCCAGAGGCTCGGATTCAGGCAGCGTGTGTCGGGGCTATGGTGATATATTCCGTTGAGGTATTCCGTTGAGATATTTCGTTCCTTCATTTCATCCGTTTATTCACTTGAGGAGTACAGAAGCATCATGGAACACAAGGTGTGCACCATTGTTGGTATGGGTCAGGGCGTAAGCATGGCAGTGGCAAAACGTTTTGGCAAAGAAGGGTTTGCGATTGCCATGATTTCACGGCGGCAGTCGGCGTTAGACCGCTACGCTGACCAACTGCGCTCGGTGGGCATTGCCGCGCTGGGCTTTGCTGCCGATATTGCCGACCCTGCCGAACTGAAAATTGCGTTGGATTCCATCCACAAAACGCTTGGCGAAACCGAAGTGTTGGTGTATAACGCTGCTGTGATGCGCCAAGCTGTGCCTTCGGAGCTCAGCCCCGCTCAACTTAATGAAGATGTTCGTGTCAATATTACTGGTGCGCTCATTGCAGCGCAGCACGTGCTGCCCGCCATGAAAAAGCACAAACGCGGCACTATCCTTTTTACGGGCGGTGGATTAGCGTTAGAGCCGTATCCGATGTACACGTCGCTTGCCATTGGCAAAGCAGGAATTCGGAGTTTGGCGTACAGTCTGTACGGCGAACTACAAACACAGGGCATCCACGTTGCAACAGTAACCATTTGCGGATTTGTGCAGCCTTCGACAAAGTTCGACCCCGACCGCATTGCCGAAGAATACTGGCGACTGCATACGCAGCCAAAAGGCAAATGGGAGCGCGAGGTGGTGTATAAATAGCACCCCAATTGTGCTACAGTGTATTTAGCTTTTTTCAAAAGTACCCTCACCCCGTCCCTCTCCCATTGGGAGCTATCCATTACCCATATCTTATGAGTATATTGGCAAATCCAAGCAAAGAGGGCTTTGGAGGAGGAAAAAACAGATGTACAATTATTATTTTTTGTAACTGGTCAGGTAGGCGTTTTGCTT
>Ga0272446_1006327_pt1 | contig 12407 bp, 9 predicted proteins | sample YNPCB0061_FD_194587 | JGI IMG/M metagenome (GOLD analysis project Ga0272446, IMG submission 194587) | Hot spring microbial mat communities from Yellowstone National Park, WY, United States - YNP-CB-006-1 | ecosystem: Environmental > Aquatic > Thermal springs > Hot (42-90C) > Sediment | place... | reverse complement strand
GGCGCGAAAGCGGCCCGGCTCGGCGGGGTCGGGCGCAACCGCGTAGCGCTGGCGGGCGATCTGGGCCTGAATCTGGCGCCAGTCTTCACCGCTCAGTCCCGGGGGCGTCTCCCGCGGGCCGTAGCGGCGCGCGCTCGGCGCCTCGGCGCCCGAACGCAATGATGGCTGGGCGAGCGGCTGAGTGGCGGGGACCGCGGCGAGGGCGGGCACCGGGTCCGTGGCGACGCTCGCCTGGAGTGGGCTGCTGGCCAGCAGACCGAGCACCAGCACGAGCGCCGGCAAGAGACCCAGCGCCAGAGGGGGACTGCTGCGCCGCTGGGGCCCTAGGTCGGGCGCTGGGCCGGGCGCGGGGCCGGGCGCACCCGCACCCGTGGCGCGATGTGCCTGAACCCTGTGACTGCGCCGTTTCATGGTTGGCTTCCTCCTTCTCGACGACAAACCAGTTCCACGGACACGAACCACAAAAAGCATAACAAGCAGGGGAGAGCATTGGAGGACACACCTCGGCCGGTCAGGCGAGGCGCGGCGCGGGGGCATGAGGCGACGCGCCGAGCGCTCCGGCGCCCTGGGGTGCGCAGGCGGGGCAGGGCAGGTGGTCAGGCCGCAGCAGGCGAACGAGGGACCTGCGGCGCCTTGCAGGGTGCCCAACAGGGCCGAAAATACCCTCCGCTCAGAGAGCGTGAAGAAACCTACTGCGCGCCCCGATCGCGGCGTGGCGTGCCGTCAAGTCGTTGCCGCCGCGGGAGCGATCGCCCGATGGTCTGGGGGGCATGAGCCGTCGAGCGCCGCCGGCTGGTGGACCGGCCCCCAGAGTGGCGCTAGTCCTCGATAGCCTCCAGGGCCTCGCCATCAGCACTGACACCGGTCAGGCGGACGCGGCGGATCCGTGCCCCCGGACCGATGGGGCTTGAGAGCCCACGGATGCGGACCGGCAGATAGCTCGGTGTGTAGCCCAGGCGAGGAGCCGAGGGCGCGACCGGGCCGTCGCCTCCCTCCACCAGGACCTCGACGCACCGGCCGACGAGGCGCGTGAGCGCCCTTGAGCGCAAACCCGCGGCGATGCGTCGCAGCTGTCTCGCGCGCTGCTGGCGGACCTCCACGGGGACCTGGTCCGGCAGCCCGGCGGCACGGGTGCCCGGGTGCGCCGAGAAGGCAAAGACGTGGACGCCCCCGAAGCCGATCCTCTCGACCAGGTCGATGGTTTCCTGCCACTCGGCCTCGCTCTCGCCAGGATAGCCGGCGATGATGTCCGTGGTCAGGTTGAGATCCGCTACTGCGCCACGTCCCGCGCCGACCAGGGCCAGGAGGTCGCGTGCCCGCCCCCGACGGGCCATGCGGCGCAGGACGGTGTCAGACCCGCTCTGGATGGGCAGGTGCAGGTGGGGCAGCAGACGGCCAGTGCCGAAGAGGTCCCAGAACCCTGCCTGGGGGCCTTCCGGGATCGCCCAGGGCTCCAGGGAGCCGAGGCGCAGGCGGCGGATGGGGGTCTCGGCGAGCAGTGCGCGGATCAGACTGATCAGATCCTCGCCGGCGCGATCGCTCCCGTAACCGCCCAGGTGCACGCCGGTCAGGAGCACCTCGTCGATGCCCAGGGCGGTCAGGGTACGAACCTCGGCCACCACGTCCTGCGTCGGGCGACTGCGCTCTTCGCCCCTGGCCAGGGTGGTCACGCAATAGGCGCAGCGGTGCCGGCAGCCGTCCTGGACCTTGAGGAAGGCGCGCTGGCGGGAGCGGGCCATCAGGCTCGCCGTGTCCACCTGCACCGCCGGCCCCGGCCCGCCGGGCGTCCCCAGGTACCGGCTGGCCTCGTCCACCAGGCGGTCCTTGTCGGCATTGGGGATCACTAGATTCGCCGTCTGGCTCAAGCCCGGCGCGGAGCCGATGAGCGAGCCGGGCAGTGAGACAGCGCAGCCGCTGACGACCAGGCGTGCCTGCGGGTCTTCGCGACGACAGCGGCGGAGCATCTGGCCGGATTTGCGCAGCGCCTCCCGGGTTACGGCGCAGGTGTTGACGACCACCAGATCGGCGGCCTCGCCGGGTGTGCACAGCCTGTGCCCCTGGGCGTGCAGGTCGCGGGCCCAGGCCTCGGTCTCCGCCTCGTTGACGCGGCAGCCGAGGGTCAGGAGCTTGACGCGCATGGGCGTGCCAGGTGCGGGGCTGGGGTCCTGGAGACCTACACCGGCGGTCCGCCCATTGCGCCACTCATCGCCCCAGGGGGCGGCGGGGTCGGCGAGTTCTGGTGCAGGACCAGGTTCCAGCCTGAAGGGCCCCGGCGGAAGACGTTGGTGGCATAGACCGGAGGAGGGGCGCGGCGCCCGGGGGGCGGCGTGATCCATTCCTGGACATAGTGGATCGCCACGTCGCCCAGCTCGACCCAGCGGAGATGTCGGACCTGGAGGTCGATGGGATCGCCCGCGGCGAACAGCGCAGCCCAGAGCCGCCCGACCTCCTCGCCCAGGAGCAGGGGCTGCATGGGCAGCAGGCAGGCGATGTCGGGCGTGTCGTCCCACACCGAGGCCATGCGCTGCGCGCTACGCTCCTCCAGGGCATCATAGAAGGCGTCCTCTGCGTCCTGCGCTGTGGCATAGGTCTCGGCCATGTTCGGGCTCCAGGGTTGGTGAGGGTGGTGGGTCTCGGTGCTGCCGCGGTCAACTCGGGGTGGCTCTCGCCCTCTCTGGTGCGCCGCGCCCACCCTCGACGCGCGGCCCAACGGCCAGACGTTGCGGCGCACCATCGGCGCGCACGCACTAGGGCGCCGGCATCAGGTTTGCGGTGCGGGGGATGGTGACGTAGATGGCTTCCTCCGTGTCCCGCCGCTGCATGGCGGAGGTGTCGCCGTCCGGGGGGACATTGAAGCGCCGGCTGACGCGCCCGCTTGAGTAGCTGAAGCTGCGCCGATAGCCTCGCCCGTCGGTGAAGGTCTCCTCCTGGCTGGCCTCGGTCGAGCGGTCACGCGTCACGAGCAGGCGGGGCCCTCTGGCCTCGACCCGCACCTCATCCGGCTTGACCCCGGCGAGGTAGATGGTGAGCAGATAGGCTTGATCTGTGGCGCTGCGCTGGATGCGCAGGCCGCCCATCTGGGTCAACGGCGGGGTCATGGGGGCCGGTGGAAGGTCCATCGCGCCTGGGCCTGAAGGCCCCATGCGGTCACTCGGTGTCATGGGACCCGACGGACCTGCGGGGCCATAGCCCTGGGGCAACCCCTGGTGCATGTCACCCGGGAACGGGCCCGGGCCGGCAGATCCCGGTGCGGGCTGGTAGGGGCCTCCATCATAGGGGGTCCAGGCCCCCGCGAGGGCGGGGAGCAGGGTCAGAAAGAGCGTGCCAACAAGGCGTCTTGGGATGGGCATGGATGCCTCCTGCAGATGCTTCGGTTTACCTCGATCCCTTTCCATTATCCTGCAAAAACGACGGCTCCGGGCGCACGGCCGGGGAAGGGTGGGACAGCGCCCGCCGAGCCCCCTGCGCGAGTGCCCGCTAGCCGGCGCGCAGCGCCCAGGTCGGCCGGTCGTCTTGCCCGATGAGGCCGCGGTCGAGTAGCCACTGCCTGGCCTCCGACGCATCGGAGTCGAACCAGGCCCGAGCAGAGCCCAAGCGGAAGCTGTAACCCCAGGCGTCCATGTCCTGGAGCAGGCGCGCCCGCCCGACGCCCAGGGCGTCCGCCAACAGGACCTGCAAGTAACAGACGGCATCTTCCTCGGCGAAGTCCCCCGCGGCGTCCGTGTGCAGGGCAGCGCGGCGGGCGGAGTCCATGCACACATAGTGGCAGCCCTCATGCAGGGCCGAGTGCACGGGCGTGTCGTCGCGCAGGTAGAGGCCGTCGCCGATCAACCCAGCCTCCGGCGCGCCCCAGAAGGACCCGGGGATGACATCGCCCGGCGCGACCCAGTGGCACTGTAGCCGGTAACGGGCGGCGAAGTCCTCGATCACTGGCCGACCGATGTCGCCGCAGCACAGCACCGGCGCCGGTTCAGGGGTCGTGGTAGTCATCGGGATGGCATCAGGGCCGGACGTCTCGGGAGCTGGTGCATGCCCACCAGGCAGCGGTGGTGGCGGCCGGATGGTCGTGCCGGGGCTCGGTTTATACGGCAGCCCGCCCGCCCCCGCAAGTTGCGAGCCAGGGGCCGCCTGGCCCTTGTTTTCGCTCGGCGTGATGGCAAGGGGCTAGACTTGGGACGTTCGCCCTCGCCGGCCCAGGTGGCTCCGGCGCCAACCTCCACGAGTGCCCGACGTGTCCCACCGTCTCCGTCCGCTTCTGGCCATCCTGGTCCTCGGCGTGTTCTCCCAGGTCGCCCAGGCGGTCCTGATCCGCGAGGGCCTGGTCGTGTTCTACGGCAACGAGGTCAGCCTGGGCGTCTTCTATGCGAGCTGGCTGTTCTGGCTGGCCCTGGGGTCCATGGCGGCCCTGCGCTGGCGCGAGGGGGGCGAACCGGGGCTGGAGGGCATTCGGGGTGGTTCGCGCGCCGCATCGACTGCGGTGCGCCGGATCCTGCTGGCGCTGCCCCTGGTCCTGGTGATCCAGGTGCTCGCCCTGCGCTCGGTGCGGCTGGTCCTGGACGTGTCCTCCAGCGAGTTCGTGCCGCTGGGGGACCTGTTTCTGGCCCTGACCGTCCTCACCCTCCCGACCGGGGTCTTGCTGGGACTGGCCTTCCCCTTGACCTGCAAGGCGCTGGAAGAGGCCGCCGAGGCACCGGCGAGTGGCGCACCTGGCTGGGTGGTTGGCCTGGTGTCCCGAACCTACGTGGCCGACGCCCTCGGCGCCCTGCTGGGCGGGGTGCTGTTCACCTTCGTGCTGATCCCCTGGTTGGGGCCCGTGCAAACGCTCGCGGCGGTGGCCGCAGCCCTGGCCCTCACCGCAGCGGTCCTGCCGCGTGCACCGAGCCGCCGCGGCGGCTCGGCTTGGCTGCCCTGGCTCCTGATCTTGGCGGCCCTGACCCTCAGCCTGCCGCCGGTCGCGGCGCGACTGGATCGTGCCCTGGAGGCCTGGCGCTTCGCCACCCTGCAGCCGGGGATGGAGCTCCTGGATGCGGTGGATACCCGCTACGGCCACCTGGCCATCGCCCGGCTGGGCGATCAGACCTCGGTGGTGGGCGACGGTCAGATCCAGCAGAGCTTCCCCCTGCCCTTGGAGGTCGAGCGCGACGCGGCCTTCTTTTACGCCCAGGCCCAGGGGGCCAAACGGGCCCTGTTCCTGGGGGGCTATGCCAGCGGTCTGGCGGCGGGGCTCCTGGACTATCCGCTCCAGAGGCTCGACCAGGTGGAGCAGGACCGGGTCGCTTTCGAGCGCGTGCGGACCTACCTCGATCCGGCCGCGCGGCAGGCCCTTCAGGACCCGCGCCTGGTCCTGCATTTCTCCGATGGACGGCGGTTTCTGCGGCAGTTGGCGCCGGGGGTTCGTTACGACCTGATCCTGTCCCTGGACGCCACGCCCTCCAGCGCCGCGAGCAACCGTTACTTCACCCGCGAGGCCTTCGCCCTGATCCGCGAGCACCTGGGCCCGGAGGGGGTCTTCTGCACCCAGGTCAGCGCCGCCTCGAATTACCTGGGCCGCGCCGTGGGCGGCTACGCCGGTTCGGTCTACCGGACCCTGGGGCAGGTCTTCTCCCAGATCGTGGTGGTCCCTGGCGATGTCCTGGTCTTTTGCGCCAGCGATACCCCAGGACGCCTGAGCGATGACCCAGCGGAGCTACAGCGCCGCTACCTCGCGTCCGACCTCGCGACCCATGGGCTCCCCGTGGGGACCTTCGCCAGCCTGCTGCCGCGGCAGGAGGTGAGCGACCTGCGCGCCCAGCTCCAGCAGGCCAGCGCGGCGAGCGAGGTCAATCGCGATGCCAAGCCCGTGACCTACTACCTGAACATGATCCTGTGGGGCAAGTTCAGCGCCTCGGCCTTCGTCGACTGGCTGGAGGAGCTGCATCGGCTGGGGCCCTGGCCTTACCTGATCCCCCCCCTGCTGTTCGTGGCCCTGTGGCTGCTGCGTGCCGCCTTGGAGGGACGCGGCGGTTCCGCCCAGACGGTGCCGGCTGGGGTCTTTGCCCTGGCGGTCCTCGGCCTCATCGCCATGGCCGCCCAGCTCGCCCTGCTGTTCAGCTACCAGGCCCAGGTCGGCCTGGTCTTCGAACGGGTGGCGCTGCTCAACGGTCTCTTCATGACCGGGCTGGCCCTTGGGGCCGGCGCTGCCCGGCCGCTGGCGGCAGGGGCACGGCCAGGGTGGTACCTGGTGGCGGTGCTGGCTACGGCCGCGCTCGGGCTCCTGCTCCTGCCTAAGGCCCTAGGGGCCCTCGCCACCGCGGGGGAGGGCGCCCAGGAGGCGGGCTTTCTTGGCCTTGCCCTGGCGCTTGGGCTCCTGGGCGGAGTGGGCTTTACCCTGAGTGTGCCGCTGGCCCAGGGAGGCGGACACTCGGTGGTGCGCAGCGGGGGTCTGGTCCAGGCGGCGGACAACCTCGGCGGTGCCCTGGGGGGGCTGGTGACCGGCGCCCTGATGGTCCCGATCCTGGGCGTGGACGGGACCTGCCGGGTCCTCGCCGTCCTGGCCGCGGTCGCCGTGCTGCCGCTGTTGTTTGCCGGCCTGGTCCCCGCCGCTGCGGGAGGGGTGACGGCGCGGGGCCAGTCGTCGTTCCCTTGGCCGCGGTTGGGCTGGGGGCTCATCTATGCCGTGCTGCTCGTCTATGCCTTCGTCCTGCTCGGACTCAGCGCCCGCCCAGGGCCGCAGGTGCGCTTCGACGACGAAGCCCTCGCCCGGGTGAGCGGCTCGGCCCGATTCACCCTCGCCGAGGAGCCCTTCGTCCACTACCTCGGGTTCTCCCCCGGCGAGGTCCAGCCCCAGACGGTGAGCCTGGCAAGCGCCGCGGCCGCCCCCGCGGTCAGCGGCTTTGCCGGCCCCATCCACCTGCTGCTCGGGGTGGACCGGGAGGGCGTGCTGCGGGGTGTCCGCTATCTCGATTCTGGCGAGACGCCATCGTACATCGCGGGGATCGAGCCCTGGCTCGCCGGGCTGGCGGGCGCCGATCTCGCCCAGGGCCCGCTATCCCTGGAGCGCTTCGACGCGATGACCGGCGCGACGGTCACCAGCCGGGCCGTCCTGGAGACCATCAACGCGGCCGCCGGCCGGGCGACGGAGGCCGCCTTCGGGCGCGCCCTGCCGGCCTCGCAGGGACCGCCGCCCGCTGCCGAGCCGCCGTGGGGGCTCTACGCGACGGCCATCCTGCTGCTCATCTTCTTCCCCGTCTACCTGTCCGGCAGCGAGCCGGCGAGGCTGCTCTACCAGATCGCCGTCCTGGGCGTCCTCGGGGTCTGGCTCAACACCCTGGTCACTGAGGTGGACCTGGTCAATCTCAGCCTGGGGCGGGCGGGTACCCCGGCCGAGCACCCCCAGCGCTGGCTGCTGCTCGGGTTCGCCGGTGCGACGGCCCTTCTGTTCGGCCAGGTCTGGTGCGGCTACGTCTGTCCCTTCGGGGCCCTGCAGGAGCTGATCTCGCGGCTCGGCCGGCGGGTCGGGCTGCGGGTCTACCCGGAGCGCTCCCTGGAGCAGCGTCTGCGATACCTCAAATTCATTCTGTTAGCCTTTGTTTTGATAGCCGTATGGGTGACGGGGCAGGGGGTCTGGGCAACCTTCGATCCGATGCAGCACCTCTTCGCCGCGCACCTCTCGGGATGGATGCTGGGGCTCGCGGCCCTGGTCTTGATCGCGAGCCTGTTCCATTACCGGTTTTGGTGCCGGTACTTCTGCCCGCTGGGGGCCTTCCTCGCGCTGGGCAACAAGCTTGCCCTGCTCCAGGGCTTGGCGCCCAAGCGGCGCTTCGAGCACTGCGACCTCGGCGTCAAGGGCGAATTCGACCTAGACTGCATTCGGTGCAACCGCTGCCTTACGGCTGTGGACACCCATGTCCGCCGAGCCCCTGGCCGGGCGGTGGAGAAGCCGGGCGCCGCATTCTCCGGGTCGGGCAAGGCCCGAGCGGCGGCTTCCAGCGGGGACCTTGGCCGCGATTGAGGGTCTAATGGAATGTCCCCGTCCGGGCGCAGGGTCGGGGGTCTGCGGGAGCGGGATGTCTGCACTGGCTTGCGGTCGGGGATGGCGGGGGTGTCCCCGCGATTTCGACCTCCAGCCGCGGGAAGGCGCTTGATGTTGGCCGGGTAAGCGTATGACTGTCCAAATAAAGACCTGGCATCCCCGGGAGGTGCGTTTCGTTGGCCTGATCGCGCTGACCCTCCTGGGGATGGCCCTGTACCTGGGGGATGGGTTGCGGCTCGCCTCCCGAGACGGCAGCGGCCATCGGGTGATCGACATCCAGGCCCTGGAGCGGCGCATCGAGGCGGGAGACCTCAGGGACCGTGAGGCCCTCTGGTATCACGAGACACGCCCGGACGACGGCGGCGGGAGGTCGGTCCCATGAGCAGCGTCACCTGCGAGCTGTGCCCGCGCGGCTGCGTGATCCCAGAAGGGGCGGCGGGTGATTGCCGCATTCGCGTCAACCTGGGGGGCAAGCTGCGGGCCACCACCTATGGCCGGCCCTCCGCGATCCACATCGACCCCATGGAGAAGAAGCCCCTCTATCATTTTCATCCAGGGGCGCAGATCTTTTCCCTGGCCACCGCCGGCTGCAACCTGCATTGCCTGAACTGTCAGAATTGGCAACTCTCGCAACGCGGCGGCGAGGAGATGGAGGAGACCTATCGCGCCGAGCCCGCGGACATCGTGGCCGCAGCGATCGAGGAGCGGTGCAAGGCCATCGCCTACACCTACTCAGACCCGATCGTTTTCTACGAGTACGTCTACGACACCAGCGTCTTGGCCCGGGAGCGCGGTCTGACGAATGTCTTCGTCACCGCCGCCTACATCAACCGCGAGCCCCTGCGGCGCCTGTGCCGGGTGATCGACGCGACCAACGCGGACCTCAAGGCCTTCGATGACGGGTTCTACCGGCGCGTCAACGGCGCGACCCTGAAGCCCGTCCTCGATGCCCTGGTGACGTTCCGCGAGGAGGGGGTGTGGATGGAGGTGACCAACCTGGTGATCCCCACCCTCAACGATGACCTGGCGATGATCCGGCGCATGTCCCGCTGGATCGTCTCCGAGCTGGGGGCCAACACGCCGCTGCATTTCAGTCGCTTCCAGCCCCAATACCGCATGCGCAACCTGCCGCCGACGCCCGCGGACACCCTGCGGCGGGCACGCACCGAGGCGCTGGACGCGGGGCTGCGGTATGTCTACATCGGCAATGTCCTCGGAGATGCCGGCAGCTCGACCTACTGCCCGCGGGACAAGACGTTGCTGATCGGACGCAGCGGCTTCACCATCACCGACTACAACCTGACGGCGGACGGGCGATGCCCGACCTGCCACGACAAGATACCGGGGGTCTGGTCATGACCAAGATGCGCGCAGAGGTCCCAACTCCAACGCCGGAGGCAGCGCGGCGCCGATTCCTCGCGGCCCTGGGTGCCGCTCTGGGTCCCATCCTGGGCGGCGGTTTGGTCGCCGCCCTGGTGGGGCCGCTCGCGACCCGGCGCCAGGAGCCGCCTGAGGAGCCGAGGCGAGCGCTGTCCCTGCGCGAGGCCGATTACTATCGGCCCCACGATCTGGCCGGGTGATGGTACCCGTGGCTTACCGTGGGCGGGGCGGGCGCATCCTCGCCGCGTTGGGCGCCTGTCTCCTGACGGCGGCGGTACTGGCCGCGGATCGGGTGCGGGACAGCGCCCTCGCCGGCGGCTGGTATCCTGCCGATCCCGTGCAGCTTCGGGACCTGGTCGACGGGTTCCTGACGGCAGGTAAGACCGAGTCCCCCCAGGGTCCCATTCGCGCCCTGATCGTGCCGCATGCCGGCTATGCCTACAGCGGGGCCACCGCGGGACAGGTCTTCTCCCTGGTGAAGGGCCGCGCCTACGAACGGGTGCTGATCCTCGGGCCGTCCCACTCGGGTCGATTCCAAGGCCTGTCCGTTGCCGACGTGGACGCCTATCGAACCCCCCTCGGGGACGTCCCCCTCGATCCGGAGGCGGTCAAGACCCTGCGCGGGTCGCCCCTGGTGGGGGACCATGCGGATGCTGATGCACGGGAGCACAGCCTCGAGATCGAGCTGCCCCTGCTCCAGCGGGCCTTGGCCCCAGGTTGGCGTCTGGTGCCGGTCCTGGTGGGCCAACTGCGGCCGCAGGACTACCAAGCCGCCGCCGACCTGCTCAGACCGCTCGCCGACGACAGGACCCTGGTGGTGGTCTCCAGCGACTTCACCCATTATGGGGCGCGGTTCGGCTACCTGCCCTTCCCGGCGGATCAGGGCCTGCCTGGCCGGATCCAGGGCCTGGACGATGGGGCCGTCGCCCGCATCCAGGCCAAGGACGCCGATGGCTTCCTGGCCTATCAGGCAGAGACCGGGATCACGGTGTGCGGTATGCGCCCCATCGCGATCCTGCTGCGGATGCTAGGTGCCGGTGCCAATGTCCATCGCGTCGCCTATGCGACCAGCGGGGCCCTGACGGGGGATTGGAGCAACTCCGTCAGCTACGTGGGCCTGGTCGTCACCGATGCGCAGCCCTTGTCGGCCGTGACCGCCGCGGCTCAGGCGGCAAGCGAGACAGCCGGGCGGGAATCGGCTACCCCGCCGCCGGGGCCGGCCATCACCGAGGCCGAGCTCCATCAGCTCCACGACCTGGCCATCCTGGCCATCGAGGGGGCGGTGCTCGGCCCTTCACGCGGGCGGGAGGCGGCGGTCGCCCGTGCCGTGGAGGGACTCTCGGCGCGGCTGCGGGAGCCGGCGGGGGCCTTCGTCACGCTGAAGCGCCACGGGGCCTTGCGCGGGTGCATCGGCTACATCGAGCCTCGCAAGCCGCTCTATGTGGCGGTGCTGGAGAATGGGGAAAACGCGGCCCGACATGACCCCCGGTTCACCCCGGTGCAGGCGTCCGAGCTCGCGGACCTGGACGTGGAGGTGAGCGTCCTGACCCCGCCGCGTCCCATTGCCTCCTGGGAGGAGCTGCGGGTCGGCGAGGACGGGATCATCCTGGCGAAGGACGGCCGGCGCGCCGTGTTCCTGCCGGAGGTGGCGGCGGAGCAGGGCTGGACGCGGGAGGAGACCCTATCCCACCTGGCGGTCAAGGCGGGGCTTGCGGCGGACGCGTGGCGCGAGGGGGCGAGCTTTGCCGTCTTCGGCAGCACCAAGTACGCGGCGCCCTATGTCCCATCCCGCACGGCAGCCGAGGTGCCCTCGCCGGCTCCCGCAGGTCCCGGCGGCGCGGGGTCCTGACCCTTGGGCTGGGCGATCAGTTACAGGGAAACTAGGATGCCCAATGTTGCGGCGCAGTCGTCCGGAATTATGTCGGGAGGCCAGTAGAATCCGGCTTCAGGAAGTGCTTGATTAGTTTCCTTTGCCTCAACAGATGATACAACCGGACTCGGGTGAGAATGGGGAGACGGATTGGCGTTAGGGTTGACCAGCGGAGGCGTCGTGAACCTCTGTTTGAAAACAGTTCCATCGTGTTGCGTGAAAGCTTCGCGTTTGACGCCGTGACCTGTCCCGGCGCGGTTCGGATCAGAACCTTCTCGAGCGTAAAACCACGTGGCGATTGGCTGCTCCGGTGGTGTTGAGCTAGCGTGAAGGCCAAAGCGGCGGGTGCTCGCACTGTGCCTGCCGGTTAGCACGACGCCCGTGGCGCGCGCTCGCTTTTGAGCCAAAGGTTAGGCCAATTTGTTTGTTTCATCGTTGAGCATGAGCCCTTTTCTCCCCCGAGCTGGCCGCTTTTTTTTTGGCCAGCTTCGGGGTTTAGCCGTTTGTTAGGCCCGGTCTTCGAGCCAACCACTTTCTAAGGGATTCTTGGCTTTCGCCAGAGGACTTGCCAATAAGCAAGTCCTCAATACTGATATCTTCGTCGATATCTTCCCAATGAATTCCTTGTCCGTTGCCAATCAATCTCCATCTGTTCCTTTCCTCCGCGCTGGCATGAACCAAACGGGGGAACCATTCAATTGGAACCGATATAGTTCTGCCGTCGGTCAAATCGACACTAAGAGTATCCTCTGAAACGGACACGTTGTTCGCAGCTGGCGCGTCAATCTGAACGACCAAAGTAGTCATTCCAACCCTCCAACAACTCATCGCGATGCATTTGTACGAGCTCGTGAACCCGGCGGATCTCTGTACGATCGAATCCTCCGCTTCTCTGCAGTCTTATCGGATCTAGCCAGAACTTACAGACCTCATCGTCTCGTTCCACATGGATGTGCGGTGGTTCATCTCGGTCGCCCGCGTAGAAGAAGAATCTGTACGGGCCCACCCGGAGAACTGTTCCTGAATCCGTGATCTGAATGGCACGGCGACTCGCTCTTGGCAAATGACGCTAGCGGAAGTCATTTCGGCGACGCGAATCGAGCCCGGGGGGGGCGAATTGTCTTACGAACTGCTTGTGGGGCGAAA
>Ga0272446_1006325_pt1 | contig 12413 bp, 13 predicted proteins | sample YNPCB0061_FD_194587 | JGI IMG/M metagenome (GOLD analysis project Ga0272446, IMG submission 194587) | Hot spring microbial mat communities from Yellowstone National Park, WY, United States - YNP-CB-006-1 | ecosystem: Environmental > Aquatic > Thermal springs > Hot (42-90C) > Sediment | place... | reverse complement strand
ATTGGAACGCAGTTTCAATTCGTACAACTGTTGATTCATACCCAGAATCAGCAACGCCCAGATACCCAGTTACGGGCGGCGCATTGGGGTGTCTCTGAGTGAACCGAAAAATCACGACCCGAAGGCTTTGCCGTTGCATTGGACAGGCGCAGCAGGCATGAAAATTTGTCATACCATTTTTTAAGTACCGGCATAAGTCAACCTTCTCTGACAAGGGAAGCGGGTTCACCGGAACAAGCAAGCTTCTGCCATAAAATAGAAGATTGGGTTTTGGTATTCCTGGCAGTGCCAATCCTTTCCATCCTGCCGTACTGGTTTCTTTCTATGACTTCTCCAATTCGTTTCTTGATGTGTTCGCCGGATCACTACGAGGTGGACTATGTGATTAACCCCTGGATGGAGGGCAATGTCCATCGGTCTTCCCTGGAACGGGCGGTTGAACAGTGGCAGGGCCTGTATCACTTGATTAAAGACCACTCCCATGCGATCGTCGATTTGGTTAAACCGCAACCCGGCTGGCCCGACATGGTCTTCACCGCCAATGCTGGATTAGTGCTGGGCAATACGGTTGTCCTTAGCCGGTTTTACCACAAGGAACGGCAGGGAGAAGAGCCGTTTTTCAAAGAATGGTTTGAATCGCAGGGTTACACTGTCCACGAGTTGCCCAAGGATTTGCCCTTTGAGGGGGCGGGCGATGCCCTGCTGGATCGGGAAGGCCGCTGGTTGTGGGCGGGATATGGCTTCCGGTCCGAGTTGGACTCCCATCCCCTGATTGCCAAGTGGCTGGACATCGAAGTCCTGTCCCTGCGGTTGATGGACGAGCGCTTTTATCACCTGGATACCTGCTTCTGTCCCCTAAGCAATGGCTATTTGCTCTACTATCCCCAGGCCTTTGATGCCTATTCCAATCGCCTGATTGAACTGCGGGTGCCGGAGGAAAAGCGCATTCCAATCCTCGAGGAGGATGCGGTCAACTTTGCTTGCAATGCGGTCAATATTCACCAAACTGTGATTCTGAACAAGGCCAGCAGCGCTCTGCGCAACCACTTGGAACGCCTGGGCTTTGAGGTGCTGGAGACCCCTCTGACGGAATTTCTGAAGGCCGGTGGCGCAGCCAAATGCTTGACCCTGCGAGTAACGGAGCCGATTTTGCCCGATCAGCATGCGGCGGCAGCGATAGAGAGCCGCACTATTCGCATGGAAGGCCACCTGCTGGATGCCGGTCTGATTAATCAGGCGCTAGATCTAATTGTGGAAGCTGGCGGCAGTTTCCAGGTGTTGAACTTTGATTTGGGCGCACAGCGCCAGAGTACTTCCACGGCGGACATTAAGGTGACTGCTCCCTCCCATGAGGTGATGGAGACGATTGTTTCCCAATTGATTGACTTGGGAGCAGTGCCACCGCCACAGGAAATCTGCGACATTAACTGGGAGCCGGTGACGATTGCTGGGGTCGCGCCCGATGATTTTTACGTCACCACTATCTATCCTACGGAGGTGCGGGTCAACTGCGAGTGGGTGAAGGTGCAAAACCAGCGGATGGATGGCGCTATCGTAGTCAGCCAAACCCCAGAGGGACCGCTGGCCCAGTGCAAGCTTTTGCGAGATTTGCAGGTGGGCGATCGCGTGATTGTGGGGGTGGAAGGCATCCGTACCATCCGCAAGATGGAGTCCCGCGAACAACGCAATACCCAGGAGTTCAGCTTTATGGGTGCCGGGGTTTCCAGCGAACGGCGGGTGGAACTGCTGGTGGAACAGATTGCCTGGGAAATGCGCCAGATTCGAGACCAAGGTGGCAAATTGGTCGTGGTCGCCGGTCCAGTGGTGATTCATACCGGCGGTGGCGAACACCTGTCCCAGTTGATTCGGGACGGCTATGTGCAGGCGCTGCTAGGCGGCAATGCGATCGCAGTGCACGACATCGAGCAGTCCATTATGGGCACCTCCCTGGGCGTGGACATGAAGCGGGGCGTTTCTGTCCGGGGTGGACACCGGCATCACCTGAAGGTGATTAACACCATCCGACGCTGTGGCAGCATTGCCCAGGCTGTGGAGCAGGGTGTGTTAACCAGTGGCATCTTTTATGAGTGTGTGCGCCATCAGGTGCCGTTCTCCCTGGCCGGTTCGATCCGGGATGATGGTCCCCTGCCAGACACCGAGATGGATCTAATCAAGGCCCAGGCCGACTATAGCCGCCTGCTCCAGGGCGCTGACATGATCCTAATGCTGTCCTCCATGTTGCACTCGATTGGCGTTGGCAATATGACGCCCGCTGGGGTCAAGATGGTCTGTGTGGATATTAACCCAGCGGTGGTCACCAAACTGAGCGATCGCGGTTCGGTGGAGTCCGTGGGCATTGTCACGGATGTGGGCCTGTTCCTCAGTCTGCTGGTGAAGCAGTTGGAAAAACTGACCAGTCCCTATCGGCTGGCCCAGAGGGTCTAAAACACCCAAATAGTCCTCGTCTAACTGGAAGACCCGATCGCAAACACCTGTAGCTGAGCCTGAAGAATCTCCTTGATTCCCTTTTCGCCGAGGTCCAGAATTTGATTTAACTGGGCCCGGCTAAAACTGCCGGTCTCTGCTGTTCCCTGCACCTCAATCAATTTCAGTTGCTCATTCATGACCAGATTGAAATCGATCTCAGCGGCCAGATCCTCCGGATAATTCAGATCCAGGAAGACCTGATTATCCAGCAAACCCACCGAAACCGCAGCCACCTGATGCACCAGCGGTGATCGCTCCAGTTCGCCCCGCAGAACCAATTTATCCAAAGCATCCTTCAGAGCCACAAACCCACCCGTAATAGCCATTGTTCGGGTGCCAGCATCAGCCTGCAACACATCTGCATCCACAATAATGGTGCGTTCACCCAGCAGTTGCATATCCAGGGTAGAGCGCAAACTGCGACCAATCAAGCGCTGAATTTCCTGGGTGCGGCCCGACAGTCGAACCAACTCCCGTTCGTGCCGTTCCTGGGTGGCTCCGGGCAACATGCGATACTCTGCTGTCAGCCATCCCTGGCCCTTGCCTTCCAGAAAACGAGGAACTTTGGGCTGCACCGAAACCGTACACAGCACCTTTGTTTCGCCACAACAGGCCAAAACAGAAGCCGCTGCAAAGCGCGTAAAGTTCAGTTCAAATCGGATTGGCCGTAACTCATCTGGTTGCCGACCATCGGGACGCTGCCAGGTCATGTTTTTGCCTCAACACCTTGATTAGAATACAGCGTCACTCACCCATCGATCAGTATTAGGGGTCGCTCCAGCCACAGACCTTACTCCCCAATCACCAAACGGGCCAGAATTTCCTGGTGAACTCGCTCTATGGCCTGATTGCCATCTACCTGCAGGAGCCGGTTATTAAACTCGTAGTACTCAATCAAGGGGCTGCTGCGCTCCCGGAACTGTTGGATCCGCCGTTGAATGGTTGCTGGCTGGTCGTCCAACCGTCCCATAGCCAGCGATCGCTCCATCAAAACGGCCTCTGGCACCTCTAGCCAGACCACCAGTTCCAGCCTTTGTTGCAGGTCATCCAGCAGAAAATCTAACTCTTCTGCCTGAAATGCCGTCCGGGGATAGCCATCCAGGATCCATCCATCCAACACATCCGGCTGCACCAGGCGATCGCGAATCCAACCAATCACAGCCTCATCCGGCACCAGATCGCCCTGGAGAATCTGGGTTTGTACCTGCTGACCCAAATCGGTGCTGGCTGCAATCTCTTGTCGCAACCCCTCACCCGTTGAGACCCAAGTCAGGCCCAGAAACTGACTTAGTTGCTTGGCTTGAGTGCCCTTGCCAGCTCCCGGCCCTCCCAAAATTGCCAGTCTCACAACCTTGCTCCCATCAAGTCTTCCAAGGCTATTTTGCCTTATCCGCCTGCAGCTGGCGGAAATAGCAGCCGACCGAAGAGAATCTTAACCAACAAGGTGATTGACGTTAGCATATATGTAGTGTTTTATAAGGGAGAAAAAAATCGGGATACGCTATATACTTCAAACTTTCAGGATTAACTGGGTGTATCTCGCTCCTGGACTGAACATGATTGGCTTTGACCAACAAGGATGACCCATGGTTTCACAAGTTGAAGCACCGTCGTTGGATTCCCACCGTCACCTACCGCATCAGATTGAAGGGCTGGTACAGGTTTTTACCTGTGTTCACCGCAGCTTTTTTACCAACGTTATGGCCCAGGCTTTGCGGCTGGCCGGCCAGGGAACGCCCGTTCTGGTTGTGCAATTTCTCAAAGGCGGCATTGATCAAGGCTTTGAGCGTCCTGTTCAATTGGGCCAAAATCTCGACTGGGTGCGCTGTAACCTGCCCCGCTGCGTTGATTCGCCCAACCTGAACGAGGGAGAAAGCCAGTCTCTGCAGGAGCTATGGCGCTATACCCAGGATGTTGTGCTGGATGGCCGCTATCATTTAGTAGTCCTGGATGAGTTGAGCCTGGCCATTCACTTCGGTCTGATTTCTGAAACTGAGGTGCTGGCCTTCCTGAACCGACGGCCCAGCCATGTAGATATTATTTTGACCGGCCCCGACATGCCAGAGGCAATTCTGGAGATGGCGGACCAGATCACCGAACTGCGTCGCAGCCACCAGCTTTAATAGATGTGGGATTAAGGAGGAATGAAGCGGCCTTCTCAGCCATCTCTTTTGGTAGGGTAATTTGCTGGAGTTGAACTAAGTTCTCTTGAATGAAGGCATCTCTAACTAGAGCACTTGCTTCGTTGATAAACGGGGTTTCATAGAAGACCTGATGGATTCCGGCTGAAATGATCAGTTTCAGGCAATATAAGCAGGGTTCTAACGTGACATAAATGCTCGCTCCATCAGTGGCAATGCCATGCTTAGCAGCCTGTGCCAGTGCATTTGCCTCGGCATGAACCGCCCGCGAGGGCAAATCACGCCGGGCATCGCAACTACTCAAGCCAGGGTAACAATACCCTTGGGCAATACAATGAACAGAGCCAGATGGAGGTCCGTTATAGCCAGTCGCTAGAACCTGTTTGCTTTTAACAATGACTGCACCGACGGGAAATGCCAGACAGGTTGAGCGAGTTGCCGCCAGTTTAGCCAGCATCAAGAAATATTCATTCCAGGACGGGCGTTGGTTAGTGACCTGTTGATCCAAACCCTTTGACTCCTCTCATGGTGGTATCGAGTTCCTGCACTTCTTCAACCGTAACCTGCAACACCGGTTTGACAACCATCTGGGCGATTTTCATGCCAACGGTGATTTGGAAAGGGGAGGTGCCGTGATTAATTAAAATCACCCCGATTTCCCCCCGGTATCCTTGGTCAATGGTTCCTGGGGTATTCAAAACTGTCACCTGGTGCTTGAGGGCCAGACCGCTGCGGGGCCGAATTTGAGCTTCCGTATAGGGTGGTAGTTGAATACTGATCCCAGTTGGAATCAGCGCACTTTCCCCTGGATTGACAATGATTTCTGAACTAGCAAACAAGTCTAAGCCCGCGTCGCCTTCATGGGCAAATCTAGGAAGCTGGGCATTTTCCGTTAACCGCTTGACCTTTACCAGATAGTCCATCTTGATTCCTTAGCTTAATCAAGAGAATAACCTTAAGTGGCTATAGGCGCTAGCTACTGCCTCAGGCCAGGTGAAATTCTTTCAAGGCTGGTAAAAAGTTGCTGTTTTCGTGGCCGGAGCGACTCAGTTTGATCAAGGCAAATCGTTGCAATGGAGTCAGAGTGGCCCACTGTTCTGCAGCGATCGCCACGCCCTGTTCTTGAGCTTTCTGCTGCACACTATCCGCCACCTTGGTTGCATCCAGCCAACCAGGCGCAGCATCGATGGGCAAATCGCTGGCCTCCGTACCAGTCCGCTCCCGAATTAGCCGCTGCAGAAAGTCCCGATAGGCCTGGACTTCTAAAGCTGACTCACAGGGCATTTCCACCAAGGTCAGGCGATCGCTGGAATTAAAATGATTCCACTGGGACAGCTTCAGCTTTACCCCACAGGTATCCAGCTTGAACCTTACCTGCATCGGAATGCAGCGCAGGGACTCGACAAAATCCGCCTCGAATTGGAAAAACTGAGCCATGCAAATGAAACAGGGGGTTAAGAGTGATTAGAGCGACGGTTGACCTGCTTGATGATCCAGTAGCTGCCGGAGAGAGCAAAGATTGCTGCGGCCAGGGCAATCAAATCTAGAGCTGTGGTCTTTTCCAGGTCCAGAATAATAATTTTACGGGCAACCGCAATCAGGGAGGTGACAATTACCAGTTCGACCTGGATAACATGCTTCTTGAGATAGGCCGTGATATTTTCCAGGAGTTCCAGGGCAATCAGCACATTTAGGAACAGGCCAAAAATCTTAAACAGACTGACACTAAACTGGCCAAAGGCTGGCGTCATTACCTCAGGAACAATAAAATCCTTGACCAGAAAGACACTGAGGTCGTAGACCGACACCAGGATCACCAACACCATGGCGATCGAAAGCAACTTGGAGACGAGCACTTCCACTCGCTTTAGCATGGAGAGAAAGCCTTCGTCACTAAATGCCGATCTAAAGTAATTCACTAACTTCCGCAAAACGATCCCTTCAGTCCTCGCCGAACATAACAAACTGATGTGAGCTTACTCAATCAGCCGTCACCCTAGCAAATCGTTTGTTGCACGGGTCACGAGTTAGTTTCCTCTATCTCCTTTAAGATTTATTTTATATTTATTCTGATCGGTGACTTTAACCCTTTTCTGAGAAATATCCTATGCAGTCCATTGCAGATCTTCTAACACAAAAACTGGAACCGATCGCAGTCTGGTTCCGTAGTTTGGGTATCCCTGAACCCATTGTCCACTGGGGCCATCCCGTCATGATGGGCATCGTCGTCCTGGTGATGGGCAGCTATGTTGCCTATGCCGGTTGGCAGGGTCGCCTGGCTACCGACAAGGAAGTTGCCACCAAGAACCGGGCGGACCACCGTAAACTGGCTCCCTGGATGTCCCTGTTTATTGGCCTGGGCTACACAGGTGGTGTCCTTTCCCTGGTGATGCAGCAAAAGCCAATCCTGGAAAGTCCTCACTTTTGGACCGGAACCGTCGTCCTGGGGTTGCTGGCTGTCAATGGCGGCCTTTCCTTATCTGGCTTTGGCGGCAATCAATCCTCCCTGCGCATGCTGCATGCCTACCTGGGCACTGTTGTCATCGCTCTGCTGTTAGTTCATGGCATTTTGGGTCTGAAACTGGGACTGTCTCTTTAATCTGAAGCTGGAACCGTCTCTTTAACGAGTAGATGCCTGGAAAACTGGTGGGTTGGAGTAAGGGGGATAGCTGAATTTTGGCATGAATCGTCCCTTGCTCCTCTGCAGTCTACCCAACCTCAGGCGGACGTATCCCACCTTCCCTACCATTGGGCAGTAGGGAGAAGCTGCTCAAACTTCCTTTGCATTTGGCAATCCAGGAGGCAAACAGCCATCAGGTTACCAGGACTTCATCCCGCTATTCAGCAACCTCCAGTGAGATGTCAGAAACCCGATATTATTGAGAACTTGGACGGATCCAAGCAGAAACATAAGTCTTGAGTAACTGCCAACCAAACAGGATCACAAAAGCGGGATTGTTGATCAGATAGCGCTGCCACAAACGACCGGGTTCCATGACCAGTCGATACAGCCATTCCAACCCCCCCTTCATCATCCAACGGGGAGCCTGCGACACTTCTCCACTCAAAAACCGAAAAGCAGCTCCTACACCAATCATGACGACTGGCAACTTGCCTTGATGCCTTGCCATCCACTGTTCTTGCTTGGGACATCCTAGTCCAACCAAAACCACAGCAGCTCCAGATTGCTGAATACGCTGCATATCTGCTTGATCCTCTGCAGCGGTGGCTGGCCGAAATGGAGGCGCCTGCCAGCCCGCGATCGCCAAATCGGGAAACTGCTGGTGAAGCCGCTGGCACAACCGGGTCAGAGTGGTTTCCGTGCCGCCATACAAATAAATCGGCAGTCCCACTTTAGCAGCGCGATCGCACCAGGCCAGCATCAGATCAGGCCCATAGACCCGCGACTGGCCATCCATTCCCAGTAATTTCAGCCCCCAAACCAACGGCATGCCATCTGGAGTTACCAGGGCAGCCTGGTTGATCATGGCTCGGAAAGACCTGTTCCAATACGCCGTCATCACCACATGCACATTGGCCGCAACCACATAACTGGATAGACCCTGCACCGCCCAACTCTGAATGCGATCGCAAGCATCCTCATAACTGGTGGCATCAACGCGGGTGCCTAAAATGAGCCGGGATGGTAAATCTGGCAGAATGTTGTCAGGCATTCCTTCGCCCTATCTGACGCGTGGTGACTATGATAGCCCCAACCTATCATTCCAATAATGACTGTCTCCTTTTTTACGACTCATGGCAACGGACCTTTCCTTAGCATCTGCATTCCAGCCTATAACCGACCAGTCTGGCTGAAACGATCTCTGGAATCGATTACCAGTCAAACCTCCATATCGGCAGATGGAATCGAAATCGTGATTTCAGATGATTCAACCGATCAAGCTTGCAGAGAAATTGCAGAACAAACCTTGCAGCAGTGGTCCGGCCAGTGGAGGTATGTCCGTAATTCGCCCAGGCTGGGTATGGCTCAAAACTGGAATCAGGCACTCCAGCTTGCTTCAGGGGATTACGTGATCTTGCTCCATGATGACGATTTCCTCCTGGAAAATGCAGTGGAAACGATCCAACGAGTCATACAACGGTGGCGTGAAACATATCCGGTCTTACTCTTTGGGGTTCGAGTGGTCAACGAGCATGAGAAAATCCTCAAACGACAGTCGGTGCAAGCTGCCGTTTACCTGCCACCGGAAGCAGCCTTAAAGCAATTGCTCTCCAACTCTTCCTTTGTTCGCTTTCCCGCGATCGCATTTCAACGCCAAATTCTTGCCAGTTCTGGTTACTTTGATCCAGCCATGGGCGGAGTAGCCGACCTGGAAATGTGGGTGCGTCTCTTCAGTCAATATGGTGTCTTTTACTACCCCGCAATTACCTGCGCCTACACTGTCCATTCCCAAGCGTTGACAATGGACATGTTTAACCAACAAACCGTTGAACAATTGCTGACCCTGTTTCAACAGGTTGAACAACAGCAACTTCTCAACCCAACCGACCTACAAACCTGTCAAGCCCTTTTTTTCCATCAGTTTATTCTGGCCGGAACGTTCCGCTTTCTGCGACGAGGAAAATTTGACCAGGTTGTTCGAGTGATGAACCTGTTCCATCTCCAGCCCATTGCGAGTTTGAAGCCCCCCCTCAAATGGCGACCACTCCGTAAACTATTTGAACTTTTTGCAGCCTTCTATCAGCTGACCACAGGCAAATAGGGCGGGGATTGCCCCTACCAACGTTTACCTAACCGACCTACAAAGCCGTCATAGGTACCTAGTAGGCAAGCCCAGGTTTTTCTTAGTCGGTGGTCCTCGTAAAGCCAGATTTTTAGTAAAGTCTTGAAAAGAGTTAGAATCCGATGAAAGAATACCCAAATATAATAGTGCCTGTCACAATATGTTAGCTCTACAAAAGTATGATTTCGACAAATGTAATATCTGCGGAGAGCCGAGTATTGGTGAACAAGGAATGAATGGTAAAAAAAAGGAAGTACAATCTTTTTCGAATTTGAATAATGGTGAATCAGTCGAGTCTCTCGAATCAGGAAAATTTCGTACCCCTTTTGTCGGAAATTAAGGCAGTAGGCCCAATCAACTGCATCTATAAACAGTTGTTTGTCTGGAAGCTTAACTTTCTTTGCAGCTTTAAGAGAAATCAGTGAACCAGATGCGATAACAGCATCACAGTTATACATAGACTTCAACATCTTGGCTTTAGATACAGATACAAAGCGATAGCGATCAAACTCTAAGCCATGTAGTTCATAAGAAGTCCTTGGATCTATCGGTAAAGGAGCAATAATTCCGGCATTATGACCTTCCTGCGTAAGTTGCTGATAGTGACTCAAGAGCTTTTGTAAGCAGTCAACTTCGGGCTGACTATCCTGATCAAATAGCCAGACAAAGTCAAAATCATGAGCGATCGCCCATTCTATTTGATGGCATAATGCTCCAGCAGTACCAATATTTTCTGGATGGGAGCAGATGACTATTTCAGGTGAACTGTCACAACAATACTGTTGAAAATTACAATTTTCAATTAGAGGTGGGTTAGAATTATCAATAATAAGATATCCGTTAATTGGATAAGACTGTTTTCTCAAAAGAGTAAAACAGGTGTCCACTGCATCAATGTCATTGTAAGCAGTGATACAAGCCAGAATCCGATAGGGTCGATCAGTAGAAGACAAGTTACAAGGGGGGAAATAAATACAATGTCGGAACCACGAATTCACAAAGTAATTTTGTATCCGCCTTCATCCCTGGAAAGGTGAGGACTATAACAGGGATCGGCATCAATCAGATGCTTCCATTTGCCTTGGAAATATTTAGACTCTTTGAGAAATCGGTTAAATTTCTCGGGCGAGTCTTCATAGCCACGACTCCTCGATTCAAAGTGATACAAAACAACATGCGGTAAATATACGTTTCTCAAACCCCGCTCTAGCATTTTGAGGCATAAATCAACATCGTTGAAAGCAATGGCCAGTTCTTCGTCAAAGCCACCAACCAGATCAAAATTTTCATATCGACACATTAAGCATGCCCCTGTGACAGCAGAATAGTTTGTCACGGATTTTATTTTTCCAAAATACCCTGGTTCATCGCAATGATAATATTTATGACTTGTACCAGCTACACCACCCAAACCTATAATTAAGCCCGCATGTTGAACAGTCTGATCCGGATAGAGAAGTAACCCTCCTACACATCCAATTGATTCTCTTTGGACTTGTTCAACCATTGCTTCAATCCAGTCAGCCGTAAGTATTTGAGTGTCATTATTCAGGAAGAGCAAGTACTTACCTTCAGCATGTTTAACAGCAAGATTATTGATCTCAGAGTAATTGAAAGGAATGTCCAAGGTATAAATTTTGAGCCTATTTGGTTCCTTGTCCGACCATTTTCTAAATACTTCAAATGTATTTGGTTCTTTGCTTCCATTATCAACCAAGATAACTTCGTAATTTGGGTATGTTGTTTTTTCAAAGATAGATTGCAAGCAAGAGTCCAATAGAGAACCTAAGTCTTTGGTTGGAACAACTATACTCACCAGGTCAAATGTCTTAATGTGATAACGAGGAATATAGCTACAATCATTCCCTGCTAGATAATAGATCACTTCAACCTGACCCGGTTCTTGTCTTCTTTCTAATGCCTCTAGAAGTGCCTTAGTAGTTGCTTCTATAACATAGCTTTTTTGTACTACACCAAGAGCTGTTGATTGAGGATGAACTCGCCAATGATAAAGAATTTTAGGAATATGAAAGATATGTTGAGTTTTTTCAGATAATCTTAATACGAGATCGTAATCTTGCGCTCCTTCGTACCCGACTCGAAAGCCTCCAATTTCCTCAATGAGCGTTCGCCGATAAATACCTAAGTGGTTGGTATACATTTTGGAGAGGAAAGAATCAGGACACCAGTCTGATTTGAAGTAAGGAGAGAAGAGACAGCCTGAGTCATCAACTTTATCCTCATCTGAATAGATCATATCCGCCTCAGGATGGCGATTCAGCAGGCAAACCACTTCATATAAGGCATCAGCAGTCAATAGGTCATCATGATCAAGAAGGGCGATGAACTCTCCTGTAGCAAGAGCTAAGGCAGAGTTAGAAGCACAGGAAATATGCCCATTACTATCTCGGAGGACGACTTTGATACGACCTTCTTGCTCAGCATATTCTTTCAATACTTGGTGAACGTGTGTGTCTGTAGAAGCATCATCAGCAATGCAGAGTTCCCAGTTTGGGTAAACTTGCCCAATGACAGATTCTATTGCCTGTCTTAGATACGCTTCTGGAGGATTAAAAACAGGCATAATAATGCTGATCATGGGCTGATAAGAAAATGCAGGGACCGTTTCAATCATTCGCTGCAAGTCAGCTTTTCGTGGAAAATGATTGACCAGCCACAAACCATAAATATAGTCTTTACTTTTTGGAATTCCGATCGGGGATTGCCAAGCATAAGCTAAAAACAGTCTAACAGAATCAGGAGTGAGTTTTAGAAAGATTTTGTTCATCAAGTAAAGAAAACCACCCTCCCTCAGATGACGTAATACTACCAGAGTTTCTTTCCGCCTAGAAATCAACTTCAATAAGCGATTAATCAGGGAATAAGCTCTCATAATTTAAAGCCCAAAGTAAAAACTGATTTCCTACTTATTAGAGATGTCGCTTCTTCTCAAAGCTCCCTTTTCGACTCTTTCTTTTTCATTACGATCACAAATTGAGAGATTTGATTTCTTTGAGTTCTATATTCATTCATATAAACA
>Ga0272446_1006324_pt1 | contig 12416 bp, 9 predicted proteins | sample YNPCB0061_FD_194587 | JGI IMG/M metagenome (GOLD analysis project Ga0272446, IMG submission 194587) | Hot spring microbial mat communities from Yellowstone National Park, WY, United States - YNP-CB-006-1 | ecosystem: Environmental > Aquatic > Thermal springs > Hot (42-90C) > Sediment | place... | reverse complement strand
CCACCGGCCTGGGCCTGGTCCGGTTCGGCTCCTTCCAAAACCCGGCCGCGCGCGGCCCGCGCTGGACGGCCCGGCTGCGCCAGACCCTGGGCCAGTTGAAGTCGGTGTTGCGCACGCCCTGAAACCTCGCCTCCCCCACGCCCATGAACGACCCCTCCCCGTTACCCGCGCTCCCCGCCGGTTCCCCCACCGCCCCTGTCGCCCGCGTCATCGGCGTCGGCGGCGCCGGCATCCAGGCCGTGGAACATCTGCTTCGACACGGCCTCGACGCGGCCACCTGCGCCGCGGTCCACACCGACGCCCGCCGGCTGGACGGCTGCGCACTGTCCCACCGCTTGCTGCTCGGGGGCGCGGTCACCCGCGGGCTGAAAGTGGGCGACCCCGAGGCCGCGCGGCGCCTGGCCGAGGCCGAAGCCCACGCGCTGCGGCACCTGTGCGAAGGCGCGGACCTGGTGCTGGTCGTGGCCGGCCTGGGCGGCAACACCGCCGCCGGCTGCGCCCCCGTCCTGGCGCGCGTGGCCCGGGAAAACGGCGCGCTGGTCCTGGCGTTGGGCGCGCTGCCGTTTGATTTCGAGGGCCGCCGCCGCCTCGAACAAGCCCGCGCGGCCCTGCAGGAACTGCGCACCGCGGCGGACGCTGTGATCGCCCTGCCCACCCAGCGGGCGGCCGCCCTGCTCGACGAACAGACCTCCCTGACCGAGACCTTGCAGATCCTTGACGACCTGCTGGCGCGCGGGGTGCTCGGCCTCCTGCGCCTGCTGCGGCGCGACGGCCTCATCAACGTGGACTTCGGCGACCTCTGCCAGGTGGTGCGCGGCCGCCAGGCCGAAAGTTGCCTCGCCACGGCCGAGGCCGAGGGCGAGCAGCGCGCCCGGGAGGTGATCGAGAAACTCGCCCGCAGTCCCCTCCTGGACGGCGGCCGGGCCCTGGCCGAGGCCGACGCGCTGTTGGTCAGCCTGACCGGCGGACCGGACCTGGCCCTGAAAGACGTCAACCAGGTCATGGACCAGATCAACCGCGTGGCCGAGCACGCCCAGGTCATCATGGGCGCCTTGATTGACCCGGCCCTGGGCCGGCGCCTGGCCGTGACCGTGGTGGCGTCCCGCAACCTGCCCGCGCCCGCCCCGGAAGCCGAAGCAGTCCCCGCCGCCGCCAGCGAACCGCCGCCGCCCAGCGCCGAATTTCCCACGGACGACTTCTCGGCACCCGCCGCCACGGGCCGCGAGAACCCCGCGCCGGCCGGCAGCGCACGGCGCTGGGTGCCGCCGCCGCCGGAGTTGACGCCGGAACAGGCCCGGCAACTCCTGGCCGACCAGTCCGCCGGGCCGGCCGGTCGCCGGCGCCGCCGTCCCAAGCCGGAACAGATCGCCCTGCCCCTTCAGGTGATTTCCAAGGGCCGCTTCGCCCGCACCGAGCCAACCGTGTACCACGGCGAAGACCTGGACACGCCCACGTTCCGGCGGCGGGGCATCCCGTTGAACTAGCGTGCACCGCGGGCGGGCGGCCTGCCGGCCTGCTTCCCGGCGCGCGGAAAAAGCAACGGCCGGTCGCGGGAAGCGGGACCGGCCGTCGCGGGGGAGAAAGCGGGGGACGCGCTCAGGCGCGCTCCATGTACTTGCCGGTGCGGGTGTCCACCTTGACCTTTTCGCCGGTGTTGATGAACAGCGGCACCTGGATGGTGATGCCGGTCTCGAGCTTGGCCGGTTTCTGCACGTTGTTGGCCGAGTCCCCGCGGATGCCCTCGGGGGCGTCGGTCACGGTCAGGACCACGGAAGAGGGCAGCTCGATTTGCACGGCGCGTTCCTCGACGAAGGTGACGGTGACCGGGGTGTTTTCGACCAAGTAGTTGCGCGCCTCGCCCACGATCTCCGGGCTGAGCGTGACGGTCTCGAAGGTCTCGGGGTCGGTGAAGACGTAGTCCTGGCCGTCCTTGTAGCTGAACTCCATCTTGCGGGTGATCAGGGGGACCACCTCGACGCGCTCGGTGGAGCTGAAGCGGATGTCGGAGGATTTGCCGGTGCGCACGCTGCGCAGGGTGGCCTGCACGAACGCGCGCAGGTTGCCGGGGGTGCGATGCTGGGTGTCGAGGACCACGCACACCTCGCCGTTGTGCATGATCGCCATGCCTTTTCGAAGGTCGTTTGCCAGAGCCATAGTTTGCGTTCCGGCCGGGCCCACTTCGGGTTCACGGCCCCACCGGAGCCGGGCAGCTTAACTCGATGGCGGCCCGGTGCAAGCCCGCAAATTGGGTCAGGGCGAAGCGCGCATCCGCCGGAACCCCCGCTCAAGCCGCCCCGCCCGCCGGCAGCAAGCCGCATTCGCCGAGGATGGCCCGGATTTGCGCGCGTGCGTCGGCCGGCAGCGGCTGCAACGGGGCGGCCATGCGCTCCGCACAAACGCCCAGCAGGGCCAGGGCGCACTTGAGCGCCTTGAACACGCCGGCGGGATGCGCGCTGACGCGGTAAATGCGGCCCAGGCCGTGCAGGCGCGGCTGCAGCTCGGCCACGCGCGCGGTGTCGCCTGCCAGGGCGGCGGCGCACAGGTCCACCAGCAATCGCGGCCAGATCAGCGCGCCGCCGTTCACCCCGCCGTGCCCGCCCAGCGCGATGCCCTCGACCAGCAGCTCCTCCGGCCCCATCAATACCGTCCAGTCCGCGCGCTCCCGGGCGATCGCGGTCAGGCCGCGGAAATACGCCAGGTCGCCCGAGCTGTCCTTGATGCCGAGGATGCGCGGCTCGTCGGCCAGGCGGCGCACAGTGGGCACCTCGTAAGCGGCCTTGGTGTACTGCGGGATGTTGTACAGGAACACCGGCAGGGGCGACTCGCGGGCCAGACGCCGGGCCAGCGCCTCGAGTTCGGCCTGGTCGGGCGGGAAGTAGTACGGCACGGACAACACCACGGCCTGCGCACCGGCGTCCGCCGCCGCCGCCGCCAGGGCCAGCGAATGCGCCGGGGCGGTATCGGTCACCCCCACCAACACCGGCACGCGCCCGCGCACCAGCCGGCACGTGGCGGCAATCACCTCCCGCCGCAACTCGAGGCTCAGGCTGGGCGCCTCGCCGCTGCTGCCCAGGGCAAACACCCCTGCCACGCCACCAGCCAGGATGCGCTCGAGCTGCCGCTCCAGCGCGGCCACGTCGAGGCGTTCGGATTCCAGCAACGGCGTGACCAGGGGGGGCACAATGCCCCGCAAGGGACGGGGCAGGGGGGGATTGGAGTTCATGGAAGCAAAGATGGGATTAACAGCGGAGAGGGCGCGCCGGTGTGCCTCAACGGGGTGCGGGTTTTCCGCCGCGCAACCGTGCCAGGACCAGCCCCACGACCAGGATGCTGGCGGTGCCGAAGACGGTGGTCAGGAAACTGTGAAACGGGCTCTTCCACGCCGCCCACGCGGCCGGCCAGCCGGCCTTGGTCGAAAGCGTCATCCACACGATCACCAGCACGCCCGTCACCACGCCCAGGGCGGCATCGGCGTTGCGGGCGCGGCGCGAGACCAGCCCCAGCAGGAACAACCCCAACATGCCGCCGCTGAAGATGCCCGCCCAGTCCCACCAAGCGTCCAGGGCGGACTTGACGCGCATCATGGCCAGGGCGGCGCCGGTGCCCAACAACCCCGCCGCCAGCGTCGTCCACCGCAGCACCCAGAGCGACTCCGCCTCCCCCGCGTCAGGGCGGAAGTAGCGTTTGTACACGTCGCACAAGACCAGCGTGGCCGAGCAATTCATCGAACTGGAGAGCGTGGATTGCGCCGCGGCGAAAATGGCGGCGATGACCAGCCCGGTCAATCCCGTCGGCAACTGCGTGACGATGAAGTGCGGAAACACCTTGTCGCCCTGCTCCGCCAGCTCCGGCGGCAACAACCCGGGCCGCGCGGTGTAAAAGGCAAACAACCCGGTCCCGATGAACAGAAACACCGCCGAAATGGGCAGGTACAACAGGGCGCCGGTCCAGACACTTTTCGCCGCGGCCGCCTCCGAGCGCGCGGTGTGGTAACGCTGCACGAAGGTCTGGTCTATGCCGAAGTTTTGCAGGTTGATGACGAGCCCGTAGGCCAGCACGACCCAGAACGTGGGCCGCGAAAGGTCCACACTCCACGCGCCCAGACTGAACTTGTGGTGCTCGGCGGCGATGGTGAAAAGCTGCTTTGGCCCCGCCGGCATCCCGAAAAGCAGGAGGCCCACGCACGCCGCCGCCCCCGCGATGAAGACCAGGCTCTGGACCACGTCGGTCCAAACCACCGCCTCCATGCCGCCGAAAAACGTGTAGAGGATCACCAGCGTGCTGGTCAGGAGGATCAACGCCGGCACCCCCCAGCCGGTCAGGGGCGAAAGCGCCAGCGCCAGCAGGTACATGATCGTGCCCGTGCGGGCGACCTGGGTCAACAGGTAGCACCCCACCGCGTACGTGCGGGCCCAGGGGCCGAAACGCCGTTCCAGGTGCTCGTAGGCCGAGAGTTCGCCGCTGCGCCGATAAAACGGCACGAAGTACCGCGTGGCCAGCCAGGCCGCCAACGGCAACGACAGGCTGAACACAAACGTGTTCCAGTCGCCACTGTACGCCTTGCTCGGCAGGGCCAGGAAACTGATGCTGCTGACGTAAGTGCCGAAGATGGACAACCCGACCGCCCACGTCGGGATGCGGCCCCCCGCGGCCATGAAATCCCGCGGGCTGCGGTTGCGCCGGCTGACCCACAGGCCCAGCGCGAGCGTTCCGCCCAGGTACAACACGAGCACCGCCAGATCAAATGGCCGCATGGTTGGCCGCGCAGTGTGCGGAGCGCTGCCGCCGGCGTCCAGCCCCGCCGTAACTCAAAAATAGGTGTTACCCAAGCCAGGGCGGGGATTTTCCGTTGCGCCGCCGGCAAACCGCTCCCTATTGTTTGGCGGGCAAAGGATGCCGCCCAACCGACCGGCCGCATGAAGTCACCAACCCGAAAAACGGCCACCGCCCGGTCCGCCACCGCCCGGCCCGGCGCCACCCGCCGCCGCGGGACCAAATCCCACGCCCCCGCGGGGCCGGCCGCAGAACCTGCTGCGGCAAAAAAGTCGCCCACGCGCGCCCCGCGCCGTCCGCCCGCCGCCCGAGCGACCGAAGCGTCGCCAACTCGCCCCGCCGCTCCGAAGCCGGCCCGGTCCATCGCCCCCGCCAAAAAATCGGCCGCCGCCGCTGAAAAACCGGTCGCCGCCACCGCTCCCGCGCCGGCCGCACCTGCGCCATCCCCTGCGCGCCGCACTCAGACCAAACCGGCGGCTCCGACCCCACCCGCACGCCCGGCCCGACGCAAAGCGGTTGCGACCCGAGCGCCCGCGCCAACCGCCCCGGCGGTTCCAGAAACGACCGCCGCGCCCACGCCGCCAGCCGTCCCCGAGGAAGCCGTGCCGAAGCCGCCGCCAGCCCGCGAAACCCCCGCTCGCAAAGTGGCGCGGCCCCGCACTACGGCAGTTGCAACCAAACCCGCCGCGGCCAAGAAACCGCGCACGGCCAGGGCCGCGAAAGCCGTTGCCGTTCGTCCCAAGGCCGCGGCCGCGCGCGCCCCGACGCGGCGTCGCAGCACGGGCCCGGCCGCGGCCACAACCGCGCCCCCCGAACCTTCCGCGCCGCCGCCAGCGGCCGCACCGGCGCCGGTACCGGTTTTGGGAGGGGCCGGAGCCGAAAGCACCCCCGAAGCGAGTTTGCCGCCCATCCCGCCGATTTTGCTCGAGGGCGATCCCGAGCCGCGCGCCTACACCGGGGGGCCGGGTCACCGCTACGCCTGGCCGCCCGAAGCCCTCGAGCCAGTTCCCGAAACGCCCGAAGAACTTTGGGACCTTGACCAGGACTACGGCCTGGGCCGGCTCTGGCTGGCGGCGCGAGACCCGCACACCCTGCACGCCTCGTGGGACCTGACGCCGGGCCAGGTCGCGGCGGCCGGCGAGCGGCTGGCCTTGCGGGTGTTTGCGGGTCGGGAACCGGTCGGCGCGTTCCGCGAAGTGGCTCTGCCGCGCGGCGCGCACTCGGTCTTCGTGCCGGCGGAGGCCGCGGACGAGTGGTTTGTGGCCGCCATCGGCTTCACCGACCCCGTGCTGGGCTGGCAGGAACTGGCCCGGTCCACGCCGGTCCGCACGCCCGCGCTGGCCAGCCGGGAAGCGCCGGTGGAACAGTTCGTGATGCTGACGCTCCCGCCCGAGCCGGAAGCACCCGGCCCGCGTGAAGAGGTGCCGGCCCCAGAAACCATCCCGCCGGCGCCGGCACCTGCCGTACTCGCGCCGGAGGCAGGACCGGTCCCGGTCGCTCCGGTCCACGAAGCCGCGCCGGCCCGCCCGGCTCCCGCGCTTGAGGAACCGCCGCCCGCCCCGTTGCCCGAGCTCGAGCCGAGCCGCGCGGAACCTGTGCCCGAAGTTGTCCCGCCCGCCGCGCCTGCGCCGCGCGAAGCCACGATTGCAGCCCTTGGTCCTGCGGCGGCCGTCACGCCAATTTCGCCGCGCCTCCAACCGACCGCGCCGCCGCCCTGGTCCCCGGAGCAAACGCAAGCCCTGGCCGCGGTGGAGGCGGAGTGGGGCGCGCTGACGGCCCCCAGTTCGCTGGCCCTGGCCGTGGGCGCGGCAGCCCGGGAGGGCGCGGGTCCGGCCGGACCAAGTTCGCCCGCGGCGGGCTTTGGTCCGGTCGGGGCGCGGATGGAATTGCCCTCGAGCGCGGCGGTGCCCGCGCCTCCGGCCGCGGGCGCGGGCCGGCGGTTTTGGTTCAACATCAACGCGGAGCTGGTCGTGTACGGGGCGACCGAGCCGGACGCGCGGGTGACCGTGGACGGCGAGCCGGTGGCCCTGCGTCCGGACGGGAGTTTCACGCTGCGCTTCGCCCTGCCCGACGGCGAGTACGCCCTGCACGCCGTGGCTGAGGCGGCGGACGGCGTCGAGCACCGGCAGGCCCGGCTGACCTTTGCGCGGCGCACACATTACCGGGGCGCGGTGGGCCGGGCGCCGGCGGACCCGACCCTGACACCCCCGCGGCCGGAAGGTCCGACCCGATAAGCGCCCGCGAGCCCGCCGCTCTTCACCCCGCTTTTCCCCATGCCCGGCTATTTCGCCCTCGTTTTGCACGCGCACCTGCCGTTTGTGCGGCATCCCGAGCACGAGCACGTGCTCGAGGAAAGCTGGCTGTTCGAGGCGGTGCTCGAGTGTTACCTGCCCTTGCTCGAGTTGTTGCAGGCGTGGGAGCGCGACCGGCTCAACGTCCGCGTGGCGGTCTCGCTCTCGCCCACGCTGTGCGCGATGTGGCAGGACCCGCTGTTGTGCGCGCGCTGCGAGCGGCGCCTCAATGGCCTGATCGAGCTGGCGGGCAAGGAAGTGTTGCGCACGCGCTGGGAGCCGGCCACGCACCGGCTGGCGGAGTTTTACCTCGAGCGCTTCCGGCGCCTGCGCCAGTTGTGGTGGGACTGCGACCGCAACCTGGTGGGCGCGTTCCGGCGGTTGAACGCGACGCGGCGCATCGAGCTGCTGACCTGCGCCGCCACGCACGCCGTGCTGCCGTTGCTGGCGGACCATCCGCCCTCGGTGCGCGGGCAGGTGCGCACCGCGCTGGACCATCACCGCGCGTGCTTCGGGCAGACGCCGGACGGGTTCTGGCTGCCGGAATGCGCCTACGAACCGGCGCTGGAGCCGGTGCTGACCGAGACCAGCCTGCAATGGACCGTGCTCGAGTCGCACGGCCTGCTCCATGGCACGCCGCGCCCGCGCTACGGGGTGTTTGCCCCGGTGTTCACGCCCGCGGGGCTGGCGGTCTTCGGGCGCGACCCGGATTCGGCGCGGCAGGTCTGGAGCCGCCAGGGCGGGTTCCCGGGCGACCCGCATTTCCGGGACTTTTACCGCGACATCGGGTTCGACCTCGAATGGGAGTACGTGCGGCCGTACCTGCCCTCGCCGGAGCACCGCGGCTTCACCGGCATCAAGTACCACCGCATCACCGGGCCGGCCGGGGCCACGGAGGTGTACGAGCGGGACGCCGCGGTGCGCGTGGCGCGGGCGCAGGCGCGGCGCTTTTTCGAGGACCGGCGCCAGCACCTGGCGCGGCTGGAGGCGTTGATGGAGCGGCCGCCGATTCTGGTGGCGCCGTTCGACGCCGAACTGTTCGGCCACTGGTGGTACGAGGGCCCGGAGTTTCTCGACGCGTTGGTGCGCGAGGCCGCCGCGCAGGACCACGGCCCGGTCCTGGCCACCCCGGGCGATTACCTGCGCCAGCACCGGACCCATCAACTGGTGCAACCGGCGGCCTCTTCGTGGGGCGAGGAGGGCTACCTGGCCGTGTGGCTCAACGAGAAGAACGAGTGGATTCGCCGCCACCTGGCCGTGGCGCGCGAGCGCATGAGCGAACTGGCCAACCGCTGGCCGGTGCCGCCCGCCGAACGCGAGCAGCGCGCGTTGCGCCAGGCCGCCCGCGAGTTGCTCCTGGCCCAGGCCAGTGACTGGCCGTTCATCTTGCACACCGGCACCAGCCCCGGCTACGCCCGGCGGCGGCTGCGCGAGCACCTCTTGCGCTTCAACGCCCTGTACCGGCAGCTCACCTCGGGCACGGTGGACGAGGCTTGGCTGGGGCAAATCGAGGCCCTGGACAACCTCTTCCCCCAAGTGGACCCCCGCTACTGGGCCTGAACGACCGCGGCGCGTCGGACTTTCCGGCACGGAACCGCCGCCACCGGACCACCGCCCGACGGCACCGCGATGCCGGCACCGGGAGACGGGCCGCGCCACACACCTCACGCTCCACCCGGCCCGCTCCCGGCCGGGCGCGCAGAAAAACCTTGCTCCGCCGGGTGCGGTCGCCTATTGCCCGGGCAGACATTTGCCCATGAAAACCTGGCTTCGCCTGCTTGCGTCCGTCCTCCTCCTGGCCGGGCTTTTGGCCGCGCTCACCCCGGGCCACGCCGCCGCGCCCATCCGCGTGTTGCTAGTCTGCGGCGGGCACGACTACGAGACCAACCAGTTTCTCCAGGTCTTCCGGGACAATTCGGAGATTACCTTCACCCACGTGACCCACCCCGCCGCGTACGCCTGGCTGAGCGCCGACAAGGCCCGCGAGTGGGACGTGCTGGTGCTTTACGACATGTGGCAGGACCTCAGCGAGACGGCCAAGCAGGATTTCCTGGCGCGTCTCCAGGAGGGCAAGGGCCTGGTGGTCACGCACCATGCCATCGCCAATTACCAGGCCTGGCCCGAGTACGAACGCATCATCGGCGCCCGCTACTATCTGGCCCCGACCCAGCGCGAGGGCTGGATCAAGCACCGCTCCCAGTACACCCACGACGTGAAGTACCGCGTGGAAGTCCTGGCCAAGGACCACCCCGTGACCCGCGGGTTGAGCGATTTCGACATCCACGACGAGACCTACCGGCTGTTCGACATCGCGGCCGACGTCACGCCCCTGCTCGGCACCCGCGAGCCGCTCAGCAGCCCCATCGTGGCCTGGGCCAAGACCTACGCCGCGGCGCGGGTGGTGTACATCCAGTCAGGCCACGACCATTACGCCTACGAGAACCCCCACTACCGGCGGCTGCTGGCCAACGCCATTCGCTGGACCGCCCGGCGCGAGTGAACCCGGGGGCCGCCGCGGCCCGGCATGATCCTCAAGGTCATCGCTTGCGACATCGCGCGCCGCGAAATCTGCCACTGCGCCGCGCGCAGCCCGAACCTCGTTGACCTGGAATTCCTGCCGCAGGGCCTGCACGACACCCCGGCCCGCGGCCGCGACGAATTGCAGCGGCGGATTGAGGCCGTGCCCGCCGGCGCCTACGACGCGGTGCTCCTGGGCTACGGCCTGTGCAGCAGCATCCTCAAGGACCTGCGCGCCGGCGCCACGCGCCTGGTCATCCCGCGGGCGCACGACTGCATCACGTTGTTTCTCGGCTCGAAGGAGCGCTACCAACAGCGCTTCACCGCGCGGCCGGGCACGTACTACTTCACCGCCGGCTGGCTCGAGGTGCCGGTGCGACGCCGGGGCGAAGCCGCCGCCGGGCATGGCGCGTTCATGCCGGCCCAGTCGGCCGCCCGCCTCGCGGAGCAACGGGCCGCCTGGATCGCCCGGTACGGGGAGGAGGCCGCGCAGTTCCTGCTCGAGGAGATGCAGCGCTGGATGCAGCACTACACGCACGGGACGTTGATCGAGTTCGACTTCACCCGGCCCTTGCGGCTCGACGAGCAGGTCCGGCGGCTGTGTGCCGAAAAGGGCTGGGAGTTCGAGCGGATTCCCGGCGACCTCACCTTGCTCCAGCGCTGGCTGGACGGCGACTGGGCGACGGCGGATTTCCTCGAGGTCGCCCCCGGGCAGAAGGTGGTGCCCAGCTTCGATGAGCGGATCATCATGGCCGTGCCGGCGTGAGGGCGGCGGCGGGCGGCGGGCCAAGCCGCGTCCCCGGCAGTGACGGAGTCGGGCCACGTCTTGGGGCGCGGGTTTCCGGGGGAGCGTCTTTGGCATTGCCAGCGGCGGGGGTTGCTTCAAGTTTGCCGCCATGAAACACCTTGTTGTTGTTCGGACCGCCCGCCGGCTGGCCCTGGTTCTGGGCTGCGGCCTGTGGGTGTTTGCCGGGCCCGCCCTCCGGGCGGCGGAAGAGGCGCCGGTCTCTGAGGAGGCCCGCGAGCAGTTCATCCGGGAATTCAAGCGCATCGGGCTCAACACCACGCCCGGCGACGCGATGTTGCTGCGCATCCTGGTGCAGGCCAGCGGCGCCAAGCGCGGGGTCGAGGTGGGCTCGGCCACGGGTTACGGGGCGCTCCAGATGGGCGTGGGCTTCGAGCGCAACGGCGGCCGGCTCATCACCATTGACATTGACCCGGAGATGGTCCGCCAGTGCCGCGCGAACCTGAAAAAGGCCGGGCTGGACAAGACGGTCACCGTGGTCGAGGGCGACGCGCTGAAGGTGCTGCCCGCGCTCGAGGGGGAGTTCGACTTTGTCTTCATTGACGCGGTCAAGCGCGACTACCTGAAGTACCTGCGGGCCATCGAGCCGAAGTTGAAGCCCGGCGCGGTGGTCGTGGCGGACAACGTCATCCAGTTTGCGCGCGAGATGCAGGACTACCTGGACCACGTCGAGCGCGGGGGCGCTTACGAGACCGTGATCGTGCGCGCCTCGATGGAGAAAAACGACGGCATGGCCATCAGTTACAAGAAGCGCTGAGTCGGCGATGGCCTCAAGAGGCCTGGCCGGCGCGCCCTGCGCGCGGCAGAAAATTCGGCCGGCCGCCTTTGACAGGGCGGGCAAACCCGGTACACTGCCGCGGTCGTTTGTGGATCAGTCTGATCCGACGGATCGGACGGATCAGACGATTCCTGGCTCAGGAACTCCGACGCAGCACAAGACCATGAAACCCACCCCCGTCTCCCGTTCACTGTCCCTGCTTGCGCTGGCTCCCGCGCTGCTGGGCACCGCGCCCGGCCTGCAGGCCGACTCGTTGATCGAGGTCTGGAAACTCGCCCCGGGCGACCAGCCCTACGTCACCACCGGCAACACCGAGCGCGGCGTGGCCCTCAACCCGGTCACCGGCAACGTGCTGTTCCTCAGCCGCGCTGGCGGCCCGCAGGTGTACGTCTTGAGCGGCGCCGACGGCTCGGACGGCTCGGCCGAACTGGGCGCGCCGCGCACCCTCAGCCCCGCCGATGCCGAAGGCAATTTCCCCATCAGCGGCGGCACCTTCACCATGAGCCTCGTCGCCGTCGCCGCCGACGGCGCGGTCTATGCCGCCAACCTGACCTTGGACACCGTCAACACCCCCTTCAAAATCTACCGCTGGGCCAACGAAAACACCGACACGCCGGTGAGCGTGGCCTTCGCGGGCGACGCCACCTCGGGCAAGGGCGGCAGCGACCAGGACATCCGCTTCGGCGACAACTTCGCCGCCCGGGGCAGCGGCGCGGCGACGCAGTTGGCTGCCATGTCCCGCAACGGCAAGTACCTCACCCTCTTCACGACCACTGACGGCACCAACTTCACAGCGCACACCCTCACCACCGACGCCTCGGGCAAGGCGGGGCTCGGGCTGACCTTCGGCGAGGGCAACACCGTTTGGGCCAAGCTCAACGGCAACGCGCTCATCCAACTGTCCTTCGACCTGGCCGCCGGCACCGCCACGACCGTGCGCACCATCCCCACCACCGTCATCGCCAACGGCGTCACCGGCATCGCCTACGACCCCGCCACCAAGCGCCTGGCCGCCGTGGACTACAGCGCCCACACGCTGTCGGTCTTCGACCTGAGCGACCCCGCGGCGCCGCTGCGGATCGGCGAAGCCCTGCCCATGCCGGCCAATCCGCCCAACGCCAACGGCAACGGCACCGCCGCCGCCGCCATCCAGGGCGACAAGGTCGTGGGCCTGGACACCAACAACGGCCTGTTGATGGCCCGGGTCGAGGTCTCCGTCGTGCCCGAGCCGCCGGTCATTGACACCCAACCA
>Ga0272446_1006322_pt1 | contig 12418 bp, 4 predicted proteins | sample YNPCB0061_FD_194587 | JGI IMG/M metagenome (GOLD analysis project Ga0272446, IMG submission 194587) | Hot spring microbial mat communities from Yellowstone National Park, WY, United States - YNP-CB-006-1 | ecosystem: Environmental > Aquatic > Thermal springs > Hot (42-90C) > Sediment | place... | reverse complement strand
ATCAGCACATAGTCAAAGGGCTTGACCGGCTGCACGCCGAACATCGTCGTCAACTGGCCCCGGCCACTATGCACGAACAATAGCTCATCCGCCGCCGCGTTGCGGTACAACTCCGCTTGCTGGCGTTGCGCGGGCCGACACCGCGCCAGCACCACGTCCTCGTTGGCCAACAGCGGCACGCGACCGCTGATGACATCCCCAACGGCGGGCATGCTCGCCGTCTTGAGGTGATGATGCCGCAACGTCGGCACCTGCGCGTAGCGCACCTCGACCTGGCCGGCGGCCTCGACCCGCACGACCCGGGTAGGTGGCCGCAGGTGGTAGGCAATCGAATACGCCCGGCTAAAGCCCTGGGTCGTGATTACTTCTTCATAGTAAATGCCCTCGTTGCGATGGCCCGGACTGGCACGATGCTGCGTGTGACGCTTGGGCGGAATGGAGCCGAGTTGACGATAATACGGCATGACGAGGACTCCTGCTGATCCACGAGCGATACCGTCATTGTACACGCCCACCACCCGCCACGCCAGCACAACGCCCACGCCCGCGCACTAGCCTGTTGCCGCGCCCGCCGCCCACTGCCCCCGAGCCGGCAGACTCACCCACCCGCCGGAAATCCGCTCGGTTCGCGCGGTTTCGTGGATTCGCCCGGCTACCAAGGCCGATGTACAATCTATAGACACCATCCCGCGCTTCGGCGTCGGGCTACGATCTTGGCGAGGAGCTGAGGACACGATCCATGCACAGCAAGAAGCGGTTGGTGGTCGCCCTCATGGTGGTCGGCTGGTGGATGTCGGCGGCATCGGCGGCGCAGGGGCAATCGCCCGGCCCAGCGTCCCCCGCGCCCGGCAGAGTCCCCGCCCCCGGCCAGCCCGCCCCCGGCCCCGCGTCACCCGCCAACCTCACCCGCGATGTCTGGGAGATCGCCTACCTCGACGGCGTGCGCGCGGGGTTTGTGCGTTTCGAGGTGACCGAGCAGACCCAGGGGGACGTGCGGTTTCTGCGGGCGCGGCAGACCCTCGACCTGACCCTCAAGCGCATGGGCGGCATCGCCCGCGTCCAGGCTGAAACCGGCAGCGACGAGACGGCCGACGGCCGCGTCCTGGCCGTCTACATGCGGCAGGGGTTGGCCCGCGATCAGCATTTGCTGATGACCGGCACCGTCGAAGATCGCCAACTGCGTGTCAAGGTCGTGGGCATGTCCAACTTTGAAAAGCTCCTGCCGTGGAACCCACAGACCATCGGCCTGATCGGTGAGCAAGACTTGCTCCGCAACCGGCAGGCCAAGCCCGGCGACACGTTCGACTACACGATCTTCGAGCCAACCGTCACCGCCGTGGTCAAGGTGCGGGTGCAGGTCTTGCCGATGGAGGAAGTCACCGTCGAGGGCCAGGGCAAACGCCGCTTGATGCGGGTGGAGGTCCGGCCGGAAAAAATCGCCCAGGTGCAACTGCCCACCCGCCTACTGTGGGTCGAGCCGCAGTCCTACGCGGTCATCCGCAGCGAGGCCGACTTGCCCTTTCTGGGGCGGCTAGTCACCGTGCGCAGCACCGCCCGCGAGGCCAAAGCGCCGGTCACCCCCACGGTGGCCCTGGACAGCATCCAGACGATCCGGCTGGATCAACGCATCGCCCGCATCCACCAGCGCAAGGAAGTGACCTACCGGGTGAGCCTGACCAACGAGGCGGACCCGGCCAGCGTCTTTGCCCAGGACGCCCGGCAAAGCGTGCTGCGGGTCGATCCCCGCGCCGGCACGCTCGAACTGCGGGTGCGGGCTGGCGAAGTGCCCGCCGCCGCCAACGCCCAACCGCCCGATTCGCCGGGTCAAGAGTATCTTGCTTCCAACTATTTCATCAACTCCGCCGACGAGATGGTGCGCCAACGCACCGCCGCCGCCTTGGCCCATCTGACCCCCAGCCAGCGCCGCGACCGCTGGGCGGTGGCGTTAGCGATTGAGTCCTGGGTACACCGGCACATGAAAGCGTCGGTCTATACCGAAGCGATGGCCACCGCCGACCACGTTGCCCGCACCCTCGAAGGCGACTGTACCGAGTATGCGATGCTGATGGCGGCGATGTGCCGAGCCGCCGAGGTGCCCGCCCGCACCGCCCTGGGGCTGATCTACTTTGAACGCAACGGCCAGCCTTACCTGGCCTACCATATGTGGACCGAGGTATACGTCGCTGGAAAGTGGCACGGCCTGGACGCGACCCTGGGGCTGGGCCGAGTCGGGCCGGGGCATCTGAAGGTGACCGATCATAGCTGGCACGACACCCGCTCGCTGACCCCCGTTCTGCCCGTGCTGCGGCTGATGAACGCTCGGCCGCGGATTAGCGTGCTTGCTAGTGAATAAGTTGTGGCTGGAAAAATTCGGCCAGTCGTGCCAAAATGTAAGGAGAGTTGCATGGCCGCGGTCGGCTCATGCGTCTATACTCTGACATAACTCCAATTTGTGCGGACTAAAGTGTGCCTACGGCTCATTCATGGATAGCAACACCGACCAACCCTAAACCAGACCGACAACTTGAGGAACCGCGATGAGTCAACGGGAACGTCGCACGCTGGACCAAACGCACGCATCGGGGACGGCATCGGTTGTGGACCTTCCAACACGAGCAGAACGGCCAATGCCAAACACCGCACCAACCTTACCCGATTGGTCTGTGTTGACGGCTACCCCGCAGCAGCAGGAGGAATTGCTCGCCGCCGCCCGCGCTCATGCCGTGCTGTATCCGCACGACCTACCCAGCGGGCTAGTCGGGGATAATGCCGATCGGGCTGGGCACCTGCTCCAGTTGGTCCTCAACGGGCAAGCCAGCGACTTGGAGGCGACGCACGCTGTCCATTTCGAGCCGCTCGACTCCGAGCTAGACAGCGCGCAGGTGTCGGCTGTGGCTGCCGCCCTGGCCACGCCAGACGTGGCCATCATCGCCGGCCCCCCCGGCACCGGCAAGACCCGCACACTCATCGAGCTAGTCCGGCAAGCCCACCAACGCGGTCTGCGGGTGGCCGTGACCTCGCCGAGTCTCGCCAGCATCGACCGCATCCTGCGACTGCTGGCCACCCACGCCGAGCTACTGCCGTTGCGCATCCTGGGCCACGACGAGCCACCCGAATCGCTCAGCGACACCAGCGCCCGCTTCACCCACGACGGCCACCGCCAGAACATTCGTCAAACCGCTCTGACCAAAACCCAGCACGAGATCGCTAACCTCAGCCAACAACTCGACCAACTCGCCCGCACCGCTCAACTCCTGGCCCAACTGCAAGCGCTGGCCGCCCAACGCGACCAGGCCCGCGCCCCCCTGCAAGCCTGCAACGACCAACTCAGCCAGGTCGAACCATCCGTCCGGGCCGCGGTGGCGAACCCGGAGTTGGCGTCGGCCCCGCTCGCCGCAGCACTGGCCGAATCGGCCCAGCGGCTACGCACCGAGCAAGAGCGAATCGGCGCGGAGCGGGATTCGTTGCTAGCCCAACAAGCCCAACTCCAGCAAAGCATCGCGGCCTTGGATGCCGAGTTGCAATCGCTGGCCGAGACGCGGCCCGAGAAACGCTGGTGGAAGGCGGATTTCTGGGTGTCGGGGCAATCGAGCAAAATCCAGTCGCAACGCGAAGGCTTGTCGCAACAGCGGGCGGAACTACAGAACCAACTGCACGCGCTGAGCGACAGCCTGGCCCGATGCCAGCACCAGCTTGACGCCGCCCAGGCTGCCGACGCCCAGCGCCGCGAGCAAGCCATCGCCGCCGAGATCGAGCGTCTGCGCGGTGAGCTGACCGCCACCCTGGCCGCCGAGACGACCAAGCTCCAGGCGCTCGAACAGCAATGGCATGACACCGTCGGCCAGATCGACTGGCCCACCCTGCGGCCAACCACCGACTCCAGCGAGGAACTGGCGCGGGTCGCTGCCCAGTGCCAGCAATTGCTGACCAGCACCCAGCAACTGCTGGATTCCAGCCGGGCGTTCGCCGACGAGTTGACTCATTCGCCCGAAGCGATCCTCGCCAGCACCCTGGCCTTGGCCAACGTGATCGTCGGGCCGCTTGGCCTGTTCCAACGCGACGACCTAGCCCACGTCGCGGCGTTGCCCTTCGACTATATCTTGGTCGATGACGCCCAGCACCTCAGCGAGATCGACTTTTTAACCATCGCGCCGTTCGGCCGAAAGTGGGTGCTAGTCGGTGACACTAGCTACGAGTTAACCGCTGCGGGATACGCCAGCGACAGGCACGCCAGCGACCGGCACGCCAGCGGCACACACGCCCGCACCCCCCGCGCTGGTGGGCGCGGCTACCATGCGCCAGCCCTCCCCGTGCCCGGTTTCTTCGGTCGGCTCTGGGCTGGCCTGCATCTCGATGTCTGGGCACGCGCAGGCGAGCAGTTCTGTTGCCGGCTACGCCACGTCCCGGAGGCGCTGGAGCCATATGTAGAATGTGAACCGCTGGCCGACCATCCAGGCGTGGAACTGCGGATCTGCACGCCCCCGGACGCGGGGCCTTTCCTGGCCGAGATGCGTTTCCCGCCCGGTATGTCCATCTCGCAGGCCAAGCGCTTGATCTTCGCGGAATTGGGCGAGCTACCCATCCAGAGCCGCGGACGCTCGGGCCGCTGGCATGAAGACGGCGACCGCATCAGCTTTTATCTGGAGGAAGGCACCCCGCCACCGCACCTGCTCGTCTCGGTGCCGCTGGACGAGGGCATCCGCGAATCGCTGGTCGATTTCACGGCCGCCGACCACACCGGCGACGCCACGTCGGCCTGCTCGACCTGTCGGCTAGACTTCGACATGAAAGCGGGCTGGACCCGCGAGAAAGCCCAGGAGTGGATGCTTCAGCACGTCATCAACAACGACACCGGCCGATCCGCCCGGCTGGCGGTGCAGTATCGCCAACCCAGCCCGCTGGCCCGTTTTGTCGGTGAGCTGTTCCCGCACGCTGGCTGTCGCCTGCCAGCCGTCGAGGCAACCACGGTCAAGACCTCCGGGATTGTCGAGTTTGTGCCCGTGCCCCCGCTGCCCGAACCACGCCGCGAGCCGGGCCGCCCCAATGCCACCTCGGCAGCCGCTCGCCGCCTGCCACCGGGCATGCGTTCGGGGGCGGGCTTGGAGATCGACTTGGCCGACCCACGCCAGCGGGAGCATCTGCCCGCCGAGTGGCGCGACTGCCTGCCCAACCAGGGGCTGGTCAACTTGGCGGAGGCTCAGTTGATCGTGCGGCTGATCGAGGCTCAACCCCAGCCCCTATGCGTCGTGGCGCTCTACCCGGAGCAAGCAGAACTAATACGCCGCTTACTGGCCAAGTCGCGGGCGGCCAACCGGCATGTCGCGGTCGAGGAGCCGCGCACCCTCCGCGCCTGGGAACACGAAATCGTCATCGTCAGCCTGACCCGCAGTTTGGCGCATCGGGCGGTTAGCCTCGGCGATGACCCCAGCACGGTGCTGGCCGCCTTCAGCCGGGCACGCTGTCGGCTGACGATTGTCGGCGATCCAGGCACGCTGGTTCGCCGCAGCCAATACGAAGGACGGGTCGATCACCTCGACGAGCGGGCTTCGGCCATTGAGCGAACCTGGACTGCGCGCTTGGTGCAGTATCTGAACGGCCACAGCCACCGCAACGTGCGCTTTAGGCTGACGGAAGGTCCGCGGCTATGAACGGAGGGTTGGACGAACTGCCAAGCTCGCCGATTCTGTGCGGCTGGCTTCGTCGCCTCAGCCCGTTCAAAGCCCAGACCCTACGCTTAGTCCGCTTCCCCGTGATCCACCTGGAATGCCTGGTCCGCTCCCGATCTGTGGTAGCACTAGCCACTCTCGAACGTCTTTTTTTGCATGCGGTCCAAACCGACCCGACCGCCAACGCCCCCACCATCGCCAGCCGATTCGGCGTGCCCGTCCCGTTGGCCCAAGCAGTTTGGCACACCCTGAGCCTCGCGGGGTTGCTTGGCCAGCAGTCCAACGGGCGGGTGGCGCTGAGCGAGGCGGGATCGCTGGCATTGGGCCGCGGCGAGTACGCCCTGCCGCAGTTCAGCCGGGCCGGGTTCGTCTTTGCCCGGGTCGGGGGCCACAGCCCGGCCAGCGTGTTCCTGACGCAGTCGCCCGCTGCCCTGCTCTATGCCGAGCCGACCGACCCGCCCCACGATTGGCGGGTCGATGCTGACCTGGTCCGGGAGTACCTCGAGCGGCCCGACGACTGGAAGCGGCAAGCGGGCTTTCCCACGGAGATTGAAGCGGTCGTCACCCTCGGCCAAGATTGCCCCCTGGTGCCCGATTGGCAGCGGGCGGTGATAGCCTATCCCCGCCTGTTGACGGCGGCGGTCTTCGACGTGCCCAGCGGCAAGCGTGGCTATGTCGTCATGCCCGGCGGTTGGCACCTGTACTCCGAGCCGGTCGCCTTCGAGTTAAGCCACGCCACCGCCGAGCAACTGCCGGGGCTGGCTCACCCTCTGGCCGTCGAGCTGTGGCAAGAGTCGGCAAAACGCTGGTGTGCCAACGAGGGAGTGCCCTGCGACGACGTGCAAGTCGATGTCAGCGGTCCCGGCCTGCGTCTGAGCGTTCCCCCGGCCGTGCGCCAGCGGTTGCAACCGCTGGTGGGACTGGGGCATTGGCTGTGGGCCAACGATCCGATTGGTTATGAGGCCAGGTTGGTTGAATGGGAGCCGAGTCAACTGGCCTAACGCGACGGCACCGACCGCTTGCGCCGCCTGGTTGACGCGGGAACGAAAGGAGTGCGAGTATGTCACATTATGGTTTCCTGCGCGTGGCTGCGGCCACTCCCGTCTTGCGGGTAGCCGATTGCGCCTTCAACAGTCAACGCATCCTCGACCAACTACGCCTCGCCGAGCAGCAAGCCGTCAGCCTCGTGGTCTTCCCGGAATTGTGCATCACCGGCTATACTTGCAACGACCTGTACCAGCAACTGACCCTGCAACGCGCCGCCCTCGCCAGCCTGGACCACATCGCCGGCGAGAGCGAGGCGATCTACTCCGGCGTGGCGGTGGTCAGCCTGCCGTTGGCGGTGGACGATCAGTTGTTCAACTGCGCGGCGGTGTTGCATGGTGGCAAGGTGTTGGGTCTAGTGCCGAAGACCTACCGACCCAACTACAAGGAGTTCTACGACTCACGCTGGTTCGCCGCGGGGCCGAGCGCCGCCAGCGCGACGGTGCGGCTCTTTGGCGAGGACGTGCCGTTCGGCACGGACCTGTTGTTCGTGGCCGAGGACGTACCGGAGTTGATCCTGGCCTTGGAGATCTGCGAGGACCTGTGGGTGCCGCTGCCGCCCAGCACGCTGGCCAGCCTCGCCGGGGCAAGCGTGATCTGCAACCCGACCGCGTCCAACCAAGTGATCGGCAAGGCCGCCTATCGCCGCCAACTGATCGCCGCCCAATCCGGCCGCTGCGTCGCCGGGTATGTCTACGCTGCCTCGGGGGTGCATGAATCGACTACCGATGTGGTCTTCGACGGGCACAGCCTGATCGCCGAGAACGGCAGCATCCTGGCGGAGTCGAAGCGATTTTGCCGCACCGATCAACTGACGGTGGCCGAGATCGACCTGGAGCGGCTGAAAGTCGAGCGGCTTCGGCTGACGACCTTCGCCGAGGCCCGCACCCTCACCCCGGGGCTGCTGCTGCCCGAGCGGCGCATCCGCTTCACGCTCTCGCGGCCGACGCCCCCCGAGCCGATGCCGCTGCTGCGCTATGTGGACCCGCACCCGTTCGTCCCCGCCGACGATGGCTTGCTGCGCGAACGCTGCGAGGAGATTTTCCAGACCCAGGTCGCGGGGTTGGCCAAGCGACTCGAACACCTGCGCCTGCCGCCTGTCTCTATCGGCATCTCGGGCGGGCTGGACTCGACGCTGGCCCTGTTGGTTTTGTGCAAGACCGCCGACCTACTCGACATGCCACGCCAGCAAATCCGCGCCTTCACCATGCCGGGCTTCGGCACGACCTCGCGCACCCTGACCAACGCCCGGGCACTGATGGACTATCTGGGCGTGACCGCCCGCGAGGTGGACATCCGCCCGATGTGCCTGGCTCAAATGCAGGCCTTGGGCCATAAGCCCTTCGGCCTGTCCATCGCCGACGCGACCGTCGAGTCGTTCACCGCCCAACTGAGCAAGCTACCCGCCGAGCGCCGGCACGATCTGGTCTTCGAGAATGTGCAAGCGCGGCTGCGTACCAGCATCCTGATGAATGCCGGCTTTGTCATCGGCACCGGCGATGTCAGCGAGTTGGCCTTGGGCTGGTGTACCTACAACGCCGACCACATGAGCATGTACAACCCCAACGTCTCGATCCCCAAGACGCTGGTACGCTTCCTGGTTCGCTGGGTGGCACTGAACGAATTCGACGGCGGCGTGCGCGAGGTGCTGCTGGATGTGGTGGCGACGGAGATTTCCCCGGAGCTATTGCCGCCCGATGAGCATGGGCGGATCGCCCAGGCGACCGAAGCGAGCGTCGGGCCGTATGAGTTGAACGACTTCTTCATGTACTACTTCCTGCGCTTCGGCTTCGCCCCCTCGAAAATCCTCTACCTCGCCCGCCACGCTCGCTTCGAGAAGGACTACACCCCCGAAGAACTCCGCGACCATCTCAAGCAGTTCCTGGTGCGGTTCTTCAACAACCAGTTCAAGCGGTCGTGCCTGCCCGATGGGCCGAAGGTCGGTACGATCAGCGTCTCGCCGCGGGGCGACTGGCGCATGCCCAGCGACGCCCAGGTCGCCACCTGGTTGGCCGAGTTGGACTCGGTCAGCTTGTAGTCACCCACGCAGATCGGCGGGCACCCTGCCCAGCCTTGCGGTCGAGCAGGGTGCTGCTGGCGGACCATGAGGACCGGACCCGTTCCGGCCTCACTTGTAAGAATCGCCCTCCCACCGGAACTTGCGCCGCTGACCCGGTCAGGGAACAGCCCCCACCCCTGCCCCCGGTACTGGCACTGGCACTGGCACTGGCACTGGCACCAACTGCCGCAGGAAGAAGCGCACTGCTTCCTCGGTCAACATCGGGAGCGGCTCAACGGTGATAGTCGGCGATTGCACCGTCCCGGCCAGTCGCAGATGCACCGAGCGGTTGGCCAGCAGCCGGGTCACGTCCTGGATCAGTCCCAACGGCACCGGGCCGACATTGGGCAGCCGCAAGCGTAGCAACCGCAGCACGCCCTCACCGGGGGCGATTGGCCCGGTGGTGGCGACGACGTTTAGCCCGAGTCGGCCCTGGACAGTGACGGTGCCGTCGATGAACAGGTTGGTCGTCGCCCCTTCCAGCGCTAGCTTCTGCACCCGCAGCACGCCCTGGTCCAGGTTGGCCTTGAACTCGCCCTCGCGGTAGGCGGAGTTGAGGGTTTGCCCGCGGGGCAGGTATGGTGCAATCGACCGAAGGACTGGGAACTGCAACGCCTGCAATTGCGGCAAGCGGGCCTGCACGCTGGCTTTCAGGTCGTTGATCGAGCGGAGTTGGTCGGCCTCGAAGTCGATGCGTCCGGTGGCCCGGCCCGCGCCGAATTGCTGGCCCTCGCCCACGCCCCGCAGCAGGTTGCGCAGCTCGACCTCGACAAATTGCAGGCTGCCGGCCAGCCGAACCGCTGAGTCGTAGTCGATGCTGGCCCGCGCGGTCACCCGGCCCAGCCCGGCCTGGGCGCGCGCCTCGGTGAAGGCCAAGCGCTTCAGCCCCGCCGGGTCGTATTCCCAATCGGCGGGGATGTTCACATCCAGCAACTCAAACCCGCCGAGCCGTAGCTGGCTGGCCACCACGTCCAGCGTGCCCCGGAACCGCTGGCCCAGTTCCGCCCGCACCTGCACGTCGGCTTGCCCGCGTACCTGCTTGGCCAACCCCGGCACCAGGCCAGCAAGCTGTTGCAGGTTGCACCCGCTGAGCCGCAGGTTGGCGTAGCCCCGCAGGACCGCTTCCGGCCGCACGACCGCCGTACCCGCCAGTTGGCCCCCGGCGATGCTGCCGTTGATCCGGTTGAGACGAAGCTGCGTGCCGTCGAAACTCGGGAAGACCTGCACCCCGCGGGCGAGCAACTTGCCCTCCCAGATCAACTGCCCCAGCCGCAATTCGCCATCGCCGGTGAACCGGCCGTCGGGCTGACGCTGAAGCTGGAAGTTGCCGTTGACTTGCCCTTCGAGGGCTTCGAGTTCCCGCCCAAGCTGCAAGTCGCGGGCAATGGCCCGCAGTTTGAGATTGACCAGCCGCACCGTCGCCCGGACTGGCTGCGCCTCCCGCTGCGCCTCCCGCAGCGCCTCCCGCAGTGGCACAGTGCTTTCGACTTGCACCGAGCCATCGAGCGTGCGCCCACGCAACACGACCCGCAGCCGTTCGGGGGTAGCGTCGAGTTCGGCCCGCAGCGAGCGGATGGGCAAGCGACGCAGCGTCAGCGGGCGGGTGGTGGCGATTTCGGCGGTGCCGCCGACGGTCAACGGTCGCATCGCCCCGGTCAGCGTGCCCTTCAGGTCCAGCGTCCCCCGGGGGGCCAACGCCTCGCTCAGGTCGGGTAGCTTGCGGGCCAACCGCTCCAGATCAAGCCCCCGCGCCGACCAACTGGCATCGAAGCGAAGCTCGTGGTCGAGGTGCAGAAAGCCCTGCACCAGCACGTCCGCGTCAGCGGCTCGGGTCGTCGCCGCCGTCACGCTCACGATCCCGCTGGCCAGCTTGGCCTGGACAGTGGGCGACTCAAACCGCAGCGACTCGACCTGCACCACCGGCGCACTGACTTGGGCGGTGGCAGTCCATGCCTGCGGATCGGCAAGGCGGTCTAGCGGCACCTCGACGCTCGCGCCTGCCGTCAAGCGCCCCTCCGCGCGCACCTTCGGCTGACCGAGTAACTCGACCAAGCGGGCTAGCGCGATGTCGTGGCAGCGGGCGTGAGCTTCGAGCCGCCCCAGCGGCACCAGCTGGGCCTCGGCGTGGCCCACGACCGCTCCGGCGGCCGGGGCAGCATCCGCCCAGCGAGCCGTCACGTCGCTGAGCGTCAGCTTGCCCTGGCCGTAGCGCACCTGCGACCGCACCTGCTCCAGCCGCACCGGCCCAACGCTCAACTCGCTCAGTTGCACCTGCCCGGCGGCGTGGTAGGTTCTCAGATCGTCGGCCTGGGCCACGGGTAAGCCGAGGGTCACGCTGGCCGAGCCGGTGCCGGCCAGCGGCACGTCCAGCTTCAGGTCCAACTGCTTGACCAACTCGGCCACGTCGAGTTGCGGGAATGTCGCCTCGACTTCCAGGTAGGCATCGCCCACTTCGGGTACGGCGGGAGCGGGGGGCTGACGCCGCCGCGGCGCGGGGCGACTCAGAGCCGCTGGGCGGTCGGCGGTCAGCTGGTTTACCCCCGCCGGGGCTGGCACGCCGTCGGCTGGCTGGGGCTGCTCGAAGCGCAGCCCGTCGGGCCGCTCGGTCAATCGCAGGCGCACGCCCGCAGCCGGCACGCCCAGCACGCTCGCCTGCTGCACCGCCCCTTCGCCCTGGCCGCACACCGACACTCGCTCGCCGGCGATCAGCACCTCCACGCTCGCCTGGCCGGTCAGGCTACCGGCCAGTTCCGGCGGCAGCTTCCAGGTCGTCGGGAGTTGGCCCAAGTCCAGCCCCTGGGCAGTCAAGGCGAACTGGAGCCTGGCCTGGTCGGCCCGGCGGAAGTCGAGTTGACCGGAGGCATCGAGCCGCCCCCCGGCCGTTTGGCCGTGTAGTCCGTCGAGCGTGACCACCTCGGAGGCCACCAGCACCGAGCCGCGACCGTGGGTGATGCGTAGGTCGATGGGCACGATCACCGCCGCCGCCTCCCGCAGATCCGCCGCGAGGCGGTAGCTGAACGCCCCGTCCGGCTCGACGCTGAGCGTCAGCGTCAGGTCGGCCTCACCCGCCAGTTCGATCTGCTCCCAGACCTCCGGCGGGACAAACGGCACCGAGCGCAGCATCGTCATATCCGCACGCAGCCCATGTGTGGTCAGCCGCAGCGATCCGCTGAGCGGGTCAAGTTGGGCATGGGCTTGGCCAGTCCACTGGCCCCAGGTCGGGTCCGTAACCGTACCGGTGAGTTGGGGCGAACCGTCCGGGTGGTTCGGGTCGGCGGTCGCCTCGATGCCCACGAGGACGAACGGCGCGCGCCCGTCTTGCCGCAGGGTCAGTTGGCTAGCGCGCACGACCACGACCGGCCACGCTGACTCGGCAGTGCTAGCGGCGGCGGCGGCGGGATCGCCCGTCGGTAGTTGCGTCTGCAACTGACCATCGGCGGCAAAGTGCAGGTCCAGGCAGACACGGTCCAACTCGACGCGCGTCGGCAGCCGTCCGCGTGCCAGATCGAGCAAGCTCACGTCCAGGCTGAGGCGCTCGACGGTCAGCCAGAGTTCGTCGGCCGGGTCGCGCACCGCCAGCCCCTCGAGGACGGAGCGCTCTAGCCCCAGGCGCAAGCGCGCGATGCTGACCCGCCCGCCGAGTGCCTTT
>Ga0272446_1006320_pt1 | contig 12427 bp, 12 predicted proteins | sample YNPCB0061_FD_194587 | JGI IMG/M metagenome (GOLD analysis project Ga0272446, IMG submission 194587) | Hot spring microbial mat communities from Yellowstone National Park, WY, United States - YNP-CB-006-1 | ecosystem: Environmental > Aquatic > Thermal springs > Hot (42-90C) > Sediment | place... | reverse complement strand
TAAATGTGGTATGATATACTTAATAATTATATCTTTGCCTAAGATTTCCATAAAAAGAGTATTTTGGATTTGGCACCTAAAAATACATCTTTGATTGGAAATCTTATACAATCCTAAACAACCTCATTTTGAAAAAATAAATAGTCTTAATTACAATAATGCTTTGTAGGCTAAGATAGGCAGATACTTATTTTTTTAACGCCTTTTTTGCTTTTATTTATCAAACTCCTCCAAATACTCGACTGCTCTTCTTAGGTGCGGAATAACGATGCTTCCTCCAATCAACAGAGCAATGGAAAATACTTCAAAAAATTCTTCTTTGCTTAACCCTTCTTCTTTGCATTTGCCGATATGGTATTTGATACAATCATCACATCGCAACACCATAGAACACGCAAGTCCAATCATCTCTTTAGTCTTAACATTTAGGCTTCCTGCGGTATAAGCATGGGTATCCATATTGAAGAAACGCTTAATCACTAAGTTATCTGCCTCAAAAATGCGTTCATTCATCTTACTTCTGTACTCATTGAACTCTGTAATCTTATCCATCATCTTTTTATTAGGGTTAATTTGATTTGCATAGAGATTTGGCAAAAATAGTTTTTTTCTTGCGGAATAAATCAAGGCTATGTCATATTTTTAGATTGTTCTTACAATCCAACAACTCCGATAAGAGTGCAATCTTACTATTTGCAAGGCAAAAAGCACTTATTTTCAGCGTAATGACATAGAAGGAGTAGATGGTTTTGATAGTGAATATCAATCTTAAATAGCTTTATCTATGATAACAACCTATGCAAAAAGGAGTATGCTATCTGACTTAGGATTATATCAGAGAGGTGTATAAAGTTCTTGCACTTAACAGAATGATTACTATGCCTACTAAAACCATAAAAACTTTGCGGTTGATTTTAGTGCATAAGTAGGCGGCAAAAGGTGCGGCAATAGTACCACCTATCAATAATCCAATGACGGCTTGCCAGTCGGTAATTTTCAAGAAAATCAAGAACGTACCTGCTCCAGCCAAAGAGATAAAAAATTCTGCTAAGTTTACCGTACCTACGGTGTAGCGGGCATCTCTACCATTTTTTAGCAGAGTAGAAACGACTACGGGTCCCCAGCCTCCGCCACCGATAGCATCTAAAAAGCCCCCTGCAAAAGCCAAAGGATACAAACGCTTGGTTTTGGTTTTTCTCCTTCTCTTTTGTAAAGCTTTCCTGATGACTACCACTCCCATAACTGCCAGATAGATAGCTACATAAGGCTTCATGACTTTCCCGTCAAAATTGCTCAAAATGTATGCTCCCAAAATTACCCCCAGACACCCCGGAATAATCAAACTTTGCAACAATTTTTTATTCACATTTTTAAATTTCAAGTGAGATAAGCCTGAAACCCCTGCAATAAAAGTTTCGGCTATGTGTACGCTTGCACTTGCATTGGCAGGAGGCAAACCCAAACTGACCAAAAAGCTATTGGAACTAATCCCGTATGCCATGCCCAAAGAGCCATCTATCATCTGAGCGACAAAACCTGCCAAAATAAATAAAAGCAGGCTTGTATCATCAAAAGCTACCCCCGCTGAGAACCAAGCACCAATGGCAGAAAAAGTATCAAGCAGGTATAAATAGGAAATCATGGTTAGTTTAGTAAAGTTGAAATTTGCTTATGCGTTTATCAATTTTATGAAAAATAGCCTGCATCAATTATCTGTATGTGAGTTAATTAAAAAATTTTCATATTTACTAAGATAATAATGGAGTCTGATAAAGATACAGGCTAAGCCCTTATTCTAAAAAGCCAACTGCTACTGTGGCATTAGTTTGCGAATCAATCAATATGAATGCCCCATTTGCCTTATTTTCAGCGTATAAATCATAAAAAATGGCTTGAGATGTACGTATATTAACCTTGACTATATCATTGAGTTTGATTTCATTAATTTTTATAGGTTCGTTAAACTCATCTTCTACTGCATTATCACTGGTGTTTTCATCTACCAACCTAAAATTTCCCATATCTGCTTTATAGCTTATTTCTTGAATTTTTGCTTTCACCTCGCTTGATGCGTGTTTTAAAACAAAAGTTGTCCCTACGCGGTAAGGACTTTCGCTGAGCCAGCAGATTTTTGCCTGCAACTCTTGGGCGATAATTGGCAGTTCACTACTTTTTACTATCATGCTTCCCCTGCTGACGTCTATTTCATCAGCTAAGGAAATAGCTACGGAGTCATGGGCAAATGCTTGATATGAAGTATCTTCAAAAAGGCGGATTTCTGTGATGGTGCTTTCAAGTTGGTTAGGGAGTATAGTAACTTTATCTCCTACTTGAAAAGTTCCGCTGATGACTTTGCCTGCATACCCTCTATAATCTGGAAATTCTTTATCATCTCGGCGAATGACATATTGCACAGGAAAGCGAGCAGGCAGGCTATTCCAATCTTTGTCCGTATCTACTTCTTCCAAAATCTCCAACAGGGGTTTGCCAATGTACCAAGGCATTTTTTTTGATAAGTGGGTAATATTATCTCCGTGCAAGGCACTGATAGGAATGAAGTTTAAATTAAATTTTGGGAAAGTTTGGAACTTTGCCAAAGTTGCTTGGGAAAGTTTTTGAAAATCGGAGGCTGTTTTGTAAAAAACCTCTTCGGAGTAGTCCACCAAGTCCATTTTGTTGATGCAAACGATGATATTGGGGACTCTAAGTAAAATATTGATAAAGAAATGCCTGTATGTTTGCTCTACTACACCTTTTCTTGCATCTATCAAAATAATTGACAGTTCGGCATTGGAGGCGCCCGTAATCATATTGCGGGTGTACTCGATATGTCCTGGTGTATCGGCTAAAATGAATTTTCTCTTATTGGTATGAAAATAGATGTGGGCAACGTCTATGGTAATGCCCTGCTCTCTTTCTGCTACCAAGCCGTCGGTCAGTAAAGACAAGTCTATGAAATCCAAGCCTTTGCGTTTGCTTGCTTTTGCTACTGCTTCTAATCTGTCTTTGGTAAGAGCATGAGTATCATAGAGCAAGCGACCTATCAAGGTGCTTTTTCCATCATCTACACTTCCTGCGGTTGCTAATTTTAATACATTCATCTTTTTAATCTAGAATTTGGAATCTATTAATTTTTAAAATACTCATCTGTTAATCTGGAATTAGGAATCTGGCATGAATAATTAAAAAAATTAGATTATTTTAATTCTAAGTTCCTAATTTTGTCTTTGATTCCAGATTTAAAAGTATCCCTGCTTTTTACGTTCTTCCATCGCTGATTCAGAACGCTTGTCATCAACTCTTGCTCCTCTTTCTGAAATAGTTGCCTCGCTAATTTCTTCTATCACGCTATCAATATTATCTGCCAACGAAGGCACAGCCGCTGTGCAGGTCATATCGCCTACGGTGCGAAATCTTACTGTGGATTCAAATATTTTTTCATCTTCTTCCACATTCATAAAATCAGAATAGGGAAGTAAAAGTCCTTCTCTTTCAAATACTTGGCGTTTATGAGCGAAGTAAATAGAGGGAATCCCTATGCGTTCTTGGCGTATATAGTTCCACACGTCTAACTCTGTCCAATTGCTAATAGGGAATACTCTTACATTTTCACCAAATTGTATTTTTCCATTATACAAATCAAACAACTCTGGTCTTTGGCGCTTTGCGTCCCACTGTCCAAATTCATTGCGTACAGAAAATATACGTTCTTTTGCTCTTGCTTTTTCCTCATCTCGCCTTGCCCCACCTAAGCAAGCATCAAAACCTAACTCCTCATGGCTTCTAATAAAACAGTGGTTTGCAAATAGTTACGGCTTGCATACCTGCCTTTTTCTTCTACTACCTTCCCTTGGTCAATGGCATCTTGTACGTAGCGTACTATCAGGTCTAAACCCAAGTCTTTCACTAACTTATCTCTAAACTCGATGGTTTCAGGGAAGTTATGCCCTGTGTCTATGTGCAGTAAAGGGAAAGGAATTTTAGCAGGGAAAAATGCCTTCTGTGCTAAACGAACTAAGGTAATAGAATCTTTACCACCCGAAAATAGTAAGGCAGGTTTCTTAAACTGACCTGCTACTTCCCTGATAATGTGGATAGATTCGCTTTCTAAATATTTTAAATAAGATGACATATAAGTTAAATAGTTCTGATGACAATTTTTTATTAGTTTCTTACCTCTGGGACTAAATACAAGATACAAATGCAAACCATTCATAACTATTTAGCATGAAGTCCACATTCTTTATGCGAATTTTCCCACCACCAGCGACCTGCTCTAATATCTTCGTGTGGCTCGATAGCTCTGGTGCAAGGAGCGCAGCCTATGCTTACAAAACCCTGGTCGTGCAAGGGATTATAAGGCACTTTATTTTCCTTCAAATAGCTTATTGTTTCTCCTAACGACCAATCAATGAGTGGGTTATACTTAATCACTTGAAAGTGGTTATCCCATTCTATGGCTTTCATTGTTGAGCGATTGGCTGACTGCTCGGCTCTTAGCCCCGTTACCCAAATTTCTATGCCCTTCAAGGCTCTTTTCAGGGGATTGACCTTGCGAATAGTACAACATGTTTTGCGATTTTCCACGGACTCATAAAAACTATTCAGCCCTTTGGTATTGACAAATTCCTCTACCTCTATACTTTCTGGGAAATATATCTTTATCGGCTTTTTGTACTTTGAAATAGTCAAGTCTAACAAGTCATACGTTTGAGTAAAGAGCCTGCCCGTATCTAAGGTAAAAACCTGAATATCAATATTATTTCTAAAAATTATGTCTGTAATTACTTGGTCTTCCTGTCCAAGTGAAGTAGAAAAAGCCACTTTTCCTTTGAAATTCTCCGCCAGAAAAGTAAGGCTTTCTACGATGGTTTTGTTTGTTAGCTGAGTTTGTAAGTTTGTTAATTGCTGTTGCTTATTGGTCGTTGGTTTTTCCATTTTACTGTCTGTTTTGTTAGTTTAGTGTAAAGTTTTGATTTGGTTTGAAATAGTTTATTCTTATGAGTTATAATTGTTAGTTTGTTTGTTAGTTTAGTGAGCAAGGAGTCAATGCTCTAATTAGTGATTATTTTGATAAAATAAAATTCTGATAGTAAGCGACTTAGATAAACATTGTCGCATGTATGCGTGTACGAAGCCTATTTTTTTGGGAGGCTTCGACTATGGTTAAGGATAAGACCAAGAAATGGATTAACAACAACAGCAACAACAACCCATGCTATAAGAAACAGTAGGGAGAATAACTAAGAGAAGAGTAGATTGTAAAGCATCTAAATTTGAAAATGAACTGCGATTGTTGGGTTGTGTTTTCATCTTTAATGAGTTTATATTATCCAAAATTGGACAGGATTTGGCACCGTTCTATGTAATTTGGTTTCTAAGAGGTTGCCAGAAGGTCATAGAGCCTGTTCTCTCGCTTCGTTCTTTATAAACCATTCAATAATTGAATAGATATTGTAAAGATAAATACAAGTTTTGAAATTTCGCAAGAAAAAAATTAAATTTTTTTTAAAATCTATCCTTTTTAGGGTTACTTTTTCAAAAATTTGATTTCTACGCGATTATTATTGATTTCATCAAGATTGTCTTGCAGAGGTCTGAGATTGCCATACCCCACAGAAGATAATTGGTAAGGTTTTGCCCCTTTGCTAATTATATATTGCTTGATTGCCTCTGCTCTTCTTTGGGTAAGGGTTTGGCTTGTATTGTTATTAATTGTATTGTCTGTGTGTACTCCGATTTCTATTTGTAGCTTGCGATTAGTTCTTAGTATTTCGCCCCACTCATCTAATTCTGCTAAATCGCTTTTGTCTAACTCATGTCTATTATTCCCAAATTTAATAGTTTGGAGTATATATGGCTGACCTATGGATAAACTGGCATATTTTTCGGGAAGCAAAGAAGGTTGGGCAGACTTAGTAGTTTTTTCTACTGTTCCTTTTTCTTGGACAGGCTCAGGATTTTTCTTTTTTCCAAAAGTGTAATTGAGCATAATCTCATGCGTACCATTGGAGGCTATGCCTACGTTCTGATTAGCAATTTCATAGGCATAACTTGCTCTGATATTTTCGCTTATTTTAAAGCCCATGCTTAAAGCATAGCCGTAGCTATTGCGATAACCTACTGATAACCAAGCTTTTTCTTTCCACTCGGTCAGTAGGCTTAGGTCTATTTGTCCGGGGAAAGTATTGGCAAAGCGATAAAGTAAAATCGGCTCAAAAGTAAAATCTCCTTGTTTAGGCTTGATTTTATAAGAGGCACTTAAAATGCTATGGTTGCCATATCGCAGAAAAGCATTGTTTAAGTCAAATTTTCTGCTTGCTCCACGTGCAAAAAGATGGTGTACAGCTAAGCCTAATTGCAAGTTGTTGTAGGTATATAAGACGCCAAAATTTCCATCAGCTTGGAACTGGTCGTCGTTGCTGTACAGTTTTGGGTCTATAAGGTCTTCAAGCATTACTTTGTCCCAATTGATACTGCTATACATTGTCCCTAAGGATAAGCCGAAAGACAGTGTTTGCTTAGTATTCAGATTAACAAGGTAAGCATAACTTGCTAAGGCACTGGTCTGGGCGATGAGGTTGAGGTTTTCTCTTTTTAAAGTTGCTCCTAAACCCATTTTTTTCGCAGGGAGTGCGTGTTGATAAGTTAGGAGGAAGGTTTCTGGCGCTCCTTGTAAACCAGCCCATTGGTTGCGATAGATAAGATGTAATTGATTTTCGTTTTGCAAGGCAATTTGGGAGGGATTGAATAAAAAACGATTAAGATAGTAGTGTGTCATCAAAGGGGCTTGCTGGGCATGGCTTAGCTGAGAAGGTGTCAATAGCCCAAAGCATGTCAAGAAAGCAAGTTGATGCAGAAGAATATTAAAAAAATGATATAGACGTGTTTTCATGTTATTTCTTCAGGAAAAGTAGGTATGTGAATTAAATAAAAAAACCTATCTCAAATTTTGATATTCAGAGTATATTTTGAAGCAAACAGCAATATTCAAACGAAAATACTGAAATCTTATTGTAATACTGCAATTTCTTTGCCTTTTTTGTTTTTACTGCTTGTATTTTGGTAAGCAAGTCTTTGTAAATAATGATAAAAGTCATTATGCTATGCCGATAAAAGTCATTTTTTTTCCATGTTAATTTGCCCAATTTTGTAACGCATAAATTTACAGTTTAAACTAAGAAAAGTAAAGTTAAAATGGTTAAGCGTATGGTAAGTCAGCAAATTAAAACTACAATTGAACAAATTAGGCAAGAGGAGTTGCAAAGGTACAGCAAATCATTGAAAGTCCATGAGAGTATCATAGTAGAAAAAGTAACACAGGGTTTTATAGAGAAGTTGATACAAAAATTAGAGGAGAATCTTTTTCAAAATGAAGCCCATGAGAAAGTAGAGGCATTGGCAATGCTATTCTCTGTTCGGTCACGCTAAGATAAAAAATTTGCATTTTATTGAAAAAGTGTTCCTCCAAAAGCAGGTGGAATGAGATTGAGGTGTCTATAAGCCATTTCAGTAGCCTCCCTTCCTCTCGAGGTTCTTTTTAAGTAGCCTTCTTGGATAAGAAAAGGCTCATATACTTCTTCTATGGTTTCTGCCTCTTCGCCGCAAGCGGTGGCAATGGTAGAAATACCGACGGGTCCTCCATTGAATTTTTCAATGATAGTTTGTAAAATCCTGTTGTCCATTTCGTCCAGACCATTTTCATCTACATCTAAGGCATTCAAAGCCATTTGGGCGATAGACAAGGTAATGGTACCATCTCCTTTGACTTGGGCAAAGTCGCGAGTGCGTCTGAGGAGATTGTTGGCGATGCGAGGAGTGCCGCGACTTCGACGTGCAATCTCATAAGCGGCTACGTCTTCGATAGGTGTATTGAGTATTTTAGCAGAGCGTTTGACGATATTGGTGAGTAGTTCTGCATTGTAATATTCTAAGCGTGCATTGATGCCAAATCTGGCTCGCAAAGGCGAAGTAAGCAGTCCTGCTCTCGTAGTCGCACCGATGAGTGTAAATGGATTCAAACCTATTTGAATAGAGCGTGCATTAGGACCTGAATCAAGCATAATGTCTATGCGATAGTCTTCCATAGCAGAATAAAGGTACTCTTCGACTACGGGATTCAAACGGTGAATTTCGTCAATAAAAAGCACATCAAATTTTTCTAAGTTAGTCAATAGCCCAGCTAAATCGCTTGGTTTCTCCAATACAGGTCCGGAGGTAATTTTCAGGTTAGCTTTAAGTTCATTTGCCACAATATGCGAAAGGGTAGTTTTGCCTAATCCCGGAGGACCGTGTAGGAGTACATGGTCGAGGGCTTCCCCACGTTTGCGCGCCGCACCGACAAAGACTTTAAGATTTTCTACAATTTTGCTTTGTCCTGTGAAGTCATCAAAACTCAAAGGACGCAGGGCGCGGTCTATCTCTTTGTCTTCTGCTTCTTGGCTTTCTTTATCTCCTTTCAAGTAGTCTTTTCGCATCTTTATTTTTCTTGAAACCTGAATTTGTGTGTTATTTCCAAAGAATAATTCACAAACTGTGCTAAGGTGCTGTCGTAAGTAGCATTTCCCAAAGAGTTTCCATTTTCATCTATGTTCTTGTTTGTTTCATGCGATTCATAGATTTTGGGAGAAACAAAGGCATATTTATTGGTAAAGCTAATGATTTTGTTAAATAAAGTCGTCATTTGTAAAGCGGGTATTCTTCCTCCTCTGCCAGCAGAAACGCCACAAAGTGCAAACACTTTATTGTCAAATAAATGAGCGAAGTCGTCATTGCCAAGCTGATGCACGGCATTAATGAGTTGGGGACTGGTATTCCAGTTGTATTCAGGAACGGTAAAGAATACTAACTCTCCCGCTTGCCAAGTGTTTATCAATCTTTTTTGAAAGTCAGTCAGGTGATTTTTATCTATACTTCCTTGCCCTACAAGGGGTAAGTCATAGTTTTCAAAATCACAAAAACTGATAGCGTTATAGTGTTGGTATTCCAACAGTTGTTGTATTCTTCGGGCTACTCTCAGCGAATTGCTTGATCTTCTTGGAGAAGCTGAGATAATGCTAATCCTCATTTGATATTATTAAAGTTTTGAAATACGATGCAAGTTAGATACTTTTTTAAGTAAATTTTACATTTTTATTAATTTTTTCAAGCGAAACTTGCTTGTTTCCACTCTTCTAACTTTTTGTCCATGACCTTGAACCATAGGGGAGGCACCAAAGCAAGCAAAATCATGGAGGGGTAGCCCGCAGGAAGTTGAGGACTTTCTTCTACGTGCTTCAAGACTTGGTAGCGTTTATGAGCGAAAGCGTGATGGTCGGAGTGTCTTTGTAATTGAAAAAGAAAAAAATTGCTAATCAAGTGGTTAGCGTTCCAAGAGTGCAAAGTATTTACTTTTTCATATTTATTAGGAGCTATTTCCTTTCTTACGATGCCATAATGCTCTATATAGTTTACGGCTTCTAATAAAGAAAACCCTAAAATACTTTGTATGAAAAAGAAAACAGGTATGTCCCATAGGATTTTACCTTGTGGCAGACTAAAAAAAACTGTTAGGGCAATGCAAAATAAGATAGGTAGTATGGTAAACCAAATCATGTCATTTTGAAGGCTAAACTTTGGCAATCCTTTTCTACTCATTCGCTCAAATTCCAATCTCCAAGCACTTAGGTAGCTATCTCTGACGGTTCTAAGCCAGAAAGCATAAAAGTTTTCTCCTCTTCGGCTGGTAGCAGGGTCTTTGGGCGTACCTACGTGAACGTGATGACCGCGATTGTGTTCTATGTAAAAGTGCATGTAGCAAGTAGTCATCAGCAATATTTTGGCATAGAACCGCTCTAATTTAGATTTTTTATGTCCTAATTCGTGAGCTACCGTAATGCCTATGCCTCCTGTTACTAAGGGGAAGCTCAAAATAAAGCCTGCATATTCCAAAGAAGTCATGTTCTGTTGGGCAATGACGTAACACCCCCACACTAAGAAAGCTAACTGCGCATATACCCAAGTATATAAAATAAAGCGATAGTAAAACTCCTCAGAAACTTGTGAAATCATGTTATCCTCTACATTTTCAGCATCTTTTCCCACTATTTGGTCAATAATAGGAATAAGTACAAAGACAAAAACCACAGTGCTAAAATTCCAAGCACCGCCTAAGTAGTATCCTGCGATTACCAAAGCAGGAATAATAAAGGCACTAAAAAAGCCTATTTTCTTGTAAACAGACATACGGTTAAGGTGGTTAAGTTATGCGAACTTAATTTTAGAAAATTTTATTTACTTTCCCTTAGAATCTTTCAGACTTACTGTCAAATTAAAGACTAACTGCTCAGGAGTACTATCTATATCAACACAAAAATAGCCTTTTCGTTCAAATTGGAAGGAATCTCCTACTTTGGCATGGCGTAGATTAGCTTCCAACTTACAGTGTTTCAGTACTTTCAAAGAATTAGGATTAAGGGCTTGTGTATAATCTTCTATTTCTGAAAGGTCTGCTACTGTAAAGAGTCTATCATATAGCCTTACTTCTGCTTCTATGCTGTCTTTTTCTCCTACCCAGTGTATAGTTGCCTTGATTTTAGGGTTGTTTCCTGCTTGGTATTCTGTTTCAGGAATAGCTTGGCAGTGGAGTTCCTCTATTTCTCCTGCTTCGTTTTTCACTATTTTTTCCAAGCGAATCATAGTAGAAGCATGTTTCAAACGCACAGGCTGGTGAGGACTTAGTCGGAAAAAGTTTTTATCAGGATTTTCTAAAAAATCTTCTCTTTCTATATAGATGATTTTGCTCATTTTTACTTTGCGAGTGCCGCTATTTTCCTGTTCAGGATTGATTACCGCATCAAACGCCCTGAGCTCGTTTTCCTCAAAATTGGTCAGTACTACTTTCAAAGGTTCTAAAACTGCCATAGCACGAGGGGCATTTTTGTTCAAATCTTCTCTAATGCTAAACTCTAACAAAGCGACATCTATGATGCCATCTCTTTTGGCTACGCCTATTCTTTCTGCAAAATCCCTAATAGCGGCGGGAGTATAACCTCTGCGTCTTAGCCCTGAAATCGTAGGCATGCGCGGGTCGTCCCAGCCGTTTACGTGTTTGTTTTGTACTAATTCGAGGAGTTTGCGCTTGCTCATGAGCGTATAGGTGAGGTTCAAGCGAGCAAACTCAATTTGTTGAGGGTGATGGATTTCCACTTGTTCTATGAGCCAGTCGTAAAGTGGTCTATGTACTTCAAATTCCAAAGTACAAATAGAGTGAGTAATGCCTTCAATAGAGTCGCTATACCCATGGGCAAAATCGTAAGTAGGATAAATGCACCACTTATCGCCTGTGCGGTGATGGTGAGCGTGTCGGATACGGTACAAAATGGGGTCTCTCAGGTGCATATTGGGGGAAGCCATGTCTATTTTGGCTCGCAGTACCTTTTCTCCATCTCTAAACTCGCCGTTCTTCATACGAGTTAGCAAGTCCAGATTTTCCTCTACGCTTCTATTTCTGTATGGGCTTTCTATGCCTGCTTTGGTGGGTGTGCCTCTGTTGGCACTAATCTCTTCGGGGGTAAGGTCGCAGACGTAGGCTTTGCCTTTTTTTACCAATTGTACGGCATATTCATAGATTTGGTCGAAGTAGTCAGAAGCATAAAATTTGCCGTCCCACTGGAAGCCAAGCCAGCGTACATCAGCCTCTATCGACTCTACGTACTCTGTATCTTCGGTAATAGGATTGGTATCATCAAAACGCAAGTTGCACTTTCCGTTGTATTTCTTAGCTAAGCCAAAGTTCAAACAGATAGACTTGGCATGACCGATGTGCAAATAACCGTTGGGTTCAGGGGGGAAACGTGTATGCACTCGTCCTTGATTTTTTCCTGCTTTTAGGTCGTTCTCGATAATATGCTCAATAAAATTGAGAGATTTTTCAATGCTTGGTTTTTCTTCTGTTTTGTTCATAAGTGCTTATCTATTCGTCTTTATTTTTCTACCTATTTCTTTGTTTCAACTTTCCAAAGATTTCAAATTTTTAGAAAGTTTCTCTATGAGCAATTGCAAATATACACCTAATTTTTGATTTGTTTGTAATGTAAGTGAGTGTAGTTCAAAGATTATTAATGACGGAGTGCTTTCAAATGTATTTTTTTAGTAGAATTTCGTTCTATAAGCTCTGTTTTTAGAATGATGTGTTCTGGCTTGGCAGCCTTATTTTTGATTTGATGAATAAGTTGGCGAGTAGCAACTTTGCCCATTTCAAAAGATGGTTGTGCCATAGTGCTGATAGAAGGCTCTATAATGTCTGACACGGCATCATTGGTAAAGCCCATAAGAGAGATTTGTTCGGGCATTTGCAATCCATGCTTACGAATTGCAATATGCGCCCCAATTGCTACGGGGTCGGTTACGGCAAAGATAGCATCTGGTCTTTGGGGGAGGTTCAGTA
>Ga0272446_1006318_pt1 | contig 12437 bp, 12 predicted proteins | sample YNPCB0061_FD_194587 | JGI IMG/M metagenome (GOLD analysis project Ga0272446, IMG submission 194587) | Hot spring microbial mat communities from Yellowstone National Park, WY, United States - YNP-CB-006-1 | ecosystem: Environmental > Aquatic > Thermal springs > Hot (42-90C) > Sediment | place... | reverse complement strand
AAAGAAAGCTATCGAAAATGGATACAATTTCAAATATGATAACTTAGAAAAAGCATTAAAAAATTTATTAAAAAAATACCAATGAAAAAAATTTTCACAGAAACGACCAATGGAATTAAAATTAGTGTTACAACTGCTTATATATCGGAAGAAATAATAACTCCACATGATAGAAATTACTTTGCTTATACTATTACAATAGAAAATTTGAATAATGAATGGGTTAAATTATTAAGTAGACATTGGATTATAATAGATGCTGATGGAAATAAAGAAGAAGTTCTTGGCGAGGGTGTAGTTGGTTATTTCCCTGAATTAGAAGAAGGTCAATCTTTTACATATACTAGTTATTGTCCTTTAGATACTGATTGGGGTACGATGGAAGGTACTTATCAATTTGTAAAGAAAGATGGAACTATGTTTGAAGCAAAAATTCCAAGATTTGTTTTACACAAAAATTTAGTAGAATCATAAGGAGAGTAATTTTGTTTTTACTCTCCTTAGATTGCAGAATATTAATCTAAAAAATGAACGAAAAGACCATCTCTTAATTTAGGTTCAAACCAAGTAGATTTTGGTGGCATAATCTTTCCAGCATCTGCTATTGCAATTAATTCATTAATTGAAGTAGGATACATTGCAAAAGCTAAAGTCATTTCGCGACTATTTACTCTTTTTTCTAGTTCAGATAGTCCTCTTATACCACCAACAAAATCAATCCTTTTACTAGTTCTTGGATCATCTATCCCTAATATTTGGGATAAAACATATTTTTGTAATAACGCCACATCTAAACTTTCCACGGGATCATCTATTTCTGTAAATTGTTGTTTAAATTCTAGTTCATACCATTGATTATCTATATATAGACCTACTTTTCCTTTCTTATCAGGTTTATATTGAGAACTATAGCGATTAATAGTAAATACATTTGATAATTTGTCGAAAAATTCTTCTTTCGTTAAGCCATTTAAATCTTTAACTAATCTATTATAATCCATAATATATAATTGAGAAGCTGGAAATAACACGGAAAGGAAATAATTGTATTCTTCATCACCTCTATGATTAGGATTTGCTTCCATTCTTTCTTTACCTACTATAGCTGCTGCTGCAGAACGATGATGTCCGTCTGCTACATAAAGATATGGAATATTAAGAAATTCATTTTCTATTTGATTAATATATTCATTATTATCAATTATCCATACTTGATGACGAATTCCATCATCTGCAATAAAATCGGTTTCAGGTTCATTTTTAACTATTTCATTGACTATTTTATTTATGATTTGATTATCAGGATAAGTTAAAAATATTGGTCCTGTATGTGCATTTGTTACTCTTACGTGATTGCATCTGTCTTCTTCTTTATCTTTTCTTGTTTTTTCATGTTTTTTAATAATATCATTCCAATAATCGTGAATATAACATACACCTACTAAACCATATTGTGTTCTATTATTCATAGTTTGAGCATAAATATAATATGATGGTTTTTCATAATTTATTAAATAATTCTCATTTATTAACTTCCATAGATTTTCTTTACCTTTTTCATATACTTTAGGGTCATAAATGTTAATTGATGGATCTAAGTCAATTTCGGGTTTACCTACGTGAAGAAAAGATAATGGATTATCTTTTGCCATTTCTCTCGCTTCGTCAGAACTAAGGACATCATATGGAGGAGCAGCAATTTTAGAAGCATATTCTGGTTTTGGTCTATAAGCTTTTAATGGTTTGAAAGTTGACATATTTATTATCCAAAAAATTAAAAATGTTTTATTATTTGTTTCAAAATTAACAAATTTTAACATATGTTTACATTAAACTTTTAAATAATTTATGTTTAAATATTATATTTTTTATAAACCATTTTATGTGCTTAGTCAATTTTCAAAAAAAGATGAACGCTTATGTTTATCTGACTTTATAAAAATTGATAAAGATTGCTACCCGATAGGAAGATTAGATTATGATAGTGAAGGATTATTAATAATTACAAATGATAAATATCTCCATAAAATCATTACTTCGCCTAAATATAAAGTAAAAAAAACTTATTTAGTACAAGTTGAAGGATTAATCAATGATTTTGCTATTAATGAACTTTTGAATGGAGTAATTATCAAAGTAAAAAATAAGAATTTTAAAGTAAAAGCAGATTCTATCATAAGATTAGAAACAATAATATTGCCCGAACGTAGACCATCTATAAGGTTTAGAAAAAACATTCCTACTTCTATTTTAGAAATTGTTTTAACAGAAGGTAAAAATAGACAGATAAGAAAAATGACTGCTAAAGTAGGTTTTCCCACTTTAAGAATTATAAGAACAAAAATTAATAACTTAACATTAGAGAACTTAGAAGCAGGTGATTTATTAGAAGTATCTCAAAATACAATCTATAATAAGCTTAACCTACCAATTTTATAACAAATTATTAGTCTATTAATGTTATATTTGAATAAATTATTAACAAATAATTAATAAAATGAGATATTTTTTAATTTTTTTATTAAGTATAAATTTATTATTTGCTAAGCATAATATTAAATTAATCGATGATGAGAATAATCATCCAATATCATTTGCTAAAGTTACAGTATTTTGTTTAAATAATTGTAAGGATTCTATATATACAGGTATTACAAATAAAGTTGGTATATTACAGATTAAATATAATTTTCCATTTAAGGTATTTATTGACCATTTAGGGTATCAAAAAATAGATATACAAATCAATGATGAAAGTGAATTAGAAATAAGATTAAAAAGGAAGGAATTTATTTTAGACGAAGTAGTAACCACAGGACAATATACACCACGAAGTACTCAAAAATCCGTTTATCAAGTAAAATCTATTTCAGCAGAAAAGATTCAAGCTCAGTCTGCATTTAATTTAAGAGATTTGATGATGAATGAACTTAATGTAAGAATTTCCCAAGATAATATATTAGGTTCATCACTTACAATTAATGGTTTATCGGGACAAAATGTTAAAATTTTAGTTGACGGTGTTCCTATAATTGGCAGATTAAACGGGAATATAGATTTGTCTCAAATTAATTTAAATAATGTCGAAAGAGTAGAAATAATAGAAGGACCTATGTCCACTATGTTTGGTAGCGATGCAGCAGGTGGCATAATAAATATAATTACTAGAGACTTTATAGATGAAAAATTCAATATAGGACTAAATTCTTACTATGAATCTGTAGGTACTTATAACTTTGATGGAACAATTGGATATAATTTCGGTAAAAATAATTTTTTAATCAACGGTGGAAGAAATTTTTTTAATGGTTATTCACCAATTGATACAAGTAGACATAAACAATGGAAACCCAAAGAACAATATTTTGCTGACTGGCAGACAAATTATTTTTTTGATAAATCAACTTTTAGATATTTTGGTAGATTTTTCTATGATTATATATTAAATAAAGGCGAACCAATCAAACCATATAGAGAATCAGCTTTTGATGACCATTATAGAACATATAGATTATCTAATTCATTATCCTGGAAAGGAGAAATTACAAAATTTAGATATTTTGACCTTTTAGTGGATTATTCTTATTATGAAAGAAGAAAAAATACTTATTTAAAAAATTTAGTTACTTTAAATCAAGTTTTAACAGCTGACTCTTCTGACCAAGATACTTCCAAATTCAATGCTTGGTTATTAAGGGGAACATATAGCCATGATAATGCGTTTACTAAGCTAAGTTATCAAGTGGGTATAGAAATTAATTTACAAAGTGCAAAAGGTGAAAAAATAGAGAATTTAACTAAAGATATACAAGATTATGGAGTATTTACAAGTTTACAATATAAATTATTTGATAATTTAATAATTCAACCAGCATTGAGATTTATTTATAACTCAGAATATGATGCTCCATTAGTTCCATCATTAAATTTAAAATATGATGTTACAGATTATTTGACCATAAGAAGTGCTTTTGCAAAAGGGTTTAGAGCTCCTTCTATACAGGAATTATATTTCTATTTTGTGGATATAAATCATAACATTCGGGGCAATAAACAACTAAAAGCCGAAAATTCAAACACTTTTTTGCTTGATTTAACTTATCATTCAGAAACTTTATTACATGCTTTTAAATTAGAACCCTTTTTCTTTTATAATGATGTTAATGATTTAATTTCTTTGGCTAATGTTAGTCAAGAATTGTATTCTTATATTAACATAGGAAATTTCAAAAGTATGGGATTTGGAATTAATCTTAGTTATATTAGGACTGATATTTCATCAAAATTTGGTATATCTTGGACAGGAAAAAAATATAAATTAACTGATACAATAAATGCTCCTGATTTTATTTTCAATCCGGAATTTAATGCTAATATAATTTGGACAACACCATTCTTTGATACTAAGTTGTCAATTTTTTATAAATTTAACGGTGAGCAATCTGGATTTTATCAAATTAACGAAACTGATTACCAAGAGTATAAAATAGATTCTTATCATATATGCGATATAAATTTATCAAAAGATTTTTTAGATAATAAATTAAATCTTTTTATCGGAGTTAAAAATTTATTTAATGTAATATCTATCAACCAATATGGCATTATAGGCGGCGCTCATTCGGGCTCTTCTACTAATTCACCTGTATCCTATGGAAGAATAATATCAGGTGGATTAAGATTGAATTTATAAATTTTAGTTATTGAATACCAGGAAAAATTATTTCGCTTATTTCTTCTATTGTGCTATAAGCATCATTAATTTTTCTAAATATATCTCTAGCTTGATTATTTGGCAAAGGTAATTTTAATTTTACATCATAGATTTTAGCATTTATTATTATAGTTTCGCCTTGGATATTAAATTCTCCCGAAACAACTTTATTAACATTTAGTTTCTTTATTGCTTTCCATAGATCAGTGAAATATTGAGGGTTATCAGGGTCTAAATTTAATTCTGCTAGTGCTAACTCTAATGAATCAATAGGAACTATTCGGTATTGATTTTCATTAATATCTTTACTTCTTAAAGATTTTGCTAATGAATCTTGTAAATTGAAACACCATTCATTATATTCCAATTTACCATCTAAATTTTTAAATGGCAAAACAGCAATTCTTGTTTGAGCAAATAAATTAATACCAAAAATAAATACTAATATTGTTATTGATATTTTTATGGTAGAGATCTTTTTCATAGACATCACCTTAAATAAACTATAAAATTATAAATTTTCTTCTAAATATTTTTTATATTCGACGAGTTTAGATAGTACATAGTTACATTGATTTTCTACTTTATCCCATTCAGTATTTTTAATTAGCAACATTAATTCAGTTCCAATATCTCCCAGTTCTGATAAACCAAATTGATAGCAAGAACCTTTCATTGTATGAGCCATTCTGTATAACTCAGTAGAATTTTTTTCTTCGAATAATTTTGGGAAATTGTTAGTTAATTCGTCTATCCAAGAATCTATAAATTCAGGTAATAATTCTCTTACAAATGGATCTTCCGGTATTATCATCTTCTACACTTCTATTTTATACCAAAATACTTAATAAAAAGTAATTATCAAAATAAAGACTAGGAGAAAAGTTATAAGCCGAATTCTGTCTTCATCACAAAGATGGAGATAATCATTTATCTTGGATTTGTGTCACCACAAATCTCTAGCGGTCTACCCAGATACCCTTACATTACTGCAAGCAGTGGGAACTTACTGACTAAGGTATCTATATTTGACCTTGCTTCGTGTGGGGTTTGCCGTAAATAATCGTTACCGATTATTTAGATAGTTGCTTAAGCTATCGTTTCACCCTTGCCATTACTGAGTAATGGCGGTTTACTTTCTGTTGCACTTTCCGTCAATTTAAATTTTCATTTAAACTGCCTTCGAGTTACGAAGCACACTGTTCCCTGAAGTTCGGACTTTCCTCCCTCTAATCTAGAGGGCGATTATCAACTTTTCTCCTAGTTGTTAATAATATCTTCTACAAAGAGCTCTTCTTCGTCGGGTATTAATATCCTACCACAACTCTCGCAAAAATATAACTTATCTAAATTACTTCTTACTTCTACTATCAACTGTGCCGGCAGCGAACTAAAACACCCACTACAGCTATTCTTTTTTATTCTAACTGCTGCATCAGAATGCATTTTTCTTATTCTATCATAGTCCTTTAAATGTATAGACTTAACATTTTCTGATATATTTTTTCTTAGTTTTTTAAGTCTTTCTAATTCTTCTTTTTGGTCGCCTGATAATCTTTCTACCTCTGCATAGACTTCTTCTACTTCTAATTTAGCATTTTCCATTTCTTTTATTTGTTCTTTTAAAAGATTAGTTATATTTTCTTGTTTAATTCCATTCGTAATTAATTCTGCTGATAGTTTTTCGTGTTCTGCTTTTAAATGATTTATTTCGTTTGTTATTGCATCGAATTCTCTATTATTTCTAACCTGAAATTGTTGTTTCATTAATTTCTCTTCTTTCAATTTCAAATCTACAAGAATATTTTTTGCCTTTGATGCAAAAGCTTTTAATTCTTCTAATAAAGAACTGGTTTCATCTACAATTCTTTTCTTTTCAGAATAATTTGCTTCTTTTATTTTTAATAATTCAGGTAAATCCCCGAAATCTTCTATTAACTCATCTAACCTTGCATCTATAGTGGCAATTTGGGTTATATAATATACTTGTTTTTCCATTATTCCTCTATATTTTTTTAGTAAAATTATTTTCAAACATAATATTTAATTGGATTTGTATTTACATTAGAGCATATAATATTTATTTCATTATTATAAATATTTTCTTTTAGATAATTATAAATTCCTTTAGCTACAAATTTTTCCATTTCCCAATGACCTATGTCTACTAACCAAATCTTACCATTTGCTCTATGAAAATTATGATAAGAAATATCTGCAGTTATGAATGCATCTATATTTTTATTTAAAATATCATTATAAAAGGATGAACCACTACCACCAACTAAAGCAACACTTTTAATAAAGTTATTTTTACCGCAAGAATATTTAATTACACCACCAAATAAATTTTTGCATCTATTTAGAAAATCTTCAAAATAAATTTCTTCTGTATATTCAGCAATTATTCCCATTCCAATATCTTCCTCTAAATTTATATCGACTATATTTTCTTTTTTTTCTAAGCCTAAGTTCTCGATTATTAAATGATTTGTGCCAAATTTATAAGTGTCAAAAATTGTATGAACTACATACAAGTTAATATTATTTTGAATTAACTTTATTAATAAATTACCTACTCTATCATTATTATCAATACTATCCAACAAATTATAAATTAATGGATGAAAGACTATGATTAAATTAGAATTGTTACTAATAGCTTCATTTATCACTTCATCGTTTAATTCGTAAGCCACAAGTATGTTTTTAATCTTTTGATTTCCTAAATTTAGCTGTAATCCTACCCTATCGTTTTTAAAAGCATATTTATAAGGAAAAAGATTATTTAGAATTTCTAATAATTCATTTAGATGCATTTTCTAAATACATTCTTTAATATTTACCATATTTAATTTGTAAAAATACAAAAGAATTATTATTAATACAATTTTATGATTAATATTCACGTTAAATAAATTAATAAAGGAATAAATAATGCAAATCAAATCTTTCATATTATTTTTTTTAATATTTAATATTAGTTTAATTTTTAGTCAAGAAAAAGGTTCTAATAATAAGTTTCCTGAAGATAGTATTATTGTATTCCAATCACCAAGACCATTATTAGAAAATAATTTAAAATATCAGGAAAACAATTCAAATTGGGGATTAGACTTATTATTGTCTGATAGTGGATTTGGATTTGGCTTTTTTCTTCAAACTAAGCTAAATCAAGATTTTTTAATTACTTCCAGTTTATATATTTCTGGCGCTAGAAATAGTGATGAATTCGAAGAATTAATTATTGATAATCGAGGTTTCTATTCTTGGCAGGTAAGAAATAAAATTAATAGGCTTTTTAAATTTCCACTAACATTCGGAATTACTTATTTCCCTTTTAAAAATGATATTTTAGAAAATTTAAAGCCATTTTTGTCTTTAGGATTAGGACCTACATTTATATTATCTACTCCTTATACATATAATAGAATACCTAATGGTGAAATTGTAGGATGGTTTAAATCATTCGGAGATGCAGAAACTTATATAAAGTTTGGTAGTTTTATAGGAATTGGATCTTATTTTGGTAATTTATCTAAAAATGTTTTAGGTGTAAATATTCGATATTATTATGTTCCTTTCGGTGGTGATGGATTAGTTAGTGTTATCGGATTACCTATACAAAATTTTGGAGGATTATTCTTATCTTTATCAATTGGAACAGCTTTTTAATTATATTAATTTTTTAAATGGTAAAGTAAAAATTATTTTAGTTCCATTCCCAATTTTGCTATCAATTTTAAACTCTCCATCGTGGAGCTCAACTATTTTTTTTGAAATTGATAAACCAAGACCTAATCCTTGTTGTTCGTATACATTCCTTTCAAATTGAACTAACATACCTATAGAATTTATTTGATTTTCACTCATTCCGCGACCTTTATCTTCAATACAAAATTCAATAAAATTATCACTAATAATTTTTGAACTAATTTTTACACTTTGACCTTTCTCAGAGAAACTAAAAGCATTATCTATTAATTCTGAGAATATTTTATAAAAACTTTCAGTTGATAATTCACAATAAATGTTTTGTATACCTTCTTCAAATATTAAATCGCTTTCTCTTTGATATTTTTTTGCACAGTGTAAAGCAATATCTTTGATTATAGGTATAGGCTCATCAGTTTTAAAACTTCTTAGTAAAAGTCTTTTAGTTTTTGAATAAGTAAAAGACTCCAGACGAGCATATATTAAATAATTTTCTGTAATTTTTATTAATCTTTCTGTAGATGATAAAATATCATTTGTAAGTTCAAATAAATCATCTGCTGAAATAGAATTATAATTTGAATTTATATATCTTGCAGTACCACTAATTTGATTTAGTACTGTACGAAATTCGTGTGGCAAAACAGTAACAATACTCTGTCCTAATTTAGTAACTTTTTCTTCTAATTGTTGCTCTAAATATTGATGTTTTTTAAATTGCGCATTTATTGCAGAAATTAACTCGTCTCGTGTAAATGGCTTCACTAAATAATCATCTGCACCTTTTTCCATACCTAATCTTACATTAGATTTATCTGCAAATGCTGTAAGAAATATAAATGGAGTTCTTTTGTAATTATTATCCAATCGTATTTTTTCTAAAAAAGCAAATCCATCCATCTCAGGCATTGATATATCACATAATATTAAATCTGGATGAAATTCTTTTAATAAATTCAGTGCTAATTTTCCATTAGTAGATGTTTGAATTTGATAACCTTCAAATTTTAGTATTGCTGCTGTAGTATCTAATATATATTCTGCATCATCTATAATTAAAATTTTTTTCATTAAGTTGTTTTAATTAGTTAATAAGTATATACAGAAACTAAAAATTTTTTGATTATTTTTAAATCAAATATATGAATTATATTTAAATTAACAAAAAATGAAAAGCAATAAGACTATAAATAAAGATAATAATAAAAAATTTGAAACAAATTTACCAAATTCTATAGAGTCAGAAAAAGCAGTATTATGCTCTATGCTAATAGACAAAATTGCTATTTCTAAAGTATTAGAAATACTAACTAAAGATTGCTTTTATCATGAACGTCATCAGGAAATTTTTGATGCTATTGTTAGACTTAACGAGAAAGGTTATCATCCCGATATAGTTACAATAAAAGAAGAATTTATCAAAAATAATAAATTGAAATTGATAGACGATGGGAATTATTTAATCGAATTAATTGACTATATCCCTACAAGTGCTAATGTAGAACAATACGCTAGAATTGTCCAAGAAAAATATTTAAAAAGGCTATTAATCGAAACAGCTGAAAGAATAAAAAAAGATAGTTATGACGATAATACCGATGCTTTAGAAGAAATAGATAAAGCTGAAAAAGAGATATTCGAGATTGCAGAACTGAGATTAAAGAAAACATTTACTCCGATTAATAAATTAGCTAAAGAAACTTATAAAATTATAAGTAAAATTGCAGAACACAGTAAATCAGGATATACGGGAGTTCCTACTGGATTTACTAGATTAGATGAAATGACAGGCGGTTTTCAGAAATCAGATTTAATTATAATTGCTGCAAGACCTTCTATGGGAAAAACAGCATTGGGATTATCTATGGTAAGAAATATGTCTATAATCAATAAAATTCCCGTGGCTTTTTTTTCAATCGAAATGAGTGGAGTTCAAATTGTAACTAGATTAATCTCTGCCGAAGCAAAAATAGACCAGCATAAACTAAGAACAGGAAGATTTAATCAAACAGAAAATCAAGCTATTGTAGATGCATTAGGATCAATCTCAGAAGCACCAATATATATTGATGATAGTCCTATGCTTACAATTATGGAACTAAGAGCAAAGTGTAGAAGATTAGTTGTTGAGCATAACGTTCAATGTGTTTTTGTAGATTATTTGCAATTAATTACAGCACCAAAGGCAGAAAGCAGAGAACGAGAAATTTCCTTTATTTCTTCTTCTTTAAAACAAATAGCAAAAGAATTAAATATACCAGTTGTCGCTCTTGCGCAGTTAAATCGCTCTGTCGAATCAAGAACAGATAAAAGACCAATGCTTAGCGATTTAAGAGAATCGGGCTCGATAGAACAGGATGCAGATGTTGTAATGTTTGTAAATAGACCCGAACAATATAAAATGATGACTTACGAAGATGGCTCTCCAACCGAAGGTACTGGCGAATTAATTATAGGGAAACAAAGAAATGGACCAACAGGTATTGATAGAGTTGCTTTCGACAAGAAATGTGCTAGATTTGATAATTTAGCTATGGGATATGAAGATTTACCCGAATCATATTTTCAAAATCAAGAAGTTGATGAAGATTTTAAAGACGATGAGCCGTTTTAATTTTTTTAAAACAATAAATTTTCGTATTTTTGTTGTTCTTTTATTATTTATAATTATATGTTCGAAAATCTACAAGAAAAATTAGAATTAGCACTTAAGAAATTCAGAGGTCAAGCAGTAATTTCTGAAGAAAATATTGCTGATGCTCTAAACGAAATAAGAAAAGCATTAATAGATGCTGATGTAAATTTTTCGGTTGCTAAAAAATTTGTAGAAGAAGTAAAACAAAAAGCATTAGGTCGTGAAGTAAGAGGTAAATTATTACCTGAACAATTAATAGTAAAAATTGTCCATGACGAATTGGTAGAAATTATGGGCAAGAAAATGAGCGATATTTCATTTTCTGCTCAACCACCTACAATAATAATGGTAGCTGGATTACAAGGTTCGGGAAAAACAACTTTCTGTGCTAAATTAGCAAAAAATTTACGTAAAAAAGGACGACAACCTCTTTTAGTAGCAGCAGATATTTATAGACCTGCTGCAATTCTTCAGTTAAAACAATTAGCAGAGCAAATCAAAATACCTGTCTATTCAGAAGAAATTAAAGATGCTGTAAAGATTTCTGAGAATGCTTTAAATTATGCTAAAAAATTCGGTAGAGATATAGTTATTATTGATACTGCTGGTAGACTTACAATTGATGAAGAAATGATGAACGAAGTTAAAAATTTAGCAAATGCAGTAAAACCTACAGAAATTTTATTTGTATGCGATGCTATGATTGGTCAGGATGCAGTAAATACTGCAAAAGCTTTTCACGATGCTCTTAATTTAACAGGTATAGTTTTATCAAAATTAGATGGTGATACACGTGGAGGTGCCGCTTTATCTGTATTAGAAGTTGTTGGCAAGCCAATTAAATTTGTTAGTACTGGCGAAAAACTTGATAATTTAGAGCCTTTCCATCCCGAAAGAATTGCATCTAGAATATTAGGTATGGGGGATGTCCTTACATTAGTTGAAAAAGCTGAACAACAGTACGACCAAAAACAAGCTGAAGAATTAGAAGAAAAAATTAGAAAGAATCAATTTACTTTTGATGATTTTTTGGACCAATTAAAAATTATTCAAAAAATGGGGTCATTACGTGACTTGCTTGGAATGATTCCAGGTATGGATAAACAATTAAGAAATGTAAATATAGATGATAACGCTTTTAAAAAAGTAGAAGCAATCATTCAATCAATGACAAAGCAAGAACGCCGTAACCCTAAAATTATAAATGGTAGTCGAAGAATAAGAATTGCTAAAGGAAGTGGCACACAGGTACAAGATGTAAATAGATTATTAAAGCAATTCGAGGATATGCAAAAAATGATGAAAAGTGTAGCACAAGGTAAAAAAAGTAAGTTTTTACCAAAAATACCTGGTGGTTTTAAATTTAGATAATTA
>Ga0272446_1006317_pt1 | contig 12437 bp, 12 predicted proteins | sample YNPCB0061_FD_194587 | JGI IMG/M metagenome (GOLD analysis project Ga0272446, IMG submission 194587) | Hot spring microbial mat communities from Yellowstone National Park, WY, United States - YNP-CB-006-1 | ecosystem: Environmental > Aquatic > Thermal springs > Hot (42-90C) > Sediment | place... | reverse complement strand
CGGCTACAATTCGCGAAATGGCTTTTACCCTACACGATATTTTCGTAGCATCTCTGCCCGTCGCCTCAATTACTTGATCGTCCCAAGTTTTATTGAGGGAAGTTTAGCAGGTCTATATGATCTGATTCAACATTTTCCTAATAACTGCTTCTCGATTGATAATCTTCTAGTCAACCCATCTATTGATTGTGATAGCTTGCCTGAGCTAATTGTTCGAAATTTCAGGAATCGAAATTCCCTTTCATTTTTAAGCAGTGTATGTGAACGATGTAGTAATGTGGAGCGGAGTATACAGCTAGGAGATGTAAAAATTGCTTTCTTTTGGAATACGTACCCAGAATTTTTAGATTTCAATAACCTGAGTTTAGTAACTTTTCTCTCCTACAGAGACGTTAATATCATATTTCCTGGAGCTTTAATGAAAGAAGGATGGCGTGCTTTATTACGAAATCCTAGATTTCGAGATCATCTCCGTCAAGTAAATTTTTTTGTTACTACTAAGCATGGTAAAGTTGAAGATTATTACTCAAATTTATTCAGCTACTGTAATCCGGATCTGATTATAATTTCTGATGGCGATCGCCGTTCTATTCCTACTACATCTGTACACCAATATATTAGTCAGATACGGGCTGCTTATACGTCATCGGGGCGCCCGAGAATCCTGACGACTCGCAAAGCTGGAACAATCACTCTTCAGCAGACTACTAACGAGCCTATGCAGTTAATTACCCAACGGTTTAAGGCCTATCAATTAAACCAAACCGAAGTTTATAGGAACTAGTACGATTCTGGATCGAGAAAACTTTGAACCTCGGAGTAAATTAATGATAGAGATTAAGATTTTTAATGTGAATCATGGCTTTTGTGCTGCTATTAATACTGGTGAGCACCACACAATGCTAATTGACTCTGGCTACAATTCACATACTGGGTTTCAGCCTTCCCAATACTTGATTCAACAGAATTGCAAGATTTTGGATTGCTTTGTCATTCCGGCCTATGGAGACGATCATCTTGAACACACTTCTGATTTGATCAAGGAATGCCTGATATATGGTTTACCCATTAATTTCGCAGTTATTAATCCTTCAATTGATCCTGGTCGATTTCCAGGATTAGATGCTGCCAGGCAAAGAGTTGGGAATGTACTGAAATTTTCAGCTAATTGGCATCCGGAGTGCCAAAAAGTTAGCGAAATAATGACAATTCATGATGTCAACGTGGCATTTTTCTGGAATAATTATCCAGACTTTAAAGATGCTCATAACTTGAGCCTAGTTACATTTGTTTCATATAGAGATATAAATATCATTTTTCCTGGTGATCTGGAATTACAAGGATGGCAGGAATTGCTGAAATGTGATGATTTCCGGTATCGTTTGAAGCGGGTCAATCTATTTGTTGCCTCCGACCATGGGCGGGAGGATGGATACTGTCCAGAAGTGTTTGATTACTGTAGACCTGAACTTATTATTGTTTCCAATACGTCTAATCAACCGCTGTCCCCATTTATGATGCAACAGTACAATAAGCATGCCAAGGGAGCTCCAGATGGAATCTGCAACAAAAAAGTCCTGACTACATATGAGGATGGAAATATCACTATTTCAAAATATCTGGATCGGCTCAGGCAGATCAATACCCAACAAAAGGTTTTTCAGTAATGCCTTTCATCATTAACCAATTTAGTTGATTCTGTTTTGATATGAGGATGTGTAGAATTAAATAAATTCAAATGATAGTATAGCAAGCTTTTTAGAGCTTGCTTCAATACTCAAACTCGTATTGGCATGAAAAGTAAGTTATGGCATGAAAAAAATTCTGTTGATTGATGACAATGAAGGGCTGCGTCAATTTATCTCTGATTTTTTGAGGTGGCGAAATTTCATTGTGATTGAAGCTAGAGACGGACTTGAGGGTTGGCAGTTGGCAATTTCGCAAAAGCCAGATTTGATCCTTTCTGATATTGATATGCCTCGCATGGATGGTTATGGGCTACTAGAAAAGCTTCACCAAGATATGGGCATGGCAACGACCCCGATAATTCTGCTTTCCGGTATAGTTACAGACGAGTCGCGAGATAATGCACTTCGATTAGGAGCTGCAGATTTTCTTGCCAAGCCATTCCTTCCAGATGAAGTTCTGACAATCATTTCAAATTGTTTAAAGAGTAGCAACCTGCTTAGCAATGAGTAGAAATGAAGCGGATTCTGATTATTGAAAGTGATCCAGTCTACCGGACTGAGATTTGCCGAGTACTCCGATTTGAAAAGTACCAGGTGATTACTGCCAAGAGTGGAATGGATGGGCTTAACCTTGCTTTAACTCAACATCCTGACTTGGTTCTTTGCGATATTCAAACATCTGATTTATCTGGTTATGAGGTTTTAGGGAAGCTGAGGTCTGACTATTCTACACTTAGAATTCCCTTTATTTTCCTTGCAGGTAAGACTGACTCATGTAGTCATTTGCAAGCTATGTATTTCGGTGCATGTGCTTATTTTAGTAAAAGCTCATCCTACAGTCAGTTATTACGAGTTATTGCTAATAGACTGCAGGCAGTTTATTGAATTTATTTTGGTTATTTCTGGAAATTGTTTGAATAATTTTTGAATTCATATGAACTCCTAACCTTGTCTATTTGATTGAGAGAAATTACTTAATTTTTCTGGTATGAAAAAAATAGTGCGATACCTTGGTTAAAGAGATCTGAAATATCAAGTTAAGAAAATGCCGTTCAAACCCAGCTACTTTAAAGCCGATCTGTTCAAAGTACTATCTAATCCAGTACGGATTCAGATTCTAGACTCTCTAAGAACAGGAGAACGAAGTGTGAATGAAATTGCTGAGTGGCTAGAAATAGAACCTTCGTCTATATCTCAGCAGTTAGCAGTATTACGCAGTCGAAATCTGGTTGTCAGTCGTAAGCAGGGTAATTTTGTGTTTTACTCCATTCGAGATCCTGCTATTTTTAGAATTCTAGATGCTGCATTGGAGGTATTTAATAACCATCTAGTTGATGTGCGGGATGCTTTGGAAAAGTTGGAGTAAAATTTTGGTCGAGTGGAGTATATGACGTTGCATTCTTCTCTAAGGCACACTTCTCGATCAGCAAAGGGCCATATTCAGAGCGCAACTGGTGAGCGTCTGTTACAAGCTGCCAGGAATGAGCCTGTTGATCGTCCACCCGTTTGGGTTATGAGGCAGGCAGGCCGCTACTTGAAAGCCTATCGAGATCTGCGTCAAAAATATCCTTCGTTCCAAGATCGGATTCAAAATCCTGAGCTGGCACTGGAAATTTCGTTGCAACCCTTTCATGCTTTTAAGCCAGATGGGGTCATCATGTTCTCAGATATTCTTACCCCGTTACCAGGGATTGGCATTCCGTTCGAAATTATTGAAAGTCAAGGTCCTATCCTGCGACAACCTATTCGCTCTCAGGCTCAGGTTAATGCACTCACATCGCTCGACCCTGAAGCTAGCCTACCGTTTGTCAGTAAACTTTTGCAGACTCTCCGGCGAGAGGTCAGCGGGCAAGCGACGGTTATTGGATTTGTGGGTGCTCCATGGACACTAGCGACCTATGCAGTGGAAGGTAAGAATTCGGTCGATTACAGCTTGATCAAAAGCATGGCATTTCGGGAACCAGCTCTCTTGCATCAGTTGCTAACTGCACTGTCAGAAGCAACTTTGACCTACGCCAAGTATCAGATTGACAGTGGCGCACAGGTGCTTCAAATTTTTGATTCCTGGGCTGGTCGTCTGACTGCCCAAGACTATGAGACATTTGCGCTTCCCTATCAACAAAAGGTTGTTTTCCAGATTAAAGCAGCTTATCCTGATGTTCCCCTTGCCCTATGTGTACATGATAGTGCCCATATTTTGCCTCTGATGGCCTGTTCAGGTGTGGATATTATTCATGTTGACTGGACAATTGATATGGTAAATGCACGACAGCAGCTAGGAGAAACTGTAGTTCAAGGCAACCTTGATCCTTGTGTGCTTTTGGGCACCCCAGAACTGATTCGGCAACGCACTCTGGATACTATCCGAAAAGCTGGCAACAAGGGCCATATCATGAATCTAGGCCAAGGCATCTTGAATACCACGCCAGAGGGTAATGTTGCTCATTTTTTTGAAACAGTTCAGGCAAGTTTTTACAATCTGAATTTGTAGCTGACAGTCCCAAACACCTAACAATTTTCAAAATTAAGGAACGCTTCATGGAAGGCTTCGAGTCATCCGATGATTGTTGATACCAATTTAATTAGATGCTGCATAGAATTTACCCCCACTGCCTGCGGCACATCCTCTTGGTAAGGGGAGGTTGGGATAGGTCAGATCATGCTGATCATTAAAGAGAATTGGTATAACCTTAAAAACTTATTGAAACACATAGCGATCCGATCAGGATTGTGAAAGGTTTCCGTAGGAAGTCCTTCTCACAAAGCTCTTTCACCATCCAGTCGTTCACAAGTTATTTAGGCTTGCTATATAGCGGTTTTCGTATTCATAGACTATGGCGAGAGAGGCCGGAAGAGTGGGTAACAACACTTCTAGGTAGTTGTGTATTTACGCAATCCACTATACGAATATCGACCCGTGCTTCGGTAGGGGCGGCATCAAAGGGTAAAGACATACTAAACCAGGGGCTCTATCTGCTGATTCTAGCCAAGGTTGCGCTCAATTCAGGCTTCTAAGTCCGATCCAGAATCGAATTTTTGCTGCATCACTGCCCTGGCGGTTTGATAATCAGGCACGGATAATAAAACCTGGGCGACTTACTCAACCGTGACGCTTTTAGCCAGGTTGCGGGGTTGGTCCACATCCAGGCCGCGCAGGGCGGCGATGTGATAAGCCAACAACTGCATGGGAATCACTGTCACCATGGGAGATAGGAGCTCGTCCACATGGGGCACGGGGATCAGTGTGTCAAAGGTGTCCTCCGCTTCCTGTTCATCCATTGGCGTCACCCCAATTAAGCGGGCGTCCCGGGCGCGGGCTTCCTGGGCATTGGACAGAACCTTCTCAAAGACGGTTCCCGGTACGGCGATCGTCACCACGGGCACCTTGGAGTCCAGCAGGGCGATTGGGCCATGTTTCATTTCCCCTGCTGGATAGCCTTCGGCGTGAATGTAGCTGATTTCTTTGAGTTTCAGAGCGCCTTCCAGGGCGATCGGGAAATTGATGCCCCGGCCCAGGAAAATAAAATCCTGGGTATCGACAAACTCATGGGCCAGTTCTTCGATATACCGTTCCTGACTTTCCAGAATCAGTTCAATTTCAGCCGGCAGTTGCCGCAGGTCGTCCAGGATCTTCTCAAACTGTTGATCGGACAGGGTCTTACGGTAGTAAGCCAGATCCAGCGCCAGGAAATAAAAGGCCATCAGTTGGGCCACAAAGGTCTTAGTGGCGGCCACCCCAATTTCAATGCCCGCTTGCGTATCAATAATGTGGGGTACAAGATGGCCCAGCGAGCTTTCGGGGCGGTTAGTGATGCCCAACAAGCGTGCCTGATACGCCGGTTCTCGATCGGCTCGTCGCCGCAGTTCCATTTCCAGAGCGGCCAGGGTGTCCGCGGTTTCCCCTGATTGAGTGACCCCAATGGTCAGGGTATTGGCGGTCAGGGGAGAGGGGGCGTAGCGGAACTCGGATGCATATTGCACCTGGGTGGGAATGCCGGTCAGTTGTTCTAATAAATACTTGCCCACCAGTCCGGCATGCCAGCTAGTGCCGCAGGCCACAATCTGGATTTGTTGCAAGTCGGCATAGAGATCGACCGGCAGGTTCAGTCGGATCGGAGACTGGGCCAGGGTCGGCGTCCAATCGGGCACCAAATAAGCCTCTAGGCAGGTCCGCACCACGCCGGGTTGTTCGTAGATTTCCTTCAGCATGAAGTGCTTGAAGCCCTGCTTTTCCACCATCACCGGATTCCAGTTGAGGGTGCGGGGGGCTTTTTTCAGCCGGTGGCCGTCAAAGTTGTAGACTTCCACTCCGAGGGGGGTGAGTCTGGCCACTTCGCCATTTTCCAGCGGCAGGACTGCCCGTGTATAGGGAACCAGGGCGGGCGTATCGGAGGCACAGTAAAATTCGCCCTGACCAAACCCCAGCACCAGTGGGGCCTGTTGGCGGGCCACAATCAGTTCGTCGGGGAAGTCCGCTGAAATCACCGCGATCGCAAAGGCGCCTTGCAATTGGTTAACGGCCAGTAGCACTGCATCCAGCAGTTGCGAAGAAGAATCAGCCCGCACCGGAGTTGCGGATTGCTGGATCGATTGCAGACATTCAGCAATCAGGTGGGGAATGACCTCTGTGTCCGTGTCTGAGCGGAACTCATGGCCCTTACTCTTCAGGTCTTCCCGTAACTTCTGGTAATTTTCGATGATGCCGTTTTGCACCACTGCAATGCGGCGGTTGGTGTCCATGTGGGGATGGGCATTGTACTCCTCTGGTTTGCCGTGGGTAGCCCAGCGGGTGTGGCCAATGCCAACCTGAGAGGGATTTTCCTCTCCTTGCAGCTTTTCTTGCAAGTTGTTCAGTTTACCTTTGGCCCGCACACAGTGCACCTGATTCTCCCAGATAGTGGCAATTCCGGCCGAATCGTAACCCCGATATTCCAGCTTGCGCAATCCTTCCAACAAAATTTGACTGGCTGGCTGAGTACCGATATAACCGACAATTCCACACATATGCCCCAACCTCTAATGATTTGCGACAGGCGTTTTGGTAACAGGCTTCGGACCGGATAACTATTGTCCAGATTCGCGTATAACTGGATGTCAGATTCAGACTGGCAGCGGTTCAAATTCCAGGGGTGGTTCTTGAGGATGCCAGCTTCGTCCCCAAACAACAGTCTGATTCTCGCAGATTCCGGAAAAGTGTAACGGATTCTACTGGCTTCTGCCCAGTCCATGTGTTCTGGTTCGACAAACTTTTAATCCCTTTTAGATTCCTGCAGCGCAGCCACCTCAAACAGAGGCCAGTTCGGTGGAAGAGAGTTGTCCATCTTCCATGTGGATGATGCGATCGGCTATGTCCAAAATCCGATTGTCATGGGTGACCAGCAGAATGGCTGAGCCCTGTTGTTGGGCTAGGCGCTGCATGATTTCCACCACATCCCGGCCGGATTTTTTATCCAGAGCCGCGGTGGGTTCGTCCGCCAGGACGATCTTGGGATGGCTGGCCAGGGCCCGGGCGATCGCGACTCGCTGCTTTTGTCCGCCGGATAGCTCATGGGGATAGTAGTCAATCCAATCGCCCAATCCCACGGAAGCCAGCATCGACTCCGATCGCTCCCGCGCTTCAGCGGCGGAGAGATGGTCATGCAATTCCACCGACATCTGCACGTTTTGTCGAGCCGTCAGGGAGTTCAGCAAATTATGGGCCTGGAAGATATAGCCAATGTTGCGGCGTAGTTCGACCAACTGGCGGGTAGGAGCCTGGCGCAATTCCTGGCCCAGCACCTTCATGCTGCCCTCCTGGGTTGAACGCAGTGCCCCAATCAGGGTCAACAGGGTGGTTTTCCCCGAACCGGAGGGTCCGGTCATGATCACAATTTCGCCTGGTTGAATAGTGGCGTTGATGTTGAACAGAACCTGTTTCCTTAACCGACCACTGCCGTAGTAGTGGTTAACGTTTTCAATCGCAATGACAGGAGGTTGATTCATAGGGAGGATGTCGAGGAATAGGGCATGGATCAACTAAAAAATGTCGGCGGGGTCTGCATCCTGGACTTTCCGCACTGCGATCGCCCCAGAAATGACACACATAGCCACCGTCAGACCAAACACCATCAAGGCTCGCTCTGTCGTCATCACCACCGGCAGAGAGGTGGCATCGCGGGTGAGTTTGTAGAGCAGCGTGCAGAGTAAAAAGCCAGGAATAAAGCCCAGCACTGACAGAATCAAGGCTTCCTGGAACACCACTTGAAGCAGATAGAAATTGGTGTACCCCATGGCTTTTAGGGTGGCATATTCCGCCAGGTGATCGGACACATCGGTGTAGAGAATTTGATAGACAATCACTGTACCGACGACAAATCCCAGAGCGGTACCGAGGGTGAAAATAAAGCCGATCGCCGTACTGCTTTTCCAATAATTCAGCTCAAAGTCAATAAAGCCTTGCCTGGATAAGACCTTAACATCCTGGGTGACATCTTGCAGATTGGCCTGCATCTCTTTCAACACCTTCTCCGGATCGGCGCCAGGTTTTAATTTCACCACCCCCACATCGACCAGCCCTTTTTGCCGCCGGTCAAACAGGCGCAGAAAGTTCAAGTCACTGGTCAGGATGTTGCCATCCGCGCCGAAGGAGGCTCCCAGTTTGACCAGTCCTCCCACCTTAATCTGTCGTCCCAGCACTTCTGTTTTGACTTCCTGGCCCTGGTTGAACATTTCGGCAATGGGGCCAAACTCCGGTCGAGAGGCCTGATCAAACAACACCACATCTGGTGTGCGGATGGGTGCGGTATCTGCCACAATGTCGGGGTTGAAGACCGGTTCGTCGGGATTAAACCCGATCACCATGATGCTGCGGGTGCTGCGGTTAGCCGGGTTTTTCCACAAGGCAAAATCCAGGTAGACCGGACTGACCGATTCCACGCCCTCAAACCCCAATGCCTGATAGAGGCGGCGTTCCGAGAATTGTTGCATGGCGATCAAGGCGTTGGACTGGGGGCTGACCAGGAAAATTTCCCCCTGCAAACTTTTATGGAAAACCACCGCACTGTCGAACAAGGCATCCCGAAAGCCCAATTGGATGAACATCAGGATGACGGCGAAGCTGATGCCGGCCAGAGCCACTAGGAGACGGATTCTTTCGCGCTTCAGTTGCAGCCAGGCCAAGGGAATTGCAAACATAGGTGGGTTAAATCGGGATGACTGGGTTAGGGGCGGCAAGGGGTTCCCATCAAGTCCTTGCAGGCAGCGTCCAGCAAGCAGTCGTCATCAGCCAGAGGCTGAATGACTCTAAGGGGATAGATGCAAGCAGGGTTTAAGGCTCAATTTCTACGTTGACTTGTAGGTTGGTTAGGCCAGCAACTTTTTTGCTGTCGTTGAGGCGAATCTTGACCTCTACCACGCGGGCATCGGTATCGGCAGCCGGATCCGTATTCAAGACATCGTTTTTGCGAATTTGTAGCCCAACTGACTCAACCGTGCCAGATAGGTTGCCACTGGGAATGGCGGGACTGCTGATAGTGGCTCGTTGTCCTGGCTTGACCCGCTTGATGTCGGTCTCATAAATTTCCGCGATCGCATACATCTGTTGGGTCCGGCCCAATTCGGCAATACCATCCTGGGTCACCTGTTCGCCGGGAAAGGCGTGGATTTTGATCACCTGGCCAGTAATAGGCGATCGCACCACGGAGGTTTCCAACTCTGCTTTGGCCCGTTGCAGATTGGCCAGCGCCACCTGCACCTGAGCTTCCGCCTGTTGCACATCGGTCGGGCGCACCTCGGCCACACTGACCAGTCGTTGTTTGGCCTGATCCAGGGCCTTCTGGGTGGTTTCCACCCGTAACCTGCGACTGTCTAAATCAGACGCAGAAATTGCCCCTGACCGATAGAGACTCTCATAGCGTAGATATTCCCGCTGGGCATTTTGCAGTTCCACTTGCAGGCGGGAAATTTCGGCCTGTTGGGCGTCAATGTCGGATCGCTTGGCGCCTGCCTTGACCTGAGCCAACCGGGCCTGGGCTTCCCGCACCTGGGCTTCGGCCTGCAGCACTTCGGCATAGCGCCGATTGCCATCATCCATCACCGCGATCGCCTGTCCCTGCTTCACCTGATCTCCCTCTTTTACGAACAACCGAGCTACCCGAGCCACGCCAAAAGTAGAAGGGGCGGATAGCCGAATCACCTCGCCCTGCGGCTCCAGACGGCCCAAGGCACTAATCGAGCGGGAGGAGACGGCGGGACTGGCTGTCGGGGAAGGCGACGGCGTGGTAGACGCCTGCGGTTGGGAGGGGCGTAGTGCCAGGTAGGTACCCAGACCGACTGCCCCAACTGCAACAACAATCAGGGGAGCCAGCCACTTTCCAGAGGACTTAGCAAACGGCAAAAACACTCAGGGCACTCCAAAGGTGGATTGAGTTCAAAGACCCTTGACTTTAAAAATTCTAAACAATTCTTTGGACAACTTGGTTGGGGCTGGGAAATTGCTGGGGGGAACTCAATCACTTGGCAGAAACATCAGGGGCTGACCAGGCGGCGGCTGCTCCGGAACGTAACGTTGGAGCCTTCCGGCGTCTGTTCTAGGACCAGCAAGGGTGTTGGTCGGGCTCGCTGGTCCCAGTGCATGTTGACGAGCCGACCCTGAATAGCCGGTTGCCAGATCCCCTGATCGTCCGTGGAGCTCAAGAAGTTGTCGATGCAGTCAATGATCTGGTCAACGGTGACGGAAGTTGGTTGGGTTGGCAGTTTATAGAGTTTGACCTGCACCCGAAACAAAACCCGCAGCTTGCCTTTACGGGACTCGCCTGGTTCATACTTGACGTCAAAGGTCTCTTCAATGTGACGTACAGAACTGGCCACCCCAATTTGACCTTGTTGGGCCTGAACGGGACGAAGCGCCTGACTGATGTTGTCTTTGACCCGCAGTCTGATCTGATTCAGGATGGCGAAGTGGAACTGTTCTTCCTCCATCCGCATCCGCAGATAGTCCAGATTAAACTCGCGGGAATGAATCAAATCGGGATTGCGTTCCATCTTGCTGATGGTCTCGACGGCTAATTTAACTTTCTTCTTCAGCTCTTTATTTTTGAAAATCTCAAATCTTAGCTGCTTTTGCAGGTAATCATCCCGCATTTTTGACAGGATACCCAGGATGACCAGAAGGACGAATAAACCACCGGTCGTGGTCATCCAAACCTGGCCGGGATTCGGAGCGGCGGTCCCCAGAGATAGGGGTTGACCAGCCAACTGAGTTTGCATCGTTCGAGTCGAACTTTGAGCCCAGACAGGGGCGATCGGCAGCTTGAAGGGAGACATAGGGGTGAGGACAAACAGAAGTCGGATTTCCAGGCTGTTGTTAGAATTCCCCCAGTTCTAGTGTTGCCTGACAACCCGCAATCAGAAGACACAATTCCCGCGTCTTCTGTGTCGCCGTTTTTGGAAAATTTATGTTGCCGCTTCCCCTGGACTCCCTACCCGCAGTTTTTCAGTCGGTTAATCTGGTTGCCACCGATATGGATGGCACTCTCACGACAACAGGCAAGCTGACGGCGGAGGTTTTGCAATCGTTCCACACCCTGCGTCAGGCCGGTGTTGAAGTTTTGGTTGTGACAGGCCGTTCCGCTGGTTGGATGAGTGGTTTGGTGCATTATCTGCCGATCTGGGGGGCGATCGCGGAAAACGGCGGTGTCTTCTATCCGGGACAGGCTGAATCTCCCAGCTTGCTGGTTACCATTCCCGATCTGACCCGGCATCGGCAAACGCTGGCAGACATCTTTGGTCAGTTGAAGGCAGCGTTTCCCCAACTGCAGGAGTCGGCAGACAATGCCTATCGCTTAACTGACTGGACGTTTGATGTGCAGGGGTTGGGCCAGGACACGATCGCCCACCTGCGCGATCGCTGCCAGGCAGAAGGCTGGGGCTTTACCTACAGCACGGTCCAGTGCCATATCAAGCTGCCAGACCAGAGTAAAGCGACTGGCTTACAGCAGGTACTCCAGCAGCATTTCCCCCTTGCTAGTCCAACCAGCGTTGTCACCGTGGGAGACAGCCCCAACGATGAAACCCTGTTTGATGCCCGGCTATTTCCCCTTTCGGTAGGGGTGGCCAATGTGATGCACTATCGGGACCAGATGCAGCACCTGCCAGCCTACGTCACCCATGCGGCGGAAGGTGCAGGCTTTTGCGAGTTGGCCCGGACTCTGCTGTCCGCCAGATCATGGTCAGTGGCGACCCTGTAACTATTTGAGAAGTCGGACAAAACCAGCTTGCTCAAAATGCGTGTCATTTGTGAGGGCTTCAGTAATATTTCTTTGTCGCATAACAACAAAACTAGAGCAGTCAACCAAGCTCCAGTTTTTGTCTTCTCGACTGATCAACAGTTGCCATGCTTGAGCATCGGTTGCAGCATCAATATGCAAGATATTAATGTAGGGAGATTGTTTTAAGCTTTGAATAAATGTAATAATTTGGAGTCTTGTCAATCGCAATGGACTGGTTAACAAAGCAACCAGTTCAGCGATGATGTAGTTTGTCGTAAGAATGCTGTAATTTTGTTGACGAGCTAGTCGGTAGAGAGTAGCAGCGAGAGTATGAAAAGGTTGAGAACGATCAACCAAGTTCCCCCATCCAGACGTATCTACAAACAGGTTGGACATTTAAGGATTTTCGTAATTAGTCACCGCAACAAGAGCAGCCTATTGCCAAACAGGCAAAAGTCGGTAGATTAGTGGACATGACGATTCAGCTACCTTCAGAACTGAA
>Ga0272446_1006316_pt1 | contig 12439 bp, 10 predicted proteins | sample YNPCB0061_FD_194587 | JGI IMG/M metagenome (GOLD analysis project Ga0272446, IMG submission 194587) | Hot spring microbial mat communities from Yellowstone National Park, WY, United States - YNP-CB-006-1 | ecosystem: Environmental > Aquatic > Thermal springs > Hot (42-90C) > Sediment | place... | reverse complement strand
TTTCAATCCTCCTGGCGATGCTAATGGCGGGCGAACTAGCTATCTTGCTAACCAGCTTGTTTTCGATCCGTTGCGTTTATCTGGTGGAACACCGACACCGACACGAGCCAATATTAACACAACGTTTACTGGCGGTACTTTGACGATTTTGTTCACTGATGGAATGGCACAATGTAACAACGTCGGTGATGGTGTCTACCGATGGGCCTACCCTATTAGTGGAGCTGCGCCCGCATCACCAGCACCTCACTTGGTAGCTATCAATAGAATTCATGCACCGCCTGGATCATTCCACGATGTTCGTCTGTTCCAAGACCGTGGTGCAGCGATTCAAGATGGTGGTAACTGTAATGTTGGTGCTTCTTCGCACACGGGCGCTACCATCGCGAGCATGGCTGACGGGAGTGTTCATGTGATTACTACGGCTGATCAACAAGTTTGGACGAGATTGTGCAGCCCCGATGCCAGCCCAACAGGTTCAAAGCCTGGTGACTACTAGTCTACATGCTCTGACTGGTTTGAACGGCTCGCAACATTCCCCTGTTGTGAGCCGTTTCTCTTTTGTTTTTTCACTCCCGATCCCAAAACACCGTCCTACAGCGTCGGCACTGCGACACGAAGTAGCACACCTGGGATCCCGACAGGAACGTGAACGTGTAGCTGTGCAACATCGGCACTTCCTCGCCGCAGTGGCAGCGTGGCGGTTTGCTCTTGCGCCAGCCGAAAAAGCCGATGGGCTTGACCGCCACACTGTGCCGGTCGATCCGTTGCCAACGCACGTCCTGTGGCGTGATGAAGCCCAGCCCCACGCAGGCTTTCACGACCGCGTAGGAGGGAGCATCGCACTCGATCTCGATGGGGCCCAGTTCCTCGGCCATGACAGGCTTCCTGGGGGCGAAGTGGATTTCCGGCGGCGAACCATAGCGTCCCGCTCGCTTCTGTTCAAGATAGGTCGGAGACGCGGTTCGAGGACGGACAAAGCTCCGCCCGCTGACGCGAGGCGGCTCGCTTGGCCAGCGGTAGCGAGCCGGCCCCCGGTAGCGAGCCGGCCCCCGTTAGGGGCCGGAGTAACATCCCCCCAACTCGACTGGATTTGTGACGCACCGTGTGGGTATAGCGAGGTGCTGTCTTTGGGTCGCCTGCGCTCTGGTCGAGGAAATCCCGAGCATGTCCAGCCCCACCCTACCGCCTGTTCCGCTGGAACCCGCCCGCTTTCGCACGGTGGCCTGGCTGACCCTGTTGGTGCTTGGCATCGGGCTGGCCTGGCGATTGACCCGCTACTTCCTGGCCTTTCCCATCTGGGGCGACGAGGTCATGCTGCTGGTCAACTACCAGACCCGCGGCTTTCTCGACATCTTTGGCCCCATCGACAACTGCCAGGTCGCGCCGCTGCTGTTTCACTGGGCCGAACTCTGCGTCTGGCACACCTTGGGCACCTCCGAACTGGCTCTTCGCTTGCCGGCCCTCCTTGCCTGTCTGGCGGCACTGGCCTTGTTGGTCTGGCTCGCTCGTCTGACCTTGCCCGAGTCGGCCCAGCCACTCGCGGTGGGCATCTTTGCCGTGTCGATCTGGCCGGTGACGATGGGGTCGCTGTGCAAACCCTATGCGTTCGACCTGTTCTTCGGCCTGGCACTGATTGTCCCGCTGGTGCTGTGGCACCGCCAGCCCACGTGGATCGCGCCGCTGCTGGCTCTGCCACTGCTCGGGCCATTGGCCGTGTGCTGCTCGTATCCCGCTGTCTTCGTCGCCGGCGGAGTCGGTTTGGCCCTGCTGCCGCTGTTGTGGCAACGCCGCCATCAGCCCAGATGGGGGCAGGCGGTCTTGCTGGTCGGCACCTACTATCTGCTGCTTCTGAGTGCCTTCGCCCTGCACTATTACTTCGTCGGTCGCGTCCACTTGGCCTCGCCCGTCTCTGGAGTGACGACGGCCATCGGCATGGATCGCTACTGGCAAAACGGCTTCCCACCCGAGGGCATCTGGCCGTTGTTCCGCTGGCTGGTGCTGATCCACACCGGACAGATGGCCGCCCATCCCCTGGGTGCAGCGAGTGGCGGCAGCAGCCTGACGGCTCTGGCCGCCCTGATCGGCCTAGTGGTATGGTGGCGCACGGGAAAGCGGACGCTAGTTGTGCTGTTTGTCGGCACGCTGTTGCTGTGGCTGCTGGCCGCCTGGCTGCACAAGTATCCCTACGGCCTGTCGGGCCGATTGTCGCAGCACGTCGGCGGCCTGTACTGTCTGCTCGCCGGCGGCGGGGTTGCTGCCGTTCTCGCCCGCTACAGCCCGGCCGTCCAGCACCGCTGGACATGTGGCCTGCTGGTGGTGCTGGCACTGATCGGCATCGCAGGCATCGTCCGTGACATACTGCGGCCCTATCGCGATGAGGACGCCCGCTGGGGTCGCGAGGTCGTCAAACAACTGCTCCGCGATCACCCCGAGCCAATCGTCGTGCTGGGCGAACCGGGAGTGTCGCCGCTGGACTGGTATTTGTTGCGTCATCCCGACCGAGTGATCTGGACGGCTCAGCCGGACTGGCAACAGCGAATCGCCGGTCACAATCGCGTGGTGGTTCTGGGAACTGTGGGCCAGGTCATTGACGAACGATCGCAAATCGAGCAACTGCTGACCCAGGTCGGCCCTGGTTGGCGATACCTCAGACGCGGCTGCTATCGACTGGACAGACCAATAGCCGAGCGATTCCAGGAATGCCGGCACTACCACTGGGTCAGACCGGAGCGCGTCGCTGGGCGAGGCTAGGGAGCCTTGTATAGCCGACTGACAAGAAGTGGCCAGCACACACATGTTTTTTCTTGTTCTAATTCTCTGAGCAAGGCCACGATTTCTCCGACTTGTCGATCCAGCATCGTCGCCATCGCAGCGTAGCGCACAGACACACGATCCGGCGAACAGGCTGTTGACATTCGGTGGCTTAGCCACTAGGTTCTATGGAACAATTAAAGACTATCGCGTCGAGTCTGGCCGTTCGTCCGTGAGGTGAAACAACACATGATTTTTCTCCGCCGCTGGCTCGTTGCGATCTCGGTTGCGGGATCCCTGGTGAGCGAAGTTCACAGCATGGATCAGGCCGCGAAACTACGTTCGTTCCTCGATGCCCATTGCACCAGTTGTCACGATGCCGATTCCAAAAAAGGCGGCTTGGATCTGACCGAGACGGTGAACTGGTCACTGCCCGATCAGATGGCTCGCTGGGTGCGAGTGCATGACCGCGTTGCCAAGGGGGAAATGCCATCCGGCAAAAGAAAGCCCGCTGCCGAGCAGACCAAACAATTCCTGAGCGAACTTTCTCAAGGGCTGACCCAGGCTCATGCGGCCCAGAAAGGAACCGTGCTACGTCGGCTCAACCGTCTGGAATACGAAAACACTTTGCACGACTTACTCGGCATCCGCACGCCATTGGCAGAACTGCTTCCTGAAGACGGGAAGTCTCATGGCTTCGACACCGTCGGTGCAGCACTCGACCTGTCCGCCAATCAGCTTCAGAAATACCTCGACGCATCCGACATCGCGTTGTCTGCCGCCACCCGAAAAGGCCATCGCCCCACGAAAATCACGACGACGCATCGCCTAGATGAAGGCCCGAGGTGCCAACTCGGTCGGCTCAGCGTGGCACAAGACTAACGATGGTGCCATTGTCGTCTTCCACGATGGCCGCTTCCCCTCCGTCCTCTTCGACAACTTCCGCGTTCGATACCCAGGTCAGTACCGAGTTCGGCTCAAGGGATACGCCTATCAATCTCAAAAGCCCGTAACCGTCGGTCTGTATGTGGTCAATCGCGGACGAGATAGTCAATTCCAGTTGCAGGATTACTATGCCTTCCCCACCCGGCGAACCGAAGGTGATCGATGTCTTGGTGCATCTGCAGACAAATGAAACCATCCGGCTGGGCAAGGATCGCTACGTGGTGGAGCAGCCCCTCGCTGCACTACACCACAACCGCCGGCTCAAGGTCCGCTACGAGAAACGCCCCGACGTCCATCTGGCCTTCCCTCACCCTCGCCTGCATCAAGGTCTGCTTCTACAGGCTCGCCAAAAAGTAGGTTTTGTTAGAGTTTCTTATTCACATAGCCATTCAAGATGCTGGAGGCATGTTTACTTTATGCGTATAAGTCTTAACCCCTTGAACCGTCTAGCAGAAATTTGTTTTGCCAAAATAGGGGAGCAATAAATACTAGTTGCAAGATAAAGTGGTTGCTCAATATCGAACGCGAAGATCGTGAATTCTTCAGTAAATGCGTATGCCTCCGGCGGCGTATACAAACGACTATCTGGTAGAGGTGCGACATGATCGCGGCATTGCAACAGATAATATCCCGTTTCTCCAATGGCAAGACATTTCACGGCATCCCCACACATCTCCTTAAGAAACTGTGCAAATGATGCTGATACAACAGTAAAACCGTCTTTGGTTTCGAAGTAATCCAGGCGAATAGAAGAAAGATCCAGTGGTAGCAAGCCGGCAGCAGATATAACATTTGGGTTTATTTTCCCACTTGATAGGTCACTACTAAAAAACGGCCACACTTCTGGCACCGTCTGCCGCGAACTTGAAATACATCATTCGGATCCGCCAGTTCAATACGTTTGAAGGCGTGCAAGCGGCCGTCGGCCGCGACCCAGGCCAGACCGAAGGCGTGGTGCCCCCGGCGCTGAATCTCCCGGGCGATGCGCTTGATCGGTGGTTCGTTGTTGGAAGACGCGCAGCGTCTGTTACGGCTCGAATTCCCGTATTCATCCAGTTCCGTTGCCGATGTTGATCAGCCGGCAAACGATGTTTGCCGTATCGTGCGTGTGGTTAGTCAATCGAAACCTTCGCAAAACCGTGATTGTGAGGCCAGAGATATTTCTGTAGGGCTTTAATGACATGGCGGTTGATGGGATTCCGCCACCGCCGTTTTACCCGACCTGGACTTACAGGGTATTTATCTTTCAGGGCAAACAACTTGACGAATTCAGTTTTCGGCCAACGGCCGTACCTATACGGCTAATGTCCTAGCCGGCACCGCCAAGCTCTACGAAGGGGGCTCGGTCTCGACCACCAATCTGAAGGCTGTCGTAGCTACCGCGACAAGATCGGCCGGTTCGCCTCGATGCAGTACCATGGCAGCGATTACAACGAGGCGAGGCCGATGAGAGGCTTGGCAAGGCACTTCGTGTAATTTTTGTCCCTCCCTGTGCGTATCTGTTTGAGAGAACGACGCGTTCAACAGATCACGCCTTGAGGGAATCTAGGCCATGAGCAGCGAATGCTACGGTTGTGATGGCACCGGAAAGCGAACCTTTGATTGCCGATCTTGCGACGGCTCGGGGACTTTCGAGGGCACCTGTCGCAACTGTAACGGCACTGGCCTTTTCACCCGGCCGGCCAAGGAGTGCTTCGCCTGTCAGGGGACGGGGCGTCATCATGGCTACGCCTGCCGCAAGTGCAATGGCACAGGCGAATTCAAACCGGCCATCTCTCAGGAATGTCACCGCTGTAACGGCACAGGCACCTTCACCGCTCCTTGTCGCAAATGTCAGGGCACTGGTGATTTTACCGTGTCCTGTCGTCGCTGTGGTGGCACCGGCGTGTACCAAGGGAAGCACCCCTGCCACAGTGACAGTTCGTCCGACGAACTGATCGGCCGAGTCGCCTTCTGGGCCGTCCGCCAGATGGTGCTGCCCGATTTCGGTCTGCTAGATGCCATCGGTTTGTTCAGCGACTTCTTGAGCGAGTGAAGGCTGAAAGAGCCGGCCAGTGCAGTCGATTTTTTGTCACCTTCGTGTTGTCGGATACATATATCTTACGGAAGGGGATTGCTCAACCTACAAATAAAGAGCGGTGGAAGCCACGTTGCCAACACTATCAGCCTCCGGTTGACAGGTCGAGAGTATGAAAGTGAACCGATCATGAACCTTGTGTTGATTGAAACTAGCGGTAACCAAGCCTTCATCTTCGCCACGAACAAGCTGCGCGAGAACGTCGGCGCGTCGGAACTGACAGCCCGAGTTGGGACGCTATTCGTGCTGGAGGCAGTGCGCGCAGTCGGGCGCCAAGTTCCCGAGAATCATCGCGATCCGAGGAATTTCCCTGCGATCAGCAACACGAACCCCGTCGAGGTCATCCTGGCCGTTTCCGGCAAAGCGTTGCTGCTGGTGCACGATGCGGCGATCGGCCGGCAGATCGTCCGCGCGGTGACGCTGCGAGCGTTGCAGGAAGCCCCGGGGCTGGAAGTGCGTGGCGTGGTGAGCCGGCAGTTTGATTTCGCGAAGGACGCCCTGCATCCGCTGATCGGCGAGGTTCACCGCGAGTTCGAGGCTGTCCGGTCGCGACTGCCCGGCCCGGCGGCGCGGTTCCAGCGCTTGCCCATCATCGCCGAGTGCGCCAGCAGCGGTTTGCCAGCCGCCGAGTACGATGCGAGCGGTCGCGAATCGGGTCCGCGATCAGCGGTCACGCTCAAAAAACGGGAAGCTGCCCAAGACGGTCTGAATCGCATTCGCACAATTGTTGATAAAAAGTTTCGCTTGCCCTATTCAACGGATGAGATTGAGGATCTAGGTTGCGACTGGCTCGCGATTGTTCACGCGGACGGCAACGGGCTGGGGCAGGTGTTCCTCGATTTCGAAAAGCAGGCAGGTGCGCAGGACAACCGCGACTACATCAAGAAGTTGCGTAGCTTCTCATTGGCCCTGGACGCATGCACCGAGAAGGCATTTTGCCGGTCCTTGACCGTGTTTCGTTCAAGGCGGGACATTACACCAATTGTGCCCCTCGTTCTCGGCGGCGACGACCTGACGGTGGTCTGCGATGGCCGACAAGCGTTGCAGTTCACCAAGAAGTTTATCGATTGCTTCGAGGAGGAAACACGTCAACATTCTGACATCAACTCAATTTTGAAGGAGGGGGTGACGAGTTGTGCGGGCGTGGCGATCATCAAGCCGCACTTTCCCTTTTATGCTGGCTATCAACTGGCCGAGGAACTGCTGAAATCGGCAAAGAAACTCAAGCCACTTTCCGCGATCGACTACCACATCTTGTACGATGCCAGCGGGCCGGATCTCGAGCGCATCCGCGAAGAATTGACGGTGGACGGCGGGAGTACGCAGTTGGTCGGTCGGCCGTATCTCTTGCGACCGCATGCGGATCATCCGCATCGTGCTTGGAGTGACTTGGAACACCGAATCGAAGCGGTGCGTGCCCGTGACGACGACGATCGCCGCTGTCTGCCCAACAGCATGCTCCACGAACTGCGTGAGGGGCTGTTCCTTGGACGTAAAGCGGCTGAATCCCGGCTCGCGTTGGTTCGCAACCGTTATCGTCCGCATATCGATCCTCTGCTGGTTGGAGACAACCTCTTCTGGATCGAGGAAGAGCAGCATATTACCGCCCTGCTCGATGCCGTTGATACCGCGGAATTTTGGGAGGCGCAATCATGAGTAAGCATTGGCCCTTGCCGACCGACAAGCCATTTCGTGTCCGTCTGACCATGCAATCCGACTGGCACGTCGGCTCGGGAATGGGACGGCCCGGCAACGTCGATCGCCTGATCGCCCGCGATGCCGACAACCTCCCCTTTGTGCCGGCCAAGACGCTCCGCGGCATTTGGCGCGATGCCTGTGAACGTCTTTGCCGGGGACTGGACGACGGGCAGCTAGGTGAGTGGTCGAAGTTGGTCGATCGGCTCTTTGGCAGTCAACCTGCACTGGGGCAGAACGATCCCACCGGGCGACATGGCGATCCGGGCACGGCTCCTCTGGAATCCGCCGTGCAGATTCGCTCGGCCGTGATCCCTGCGGTGTTGCGGGAAAAACTGGCTCGTGCTGATCTTCGTTTTCGCCAAGCCCTGACGTTTGTCAAGCCGGGTGTCAAAATCGATCGCCGCAGTGGCTCCGCCGAAACCGATTGCCTCCGCTTCGAGGAAATGGGACGCAAGGGAACCATTCTCGAAGTGGAGTGTCGGCTGATGGTCGATGACTCCGTCCGAGAGGTGGCCAGCGCCCTGCTGATCGCCTCGGCGAAGTTGGTGGAACGGCTGGGTGGCAAACGCCGCCGCGGGCCGGGACGCTGTTGCCTGGAAATTCTCGACGCAGATACGGAGGCAGCCATCCGATGGCTGGAAGCAAACACTACGCCTCCGAATTGGTCGCCGATCCAGCAGCACGACATATCGTCCGACACTCGACACGTCGCATTGCCAACCGACCCGTGGCTGTGTGTGCCGTTGGTTCTCCACCTTCAAGGGCCGTTGGCGGTCTCGTACCGCACCACCGGCAACGTGGTCGAAACGCTGGATTTTGTGCCCGGCTCGTACCTGTTGCCGCATGTCACGCGCAGGTTGAGCGGCCTGGGGCTGGACGTGCGGTCGGCCCTTCAGTCCGGCGACGCGTGCGTCCTGCCTGCGTACCCGGAAGTCGATGGAGAACGCGGGCAGCCGGTGCCGATGGCTTGGTTCGCGCCGAAAGGTTTGGAGAAACCACTACAGGGCGAGAACCGGGTGCGAGTGGTCAACCGAGTGTTGCAAGCCGAACCGGCCAACGGCACGCAGCTCAAGCAGATGCGCGACGGGTACATCTCTAGCCAGCCGACGAAAACGTACAAGCCGCCCATCACGGTGCGGACGCACAACACGGTCGAGGATCAGTCGCAGCGGCCGACCAGTGACGTGGGCGGTGTGTACACCTACGAAGCCATCGCTCCCAGTGACCACGGAACCCCAGTCGTGCTTCGCAGTGAGCTACGCATCCGCAAATCCCTGGCGGATCGCTTAGGGACGAACTGGTGGAACCGGCTGTTAGGAGAAATAGCACTCGGCCGATCCAAAAAGGACGACTACGGCTCGGTACGTCTCGAAGTGGATACTCCCGAGGTATGGAAGTCGCAGGCCAAAGTTCACGGCCAAGAACTGTTCGTCTGGCTCGTGTCGGACACGCTGCTTCGCAATCCGCGACTGCGGCCTGAGCCGACGGCAGCTTGTCTCGCCGCGGAATTGTCGCGGTTGCTAGGCATCACCCTAACTCCGAGGCGCAGCACCGATGGCCGACTCGATGAACTGGTGCGCCTTCGTCGGCTCGACACTTGGCACATTGGCTGGGGCTTGCCGAGATCCTCGCTCGTGGCCCTGCAAGCCGGCTCATGTATGGTGTTCCAGGCCGAAGGCGCGATCGACACCGCGAAACTCGCTCAACTCGAAGCGAGCGGCATCGGCGAACGCACCGCCGAAGGTTACGGCCAAGTGCGGTTCAATCATCCGCTGCTGACGCAAGAGCCGAAACACTGGCCGGTGCCGAACCGCGAGCAAAGCAACCCGAAGAACCGCGACGGCTCCAAGGAAACCCAGAAGATGGATGAGACATCGCTCAAATTTGCTCGGCTGATCGAAACCGAGTGCTGGAAGCAAGAGATTCGCCGGGCGTGTTTGGCCCTGGCCGCCGACGCAGGCCAGCGCGAGGCACTTCTGGGCTGGGTGGCCAAAGGCGACCAAGGCCAGCCGCCCATGAGCCAACTCGGGGGCTTACGGGGACAACTCGCGATGTTGCGATCTGTTAGCAATCGACCACAAGTCATCGGCTGGCTCGATCATCTCGCAAGCAATAGCTGCAGAAAGGAAAAGTGGCCGTCCATCCCGAAGGTAAAAGCATTCGTTGAATCGGATACCCGCATCTGGGAGATCATCAATCCTTCATCGTGGCCCACCCTCACCACTAACGCACAGGCCGAGCTTCGACAAGAACTCTGGGCCTTGGCCGTCCGCACGTTCTTCGATGCCTGCATTCGCGCTCACAAACGAGAACTGGAAAAGCACCAGAGCCGAGAGGAGGCCGCCCATGGCGCGTAATATCTACAGTCGCCTTCAGCTTTGTGGAACGCTGGTGACCCAGTCACCGCTGCACGTCGGCGGCCACGGCGAGGAAGTCGATACCGACCTGCCGCTAGCCCGCGACGGAGCCGGGCAACTGTACGTCCCCGGCACGAGCTTGGCCGGGTCGCTGCGCGAGCTGGCCGAGCGGCTCTTCGGCGAGAGCATCATTAACGAGTTGTGGGGCTTTCAAGATGGCGAGAAAGGCCATGCGTCCTTCGTCGTCGTCGAGGATGCCGAGATCGCGAATAGCGATCAGGTGCTGGTCGAAATCCGCGATCATGTTGGCATCGACCGCGAGTTTGGCTCCGCTGCCGAAAACATCAAATACGACCGAGCCATCTTGCCGCGCGGCACTCGGTTATCGCTCCGATTGACTGTGGAAGTTGCGACCCAGGATCAAGGAAAACAAGCATTGGCAATGCTGGCCACCCTCCAGCAGGCACTGGAAGCCGGCGAGGTACGCCTTGGGGCCGCCAAGACACGCGGACTGGGATATGTGAAACTGGATGGTGGGCAGTTGACCGAGCAGCATTTCGGCTCGCGGCAAGGCATCCTGGCATCGCTGCGGCAAGCGAACGGGACGGTCGTTTCGCAAGCAGATATTGATACCGCGAAACAAGCCCACCCCGCCCAGCGGCGACCGCGGCTGACGCTGAAGATTCGCTGGCAGCCGCTCGGGCCGCTCATGGTCAAGGCGGGCTTCGACGGCATCGCGGCTGACATGCTGCCGTTGGTCAGCGGCTGCGACGGGCAAGTTTCCTTGGTCTTGCCGGGCAGTTCGGTCAAAGGGGCACTCCGCAGCCAGGCCGAGCGGATCGTGCGGACGGTTCGCGGTGACACCGGCCCCAGTTGGCTGGGCGGCGACGGCAAGAAGAAGTTCCTCGATGCCGTGAAGCTGCCGCTCATCAACGAGCTATTTGGCTCGGCGAAACAGACGGCGGCGGAACCTCACCTTGGTCTGAGCGCGCTAGGCGTGATGGACTGCTTCGGCCAACACCGGCTCACTGCCGCTCAATGGCAAGCGATCCAGGCTGCCGATGACGACCAGCAACTGCAGCGGGCCTTATTCGCCGCAGGTCTTCAGCATTGGTCGCAAGCGTACCACGTCGCCATCGACCGCTGGCTCGGCTCGGCGGCCGAGAGCATGCTCTACACCGTCCTCGAACCGCACCGCACCGCGTGGGAGCCGCTGAGGTTGGAAGTGAACTTGCAGCGATTACCCGGCGAGCTTCAGTTACCCGCCATCGCTCTGCTGCTATTGGTCATCCGCGATCTGGCCAACGACCGTCTGCCGCTCGGTTTCGCCACGCATCGCGGCATGGGGACGGTACGGGTCAACGGTTTCACTGTGGAAGCTCAAGATGTTGAAGGCGATCTCGCCCAGCTTTCAGCTATTCGACTCGTTGATGGCAAATTTCAGAACGTGCCCGACCAACTGAAAACGGCTTGGAGTCAATGGGCCAAGCAGGGGGTGCCCGCATGAGTGCCACACTGTTCGTCTACACGCGGCAGAAGCTCACGCTGGCTGATGCCTTGTCCTCGTTCGGCCAAGTGATCGGAGGCGAACTCGCAACGGCCCTTCTGTACTCACCGCGCCGTTGCACGCTGGCCGTGTTCACCGGCGGGGCCTTGCACGGCCCGGACAGTCAGCCGGTGGACACCGCAAGCGTGTTCGAGTCCCGCGTCTTCTGCGAGACCGCCGAGCTGCGCTGGCTGAACGACCCCGGCCCCGAGCAGTGCCACCGGGCCGTCATCCTGTCGGAGCAGGAACAGCCGTCGTTAGCCGATTGGCAGTTGGAGAAAAAAGAAGGTGTCATCGAGACGTTGCCGCAGACGTACCTCCTTTGGGGCGAAGGTACGGGCCGACAGATGAGTAATCGCTGGAGCGAACTGGCGATGGCCCGCATCGGTGCGTTGCCGGTGCCCGTGGCCAACGTTGGCGAGAACCAGCGGGTGTTGCTGCATAGTGTGGAATACATCGTCGAGGCGGAACACGGCAACGCGGTGATCTTCGACGAACGGCTTGTGAAACTGGAGGTGGCCCGTGACTGAAGGCACTCTTATCGTGAACGCTAGAGGGTCACAAGGCCAAACTGCAAGTTAGAAACTGGAGAAATCGATGCCCGCGCCTGCTTTCCACAACCCGTACAACTTCGTGCCGGCGCTGCCACGAGATGGCGTCACCGGCGAACTGGGCGATCATGAACCCATCGGCCATCACGTCCTGCACCCCGATCGCTACACCGGCGTGATCCGCGTCAAGATGACGGTGCAGACGCCGCTGCTGCTGCCCGATGCCGCCAACGCGCAAGATTGCCCCAATGACCACAAGAGCTTCCCGGTGCGCCTCGACGCGGAAGGCAAGCCGTACCTTCCGCCCACCTCGATCAAGGGCATGCTCCGCTCGGCCTATGAGGGGGTGACGAACTCACGGCTGGGGGCGTTCGTGGGACACGAGGATCGACTCGCCGACCGGATGCCAGCAGGTGAAGGTTTATCATTAGTTCCTGCCCGTATTGAAAATGGCATCATCTCATTACTCTTAGGAAAAACGACCAGCTTTCCCACTTGGGACAGTCATACC
>Ga0272446_1006315_pt1 | contig 12439 bp, 6 predicted proteins | sample YNPCB0061_FD_194587 | JGI IMG/M metagenome (GOLD analysis project Ga0272446, IMG submission 194587) | Hot spring microbial mat communities from Yellowstone National Park, WY, United States - YNP-CB-006-1 | ecosystem: Environmental > Aquatic > Thermal springs > Hot (42-90C) > Sediment | place... | reverse complement strand
TCTAAGCTGCGGCAATGCGCCGACATAGTGTTTGCGGCTCTTATCTGCTGCGGAACCCGCGCCGTTGAGGAACACTGGCCCCGGCTTCCACGGGTCGCGTATCCAGCGGAACGACACCACATGGATTTGCGCCGCGCGCGGCGCTGAGAACATATAGTCGGGAAACCACCCGCACGGGCCAATGGCAACAAGCACGTCGCACAGATGCGCTTCACGCAACTGCCGCGCGCTGACAACCGTGGCATTCCGCAACGCGGTGCTGGCGGCAAAGTACGCGGCCACAGCCTGGTTCATGCGGGGATTGCGGAGAACAACCGACAGGCCGCCGCTTTTGGCGTGCAATGATTCCAGCGGCGCAGTAAAGGGCGAACCCGTTTCCGCACTCAGGCTTTGCAGTTTCTGCACCAGGCTGGCGAGCGCGGCGTGCGAATCGGGGTACAGTTGCTGGCAAAGCCGCACCTGGCGGTGCAGTTTGTCCCAATCAATGCAAGCGGCTGCGGCAGCGCGGTCAAACGGTAGCGGTGTAGAGCAAAGGGCGAACGCGAGGCGGCGGAGAGGTCCGAGCACGCGCTGCCAGAACTCTTCTTCCGCTTCGGAATCCAGCGACTGGGCCAGTGAACGGAGCGAACGCGAAACATCGGCCAGCACCGCGTGGTCTACCCAGTGGCGCGTTATCTCGCATTTGGAAGCGGTCTCGTAAACGCTGGTCGCGCTGCCGATTGAAACGTGTTTCATGGGATCGCCTCCCGGAAAGCGAGCACTTCACCTCCAGAGGGTGCGGCACTGACAACCAAAGGAAACTCGGCGTCGGCGCGATTCTGCGAAAATCTGGAATTGATGGCGCTGATCGCATCATCGAAATAAAGTTCCGTGCGGTCGAGGATGATTATCTGGTGCCGATCAGGCCACATTGATCCCCACTTGAGGAAGCCAGCTGCGCCGTCGAATACGACCCCCATCTCAACCTTGCTGGTAACATCGCCGGATGGTGGTCTCGATCCAACGGGAACGAGCGCTGATCGGTAGGACTGCTGGCCGCTGACGAAGCGATCCACACGCAGCACATCCTGTAACTGGCCCTCGGCGCGGCGGTCGCCGTTGGCATGCAGGGCGAGCGGTGTTTGCCGGATTTCATGTTCAAGCGCGTTCTTCTTCCCCACAATGGCGCAGACGAGCTTTGACCGCAAACCGAGATGTACCGGATCGGCTTCTCCTAGCAGGCCGTCAACAAAGCTGTTGGCGAACCGCTTGTTCTCCGCGCCCTGCTTCTTGGGCAGCTTGCCGGAGTGCTTGGCAGGCTGCACCTGGAGCGCCCGCGACTCGTCAATCAGATGCGTTAGCCCGCCACCAGTCTGGGAGTCCCTGGATTGCACCTGCACCCGTACATACAGCTTGCCGTTGTATTCCTCCTGTCCCTGCAACACGCCTTTGAGTACCTTGCGCGGGGTTTGGCGGAGGATGACAGGGGTGCCGGCCGGAAGGTCGAAGAGCTTTTCAAAGTGAGCGGCGGCGGAAGAATGGTCTCGCGCTGCCGCGTCGCTGATGACCATCCCCAAACTGACGAACGCGGCGCAGTATGCCCGGGTGGGCACCACGATGGCCGTTACGATCCTGCTTGTGGAATGATCCGCAGATGCGAGTTGCTTGCCAACGCCGATGAAATATTCGGCCCACTCCGGGAGGCTATACCATTCCCCGGAGTCCTCGAAATGCAGGTTGACTGGTGCAAGTTCGCTCATATCTCTACTCGAAATCTGGCTGCAAGTACATCACGTGGTTCATCAGAGTGCTGCTATTTATGGTTCTTCAAACAGGAGACTTTTTCCGCCGCTGGTTTTCTTTCTGCGTTGCGGCTTGCGAACCGAAATGGGTCGCAGGATGGCAGCCACGGCGTTTTCCCCGTTTGATCCTAACTGGTCGTCGGCAGTCCACAGCGGTATGGCCCACACTCGGTACTTGCCGGATGCCTGGCCGAGATCCAGTTGGCAATCGCCTTCCGCAGGGTGTCCTGTCGAAGCAGCAAGGTAGAGCGGACCATCGTTTTCGACAGACTTGTCCTTCGGGAGAAAGTGGCCTTCCGCCCTAAATGCCTCACTCATGGCGGTGTACTCGATCCGCAATCGAAGCGCATCGCGGATTTCTTCTGCTGCCGTGACGCCGAATAGGTTGCCCTGATCCTGGCGGCCAACCGTCCCCTTCTGTGTCGGCTTGAGCTTCCACGAGAAGAACACGGCCGCGACTGGTTCGGCGGAGGTCTCCGCAAACCGCCGCATCGTGGCTTCGCGCGAAGCGTGGTATCTCGCTGCCAGTTGAACCAGGCCGTTCGCATCGTTCACGGCTGCGGCATCCGTGGAAAACCAGGGCTGTGGAAAAAGAAGCTCGGTGGCCCCGATGTCACAGAGCATCTCCAGGTACTGATCGGGATCATCCCGATCCCGGTAGCGGGCGTCCGTGCGGCACCAGGGCTTCGTCATGTAGTCGGGAAAGAAGGTGTGGCTGATCTCGTGCGACACGCTGAAACGCTGCCGCGTTTCCGGCAGGTCAGGGTTGACCCGCATCTTCACGCCGCCAGTACCGTCCGGAACAAGCTCCGCATCGGGGCTGTGCAATGGAAGCTCGTCGCTCCGGGCGATGCCGCGCAGACTCGCAAGTACATCCACGCTAATCGGCATGGCCGGATCGCCGAATGATGCCACGTAGAGGCGTATCAGTTCCCGGGCTCTAATGCGGATCGCCGCCGCCGGATCGCTGGCGCCGGTCGAGCGAACCAGCTCCTCAATGAGGGAGGCTGTTGAACGGAGGGATGTCGTCATTTTTTTCCCTTCCGTATTGAGTTTACCAGCAGCAGGTAGAGCTGGTGCCACTGGCCAGCGGTCTGTGGCTGTCCGCCGCGGAATTTCATGACGGCGAGGTCGCGCAGATCGTCAACGGTGAGCGGGGTGTTCTGAGAAGCCATCCGGCTCTGGAACTCCTTGAGCGAGGGTGGCAGCTCGACCGCCGCCTCCTGGATTTTCACCGTTTCCAGGGAGAGTAGGTCCGCAAGCGTCGTGGAAAGGCCGTTCGCGATCCGCAACAGGACATCAGCTGACGGCTTCTTGGTGCCGGCCGTGTCTCGCTCTAATTCCCAGAGGTAGGTCTTGGAAATCTTCGCCCTCGCAGCGAGCTCGTCGAGTGATAAATCCTTATCCTCACGGAGCTTGCGTATTCGTTCAGCTAATGACATTGATCGCGTACCTTGGCTTTTCGCCCTGAGTTTCGACTGCCACCAGTTTACCGCGTTTATACGCCGCAGCAAGAGATTTCGTTCGTTATGGTTGACAACGCTGCGGTGAACAAGTATGTTCGTTATAGTTATACAGCAGAATCGCGGCAACCAGGAGGGTCTATGCGCCTGTTTCTCCAATTCTTTTCTTTGAGCGACCGCTATGAGCGGAAGGCACGGCTGCTTCCCGGTCTGCTGCTTGCTGCGGTCCCTGCCTTGACGGCGTGGGCGGTGATGCAGGAATTCACTACCTGGTACACGGCAGCGAGTTCCGCTGTCGGGGTGGAGTTTCTGGCAGCCATCCTTCTCGGGCACCTTGCCCGTGCTCGCGGGCGGAGCGGCGAGGATCACCTCTGGAAGTCCTGGGGTGGGCCTCCAACGACACGATGGCTTCGTCCCTCGGATCAAAGCTGCTCCGACCAGCAGAAGACAAAGTGGCGCGGAGCGATCAAGCGTATTACTGGCCTGTCCCTGCCGGCCTCCATTCCGCAAGGCGGAAGCCAGGACGGTGTGGACCTACAGATTGCCGACGCGACGCGGCAATTGCGGTATGCGCTTCGTGGCCGACCGGAAGCGTCAATTCTCGCGACTCATAACGAAGACTACGGATTTGCCCGTAACCTGTACGGCGTCCGCTGGTACTGGGTCTTCATCTCACTGGCCAGCCTTGCCGGCTGCGGCGTCGCTTTCGGCTTCGGCCTGCGGCCGTACTTGGGCCTTGCCGTAGCGGCTGCCTTCACCATTGCCTCCATTCTCATCGCGCGCGAGCTGCCGGATTACGTCAGGCGATGCGCGGACCGATATGCCGAATCTTTGTTCGCTAGTGCGATCCTCGTGAACCAGGCGATGGATGAAGCGGCAAAGCAACCAAAGGACGCGACTGCCGGAAAAACTTCGTAACCCCCATCTTCATTACAAGGAGGCTTCAATGCCACGACTGACGTTCTACCCTCTCGGCAATGCCGACACCTGCCTGATCGACCTGGCCAACGGCAAGAAAGTGCTGTTCGACTTCGCAGACATGCGTGGCTGCGACGACGAGGACGACAAGCGGATCGACCTGTCGGCGACGCTCCGCAAGGATCTGAAGGATTCCAAACGCAGCGGCTATGAAGTATTCGCGGTGACGCACCTGGACAACGACCACACTTGCATGGCGGATGAATTCTTCTACCTGGATCACGCGAAAACGTACCAGGAGGGCGACCGCGCCAAGATTGGCACGCTGTGGGTGCCGGCGGGCGTGATCACCGAAAGCCGCAACGATCTTGAGCCTGGGGCCCAGGCGCTTCAGGCCGAAGCCCGCCACCGGCTGATTGAGAATTACGGCATCCGCGTCTTCTCCCGGCCCCAGGCGTTGAAGGACTGGCTCGAAGACCGCGGCATCAAGCTGAAGGACCGCCAACATCTCATCACCGATGCGGGCAACGTTGCGCCGGAACTCAGCCTGGCGAGCGATGGCGTCGAGTTCTTCATTCATTCGCCGTTCGGCTGGCGACAGGATGAGAATACGGTGATTGATCGCAACGGTAACTCGCTTGTTGTCCAGGCGACGTTCGTCGTCGATCAGGTTGCGACCTGCGCGATTCTCGGTTCGGACGTTGACCATGAGGCGCTGTCGCTGATCGTGCAGTCCACGCGCCGCCACAAGCGGGAATTCCGCCTGATCTGGGACATTTTCAAGCTGCCGCACCACTGTAGCTACAAGTCCCTCGGCCCGGATCGTGGCCGGGACGAAACCAAGCCGGTCAAGGATGTGGCCTGGTTGTTCGAGGAGCAGATGCAGCGTGGCGGCATCATTGTCTCGCCGAGCAAGCCGATCCCGGCAAGGGGCAGCGAGGAAGATAAAAGCGATCAGCCTCCGCATCGGCAGGCAGCCAACTACTACCGGCGGATCATCAGTGACAAGGACGGGGAATTCATCGTTACGATGGAGCATCCGCGCGAATCGGCTCCCAAGCCCCTGGTCATCGACGTGGATCGGTTCAAGGCGCGGGTGAAGCGGGAGCAGTCGGTCGGCGCTGCGGCGCTCACGGCCGTGTCCGCGCCGCGAGCAGGGTAGCCCGATGGAACAAACCTTCCTCGATCCGGGCGGCACGCTCGCTGACGCCCAGTCGTTCACCATCCCACGCGCTCGCGGTCTGGCAGAATCCATTGCCAGTGGCGTTCTGGATTTCGTGCGCCTTGTTGAATGCCGGCGCCGTGATGCTGGCGCTGGTCGTGGTGAAGCCGAGATCATCATCCTCGATCTTGACATCCAGCGTCCGCAACTGACTGCCAACGACATTAGGCGGGTGGAGCGGGTTGCTGTTGTTCTTGAACCGGCTGATGCCGCATACCCGGAGGTTCTCGCGCTGCGAAGCGACTTCCCGCTCGTTCCGCATCTCAATCTGCGAAAGGACGAATTCCCCAGAAGCCTTTGCCTGTATGACCAGAGTTGGGAGGAAGTGCGGACCCGGTGGACCGCCTCGGCGTTCATCGAGCGCATTCGTGGGTGGCTGGCCGATACGGCGACGGGGACGCTGCATCGCGACGACCAGCCCCTCGAACCGCTCCTATTCGGAACGCCATACCGGCTCGTGATTCCGGCCGACCTGGTGAAGGTGGGCAGTGAGCCGGCAGAAAAACTCGATGTCGAGTTCGTGCAGACCGGTGAGCACCGTGGGACATTGATCGCACACAAGTCGCGGACGCCCCGGCACAAGGGTGAACCGCCCAAGTTCATTGCCTCGATGTTCGTTGCCGATGCGCGGCGTCACGGCATCATCCGTTATGCTCCCCGCAACCTGGAAGAACTTGCCGACTTCGTGAAAGGCGACAGTTTTGACCTGCTCGCCGAACTCCGGGACCGGGTGAAGAACTGGAAGGACGATGGTTGCCTCGATGCCGCCCTCATTATCGTGATTGCGTTTCCGCTTCAGCGACAGGAGGGAACCGAAACAGAAATCAGCGACATCTGGGCGTTCTTAACCGCCCAGTCAGTGTTTGAAGTCGGAAAACGCTTGGGCGTGTGGGACTGGGTGCAGGCCAAGAACAAGAAAGCGGTCGGCCTGCTGCTGCGCCCGGATGAATCGTTGCGGGGCCGAGACGTTGAACTGGACGTGGTGCGTCCGCATTTCGCCTTCTCCCGCACGGCTGCCGCAAGTGCCAGCGGTACTGATCCTGTGCGGTGCAAGACCGTGGCCGTGGGCGTTGGCGCCCTGGGATCGCAGGTTGTGATGAATCTGGTGCGAGGCGGCTTCGGCACCTGGACCTTGATCGACGACGACGATTTGATGCCACACAATCTGGCTCGCCATGCGTTGCCGCCCTGGTGCGTGGGTTCATCGAAAGCCTTCGCCGTCGGCGCGATGATCGATGGCTGCTTCGAGGAAGATCCACCGACGCGGACGATTGTCGCCAATGTCCTCCGAGCGGGAGACCAGAAAGAGGCCATCGACGCCGCCCTAGCGGAATCCGAGTTAATCCTGGACTTCGCGGCTTCCGTTCCGGTCGCCCGACATCTTGCCCGGCAGGTGGAATCGTCGGCACGGCGGGCATCGCTCTTCCTCAATCCGCGCGGCACGGACCTTGTTTGCCTTTCTGAGGACCGCGAGCGCGCTAACCCGCTTGACTGCCTGGAAATGCAGTATTACCGGGCCGTCATTCATGACGAACGGCTTTCCGGGCATCTGGAAGTGAATGCAACCAGAACCCGCTATGCACGTTCCTGCCGGGACGTGTCGTTCGCATTACCGACGCATCTGGTTTCCATCCATGCGGGCATTGGCGTGCAGGCGGTTCGGACTGTCATGGGGGAGGAGCAGGCAGCCATCAATGTCTGGCGGAGCGATCCAATCACCTGCGCAGTTTCGGCATTGGAAATCCCTGTTCACCGTGTCCATCGGGCGGCAGTTGGAGAATGGACGCTCATACTCGATGATTGGCTGTTCCAGGCGCTGTCTGATCTGCGGTCGTCCAAGCTGCCCAATGAAACGGGCGGCGTGCTGATCGGCTCCTATGACCTGCCAAGCAAGACCGTCTACGTGGTGGATACCATCCCCTCGCCGCCCGACAGCGAAGAATGGCCGACGCTCTATATTCGGGGATCGGAAGGCTTGCGGGACAGTGTAGCTGGCATCACGGAGATGACGGCGGGGCAATTGGAGTATGTGGGCGAATGGCACTCTCACCCGGATCGGTGTTCCTGCCTGCCGAGCGACGATGATTTCAAGGTGTTCTCCTGGATGACCGACCGGATGTCGGCGGCTGGCCTGCGGGCCCTGATGGCCATCATCGGTGAGCGCGGCTCGATGCTCTGGTTCCTGGGCAAGATGGAGCACAGCATCGGCTGGGAGCCGGCCCGATAGCAAGGACGCCCGGCTTTGTTTCTGCCTTCCGAACATCGGAATATCCTGCCTCGGAGGTTCCATTCACCGTCACCGTCGGAGTGTTCGTCGCGGGGGTTCATAACCGGGGGTCCCCGCGATGAAATGCGACAGAGGCAGAGGTGATGGCTCCTGGTCTTCCCACCCCATTCACCAGAGCCAGAGGTGGATTCCGAGCGGGGGTTGTTCTTTGCTCGGCCACTACGCCGGGCTTTGGCCTTCGCCCTGTCCCTGCTGCTGTCGCTCCTGAATGATGCGTTCCTGGAGTGTCATCGGTAGCCTGCCGGGTGAATCGTCCTGTTCTGCCGACTGAACTTCGCCCGCTGGCTCCATCGCGTCGTGTTCGCCGGCTGGACCGGGCGCGGGATGGATTTCCTGCCGGCGGCGGATGCGGGCGGTAATCGGCTCCTCGGCGGCCACCTGCTTGCGCTGGACGCGCTGCTGTGCGGTCTCGATGGTGTTGGCGGCTTTCAGCGCCTTGATGCGCTCGGCCAGTTCGGATGTGGTCGGGCCGCGATCCTCACCGGAGTCGTGGCCTGCCGATAGCTTCGCCTTGAGCTGGTCGCGCAGCCTGGTCAGTTCGCACAGGTACGCCTCGTGCCGGAATGCTTGTCCCATCCGGGCCTGGTAGTCGCGTAGCTGCGATTCGGCAATGGCCAGGTCCTGCCGGACACGCACGCACTCGGAGCCATAGCCGGTGGCGATGCGCTCCAGGGCGTTGAGCACGGCACGCGGCCCCTGGTGGTCGCGTGACAGCCCTGTCTGGCGGGTGATCGCGCCTTCCAGGTACACATCCGGCGGGAATTGGGGATGCAGGACCAGCCCGAAACGCAAGCCCCGATAGGTGCCAATCGGCACGCGGGTGGTGTCCCGGACACCGACCGGCAGCGAATCCAGCTTCCTGGCCAGCACGGCGGCCACATCCTCGCGGGCAATCGCCTGCTTGCCGATGGTGATCGGGTCAAGGTCGTGCTGCGTTGCGGTCGCCTCGTCCGTGGTCAGTTTCTCCAGCCGGTCTTTCAGGCTGTTGATCCGCTCTGGCAAGTCACGCACGCTGCGGCGGGCGACATACTGTTCGTCGAGATGGTTCTTTTTGAGCAGGGTCAGGCGCTGCAATTCAGCGTCGGCTTCGGCGAGCGTGAGGACAGCCGGGTTGCCGGAGGCGATGGCTTTCACCTCGGCGTAGGATAGTTCCTGGCCGCCGATGTCCTCGGCGCGGCGGGCGGCGTTGTCGCCGGTTATGACCTGGCCGATGAAGCGGGCCTTGGTTTCGAGCGCCTGCCACATGTAGGCATCAAAGCTGCCTTCGGTGACGTAGCGGTAAATGGAGACATCCGCATTCTCGTTGCCCTGGCGCAGGATGCGGCCGTCGCGTTGCTCGACCTCGGCTGGCTTCCAGGGCGCATCGAGATGGTGCAAGGCGACCAGGCGTTTCTGGACGTTGGTGCCAGTGCCCATCTTTTGCGTGCTGCCGATCAGCACGCGCACCGATCCCTGCCGGACCTTCTCGAAGAGGGCCTGCTTCTTGGCGTCGGATTCGGCATCGCCGATGCAGGCGATTTGCTCCTTCGGGATGCCGGCGGCGATCAGTTTCTGGATGATCTCGCTGTACGGCGAGTAGCCCCATGCGGTCGCGTTCACGCCTATGTCGGCGAAGATCATCTGCGTGCCGCGCGTCGGGGCGGTCTCCTTCCAGATATCCACAACGTTATCCACAAGACAGTTGACCTTCGATTCGGGGAAGTCGGGGGCGGTGGCATCCAGCATCCTTGCATCCGTCGCGAGCTTCCTGCCGTCGGTCGTGATGGCCAAGGCATTGTCAACGCGAGGATCGACCTTCTGTGACCGCAGGCGGTCGTAGCGCTCGACCAGCTCCATCTGCAAGGCGTGCTGCTCGTCGGACATCGGGCACGCAACCACGATGGGCTTTCCGCCCTTGAGTTTCGGGCGCGGCAGGTTCAGCATCTCGGCGGTCTGCACGTCGGAAAACGCCCGGAACATCTGCTGGAGTTCCGGCAGGTTGGTGAAGCGGGCGAACCGGCTTCGCGGACGCAAGCCGGCGCCGTCGGGCGAAATCTCCATCGTGTCCACGACTTCGCCGAAGGTCGCGGCCCAGGCGTCGAAATGCTCGATGCCACGGCTTTGCAGTCCGTGCGGGTCGAGGAAGCGCTGCATGGTGTACATCTCGACCATCGTGTTGGAAATCGGCGTGCCTGTCGCGAAGGTGACGCCGTGGCCCTTGCGCTGCTCGTCCAGGTAGCGGGCCTTCATGTACACGTCGAAGGCACGCTCGCTGCCGCCGGTCTGAATGCCGGCGACGCGCTCCATCTTGGTCGGCGTTTCCAGGTTCTTGAAGTAATGGGCTTCGTCGATGAAGACGTGGTCCGCACCCAGCTCGTCAAAGACCAGGCCGTCATCCTTCTTGTCCTCGGCAAGCAGATCCTTCAGGCGCTCGCACCGGGCGGCCTTCTGCTTCTCGATGGTCTTAATCAGGTTGCGATTCGCACCGCGGTCGGCGGCGTGTTCCCGGAGCAGCTGGTCGTACTCGGCGATCTGCTCGGTCAGGAATTTCTCCTGGTAATCGCGGCTCATGCCAATCCGCTCGAAGCTGGAATGCGTGACGATGATGCCGTCCCAGTCGCCGCTGGCAATCTTGGCCGTGAGAAACTTCCGGCGGTCACGGCCCAAATCTTCCTTGGCGGCGACCAGCAGTTTGGCGTTGGGATAGAGCTGCATGAACTCGCGGGCGAATTGCTCCAGCAGGTGGTTGGGGACGACGTACATCGGCTTTTTGACGAGGCCCGCCTGTTTCATCTTCATGCCGGTCGCGGCCATCGTGAACGTTTTGCCGGCGCCCACGACATGGGCCAGTAGCGTGTTGCCGCTGCTCATGCCGCGCCATACCGCATCCTTCTGGTGCTGGCGAAGCGCCAGCGCCCCATTCATGCCGGGGAAATCCATGTGTGAGCCGTCAAACAGGCGGGGCCGCAGATTGTTGTAGGTGTCGTTGTACAGCCGCACGAGGCGCTCGGTGCGTTCGGGATCGGCAAACACGAAAGCGCGGAAGCGTTCCTTGATGAGCTTCTGCTTCTCTCGCGCCGCCATCGTTGCTTCCTGGTTGACGACTTTCTCCTCGCGGTCGCCAGCCTGGATGGTGTCGTAGATGGTGGGCGACTTCATGTTCAGGGCCAGTTCCAGCAGCCATGTGCCGTTGGCCCGCGATGTGCCGTATTCGGATGTCGCACCAACCGATGCCTTGGCGGCATAGCCGGCGTCGAGGCTCCACACGGCGTCTTTCTTGAGATGGCCAACGGGCACTGCTTCGGTTGAGACCTTGAACAGGTCGGCGGCAAATGCCTGGATGTCGCCTTCGGGAATCCAGGGAGCGCCCAGGTTGGCGTCTATGTCACCGGGCAGAACGTCTTCGGGCTGCACTTCGCGTAAGGCACTGGCGTTGCGGGCGAATTCGGGGCCGGCATGCTCGGCGGCGGCGAGTTTCTGTCGGACATTGCCGGAGAGATAGGCGTCGGCGGTTTCCCAGGTCTTGGTTTCCGGGTCAAGGAAGATCAGGTCGCCCAGTTCGACAAGAATCTGCGAGTCAGGCTTACCGTAGAGGGCAGAAATGTATTCCAAATCCACCATGCCGCGCTGGTTCAGGGACACGAGCAAGCCTTCCTCGGCGGTCCTGACCTGGGTGACGGGCGGGGTCTTGCCCACCACGTCGCGGGACATGATGGCGGCTTTGGCCGCCTTGCCGGTCACCTCGTCATAGTCCTCAAGGGACATGACCAGCATGGCGTCCGGGTCCTCCTTGAATTTCACAAGGTTGGGCATCCGGCGGATGACGTTGCCGTCTTTGGTTTCGCCGAAGGTGGTCTTGTTGATGGGGCCGTATGCGGCGACGAAGCGGTCATAGGCGCGGTTCAGGTCACGGCGGGCCTCGGCCCTGTGTTCATCGGGCCAACCCTCGTTCTGCGATTGCAGCACGCGGCGCGCGCGGTCCCGCAGCTCGATCAGGGCACCAAAGCGCCTGCCGGTCATGGTGCCGTCGGCCTTCAGCGTGGTGCCGCCATAGACAACAGGCAGGGCGATCCCGCCCTGGGATTCATAGATGGTCCGATCATCGCCTACGAAAAAGCTGCCTTCGGTGATATGCCGCTCGGCCGGTGGTGGCACGAAGGCCGGGGCCTGTGGTTCGTCAACCTTCGATGGCTCGATGGGATCGAATTGTGGAAGGCGATCAATCGCTTGCCGGAGCTGGCTGGACAGTTCGCCGTTGCTGATGAGGCTGTAGCCTTCGCCGTACAGCGTGTCCTTGCGGCTCCAGCTGCCCAGGACCATTTCGGGATGGTTCAGGAAGTAGCGGTTGACTGAAACCTCTGCGCCGTCAATCTCCAGCGGAGCAATGCCGAGCCAGTCGGGATCGACATGCTTGGCCGGCTCGCCTGGCGCCCTCTTCCGCAGGAGGATGATGTCAGTGACGACGGCGGTCCCTTCCCGCTTGAAGGCATCCGATGGGAGCCTGACGGCTCCTAGAAAATCGGCTACGGCTCCGAGCCGTTCGCGGATAAATGCGTTTTGCTTGTCCAGCGTGAAATGCGACGTGACCAGGGCCAGCACGCCGCCAGGTTTGAGCGCGTCCACGGACTTGGCGAAGAAGTAATCGTGCAGGGACAGCTTCTGGCCGTGGTAGTCGAGCTTGAGGTCGGAAAACGGCACGTTGCCGATCACGCCGTCGATGCGGTTTTCTGGCAACTTCGTGTCGCGGAAGCTCTCGATGCGGATGTCGTGTTCGGGATGCAGTGCCCTG
>Ga0272446_1006314_pt1 | contig 12440 bp, 7 predicted proteins | sample YNPCB0061_FD_194587 | JGI IMG/M metagenome (GOLD analysis project Ga0272446, IMG submission 194587) | Hot spring microbial mat communities from Yellowstone National Park, WY, United States - YNP-CB-006-1 | ecosystem: Environmental > Aquatic > Thermal springs > Hot (42-90C) > Sediment | place... | reverse complement strand
GGCCGACGAGTGCACCGCCTCGCTCATCGCCGATCGCTTCTTCAAGTCCGGCGGCAGCTTCAGGGAGCTGTTCCTCGCCATCGTCGAGTCCGACGCCTTCCGCACGAACGCGAACCCGGAGATGACGCCATGAAGCTCTCGCGTCGCCACCTGCTCAAAGGCGCCGGAGGCCTGGTCGTCGGCCTGCCCTTCCTCGAGGCGCTCGCGCCGCGCACCGCCCGCGCCCAGGCCGCGCCGCCGCCGAAGCGCTTCATCGGCGTGTACCACCCCAACGGCGTCTTCACGCCGCAGTGGTTCCCCACCGCGGGCGGCTCCGAGACGAACTTCACGCTGGGGCCGATCCACCGGCCGCTCGAGCGCTTCAAGTCGCGGCTGTTGTTCACCGGCGGCCTCGACATGTCCGTCGCGGTGCAGGGCCCGGGCGAGCAGCACCAACGCGGCGTCGGCGCCTTCCTCACCGGGGCCAGGCTGGACGCGGGCAACTTCGTAGGCAACGACGGCAGCCGCGCCGGCTACGCGCTGGGGCCGTCGATCGACCAGGTGCTGGCGGGGCTGATCGGCGGCGGGACGCGGGTGAGCAGCCTCCAGCTCGGCGTGCACACGCTGCTCGCCAACGTCGCCGGCGTCGTCAGCTACTCGGGACCGAACCAACCCCTGCTGCCGCAGAACGATCCGCGGCTCACCTTCCGCACGCTGTTCATGGACTCGGGCATGCCGCCCACCGAGCTCGACAAGGTGCGCGCGCGCCGCAAGTCGGTGCTGGACACGGTGCAGGAGCAGATCGTCGCCCTGCGGAAGAACGTCAGCACCGCGGACAAGGCACGGCTCGACCGGCACCTGACCCTGGTGCGAGACCTCGAGCGCCGGGTGACGGCGCTGCCCACCGGCACCTGCACCAACCCGGGCGACCCCGGCACCGTCGACTACACCGCCGAGATGCAGATGCCGCACGTCGCGCAGCTGCAGATCGACCTGATGGTGCTGGCGATGCGCTGCGACCTCACCCGGGTGGCCACGCTGATGTTCTCGGACGCGATGAACCACATCGCCATGCCGTTCATCTGCGACACCGCCACGCCGCCGAAGTGCATCACCAGCGACGTGCACAACATCTCCCACTACTCCGACTCCAGCCCCGAGCGCGCGCAGCTGGCCCAGCGCGACACGTGGGTGGCCGAGCAGGTGGCGCGGATCCTCTCGGGGCTCGAGGACATCATGGAGGCCGACGGCTCCACCGCGCTCGACCACTCGCTCGTCTTCTGGGGCAGCGACGTGTCGCGCGGCAACGTGCACGCCCACGACGACATGCCCTTCGTCCTGGCGGGCGGCGGCGCCGGCTTCCGCATGGGCCGCTACGTGCGCTGGCAGAGCCAGTACCACAACGATCTGCTCGTCTCGATCCTCAACGGCTTCGGCGGCAGCGTCACCACGTTCGGCGAGCCGAGCTTCTGCCGCGGGGCGTTGTCGAACCTCGTGTGACCGCTTCCCCGACGAGGGGAGCGGCAGCGTCACCAAACACATCGGCCCGGCCCCACCTCGCTGGTGGAACCGGGCCGTGTCACCGCGCTCAGGCGCGGAGCGACCGGCTGGGGCTCAGGTCCCCGCGGCGCGCACGTTCTCGGCCTGCAGGCCCTTGGGGCCCTGCTTCACCTCGAACTCGACCTTCTGCCCCTCCTGGAGGGTGCGGAAGCCCTGCATGTTGATCGCAGTGTGGTGGCAGAAGACGTCCGGGCCCCCGTTGTCCTGCTGGATGAAACCGAAGCCCTTCGCGTCGTTGAACCACTTCACGGTACCAGTTGCCATTTGCTCTCTTACTTTCTTCATGAACGACGCCGCGATCAATGCGGAGCCGATCGCTCGACGTGAGCGACGGACAAACGAGTATCGCTTCAGTCCCACGATGTCCAATGCGCCCCTGCCCGATTGGGAAAGGCGCCGGAATCGCTGGGCCTACACGTCGAGCGCCTGCACGTCGCCGGCGCGCTCCATGATGAACTTGAAGCGGGCCGACACGTCCTTGCCGAGCAGGTCATTGATGGTGCGGTCGGTCTCGAGCTCGTTGTCGATCTGCACCTTGAGCGTGAGGCGCTGCCGCGGATCCAGCGTGGTCATCTTGAGCTCGTCGGGCGTCATCTCGCCGAGGCCCTTGAAGCGCATGATGTTGGGCTTCGCGTTGCCCTTCGCGTGCTGCTTGATGATCGCGTCCTTGTGCTCGTCGTCGAGCGCCCAGAACGTCTCCTTGCCGATGTCGACGCGGTAGAGCGGCGGCTGGGCGATGTACACGTGCCCCGCCTGGATGAGCTGCCGCATGTGCCGGTAGAAGAACGTGAGCAGCAGCGTGGAGATGTGCTGCCCGTCGGAGTCGGCGTCCATGAGCAGGAAGATCTTCCCGTAGCGCAGCCGGGAGAGATCGAGCTCGCTGCCCAGCCCACAGCCGAGCGCGCTAGCGATGTCCTGCAGCTCCTTGTTCCCCGTCACCTTGTCGGTGGACGCCTGCTCGGCGTTCAGCACCTTGCCGCGCAGCGGGAGGATCGCCTGCGTGTGGCGATCACGCCCCTGCTTCGCCGAGCCGCCTGCGGAGTCGCCCTCGACGATGAACAGCTCCGAGTCGTCGGGATCGGTCGAGCTGCAGTCGGCCAGCTTGCCGGGGAGGTTCAGCTTGTGGCTGACCGCCGACTTCCGCGACACCGCCTGGCTCGCCGCGCGCGATGCCTCCCGGGCCCGCGCCGCGAGGATGATGCGCGCCACCACCGCCTCGCCGATGGTGCGGTTGTCGTTGAGCCACTTCTCGATGGCCGGTCGCACCACGTTGTCCACCTGCCCCTGCACCTCGGGGTTGTTCAGGCGGTCCTTCGTCTGGCCCTGGAACTGCGGCTCCACCACGTAGGTCGAGAGGATGCAGACCAGCCCCTCGCGGATGTCCTCGGCGGTGAGCGACACGCCCTTGGGCGTCAGGTTGTGCGTCTCGATGAAGTTGCGCACCGCCTTCACCACGCCGCTGCGGAAGCCGTTCTCGTGCGTGCCGCCGTTCCGCGTGGGGATGCCGTTGACGTAGCTCTTCACGTACTCGTCGGTGGCCTCGGTCCACGCGACGGCCAGCTCGAGCCGCACGCCGTTCTCGTGCGCCTTGTAGAACGGCGCCGAGCCGGCCGGCACCACCGCCTTGCCGCGCTCGGCCATCACCTTGGCGATGTACTCGGCGATGCCGCCGTCGTGCTTGAAGGTCTCCTCGGTCTTCGGCGACGCGGTCTCGTCGGTGAAGACCACTTCCATGCCCTTGTGCAGGTAGCTCTTCGCCTCGAGCCGCTCGCGGATCAGCGCCGCGTCGAACTTCGTCTTCTGCCCGAAGATCTCCGGATCCGGCTCGAAGGTGATGGTGGTGCCCGTGCCCCGAACGTTGGGGCCGACCTTCAGCTTCGACGTCGCCTTGCCGCGCGCGTAGGTCTGCTCGTGCAGCTTGCCGCCGCGCTTGATCTGAACGACCAGCTCCTTCGAGAGCGCGTTCACCACCGACGAGCCCACGCCGTGGAGTCCGCCCGAGTGGACGTAGTTGTCCTTCTCGAACTTCCCGCCGGAGTGCAGCGTGGTGAGGATCACCTCCACCGCCGGCTTCTTGTACTTCTTCATCATGTCCACGGGGATGCCGCGGCCGTTGTCCGTCACCGTCACGCGGGTGCCGGACTTGTGCAGCGTCACCTCCACGCGCGTGGCGTGGCCGTTGATCACCTCGTCGACCGAGTTGTCGAGGATCTCCCACAACAGGTGGTGGTAGCCGGTGACGTCCGTGCCGCCGATGTACATCGCGGGGCGCTTGCGGACCGGCTCGAGCCCCTCGAGGACCTGGATGTTGCTGGCGTCGTAGTTCTTCTGGCTGGCCATGTCGGGTGTCCTCACTTCTTCTCGGGCTTGTCGGACTTCTCCGGCCTGTCGGACTTCGGCGCCTCGGGCAGCGCGACCAGCTCCAGCGGGCGCACCACCGACTTCACCGAGTCCTTCTTCGACATCTCGCGGCCCTTGCCCGCGCGCGAGGTGACCTCGTACTTGCCGGGCGACAGCTTGAGCGTCTTGCCCTTCTGCGTCTCGAGCTGGAGCTCGGCGTCCTTCTTCGACGTGCAGAGGAACGCGAGCACCTCGTCGTCCGGTTGCGTCTTGATGACGGTGACGCCCTTGCCCGGGCCGGCCAGCTCGTTCACCTCGGCCACCTTGCAGACCAGCGCGAAGGTGCGCTTCGTCACCACGGCCAGCAGGTCCTTCTCGGTGCACGGCGCGACGCCGATGATCTCGTCGCCGGCGGCAGGCCGCGCGTACCGCCGCCCAGCGCGCGTCGACACTTCCTTGTGCGGCTCGAGCGCGAAGCGCAGCCCGAAGCCCTTCTTTGACACCGCCACCAGCTTCTCGGGGATCGGCAGGCGCGGATCGAGCGACAAGGCGCCGATGACGCGCTCCTGGTCGTCGAACTTGAACAGCTTCTGCACCGGGTCGCCGTAGCCGGTCGACGCGGGCACGTCGTTGAAGCGCGTGACGTAGGCGGCGCCCTGGCTCGAGAAGAAGACCAGGTTGGACTTCAGGCTGCCCGACACGACGGCCATCAGCTCGTCGCCTTCGCGCATGCGCGTCGTGCTCGGATCCTTGAGCTCGCGCACCCGCTTCACCCAGCCGTCGCGGGTGATCACCACCTGCGCGTCCTCGTCCGAGATGAAGGCCTCTTCGTTGTACTCGACCTCCTCCACCGGGCCCGAGATGCGCGTGCGGCGCTTGTCGTCGTAGGCCTTGCCGATCTCGCTGAGCTCGTCCTTCACCACCGCCCAGCGGGCCTTGTCGCTCTTGAGCAGCTCGCTGATCCGCTTCGCCTCGGCGCGCTTCTCCTTGAGCTCCTTCTCGACGACGAGGATCTCGAGACGCGCCAGCTTGTACAGCTTCATCTCGAGGATCGCTTCCGCCTGCAGCTCGGTCAGCTTGAAGCGCGCGATCAGCTTCTTCGACGCGTCCTCCTTGCCCTCCGACTTGCGGATGATGCGGATCATCTCGTCGAGGGCGTCGTAGACCTTCTCGAAGCCCTCGAGGATGTGCAGGCGCGCCTTGAGCTGCTCGAGCTGGAAGGTCAGCCGCCGCGTCACCACCGTGAAGCGGAAGTCGAGGAAGTGCCGCAGCATCGACTTGAGATCGAGGCGCTTGGGCGTGCCGACCTCCGGGTTGTCCGTCGGCACCAGGCACGTCAGGTTGACGTTGAAGTTCGTCTGCAGCGGCGTGTGCTTGTACAGGTACGCCATGACGAGCTCGGGGTCAGCGTCGCGCTTGAGCTCCATGACGATGCGCACGTCCTTCGTCGACTCGTCGCGCACGTCCACCAGCGCCGGCAGCTTGCGCTCGGTGATGATCTCGCCGATGCGCGTCACCAGCGTCGCCTTGTTCACCGTGTAGGGGATGGACGTGACGATGATGTTCTGCCCGCCGCGGGGCCGCTCCTCGAGCTTCCACTCGCCGCGGAGGCGGATCGCCCCCTGCCCCGTCTCGTAGATGTCGCGCAGCTCCTTCTTCGAGTTGAGGATCTGCCCGCCCGTGGGGAAGTCCGGGCCCTTCACGAACTTGAGCAGGTCCTTCGTCTCGAGCTTCGGCGCCTTGATGAGCTCGATGCACGCCTCGAGCAGCTCGCCCAGGTGGTGCGGCGGCACGTTGGTCGCCATGCCGACCGCGATGCCCGTGGTGCCGTTCATCAACAGCTGCGGCACGCGCGCCGGCAGCACCGTCGGCTCCTGCTTCGTGCCGTCGTAGTTGGGTCGGAACTCGACCGTCTTCTGCGACAGCTCGTTGAGCAGCTCGTCCGAGATGCGCTGGAGCCGACACTCGGTGTAGCGCATGGCCGCCGCGGCATCGCCGTCGAGCGAGCCGAAGTTGCCGTGCCCGTCCACCAGCGGGTAGCGCAGGCTGAAGTCCTGCGCGAGGCGCACGAGCGCGTCATAGATCGACTGGTCGCCGTGCGGGTGGAACTGGCCCATGACGGCGCCGACCACGTTCGCGCACTTGCGGTGCTTCGCGTCGGCCGTGACGTTCTCGTTCCACATCCCGTAGAGGATGCGGCGCTGCACCGGCTTGAAGCCGTCGCGCACGTCGGGCAGCGCGCGCGCGGTGATCACCGACAGCGCGTAGTTCAAGTACCGGCGCCGCGCCTCCTCCGCGAGGCCGATGGGGCGCTCGCTGCCGCCGCCGCCCGCCGCCGCGCCGCCGCCGCCTCCGCCGCGCCCCCCTCGGCCACCCCGTCCGCCCTTCCCCGCTGACCGCTTTTCGCCGTCGCCGTCGCCCGCGAACATGCTCATCTGTTCAGACATGGAGGCCTTTTCCATTGGCTTTCCCGATTGTTGCGTGAGTGCTACAGCTCTGTTCGCGCGGACCTTATCAGGGGCGATCGCCACTTCAAGATTTCGCGCGCGCTCCAAGCCCCCGAAAGCACTCCGAGAACCGGCGTGGGCTCGGCCAAACAGCGGAGGTGCGGACCGAAACGGCTGGGCTAGGCTTCCGCGCGTGCTGCCCCTTCTGCTCGTCGTGTTGGCCGCGCCGGCGCCCGCCGCCGCGCCGAAGAAGCCCGCCCTGCCGGCCCGCGCCGCCGTCTTCGTGGTGGGCGCGGACCGCGACAAGCAGGCCGCCGCCGAGGTGCTGGAGTCGAAGGTGACGAAGGCGCTCGAGAACGCGAAGGTGGACCTGGTGGCGCTGGACGAGCTGTTCCCTGCGCCGAAGCCCGACGAAGCCGGCAGGGCGCAGTTCGCCGAGGCGAAGAAGGCCTGGGACGACCTCGACTACGAGGCCGCCGTGGACAAGGCCGAGCGCGCGCTGGTGGCCTTCACGCAGCACCCCGAGTCCGCCGACGCCGCGACGCTCGGTGACGTGCAGGTCTTCATCGGCGCGGTGTCCATGCAGCTCCACGGCAAGGCGGCCGCGAAGAAGGCCCAGGAGGCGTTCGCGCGCGCGCTGCTCTTCAACCCGGACCTGCAGTTCGACGCGCAGGTGTACGGCGGCGACGCGAAGAAGGTCTTCGACAAGGCGAAGCAGGACGTGGCGGGCAGGGGCATGGGGGCGCTGACCATCAACTCCACGCCCGCCGGCGCCGAGGTGGCGTTGCGGGACAAGGCGATCGGGCTCACCCCCCTGTCGGACGCGCCGTCGGTGCCGGTCGGCCGCCACCTGGTGAAGTTCTCCCGGCCGGGCTTCGTGACGGCGGGCGCCTTCGCCGACGTGACGTCGAGCGGCGCGACGGTGAACGCCACGCTGCCCGCTACGCCGGGCTACGCCGAGGCGCGCGACGCGGCCGCCACGCTGGCCACCAACGGCGTGGGCACCGGCAAGGTGCCGCCGTCGGCGAAGAAGCTCGCCGAGGTGATGCACGCCCGATTCCTGGTGCTGGCGGTGCAGAGGTCCGACGGCGCGCCGCTCGAGGTGTGGGACGTGGAGACGGGCAACCGCCTGGGCGACGTAGCCCTCACCGACGACGCGTCCTTCGCCGACGCGGCCGCCCGCGTGAAGGACTTCCTCGACCATCCGTCACCCATCGCGGCGCCGGTGGCGACGGTGACGGCGGAACAGGGCGGCGGTGAGCCGGTGTACAAGAAATGGTGGTTCTGGACGGCGGTGGGCGTGGTGGTGGTGGGCGGCGCGGCGACGGCGATCGGCGTGGCCGCCGCCAATTCCAACCGGGGGTACAACGTCGTCCTCGGCACTCCGTGAGGCATCGCATGACGAACGCACTCCAGAAGCTCGCGCTCGCCGCGGCCCTCGTCTCCCTGCCGGCGCTGTCGGCCCCGCCGCCCAAGGCCAAGCGCATCTCGGCGCTCGTCGTCCCCATGGACAAGGGCAGTGAGCAGATGACGCTGCGCCTCGAGTCGTACATGAACGACGCGCTCGGCGAGTACCAGGGCTTCGAGCTCAAGTCGTCCGACGACCTGTTCGGCGTCGCGCCCGACGAAGACGCCGCCGCCAGCCTCAAGCGCGCCGAGCAGGGCTACTCCGAGTCGAAGTCGTCCTTCGAGAGCCGCAACTACGAGGACGCCGAGCGCAAGCTGCGCGCCACCATCAAGGAGTACGGCAAGGCCGTCGCCGCGATGAAGAGCTGCGGCAACCTGTGCGACGCGGTGGCCATGTACGCCGCCTCGCTGCAGGCCCGCGGCGAGCTCGAGGAGGCGAAGATCGCGGTCCTCGACCTGCTCGCGCTGGCGCCCACCTTCGAGCTCGATCGCAAGCGCTTCCCGCAGAACTTCCTCGCGCTCAAGGCGCAGGTGGCGACCAGCCGCAACGCGCAGCTGCGCGGCAACTTCACCGTGAAGACCAGGCCCGCCGGCGCCCGCGTGTACCTGAACGGCGAGTTCCAGGGCTACACGCCCTTCACGCTGCAGACGCTGCCGGTCGGCAAGCAGCTGGTGCGCGTCGAGCGCCCCGGCTTCCGGCAGTTCGGCGCGATGATCGAAGTGACGCCCGAGGACCAGGACCTGACGCAGGAGCTGTTCGCCACGTCGGGCTACGCGGCCTTCGATGGGCTCATGGACAAGCTGGCCGGCGAGGCGATGAAGGACAAGGGCGGCGCGACGATGAACAGCGTGTCCAACAGCCTCAAGCTGGACCGGGCGATCATCGGCGTGGTGCGGGAGCTCGACGCGGGCGGCCAGTCCGAGCTCACCCTGGGCTACTTCGACCTGAAGACGGGCAAGCGGCTGGCCACCAAGCGCGCCACCTTCCAGGGCGACGAGTTCGGCCAGCTCAAGGGCGAGGTCGGCCGCATGGTGACCCACCTGGTCAACACCGGCGACGGCGGCGGCGAGAAGGTGTCGCGCACCGGCGATCCGCTCGACAGCCACCACGGCATGGAGGACTGGAGCGGCGAGGATCGCGGCGGGAAGAACCAGAAGAAGAAGAAGACCGGGAACGATCCGCTCGACGGCGTCAGCGGCACCGAGGACTGGTAGCCGCCCCGGTTGAGTTCTGGTGACGCCCACCACCCGGCGGACTACATCGCCCGGGCATGAGCCACCGCGCCGCCCTCCTCTCGGCCGTCCTCGCCTCCGCCGCCCTCGCGCAGACCGCGGCCGTCACCACGGCGGATCTCTCACGCGGCACGACGCTGCTGCCCGGCTCCTCGGCCTTCGCCGACGAGGCCACGGCGTCCACCTACAACCCGGCGGGCCTCTCGCACGTGGGCGCCTTCAACGCCTGGTACGTGCACGAGCGCAGCAACACGCGCAGCCTCGACAACGACGCGCTCTTCTTCGCCGCCGGCGCGGGTGACGCGGCGGGCTTCGGCCTGTCCTTCGAGTGGCTGCGGCCGCCCGGCCAGGAGATGCGCGCCAAGACGACGCTGTCCTTCGCCGGCGGGCCCCAGCCGCTGTCGCTCGGCGTGAACGTCAACTGGCACTTCGGCGGGCCGGTGCAGGGCCTGGTGTCGGCGGACCTCGGGCTCCAGTCGCGGCCCACGCGGTGGCTGTCGTTCGGCTTCTTCGCCCGCAACGTCAACACGCCGGGCAACGGCACCACCCGCTTCGAGCGCGAGTACACCGTCGGCCTGGGCCTGCGGCCGCTGGGCGAGCGCGTCACCGTCGGCGTCGACTGGATCGCTCCCGAGACCCAGGGCGTGGCGAAGAGCCGCATGCAGTACACGCTGCAGGCGTCGATCATCCGCGGGCTGCGCGTGATGGGCGGCCTGAGCCACGGCTTCGAGGGCGGCGCGCCGCTCTTTTTCCAGGCGGCCCTGGGGCTCGATCTCGAGAACCTGGGCTACACGCAGGGCGTCTCGTTCGCGAACGACCAGGTCAACTGGCAGTACAACGTGCGCTTCTCGGCGGACAAGTACCCGTCGATCGTCCCCAAGCGGCGCATCGCGGTGGTGAACCTGGCCGACGTCGGCGCGGCCGCGGGCGGCACGCTGGGCACGCTGCTGGGCATCGGCGCGGAGGACCGCTTCCTGCGGCTGTTGCGCTTCCTCGACCGCGCGGCGCGCGACGGCGAGCTGGCGGGCGTGGTGTTCAAGGTGGAAGGCGCCGGCGTGGGCCTGGCGCGCGCAGACGAGCTGCGGAGCGCCATCGTCAAGCTGCAGGCCGCGGGCAAGAAGGCGTACGCGTACATCCTGAACGCGTCCGACGCCGACTACCTGGCGATCTCGAGCTGCGACGGCATCTACGCGGCGCCCGAGGCGATGATGATCGTCGACGGCCTGCGCTCGAACGTCCTCTTCTTCGGCGGCGCGGCGCAGCAGCTGGGCATCACCGTCGACGTGGCGCGGGTCGGCAAATACAAGAACTCGCCGGACCAGTTCACGCGGCGCGACATGTCCGACGAGCAGCGCGAGGCGCTCACCGCGTACCTCGACACCGCGGTGAAGACGGTGGCCGATCGCGTGCTGGCGTCGCGCAAGCTGACCGCCGATGCCTGGCAGGCGTCGCTCGACGAAGGCCTCAAGTCCACCCGCCGCTCGAAGGAGGTCGGCCAGCTGGACGGCGTCCTGACGCCCGACGAGTTCGAGGACCTGCTCAAGGAGAAGCTGCCCAACGCCAGCGTGTCGAGCAGCTACCGGCCGTTCGATGCGCGCACCGGCGAGTGGGGCGAGCGCCCGACGATCGCCATCATCCCCGTGCTGGGGAACATCACCGGCGGGCGGAGCACGCCGTCGCCGTTCGGAGGGGACTTCATCGCCGGCGCGCAGAGCTTCATCGAGGCGCTCAATGACGCCGTGGAGGACCCGACGGTGAAGGCGATCGTGCTCCGCGTGGACAGCGGCGGCGGCGACGGCCTCGCGTCGGATCTCATGTACCGCGCGGTGCTGAAGGCGAAGAAGAAGAAGCCCGTCCTCGCGTCGATGGGCGACGCCGCGGCTTCCGGCGGCTACTACGTGGCGATGGGCGCCGACGAGATCTTCGCCTCGCCCACCACCCTCACCGGCAGCATCGGCGTGTTCTTCGTGAAGCCGGCGGTGAAGCAGCTCGCGGAGGGACTCGGCGTCAACCAGGTGTCGCTGTCGCGCGGCAAGCTGGCGGGCATCACCGACCTCTACGAGCCGTGGAGCGACGAGCAGCGGGTGGTGGCGCAGAAGTGGGTCGACGACTTCTACGACTCCTTCATCACCGAGGTGGCGTCGAGCCGGAAGCTGGCGAAGGACGCGGTGCACCAGGTCGCCCAGGGTCGCGTGTGGAGCGGCGAGGCGGCGAAGGAGCGGGGCCTGGTCGATCACCTCGGCGGGCTGATGGACGCGCTCGCGGCGGCGAAGGCGAAGGCGGGCATCGTCGGCGACGACTTCGACGTCGAGATCGCCTCGGCCGGAGGGAACCCGTTCTCGATGGCGGTGGGCGCAGCGGTCCCGCAGTCGCTCCTGGACACGCCGATGAGCCTCCCCAGCCCGCTGCCGCCCTTCGTACAGGACCTCGCGCGGCGGCTGGGCCCCGCGTCGTGGCTGGTGACGGATCCCTCCGTGCAGGCGCGCATGGAATACCTCGTGGAAATCCGCTGAGGCGGGTGCTACACCTCTCGCGCCGGCTCGTTCGGGTCCATGGAGGATCCCGGGTCGGTGCCAGGGCACGCGCGGCCCGGTGACGGTCCGACAGGGCCCCACCCCGCGGTCAGTCCCCTGCCCCCCAGCAGCGAGAAGGACGCGGAGGCCGCGAGGCTCCCCGCGAGAGCACCCATGAGCGAGCAGGACTGGCCGGACCCGGAAGAGCCGAAGACGCCCCCCGGTGGTGAAGACGGCGGAGACGACGGCGAGGACGACGGCCCGGACGACGGCCCCGACGACGGCGACGCCGCCGAGGGCGCAGCCGCCGGCCAACCTCAGGCGCCGGGCCAAGGTGGACAGCCGGGGCAACCGGGCCAGCCGGGGCTCCCGGGCCAGGGCCGCCGCAAGCGCCGCCGCCGCCGCCGCAAGGGCAGCCCCGTCTTCTTCGCCGAGGATGGCCAGGCCTTCCGCAAGGTCATCCAGCCCGACGGGCAGGTGGTGAACGTCTTCCTCACGCCCGCCGAGCTCGAGCAGCACAAGCAGCGGATCGCCCAGCAGCAGGCGCAGGCGCAGCAGCAGCAGCAGATGCGGCAGCAGCAGGCGTCGGGGCAGCCGGTGCAGGTGCCGGTGCAGACGGTGGAGGGCGTGCTCGACCTCGACGTGAAGGGCCAGAACGGCGCGCTCCGCAGCCTCAAGCGCAGCTTGCTGCCCGGGCCCGACGACGCGGAGATCCCCAAGAACCTCGTCCAGAAGCTGCGCCTGCGCGCCGGCCAGTACCTCGTCGCCCGCGCGCAGATGAAGGGCCTTAAGGGCACGGTGGTGTCGGTCGAGTCCGTCGACGGCCAGCCGGTGGAGGTGGCGACGCGGCTGCCGCACTTCGGCGACCTCACCTCTGTCGACCCGGTGGAGCGCATCAAGCTCGAGCACCAGCCCAAGGAGTACGTGACGCGGGTGCTGGACCTGATCGCGCCGCTCGGCA
>Ga0272446_1006312_pt1 | contig 12442 bp, 10 predicted proteins | sample YNPCB0061_FD_194587 | JGI IMG/M metagenome (GOLD analysis project Ga0272446, IMG submission 194587) | Hot spring microbial mat communities from Yellowstone National Park, WY, United States - YNP-CB-006-1 | ecosystem: Environmental > Aquatic > Thermal springs > Hot (42-90C) > Sediment | place... | reverse complement strand
GGGATCCGGAGCGGCTGCCACCCGGTATGCCTTCCGCGGTCCGGGCACCAACAACTGGGACCTTACGTTCTTCAAAAACGTTCCGGTCAAGGAAAAAGTGTCCTTCCAGTTCAGGTGGGAGATGTACAACGCCTTCAACCACACGCAGTTCAGCGGAGTGGACGCCACGGCTCGTTTCGACGCACAGGGCAGGCAGATCAATGCGCGCTTTGGAGAGATCACCAGCGCACGCAGCCCGCGCATTCAGCAGCTTTCGCTGCGGGTCAGCTTCTGATGAATCCGGGCTGCTCCCGGCGTTCCTTCCTTGTTGCCGGGTTCGGCGCGCCGGCCGCGCGACTCAGCGACGGGCGCGCCGAACCGGATTACCGGGAACTCGTCTCTCGGGCGGATCTTCGATACGACAAGCCGGCCTCGCGGAGCGAGGAAGGCCTGCCGGTCGGCAACGGAAAGATGGGAAGTCTGGTCTGGACCACTCCCTCCGCACTGCGCCTCCAGATCAACCGCGTCGACGTTTACGCCAATAACAGTTCCACTAACAGCTTCTTCGAGCGCAACGGGGATTACTGCGGCGGGTGTGGATTCGTCGACATCCATTTCTCGGGAGCCGGTGAGGATGCCTTCCCGGAAAGCGGGTTCCCCCAACATTTGTCCCTGTACGACGGCTTGCTGACCATTAACGGCAACGGTGTGGATGCGCGCGTGCTGGCCTGGCCCGACAGGGATGTCATGGCCATCGCCGCATCCGACCGCAGGCCGGTTCCCGAACCGGCAGTCGTGAGCCTGCGGATGCTGCGCTACGCCTCCCAGTACTTCGGCGCACAACTGGAAGCTCTGATCCGCGACCGGATCGTGATGGTGCAGAACCGCAGCCATACGGCGGCGTCACAGCTTCTCATCCGCGGCAACCGCATCGTGCTGGCGCAGGAATTTCGCGAGGCTTCCTTCTGTTGCAAAAGCGCAGTGGCCATAGGAATCGAAGGCCGCCAAGCCAAGCCTCACTTCGCCAACGAAACGGAGGTGCGGCTGAGCGTTCGGGCGTCCCGCGGGGACTTTACTATCTTCATTGCAAGCGCCGCCACTTTCGACCCGAACGAAGACGTGGTTGCCGCCGCGCTGAGCCACCTTGAGGCTGCGGCGGCAAAAGGCTTTTCTTGGCTGGCCAAAGACACGGCGCGCTGGTGGCGCGATTTCTGGTCTCGCGGCTACGTCGAACTGGATGGCGCCGACGGCGCAGCCCGGTTCGTGGAACAGAACTATACGTATTTCTTGTATTTGATGGCCGCCTCGTCGCGCGGCGCGTTCCCGCCCAAGTTCAACGGCATGATCTGGAACACCGGCGGCGACCTTCGAACTTGGGGCGCTCAGCACTGGTTCGCCAACCTGAGCTGCTATTACGAGGCCATACCAGCCACGAACCGGATGGATCTCCTGGACCCGGTCTTTCATATGTATTCGGGCATGTTCGAGGCTTGCGCCGTGGCGGCGCGCCAGCAATGGGGCAGCCAGGGCATCTTTATCCCCGAGACGGTGTATTTCGACGGTCTGGAAAAGCTGCCCGACGATATCGCCGCCGAAATGCGCGAGCTTTATTTGCTGCGAAAGCCTTGGGATCAAAGGTCGGAGCGCTTCCGCACCTTCGCCGAAACCAAGCATCCGCACTCCAGCCGCTGGAATTGGAATGAACGGGGGAGCTGGGTGAATGGCCGCTGGGTGACCAAGGAGAGGGGCGCCGGGCCGTTCGGCAACGTCACCCATATTCTGGGCACGACCGCGAAGGTGGCCTGGATGTATTGGAGGCGGTATGAGTTCACCATGGACCGCCAGTGGCTTCGGGACCGCGCCTACCCGATGCTCAAGGCGGCGGCCGAGTTCTACCGCCACTTCCCAAATCTGCGCAAAGAGGCTGACGGCAAATATCACATCCACCACGTCAACAGCAATGAATCGGTGTGGGGGGCTCGCGATACGGATGAGGATCTGTCGGCCATGCGAGGCATCCTCGCTGCGCTGTTGCGAGCCTCCGAAATTCTTGATTTGGACGCGGGCATGCGGCCCTTATGGCGCGAGTTTTTGGACAACCTGGCGCCTCTGCCGGTGAGCAGCCACCCCGATGCGCTCCGCCCCGCCGACTACCAAGGTCCCGAAGTTTTCGTGCGCGGTCTTAAGCCGGCCGTCCGCGGCGGCGGACTGTTGCCGGACCCCAATAGTCTTCCGATGTGGTATTTCGACCTCTGTACGGTCGAATCGGAGGACCGTGAAAGGCTGGCCATCGCCCGCAATACATTCGACGCCTATTTTCGCAACGGCTTGCACGCGGACACGCCGGTTGGAGTGCTCTCCAAGCTCGCCATCGCCGCCGCCGCTCTCGGACGCGCAGACGCCGTGCGCCACCTCATTCCAAATCAGATGCGCGGCTTGACGCGCGAGCGCGGCACGGCTTATGGCGGCGGAGGCGCCTTACGCAATCGCCTCTCGCTCAGGGAAGGGCCGCAGGCGCTGGACGCCCAACGCCTGGGCCGGGCTGCGGAAGCTCTCCATCTCGCCTTGTTGCAAAGCGCCCCGCCCGCGCCGGGCAAGGATCCGGTGATTCACCTGTTTCCCGCCTGGCCCAAGGAATGGGACGTCAGATACCGGTTGTTGGCCCGCGGGGCTTTCCTGGTGACTGCGGCGATGCGCAGCGGGAAGATCGAACTGGTCGAGCTGGAATCATTGGCGGGTTCCGAGTGCCGCATCCGGAATCCTTGGGGCGGGCGCGCTGTCCGGCTGATCCGCGACGGCCGCGCATCGGAGCGCCACGAAGGTTCCCTGCTTCGCTTCACGACACGCCGCGGTGAACGGATCCGCCTGGAGCCGCTGTCGTAAACAGAGACAGCGGGATTAAGCGCCAGGCTGTGTTTGAGACAAGCCTTCGCTTTTCGCGCTTTCAGGCTGCGACCTCGACCAGACCCTTCTCCAATAATCTGCCGAGCAGCTCCAACAAATCCGCCTCACACTGCTCAGCCGCGACGTCGAATTCGGCGAGCAGGTGGTCACGGATCGAAGATACCGGCAGCGGGCCGTTCAACAGCAACTTCCAGACGCGCGCCCCCACCGGATCCAGGCCGTAGTACGAGCTGTCCCTCAAATTGAGGATCACCGCCTCCCCCGAAACTTCGCAGGAAACCTGTTCCGCGGAAGCTTTGACCAGAGTGTCTGCTGTCAAATTCCGTCCTGCGCCGGTCATTCAAACTCAGCCTACCATGAGGGCCGCCAGGAATCGCCTGCCCGTTCGGTCTGGGTGAGCCTCGAAACCTTCTCCGTATAAGCCGGATCGAGGAACGGATCCTTCGTCTCCTTCCGCCAGCGCTCCAGCGCTTCTTTCATCCTCCTCTCGACGCCAGCGTGCTCCGCCTTGCCGGCCAGGTTGCGAAACTCGTGGGGGTCGGCCTGCAAGTCGTATAGCTCGTACTCGGGAGGGTTGGCGTAGGTGTCGAAGGCGCGGCGTATATCGGTATTGTCATACCGCGCCTCACGCGACAGTTTGTAGCCGAGATCGCCATCAATGCCGAGCATCGGCCTCGTCTTGCCCGCCAGAAGATTTCGGATGAGCTTCCAGCGTCCATCCCGGATGGCGCGGCGCGGGAAGAAGTTGCCGGCGCCGTGGCAATGAAACTCGGCAGCCAGATACTGCCGCCACGAAGCGGTCCCGCCCCCCATCACGGACCGCAGAGACCGCCCGTGTACGTGCGCGGGAACCGGGACGCCCGCGGCGTCGAGGATGGTAGGCAGGATATCCACGCTGGAGACCAGCGCCTGGCTGTGGCCAGGTTTGCTGACGCCCGGCCAACGCACCAGAAACGGCGTCCGAATTCCCGGCTCGTAACAGGTGGTCTTGCCGCGATCGAAAGGGGGCCCATTGTCGCCCAAAAAGATAATTAGGGTGTTTTCGGCCAGCCGGGCCTTTTCGAGGGCCGCCACCAGCATGCCGATGCCGTCATCCAGCCTCCGGATGGCGTTGAAATAGTTGGCCACACGCTCGCGTTGTTCGGGGGAGTCCGTCTGCTGCCACTCCCAGACCGTGGAAGGACCAGGCGGCAAAGGATTTTCGGGGAGGCCATCGACTTGAGGGGGGAAGTACCACTCTCTGCTGTTGGGAGCCTTGCGAAAGGCGTGCGGATCCGAGTAGTTCACCATTAAAAAGAACGGCTCGTTGCCGAATTTCTCGAACACCCCGGCGGCATGCCGCGCCACGTCGCGGACTCTTCGCATGTCCGGACCGCCCTTGCGCGGCGTATCCCAGGGGAAACAGTCCTCCGGCTCGACATGCAGCTTGCCGATAATGCTAGTCCGATAGCCTGCCTTTTGCAGCAGGGCGGGAATGGTGGCGGTGCGCAGTTGCGGGTGTAGGGAAAAACCGGTGTTGGCCAACCCATATTGCCCTGTCCCGTGCGGATAGACGCCGGTGAAGATGCTGCTGCGCGACGGACTGCACGAGGCTTGCGTGATGTAAGCGGTGCGAAACTGGACGCACGATGCCGCCAGTTTGTCGATGTGAGGCGTGCGGAACCGTTTCTCGCCGTAACAGCTCAGATTCAGACCCAAATCGTCAGCCGTGATCAAAAGGATGTTCGGACGCCGCGCCGCCGCTCGGGCGCCGATGACCGCCGGCGCGGCCATGAAGGACCGCCTGCTCAGTAGGTTGGAGCTCATCGTAGCCGTCGATTGTATCACTCGGCGGCGCGCACCTGGAAGCCGGCCACCTGGGGCATCATCGATTCGGGCACCTCGGCATCGATTTCGCACTGGTCGGCCACATAGCGCTGCGATAGCACGCGGGCGCGTTCATGCAGCAAGTGAAGAAGCGCGCCTTCGGAGACTGGAATGACCAAGCGCACCCTGGTCACCGGATCGAATGGTAAAGCCTCATCCACCGAAGCCAGCAGCCGGTCCAAGCCCTGCCCGGAAAGCGCCGAGACCACCACCGCCCGCTGCGGCAACCCGGGCGCCGCGTCCCCGAGGATGCGGCGGCTCACCGCTTCCGCATCGGCATCGCCCTCCGGCAGCAAATCCGCTTTGTTGAGCACCAGAACCTGCGGGGTTTCTCCGGCTCCGATTTCCGCCAGCACCTTCAGCACGTGCGCCGTCTGATGCCGGGCGTGAGGAGAGGAGACGTCCACCACGTGCAGCAGTAGCGAAGCCTCGATCACCTCTTCCAAGGTGGCGCGAAAAGCGCGGACCAGCGTAGCCGGCAGGTTCCGTATGAAGCCCACCGTGTCGGAAAACAAAATGCGCCGGCGCGAAGGCAGCACCACCGCACGCACGGTCGGATCCAGCGTGGCGAACAATCGGGGATCCGCCAGCACGCCGGCGCCCGTCAGCCGGTTGAACAAGGTCGATTTGCCCGCGTTGGTGTACCCCACCATCGCCACCGCCGGCAGCGGGACAGACTGGCGCTGGCGGCGTTGCGTCGAGCGGCTGGCGCGCACGGCTTCCAGATCCGATTCGAGTTTGCGAATGCGCCGCGCAATGCGGCGGCGGTCGGTTTCCAGTTGCGTCTCTCCGGGACCCCGGGCGCCAATGCCGCCCCCCAGGCGCGACATCTCGATGCCGCGTCCGGTGAGCCGCGGCAGAAGGTAGTTGAGCTGCGCCAGTTCGACCTGCAACTGGCCTTCCCGCGTGCGCGCCCGGCGCGCGAAAATATCCAGAATCAACTGGGTGCGATCGATGACACGGCAGTCAAGGGCGCGTTCGAGATTGCGCAGTTGCGTGGGGGTCAGTTCTTGGTCGAAAATCACCAGGCTTGCCCCAGCGGCCAGAACCGTCGCCCTCAATTCCTCGACTTTGCCGGAGCCGATCAGCGTGGCTGCGTCCGCTGACGGACGGGACTGAAGAACGCGGGCTGCAACCTCAGCGCCGGCGCTCTCAGCTAAGGCTTGCAGTTCTTCCAGCGATTCCTCGAGAGTGTAATCGAGAAGTTCCGGCCCGCTTGGTGCAGTCCTGCTCCGCCGTCCGGTGATCTCCAGACCGGCCAGCACTGCGCGTTCTGGCTTGGACACCTTATCCCGCGCTTCCTAACCCTCCGTAGTTGGCGCGTTCCCGCTGCCGGCAGACGCTCCCGAGGCCGACGCCGAGCCGCTCTGCGGCGGCTGGCTGCCCGCCGTCGCCGGGCGCGTCACCACCACAGTCGAAATGGCGTGCTTAAAGATCAACTGCTCCTGGTTGTTGGCCTCTAAGACAACCGAGTACTTATCGAAACTCCGAATGCGGCCGGAAAGCTTCACCCCGCTTATCAAGTAGATGGTAAGGAAGGTTTTCTCCTTCCGCGCAGTATTCAGAAAAGCCTCTTGTATGTTTTGTCCTAGCTTTTCCATGGTCTTATCTCCCGCTACGGGGCCCCTTGCCTGTTCTCCCGGCTTCACCCGGGACCACCGAATTGTACCGCATCTTGGGCCCCGTGCACGAGCGATCCGGCGGCGCCGCGTCGGCTGTGTTAGTCATTCAGAGACGGAATTCCCTCACCGTCAAACTCCGGCAATGGGACCCGGTAACGCCCCGCCGCCACGTCACTAAAAACGGCGATCATTTCGTCGTGAATGCCGCCGTTGGTCGCCAAAATATGAGGACCGTAGAGATTTAACGCCCCGCCCGCCATGTCGGTGACCTTGCCGCCGGCTTCCTCTACAATGACCGAACCCGCAGCCATGTCCCACGGCTTTAAGCCGATCTCCCAATAGCCGTCCAGCCGCCCGCAAGCCACGTAGGCCAAGTCGGCGGCGGCTGATCCGGCGCGCCGCACTCCATGGCTGATCATGGCTACCTGGTGGTAATAGTGCACATTCACGTTGGCGTGCCGCTTGTAACTTGGGAAGCCGGTGGCCACCAGACTCCTTTGGAGGCGGTTTACCTTGGACACATGAATCCGGCGGCTGTTCAGCCACGCGCCGCCGCCTCGCTCGGCGGCGAACATTTCGTCGCGGAGCGGATCATAGATGACGCCCGCAATCAGGGTCCCGCTCCGTTCCAGCCCGATGCTCACGTTGAACAGGGGGAAGCCGTGCGCGAAGTTGGTAGTGCCGTCCAGGGGATCGACAAACCACCGGTATTCGGAGGAGCCGTCGCGGCCCCCGCCTTCTTCCGCCACGATGGCGTGCGCCGGAAATCGGGAGGTTATGCGCTCGACGATGAGCCGCTCGGCATTGCGGTCGGCTTCCGTCACCAGATCATATTCGCTCTTCAGTTCGTAGCCGATGCGGCGTTCGTAATAGCGAGCGATAAGGGCGCCCGCCTCGCGGGCAATCTCCATCGCCGGTTCAACAAAGGACTGACTCATGACGGAACTTCTTTCGGATGTCCACTGCCGGTTTAACTGGTTGCGGAAAAACCACACGCCGGCCGCTGTTTCTGTTGGCCTGCGCAGCATCTTGTCAGCGGGCCGCAAGGCGATAAGCGCCGGCTGGCGCGGTCTTTCAGCATCGTCTCAATCGAGTTCGTACAAGTACTTGATGTCGTGCTTGAAGATGAAGAGGTTCGGACCGTCCTGGCGGGTCAGGCGGATAAACGATTGGTCATAGTACTCGATGACGCCCTGAACGATCTGATTGTCGCACAGCTTCACGGCAATCGGCGTTTTCTCATCGATCAGGCGCTTAATGTACCGGACTTCTTCATGGGTTACTTCCGGCGGCCTCGGCTTGGAAGCAGCCGGTTTGGGCGCGGTCTTAGGCTTGACTTTCTTCTCGGGCACTCGAACTCCGCGAAGCGGCTTAAGGTATGCGAGTCCGCTTGGGACCCTCTTCGGGTAGTATGCGCTCCGCATCCCCATAATAGCCGCTCCGGGCGAGGACTCGCAAACCCGGTTTGGCGATCTTCACCTCGATGCGGTGGAAGCGGTCCTTGGAAGGGGGCACATTCCTGGGGTAGTAGCCGATCAGATATTGCGTGCGCAGGTCCTGAAGGATTTCGGCGAAAGCGGCGTCCAATTCGGCGCCCAGACTGGGCGTAAAGACGCGTCCCCCAGTAGCCGCCGTCATGGTGATCAGGGCGTTTTCCCCGCCGATGTTGCGCCCGGCGTCGCTGGTAATGGGCATCACCAGGATGGCGTACAGCACGGCGTCAGCCCTCTGCGCCGCCTCCAGCGCGGCGTGATAGGTCTTGTAACTGGTGGTGTCTCCGCCGTCGGTCACCACCACCAGGACATGGCGCCCCTCCCGGTCCTGCAACTGCTGCGAGGCCAGGTAAATCGCGTCATACAGCGAAGTGCCCGCCTCCGCCTTCAGGTTCTTAAGAGCCCGTTCCAGCACTGCGTACTGGCGCGTGTAGGGGGTCCTCTGCGTCACCTCATAGTTGAAGCTGTACAAAGCGGCGGCGTCCTGCGGGTTGCCCTCGCGGAACAGGGCGTGCAGAAAGCGTTGCACCGACTCGATCTCATAACGCAGCTCTTTCGCTGTCGATCCGCTGGTGTCGATTAGCACGGAGACCGAAAGAGGCTGTTCGGTGCGGCGCTCGAATACGGCGATTTCTTGCGGAACGCCGTTATCGAAAACCTGAAAGTCTTCCCGGCTCAGATGGCCCACCAGCCGTCCGTAATCGTCCTTGACCGTCGCCAGCAGGCGCACCAGACGCACATCCACCCGAAACACAGGGGTCTGCTGAGCGCATAGAGCCGCTCCAGCCAGCGCCGTCAGCGCGAAAGCAGCGATTCGTCCCAATCGCCCTCGACCCATACTTCCCCGCCGGCCGAGTATTCCTTCTTCCAAATGGGGACCCGGCGTTTCACCCGGTTGATGGCCTCCAGCGCCGCGGCAAAGGCCGGCTGACGATGAGGCGCCGACACCACGATGGCAATGCTCGTTTCGCCGATTTCGAGCCGCCCCAGCCGGTGCACCACGGCCATCCGGCCGATGTCGAACTCCTCCGCTATTTCCCGTGCGATGGCCGCCATCGCCTCCACCGCCATCGGCTCGTAGCATTCGTAAACCAGAAATTCCGCCGGGCGGCCGCCTGTGTTGTTGCGCACGACGCCTTCAAAATGCACTACAGCGCCATCCTCAGGCCGCTGGATCTGCTGCGCCAAGATGCGTGAATCGATGGGATCCCGGGTCAGGGCCACGAAGTTGCCCCCGGCATCGGCGATCTGCCGCAGATACCCGCCCGATCCCCCGCTCACCGGCGGCAGCAGCGCGATCTCATCGCCTTCCTTCAGCGCCTCCGGTTGGCGGACGAACTGCTGATTGCGGGCCAGCAGGATGCTGGACCGCATCTCCGCCAGCTTGGGGAAACGCGCCAGGTACTCGGAAAATAGAGACTCCGTCGTGCTGCCGGGCGCGGCTTCCACCACCTCTTCGGCCATGCCGGCCAGCTCTTTCACAACCCCGAAAAAAAGGACACGTATGCGCACAAGCAGCTATCCTAACAGACTCGGCCGCGTCCGCCCCGGTTTCAAAACTCTGAGCCGCTACATCCCGATCTCTTTCAGAATCGCCGCGGCGCCGTACACCCTTCGCAATGCTTCCACAATGACCTGGGAGGCCACATGCACCGATCTTTCCTTCTCCTCTCGGTAGACGAAACGATTGGGCAGGCTTTCGATATTGCCGTCAAACAAAATGCCCACAATTTCGCCCTTCGTGTTCACTGTCGGGCTGCCGGAGTTGCCGCCGTGGGTGTCGTTGGTGGTGACGAAATTGAAGGGCGTCGCGCCGTCCAGTTTCGCCTGTGCCTTAATCCAGGACGGAGGCAGGTTGAAGGGCTCCTGTCCGGTGGCGCGCTGGAATACGCCGCTAATGCGCGTGGTGTAGGGAATATCCTCGCCCTTATCATTCTTGTAGCCGCGCACCGGACCGTAGGAAAGGCGCAATGTGAACGTCGCGTCCGGATAGGCCGATGTCCCCATCAGTTTGAAACGGATCTGGGCGATGCGGGCGGCGCTGGAGCGCTGTATGGACTCGACCTTGTCCTCGAACAGCTTGCGGTAGCGGCGGGCGGGCTCGTCCAGAAGGCGCAGAAAGCGGATCATGCCGTCTTGGCTGGCGCGAACCGCGGACGCGTCGGCGGCCAAGCGCTTCCGCACCGCCACGTCCTTCAGTTTGGACGTCCGGACCAAGCTCTCAGCCGCTTGTTGGGGCGTGCGCCCGGCCAAGAGCGCTTTTACGGTCGGATCCTCAGCGCCAAGCTCTTGAGACAGGAAACGCAGATAGTCGGCGATCACTGCAATCTCCATCGAATCATCGATCGGCGCGGTCGTGTACATGGCCCGCTCCAGGCTGGGCAGCGCCGTCTCCCGGTAATCGGTCAGGCGCTGATCGTTGGGCTTGGGCTTTTCTTCGGCGTAGCGGATCACCATGCGCGCAATATCCATCAGTTCGGACCCGCGCGTCGCGCCGCGCTCGAAAAGCCAGAACTGCTTGTAAAAACTGGCGAACTCCCGGTACGCCGCGGCCACTTCCTCCCACAGCCCGCCGTACTGCGCCGCCATAGCCGCATCGTTGCGCACGGCTTCCTGAAGGCGCCTTTCCTCGGCCAGTTTTTGCTTCATCAGCAACGGATCCCGAAGCCCCGCCAGAAACCCGGTATAGGCCTTGTAACTGTTCTGCTGAGATTGCAGATTCTCCGCCGCGACGCGTTTGTTTTCAGCGCTTTTCGCGCTATAGGCGAGCAAGGTGTCGACGAGCGACTTCAGGCGCGCATGGATCAGCGGATAGGAGACATCCCGGTAGAATTCCAACTCGGCATAGGTGGCCAGCCGCCCGGTTGTCCCCGGATGACCCGCTACAAACGTGAGTTGGCCGTCTTGCACGCCCTCCTTGCTCCACCTGAGGTAATGTGAGACGCGGGCGGGTTTCCCATTCTCATAGGCGCGGAATAGAGCGAAATCCAGGCAGTAGCGCGGATAGGTGAAATTGTCCGGATCCCCGCCGAAGGCCGCGATGCTCGATTCCGGCGCGAACACCAGCCGAACGTCGGTGTATCTCTTGTACTCGTACATGTGATACTGCCCGCCCGCATACAGCGTCACCACATCGCAGCGGTTGCCGGTGCGCGCCACGCAGTCCTTTTCCAGAGCGGCGATGGCCGCATTTCGGAGACGGTTGGCTTCCGCCGGCGCCACGCCTTCCTTCACCTGCGCGTTCACCTTGCCAGTGACATCTTCGATCCGCAGCAATACGTTTACCTCAAGATCGGGACAGGCTTTTTCCTGCGCGCGCGTGCGGGCATGGAATCCGTTGGCGTAGTAATCGTTCTCTTTGGAGCTAAGCTTCTGGATGCAATCCGCCCCCACGTGGTGGTTGGTGAACAGCAGCCCCTCGGGCGAAATGAAGGAACCCGAACCCCCGTTGTTGAAGCGCACCGACGACAGCCGCAGATGGTCCAGAAATGCATCGGTAACCTCAAAACCGTACTTTTTCCGGACGAGTTCCTTCGGAAATTGGTTGAACAGCCAAATGCCTTCATCCGCCCCCAGGGGCACAGCGAGGCACGCAAGCACACTAAAGGAGAGTTTGATTTTCCGCATGAGAGCCTTAAACTACTTATTCTCGCGCACTTGGCGTTCCAGCAGGATTCCGTCGAAGGGCTCCAGCGCCACTTCGGCGGCGGGGCTGCCATCGTTATAACGCGCGGCGGATTGCACCAAAATCGCATCGGCGATGAGCGCGCCGCCGTCTTCACTGCGCAAGCGCAACCGCGGGCGCGAGGCGGCGGTCAGCGCAACCTCGGCAATGCGATGCCAGCGGTCCCCCGGGGAGGTCTGATCGAGAGTCTTCGAGGCGATCACTTTCCCTTCGGCACTCACCTCGTAAACAGCGCGCCGGGTCCAGGTGTTCTGTTCCGGCGGTGAAGCCCACCAAGCTTCGATGGTGTAAACGCCGTCGTCCGGGATATTGAGGTCCCACTCCGCCCAGCCTTCCGTGGAGCTGAGTTTGTGACACGCGCGGCCCCAGTTGTGGTAATAGGGACCGCGTGATTTCCACTGGCCGGTGTCGTAGCTCACCTCCTTCCAGCCGTCTGAAGTCCGGAAAGCCGGGCCGCCGTCATCCACAATGTACTGATGCCGCGGGGCTTGGTCGCCCCGGAATCGCCGGTAGCCCTCCGGCACAGGAACGGTGACGCGGTTCGCCGTGCCGTTGACGATCGCCGCGCCCTTGGTGAAAAAGCGCCGGTGCACCTGTGGCGGCTGCTCACGGAGGACGACGCCGTCCAGCCACACCTTGCCCGTGCGCGCGCCCAGGAAGAATTGGATGCGCGAGTCAGACGCGCTCTCGTTGGCCTCGAAGCGGACCCGGTAGTGCCGCCATTCGGTTCCCAGCCAAACCGTGCCCGTCAAGCCGTAGTTTCGCCAGTCCGGCGCGCCCTTCTGCGACCGCAACTGGATCTCCCGCGGTGCGTCCGCCTTCGCCCAGAAACTCAGCTCGTAGGAGACGCCCTTGGTCAGTTCCCGGTTGCGCTGGTTGAAATCCACGTGCCA
>Ga0272446_1006311_pt1 | contig 12443 bp, 14 predicted proteins | sample YNPCB0061_FD_194587 | JGI IMG/M metagenome (GOLD analysis project Ga0272446, IMG submission 194587) | Hot spring microbial mat communities from Yellowstone National Park, WY, United States - YNP-CB-006-1 | ecosystem: Environmental > Aquatic > Thermal springs > Hot (42-90C) > Sediment | place... | reverse complement strand
TCCAAGGGTTTAAGGGGTTCCAATGCCCCTGGCGTAAATTGATAGATGGGAGATTGTTTACTAGAAAGTAAAACTGCCTGATTATCGGGAGCAAGACTGACTGTCACTTCCCTCTGTCCTGTTAAGTCCAAGAGTTTAGAAAATTTTTGGGCAACAATGTCGATCACGCCAAAATAGGGATGCTCCTGGTAAGTAGTAGGAGTCTGCTCTACCCTAGTCAGCAAAACATATAACAAGTTGCCATTAAAACTAAATTTACTATCAAGGAAAGAGCCGTTAATCCTGATCAGTTCCTGTTCTTTGCCCTGATTATTAACTAAGAATAAAGAGCGGGTAAAATCCTTATTAAATTTAATCATGGTAGCTTGAGAACCATCCTGATTAAAACTTAAAATATTGCCAAATTTAGGTAGAAAATCTAGGGGTTCTGCCCCCTCTTCTAAGGATAAAATCGCTACCCCTTCCCCTTGAGTAATAGCTAAAGAATTATGATCCGGTGCAATTATGAAATCACCACCTGGGGGTTGACTGAGGGAGGTCAACTTATCATCGACGATCTGCCAGAGACCATAACTACCCTGCACCGATCGGCTTAATCTCTGTACCACAATTTTTTTGCCATCCCCCGACAAATCAAACTTAAAAATTTGATATTCTTTATTATCTAATACTAATTCTATCTGCCCTATATTATTCCCTATTCCCGTAGTCACACGGAATAATTCCTGGTCTAAAATGTTAGCTTGCGCTTGGCGGGGCATAGCACTATAAAGGATATGACCCCGATCGGGATAAATTCTAAAATCCGTCACTATTTGATAATTAGGAGTCAAAATTTTATGACAATTCTGGGTAAAATTATGTAACACTAACCGCCCTGCTTCCTCCCCTCTGGTGCCAATATAAACAAAAGCCCGATCGGGAGAACTAAACTGACTATTAAAAGTTAAAAAAACATCGGGTTGGTCAAACCGATCGGTGGCATTAGTTAAACTCAAATTGAATTTTTGTCCGTAGGGAATAGGCTCCGTCAAAGTAAAAGCCATCCTGCGCCCCGCCCAACTAAACTTACCAGATAATTTTGGGGTAATTTTCAGATTACTTTCTACACTTGCTTGATTCATCGGACGGCTAAAAGTAATCATAAACATCCGATCGGTTGCGTTAATTTCTTGATTATGCCAACTAAACTCCCTTACCCTCGGTACGGTTTTATCCCCCTGCCACAATAAAAATAGAATGGCTATAGTTAAAAATAAGCTGACTGTTAAGGCAACTCGATCGAGGGGCTGAAACTTCATAATTTGCAAATTTATCCCTTGTAATTCTAAACCCCGATATGATAGATGAAATTGAGGAAAGTCTGGAATGAACTACTACCAAATTGATGGCATCCGTTTTTGGATCAATTTTTTAATTATAGCTACCTTACTCAGTGTTTTGGGCTTGGGTTGGATCATTAAATCTTTATTATTTTTTCTGTTGCTGTTGTTTCTGCTCCCGATCGTTGCTGCTATTGCGTTGCAAATTTGGCTTAAAACCCGCCTGGTGACAGCCCCCTGCCCGGTTTGCGGCTATGTTTCTACCGCTATTAAAGCCCAGCCCTTCAACTGCCCCAATTGTGGCGAACCCCTAGAAATATCTGCTAATCAGTTCGTCCGTCTTACGCCCCCAGGCACGATCGATGTGGAAGTGCAAAGCATCGATTAGGGACGGGTTTGTTGCTTTAACTTTTGTTGTTTACGGAATGCTTCTACCGCCTCATTAAAAGATTGGTTTTGTTCTTTTTGAAACTCCTCAAGGGAGCGTTTGTTAGCCAAGTTAGCCCGATGGATCAACTCATTGAGATTAAGACCGCCAGACTGATTAAAACCCTGTCCCTGGGGCTGAAAATCCTGTAATGCCTTTTGGGATTCTGATTGAGAGTCTTGGATTGTTGCAGTTTGAGCCATCACCAAACCAGGCAAAAACAGCAAGCCCCCTACAAACACACCGATCTTTGTCATAGAGTCCCCTCCGCAAATGAGCATATTATAGCCTCAAGCAAAGGTACGTTTGAAAATATATTGCAATTGCTCATGGTCAGATTGCAGACCCTCGCGGCGGAGATTACGCATTCGATTTTCCACTAAAACCCTTGCATCTGCCCTAGTCAGGGGTTCAAACTGCATAGAACCATTGGTTGAGGTAATCACAAAAAATAGGCGATGGGCATAGAGGGTAGTGAACAAGCTCCGATTCTCATCCAGGATGCAGATGCGAGAAAGCAGACCAAACGTGGGATGATTAAGGTAGGTTTCGGTCACAGGTTAAACTGGGAGTAGTTGGGGTAACATTTAGTGAATTTAGTATTGCATTTTACAACCATAGTTGGACAATTTTGCCAATTTTTCACCATTCTCTGCCTGTCCTTTTTTTTATGGTTTTTGCCTGTGGGTGCCAGCCCCAAGCCCGTTTTACCTAGTGCCCAAATTACTGGCTGGGAATGGCAAAATCTCAGCCCAGAATTACAACAATCCTATTGTGTCCAGGCGTTTGCCGCTTTTCGTGGCTCTCCCGCCCAAAGCTACATCATTAGTCATGGGGTCCAGAGTCTGACTCCTGCTGGTCTGTGCGATCGGTTGGGACAGTTCTACAGCATCGAAGACAATCGGGATACACCCCTGGCGACGGCGGCTGCCCTTGCTCCCCTCCTCTTTGCTGATACTCCCTTAGGAACCCGTTACTAACTTCTGTTAATGACCAACTATTTCGATAAAATTCAACAAATTGGACGGACAGAGGGACTGAAGGGGATTTGGCAGCGAGTGCTAATCAAACTCCGCCTTCTTGTTACTAAGGGCAGACTCACCGATCGTCCTGACAAGCTAGAAATTACCCCCCCGCCCCTGGTTAAACATCATTCTTTCAACCTCACGATCGAGCGGGAAGCAGAATTTTCAATCTTGGTTTATAGCAAGGGAGACACACTCCTAAATTGTTTGTTTTACCTCCAGGAACATCTAGCCCAGACCCATAGTATCGAAGTTATGGTTTTACTGGATGGTAAGCCCCCAGCCCCAGAACTAATCACGATCGGGGGTGTGCAACTCCTCTATTCACCCCACCCCATGGGAGAGTTAGCTGCCTGGAATTACCTCGCCAAAAAAGCAAGAGGCAAATTTCTCATTTTTTTAGATGACAAATGCCAGGTTACCGGGGGCTACCTAGAGGGGTTAATGCCTTTTCTCCAACTCGATCGGGCAGTGGGGGGCAAAATTATTTCCGAATATAGCCAACTCCTGAGTGGTGGCATAATTATGGCAGAGGAGCTTACCTATTTTGGTGACCAAGACTATCCAGGGGAACCCTGTTACAACTATGTCCGCCCTGTGGAAGCCCTCTCGCCGATCGGGTTTGCGATTGGTACTAACTTATTTTGGCGACTAGAGGGTTTTCGGGAAGAGTTTAGTAGCAGTGCCTATGGCGGGGCTGATTTTTGCTACCGCCTCCGTCAACAAAAGGTGCCTGTTTTTTATCAACCCAAAAGTAGTCTAATCTATCGAGATGCAAAACTACCCCAGGGTAAGGATCATCTACTATGGCGTTCTTTGTGGGGTGTACCTATGCCGCCATATCACGAACGGAAAGCTATCACTACTCCTACTATCCTAGTAATTGACACACTGGTGCCGCCCCACGATCGGGAGTCTGGTGCCTATCGGTTACATCAAATTTTATTGATTCTCCTCCGCCAGGGTTACAGCGTTATTTTTTTACCAGACTATGGACATGAGCAGGAACCCTACACTTCTGAATTAGAGGCTTTGGGTATTGAAGTTTTGTATTTTACCTATCAACAATACGACTGGGCAGGACGACTACAAAAACGCCTTAGTTATATTGATTTGGCTTGGGTTTGCCGCCCGGAATTGGCAGAAAAATATTTTCCAGTTTTGCAACAAAATTCCAAAATTAAGTTAATTTATGACACGATCGATTTGCACTTTCTGCGCCTAAAACGGGAAGCAGATTTAACGGGCAAAAACTCTCAAGCATGGCAAAATATGCAACAACGGGAATTAAGCTGCTCTAGCCAGGCAGACATTACTATTGTAGTAACAAATACAGAAAAACAGATATTAGCAGGATTAGTTAAAACCAAAATCAAAGTAATTCCTAATATCCACACTATTTACACAGGGCATATTCCTGACTGCCAGTCACGCCGTGGCTTATTATTTATTGGCGGCTATTTCCACAGTCCTAATGTAGATGCAGTTTTGTGGTTGAAGGAAGCAATTATGCCCCTAATTTGGGCAGAACGCCCAGAAATAAGCCTCACCCTTTTAGGTAGTAATCCCCCTGAAGTTGTGCAAAACCTAGCCCAAGACCCCAGAATTCAGGTGCCTGGTTATGTGCCCGATGTTTCTCCCTATTTTTTAAGTCATCGCCTTTTTGTGGCTCCCCTGCGCTATGGGGCGGGCATGAAGGGCAAAATTGGTCATAGCCTATCTTTGGGGCTGCCGGTAGTCACAACGCCGATCGGGGCAGAAGGGATCGGTTTGACTAATAATCTCAATGTGGTGATTGCTGAATCTGCTTCGGAGTTTGCCGCTCAGGTGCTTGCCCTCTATGACGACCCCGATCGGTGGCAGCAATTATCAGAGCAGTCCCACAAATTTATCCAGCAGTATAGTCCTGCGGCTGTATCTCCCCTGATTGCCGAGATGTTAGAGGAGTTCTTTCCCCAGATGGAGCAACATTAAGGAAATCTGTAATAGTATTGTTACAGTTCTTAAACAAAATTCACACTCTTAGGAGAAAAACCATGCAGAACACAGAACCCAAATTCGGATTTAACACTTTTGCTGAAACCTGGAACGGTCGTTTAGCTATGCTCGGCTTCGTAATCGGTTTAGCAACTGAATTTCTTACCGGTCAAGGTATTCTTTCGCAAATCGGCTTGATGTAATTTATTTTCCACCTTATTAGTTCCCTAATTTCAGAAATGAAGTTAGGGAATTTATTTTTTTAGAATATTGCCCAATGGGAAGGAGAAAAGGACGGTATTTAATTCTTAATCGCCAATGAATAGGACTGATTGTGCTTCTTTTATGTGAATTGTGCAATAAGACCTGGAATAGCTAGAAGTGAAAGTATCAAAACAGAATTACAAACTTTCTTAGTTGGGTCTTTCAACTTGGTCTGAGGATTTTGTTATCTTAAAATAGCCAAACTTGACTTACCCGATCGGGCTGAATGAAACAACCCCAATTTCTATCCCCCCCCCAGACGATAAGGGTGGTTGCCCCAGCCGCTAAATTAGAATTTTCTGATAAAGATGCTTCCTATTGGCACGATCGGGGTTATACCCTAGATTTACCCAACTTAGATAATCCCTGGCATTACCTGAGTGGCACCGATCGGGATCGTTTTAATGACTTTGCCGCTGGTTGGGCTAACTATGGCGCTTTGTTATGTGGGAGGGGGGGCTATGGCACCATGCGTCTGCTGCATTGGCTCAATCAATTAGGGGAAGGCTCACCCTGGGTCATTGGTTTTTCGGATATTACGGCGTTGCTATGGGCTTTATGCACCCAACAAGAGATCATGTCGATTCATGCCCCAGTCCTATTCACCTGCGCCCAGACCAATCCTGAGGCGCTGGATCAACTATTCGATCTATTAGAGGGAAAAATTAAATATCAAACGATCGGGGGTACAGCCTGGCGGGGGGGACGGGCAGAAGGGAGGTTACTGGCGGGTAATTTGACTGTTGCCACCCATTTATTAGGTACGCCCTACATCCCTGCGTGGGAAGATATTATTTTAGCCCTGGAAGATGTGGGAGAACCCCCCTACAAAATCGATCGGATGTTGACCCAATGGCATCTATCGGGCTACTTGGTTAGGGTAAAAGGTATTGCCCTCGGTAGTTTTGGCACTGACCCACTGTTAGATCAAATTCTGCAAGAACGGTTAGATACTTTAGCAGTCCCGATCGTTGCTGGTCTGCCCTTTGGACATAGCCCCGCCAACTATCCCCTGGTCTTGGGGGCAAGATGTCTGCTTGATGGGGATAGGGCTACATTAACCTGGTTCCTAGACTAAAAATTAGGTTAAAGTAAGAGCAAGTATTACAGGGTCAGCGATGGATGCTTTTAACCCTTATGACCATCTAGGGATAAGTGAGGATGCCCCTTTTGAAGAGGTGACTTTGGTGCGGGACCGTTTGCTCAAGGAAGCCGCCGGGGACCCGATCGAGCTAGAGCGCATTGAATCTGCCTACGATGCCATCTTGCGGGACCGCCTCAGGGCAAGGATTGAGGGCAAAATCGCCGTCCCCGATCGGATTAAGTTTGCCGAAAAATCCGTATCTGATGTAGTGGGAGGCTCTACCCAACCCAAAACTATAGCTACACCCTCCTGGTTGACGGGCATTTATGACCCACCCGATCGGAATAGCGCCCTAATCAACCTGCTGGTATTTGGCGGCTTAGGGGCGCTAGGTTTTGCCTCTCCTAAAAGTATCAGCTTGGGACTAGCGATCGGGTTGATTGCGGTTTTTTATTTGCAGTTCCGTAAAGAAAGAAAATTTGGGCGCACCCTCCTTTGGATCGGCATTGCTCTCACCCTTGGCAGTCTTTTGGGCTATAGTCTGACCCAAGTTTGGGGAGGCACTTTGAATCTCAATTTAATGGTCAGTATCCTATTTTGTTTCTGGTTAGTGACTACTTTTCTGCGCTAAGTAAGCCATTTTGCTATTAAAGAACTTGCTCCCTTCCCTGTCGGAGGGCTGAGATGTGATTCCAAGTCGGTAGAACTGTGGTTAAATAATAAATATTTCTTAATAATTCCCATGTTCTTACTTCAAACCTGGCAGACAGCGAGGAAACTCGATCGGGAAATGCTTGCGATCGGGATAATTTACTTTGTTCAAGGGGCATTGGGGTTAGCACAATTAGCGGTGAGCTTTTTTTTTAAGGATGACTTGGGCTTAAACCCAGCGGAGACAGCTTCCCTGGTGGGTCTAGTCATGTTGCCCTGGACGATCAAGCCCTTCTATGGATTTATCTCTGACAATGTGCCAATTTGGGGCTATCGTCGCCGCCCCTACCTAGTTTTTTTTGGCATTTTGGGTGCCCTGGCATGGCTGGCTATGGCAACGATCGTGGACAGTGCCCAATTAGCGGTTTTATTTATTGGGATTGCCTCCCTAGCCGTGTCCTTTAGTGATGCCCTGATCGATGCTTTGATTGTGCAGAGAGCCAGACTAGAGGAAAAAGGGGATGCAGGTTCTTTGCAGTCCTTTGGTTGGGGTGCAGTCTCGATCGGGGGGGTCACAGCCGCCTTTTTAAGTGGCTACCTCCTAGAGCACTACAGTAGCAGGGTCGTTTTTATGATTACTGCCCTATTGCCCCTGGTGGGAGGGTTAGCCAGTTTTGCCATCCAAGACGACCGGGTGACAGGGGAGATCAAAGCCCAGATTTTTCCCCAGTGGCAGTCCCTCAAACAGGCATTATCAAACCCCCAAATCCTCTTACCCACAGCCTTTTTATTTTTGTGGCAGGCTACTCCCTCGGCAGATACAGCTTTTTTCTTTTTTACGACCAATGACCTCCATTTCAATCCCCAGTTTTTGGGCACAGTGCGGCTTGTCACCAGTCTGGCGGGCTTGTTGGGGGTATGGGTATTCCATCGTTTTCTGAGGCAAGTGCCCATAAGGAAAATCTTTGGCTGGACTACGGTAATTTCTACTCTCTTGGGTTTGACTAGCCTAGTCCTTGTCACCCACTTTAATCGCACGATCGGGATTGATGACCGGTGGTTTAGCATGGGGGACAGCCTAATTTTAACCATTGCCGGGCGGATTGCTTTTATGCCCACCCTAGTTTTAGCGGCGCGGCTCTGTCCTGAAGGGGTAGAAGCGACCCTATTTGCCCTCCTGATGTCCGTCTTGAATTTAGCGGGGCTATGCTCCCAACAGTTAGGGGCACTTTTAACCTATCTATTCCATGTGACGGAAACCGATTTTCAAAACCTCTGGTTATTGGTCTTGGTGGCAAACTTAACTAGCCTTTTACCTTTACCCTTTTTGCGCTGGTTGCCCGAAAAATAGCATCGGCAATATTAGTTGCCTCTTTGATTTCCTTTGGATCATGGACGCGCACAATATCTGCCCCTTGCATAACCCCGATCGTGCAGGCAGCGACCGTACCAACCAAGCGGTCTTGGGGAAGGGGCTGGTTGTTTAAGGCACCGATAAAACTCTTGCGGGATACTCCCAAAAGGACAGGATAGCCCAATTCCCGAAACAAATTGAGATGGCGCAGGATCGTGAGATTATGTTCTAAAGTTTTGCCAAAGCCAATGCCAGGGTCAACAATTAGCTGACTGATATGGTAAGACCTAGCTAAATTGATCCGCTGTAACAAAAAATCGGTAATCTCAAGAATCACATCTTCATAGGAGGGATTATTCTGCATGGTCTGGGGCATTCCGGCCATGTGCATCAAAATTAAGGGTACATTCTGCTCTGCCACTACTGCAAATAAACTGGGGTCATAGCGCCCACTACTCACATCGTTGATGATGTCCACCCCTGCTTTGATCCCTTCTAGGGCGACTTTTGCCTTCATCGTGTCCAGGGATAGGGGCAAGTTGGGGTACGCCCGCCGAATCAAACCGATCGTGGGTATCACTCTCCTTAGTTCTTCTGCTTCTTGAACGGGCATAGCGCCTGGTTTAGTTGATTCCCCACCTATGTCCAAAATGTCGATATAGGGCAACATTTCTTCCACCCGCTCGATCGCCTTGGTTGCACTGTCGTAGTTCCCCCCGTCACTAAAACTATCGGGAGTCAGGTTGAGGATGCCCATAATGTAGGTGCGATCCCCCCAGTTAAATCGTTTTCCCCTAATTTCCATCCAGCGCCACTAACACTTCCTGAGCATGGGTTTCGGGTTTTACTTTCTTGAAGATAAACTCGATCGTGCCCTCCGCCCCAATGATAAAGGTATGACGCATCATGCCCATATATTCCCTGCCCATCATTTTCTTTAGACCATAACTTTCGTATGCCTGACCTACTGTACCACCAGGATCGCTAAGCAAAGGAAAAGGTAGCTGAAATTTATCGGTAAATTTTTGATGAGCTTTCGCATTGTCAGGACTGATGCCAAGCACTACTACATCCCGCTTTTGAAATTCCTGATAATTGTCTCGAAAATTGCAGGCTTCCTTAGTACAGCCAGGCGTATCATCCTTGGGATAGAAATAGAGGACGACCCGCTTACCCCTAAAATCGGTCAAATTGACAATGTTACCTTCCCGATCGGGTAGACTAAAATCCGGTGCTGGGTCTCCTACTTGTAATGTCATAGTAAATCAAAATATTACCGTTTTTATTATGCCCCATATTTGCCAAGTTGCATTAACAGACCTCCCCCTTCTATGTAATCTTTTTGCCGGTCATTTAGTTCCTAATACAGTCATTCTTTTATTCGGCAATTTAGGAGCAGGTAAAACAACCTTCATGCAGTTTTTAGGCAAGAGTTTAGGAGTTAAAGAACAAATTACCAGCCCTACTTTTACTTTAATTGATGAATACTACAGCGGCAGACTCCCTCTTTATCATATCGATCTCTATCGTCTGGAACCAGCCCATGTGTCAGCACTCCACCTAGAACTTTATTGGCAGGGAGTAGAATTTGAGCCTGGTATTGTAGCGATCGAGTGGAGCGAAAGATTATTAGTTTTACCTCCATCTTTCATTGCAATTAAAATATCTCATACTAATAAAGAAGACGAACGGATCATAACTTGGGAAACTAGGGGCGAAAATGTTAAACTATTGATAACAAACTTTTGGCAAGCCCTACCCGATCGGATTAAACTAGCGCCATGAAAACCACAGACCAAACCCAGTATAATGATAATTGGCTCGATCGGTCTTTCATTTATCTTTTTTCCTACAAAATCGCTAAAGCCCTTGGACAGAAAGAAGTCCCTCCTGGTTATAGTGGGTTTGTCAGTCTTTCTAAAGCAGTAATGAATGGCAGAAATAGCCAAGAACAAAGAGACTTAATCCGTGTTGTTTTACAATCTATCATTCCAGGTTTTGTATTAAAAGCAATTCGTACCTTATTTACACCCAATCAAACAGTTTGTGAGTTAAATGCTTGGTTTGCTAGTCTATTATTTGAATGGCTAGTTGGTTCATTATCTGTTAAAGAAGTAGAAATAAACGGCAAAAAACAAAAGAGCGGCGTACAGATCAAAAAGTGTCGTTATCTAGAGCAAAGCGGTTGTGCTGCGATGTGTATAAATCTTTGTAAGGTGCCTACTCAAAACTTTTTTACAGAAGAGTTTGGTATTCCTCTCACGATGATTCCTAATTTTGAAGACTTTAGTTGTGAAATGATCTTTGGACAAATGCCGCCGCCCCCCGATCGGGATAGTGCTTTTATGCAGAGCTGTTTAACTTCAACCTGTCCTAGTGCGATGAATAAAAATGTATGTCCTAAAATTTAATTAGGTTGCAAATTCAAAATGTCCCATCCAAGAAAGAGTTTTTTATAGAGACAAACTCAAAGATTAAGTTTACTTTCTCCAACTCCCCCGATCGTTAATAGTTCCCTTTTGTTTGTTTTCTTATTGTCTATCTTCTACTCCCTCACGATCGGAATAATGTGTTTATCGGCTGTGGGTTAGGCTCAAGGAATTTGCGAACGCCTGTGGGACTTCTGTATGCAGAATAAAACAGCAAATCATGTCTCACTAGCTGTCTTTTTGCCATGTCCTTAGCGTATATCCTATTTACAAAAAAATAGAAGACAAAAACGATCGATCGGGATGCTTAGATATAAAGAGAGAGAATTTTACTGGTTTCTTCTCCTGTTTTTGCCCAAGTAAAGGACTGGCAACGCTCCAATCCCCAAGCCCTTAAATGAAGACGCAAAGACCCCGATCGGGTTAGTGCTACCATCGCTTCCCCTATCTCATTGACATTGTAGGGATCGACAAATAAGCCTGCGTTACCAGCGGTTTCGGGCAGAGCGGACAAATTAGAAGTAATTACCGGACAACCACAAGCCATCGCTTCTAATACGGGTAATCCAAATCCTTCCCACAAACTTGGAAATACTAAACCTACAGCTTGATTGAGTAAAGGACATAAATTACTCTGGTCTACATAGCCTAAAAACTTCACCCGATCGGTTAAATCTAATTCTTTTACTACTAACTCTAATTCAGGGGTATAGCGTAGATCATAACCGCCGCCGATCCATAGCTCATAATCCTTTGATACTTGCTTAAATGCTTGGATTATCCGGCTAAGATTTTTATGCCGATCGTGTCTACCAATGTATAGGAAATAATTAGCCGTTGGTAAGTTCAAAAACCGAAACCGATCGTGGTCAAATGCCAAGGGAATCACCGACAAACGATCGGGTTTGATATTAAAAAAATCCCTTACTTCCTGAGCGGTGCTATGGGAATTACAAAGAATGTGAGTAGCATGGTGTAACAATTGGGGAACAACAAAACGAAAATAATTACTCAGACGGGAAGACCACCGGCGGAAGCGCAACGGAATCAGGTCATGGACAGTTAAAATATAGCGACAACCCTGATAAAGGGGAGCTTCTGGGATAGGGCTAAACAGTAAACTACTCCCAACTTGGCGATAGATAGCAGGTAAATGCCACTGGGTCCACCACAGACGGCGGATATGCCCCCTTAACCCCTCCTTAGCGCTCATAGCCTCTGGCGTAGGGATAAAATCCAGACCCTCACTGGGGGCAAAAGGGGCTAAAACTCTGGGTTCTAAGCCCTGGAGATAGGGCAGAATATTGAGGGCATAGGTAGCCAGTCCCGTCGGTTGGGGATGGAGAAATGCCAAATTGAATAATAAACCAGGCATCAACCCTTTAATACACAAAAGTTACCGACATAGGTGCCTACCGATTCCCCCATGATGGCACGTTTGATATTGCCAGGCTCAGACAAATTAAACACCACGATCGGGATGTTGTTTTCTTTGCAGAGGGTAAAAGCGGTAGAATCCATCACCTTCAGCCCCCCAGCGATGGCACTGTCATAACTTAAATGATCAAACCGCAAAGCATCGGGATTATGCTTCGGATCGCTGTCGTAGACCCCATCCACATTGGTTGCCTTAAAGATAACTTCGGCGTTGATCTCTGCCCCCCGCAGGGCTGCCGTAGTGTCAGTCGTAAAAAAGGGGTTGCCCGAGCCAGCCCCAAAAATTACCACCCGCTTATTTTCCAAATGGCGAATTGCCCGCCTACGGATGTAGGGTTCCGCCACCTCCTGCATATGAATTGCCGTTAGTACCCTGGTGGGGACGGGGTTTTCCAGACGTTCTAGGGCATCCTGGAGGGTGAGGGCATTCATAACCGTAGCAATCATGCCAATATAGTCGGCGGTGGCTCTGT
>Ga0272446_1006310_pt1 | contig 12443 bp, 7 predicted proteins | sample YNPCB0061_FD_194587 | JGI IMG/M metagenome (GOLD analysis project Ga0272446, IMG submission 194587) | Hot spring microbial mat communities from Yellowstone National Park, WY, United States - YNP-CB-006-1 | ecosystem: Environmental > Aquatic > Thermal springs > Hot (42-90C) > Sediment | place... | reverse complement strand
ATATTGCTGTCTTGGGGATCAGCACTGAGCAGACGGGCGCATAATACACCCCCCAAAAAACCAAACAAATGTCCCTCCCACGACACCCACGATCGAGTGGGCAGAATGCCAAAAATCATGCCCCCGTAGGATACCCCCACCAGCAGAGAAATGACTATGGCAGTCAGACTGCGTTCAAAATAGCCCCGCAGAAGTAAATAACCGAAATAGCCGAAAATCATGCCACTAGCACCGATATGGTAAGCAGAGCGACCAAAGACCCATGTACCTAGACCACTGGCAAGGGCAGTAATGATAGACACCAGCCAAAATTCCGACCTGTTTCTGAGCATGACCAGCCAGCCCAGTACCAGAAAAGGCACCGTATTTGCCGCCACATGATAATAACCGCCATGCAAAAAAGGCGCAAATAGGATGTGAGGCAAGGACTCGATCGAGCGGGGGTAGATACCAAAGCGGTCTAAACTGCCCCGAAAAAATAGCTGATCCACAATTTCTGTAATCCAAATCAGCAGGACAAAACCACCTAAAATTTGGACTTGGCTTCGGAGTTCCGCCATGAGAGAGGGTTTAGGAGTGGTCATGATCTTTACTTTAGAGCCTACTCTCCCATGTTATCCCCAGTTATAGTTAATACACCACTCCCCGATAGGTGCGTTTCGGTTTGGGCACATCAGCAGTAGGAGTTGGAGGAGTGGGTACTGATTTTTCAACTTTTTCAACTGGTGGGGCAGGGGTTTGGGGGACAACTTCAGGACTACGCCACACTGTCAGCATCATATTACTGTCCAACAAAAAACAGCGATAACCGTCCCGACGATAGCTCTCACACATTTTGACTGCCAATTCCTCCAAACTCTTAGGAAAAGCCTGCCCTTTTACATAGGTGATGCCATCCCATTCCAAGCTGTCTTGGGCGGGGCTAAATGTAACCCCTTTGAGAGATAAATCGTATGGGGTCAGAGTGAACATATATGCTTTTGGTCAACTGCTACCTTCCAAGATAGGGGGGAAGTTGGAAAAAATTAGTGCCCTAAATTACTAAATTTAATAATTTAACTTTATTTAATAATTTAACTTTCGAGGGGTGCGGTTAGCTCTAAGTCCCGCGCTGTATCTGCAAGGTCAGTGTCGGGAAGATGTCCCCAGAATGATGCAAAGCTACTAAGAACCAAGCATTTTTTAATCAATATAATCGCCAATTTATCCTCTATCACTTGCTTAAACTTCAGTAATTTTTTTTAGTGATTTCACAACTTTTGCCAATCGGGATTGGTGGCTTAAGCAAATTAAGCCCGTAACCATGAGATTTGCGGGGAGTCAATGTATTCTGGAATACTTTAATTTCTGCACAAATGGGGAGTGAATCGGCATTAGCTATTACACCCTTGGCAAGTTAAAATGACCTGTAGAATGTGGAATAACTATCTATTAAGTCATGTAAATCATGCCTCTACCCAAATTGTCACTGCGATGGGTTTTAGTAACTACTTTTGTGTGCCAAACTTGCTTAGCGGTTGGTCTCACTGCTTACATCACCCTCAGCAATAGTAGGCGAGACATAGAGGAGTTATCCACACAATTACAAACTACCAATGGTGAGCGGATTAAACAGCGCTTACAGGAGTATTTAAGTTTACCTGTAAAAATCAATGAAATCAATGTACAGGCGGTACAACGGGGCATTTTGGATTTAGACAATTTCGACCAGACCTTGGCATATTTTCGTGCGCAAATGGAAAACTTGCCCTTTGGTTACATCAGTTTTACTAATGTTAAAGGGGAGTTTATTGGGGTGGAGCGTTTAGATGATGGTCAACTGACAATCAATCGGCTAGAAAAAAAAACGGGCTTGCATAAGTTGCGGGTATTGGATACTCAAAATAGACTGATCAAAACTGTGCCCTACCAACCCCTCCAAGAATCTTGGTATAAGGAGGCGATCGAGGCGCGCCAAACCGTCTGGAGTTCGGTGTATCAATGGAACGATAAACCAGAGGTGCTATCGCTAGCCATCATGACCCCCCTGTATGACCGCAAGGGCAATTTACGGGGAATTATTGGCATAGACCTGATTTTGAGCCAAATTAACCAGTATTTGCAGAGTATGCAGACCACTGCCAATGGCAGGATATTTATTCTGGATCGATCGGGCATGGTAATAGCCTGTTCGGGTGGTGATGCCAAAGGTTTGCGTACCCCTTGGTACAATAGCCCCGATCCACTAGTACGATCGAGCGGTAATTTTTTGCAGTCCCAATATCCTGATTGGGGTGTAGTGAGGGCACCGCAACAATTAAGTTTTTGGGAAAATGGAGCACAGTATTTTGTCAGGGTGTTGCCCTATCGGGATCAATATGGATTGGATTGGCTGGTGGTGATGGCTGTGCCAGAGTCAGACTTTAGCGGCACTGTGCATCAAAGTTTTCAGCACACCTTGATTTTGCTCTCCCTAATCACTTTAGTATCATTGGGCACTGGCGTAGCCCTCTCCAGGTGGATTGCCCGCCCCATTCAACTGCTGAATGAAGATGCCCAACACATTGCCCAAGACCCCGAATTGTCCTACATGGAGTGGCAAGTGGATCAGCAGGTGGAGAGCAGTCCCATTTGGGAATTGAACGGACTGGCTACCTCTTTTTATCAGATGGCAAACCGTTTGCAGGAGGTGCTGGACAAATTGCATCGTCAGGCATATTTTGACCCCATTACGGGGGCGGGTAACCACAACTTTTTGCGCAAACGCATCCACGACTGCCTCGTGCAGAAACAAGAATTTGTCCTGTTATATCTTGACCTCGATCGATTTAAGTCTTTGCAGTATGCCTTTGGACATCAGACCTCAGAAACTTTGGTGGTGGAGATTTTTCGGCGTTTGCAACAGTGCACCAGCCCCAAGGATACGGTAGCCCGCATTGGTATTGGCGAATTTGCGGTATTGTTTTGTGAGCTGGGCGATCGTCAGGTGGCGGCAAAGAAGGCAGAGGAGATTCATCAATCAATTAACGCTCCTTTTCACATCAATGGCTCAGTTATTTCTTCCACCAGTAGTATTGGTGTAGTTTCTAGTCATATGGGAGACCATACCCCAGAGAGTTATCTGGATGCGGCCGATACTGCCATGCACTATGCCAAGTTGTGGGGCAAGGGTAGAACGGTATTCTTTAATGCGGGTATGCAGACCCTAGTCACGGAAAAATTACAGTTGGAATCGGACCTGAAACAGGCGATCGCTGAATCCCAATTGCATTTGAACTATCAACCGATCGTCAATATCCATACGGGGGAAGTGGTTAGTTTTGAGGCATTGGTACGGTGGCGACACCCCCGTCGCGGTATGATGCCCCCCACTAAATTTATCTCGATCGCCGAAGAAACGGGGTTGATTATTCCTTTGGGCAGGTGGGTGATGACCTCAGCTTGTGCTCAAATTCGTCGCCTACACAATCATCATGCCCAGAAATTTCCCCTCAGTATCGGGGTAAATCTGTCGGAAGTACAACTGCGCTATCCCCGCCTCCTCTTAGAAGTGGATGCACTGGTACAACAAATCCCTGCAGGTAGTCTGAAATTAGAACTAACGGAAACCTGTTTGATGGAAAATACGGAAATGACCCAGACCCTACTGGAAGAATTGAAAGCCCGTTCCATTCAATTATTGATTGATGACTTTGGGACTGGTTATTCTTCTTTGAGTTATTTACAAAGATTACCTGTGGATACCTTGAAGATTGATCGATCGTTTGTAACGGGCATAGAAGTCAATCCCAGACATTTGGATATTACTAGGGCGGTGATTACCCTTGCCCACAGTTTAGGCATGGATGTGGTGGCTGAGGGGCTGGAAACTAGGGAACAGGTAGAAATTTTACAGGGTTTGGGCTGTGAGTACGGACAGGGATACTTGTTTGCCAAACCCTTAGAGGAACAGGATGTCATTCCCTACTTAGAAAATTATCGGGCTGACTGGCTCTAGTTATAGATGTATTAAAGGCAGTACAGACAATTGGGCTGTGACCCTCACCTCCAGCCCCTCTCCCACAGGGCGAGGGGAGTTAATACAGTGAAAGCAATTTGTCTGTTCCTACCCTGGGAAGGGAGTATTCCCCCTATTGAACCTTTGGCATCTGGCAGAAGTCCTAGATAGTGAGAACGCAATTCCACTCTATATTTATTTCTGAGGGTATCTATGCAAAGCATGGGTTTATGGGTTTTGATTATCGGGGTTTGTATCACCAGTCCCGCATGGGCAGGAGAGATTACCACCACCCGCACAGGGAATAATGGTAAAACCTCGACTTCCAACACTACAGTTACACGGGATGGCAATACGGTCACTCGCAGTACCACCACCACCTATGGGGACGGCACTACTTCTAGTTCCACGGGAGTCCGCACCTACAACCAAGATGGTACTTTTTCAGGGCAGGTCACCCATACCAACCGCAAAGGTGAGGTGAATACGGGCACGGTATCTGGAACGCGCACCCGTGATGGGAATACGGTTACCAAAACTGGTACTATGACGGGCACAGACGGCAAACAGGTAAATTTTAATAATCAACGATCGTGCTCAGCTCATCAGTGCCAAGGTTCACGCACCCATACAAATGCCCAAGGTAGACAAAGGTCAGTTACTGTCACAGGTAATCGCAATGGCAATACGGTAAGTGGTAATGTTTCGGTCACGAGGCGCAATGGTACTACAGGTGGTGGCACTTTTACCCGCACCCGTAATCCCTAGTAGTAATTGCCCAGTTCCCTCAATCTCCCCTCGCCCTTTGGGAGAGGGGCTGGGGGTGAGGGAAAACTCCGAATGTCTTAAAGTCTGTCCAATCCTACAAATTTAGAAGTCTTGCGGGAGAAGGCTTACTCTGGCTTCAATTTCACTCAATGGCTCCTTTTATACAGTTATACAGGCACGATCGACTAAAATAAAAAAGCTAATTATCCTGTGATCTGTTATGGCTGTTCCTGTTGAGCAACTGCTTACCCCTGATATTCTCAAGCCTGCCCGTTATCTAGGGAATGAATTTGGGGCGGTGCATAAACCCTGGACAGAAGCGATCGTGAGGTGGGTATTGAGCTACCCCGAAATTTATGAGGTGGGCGCTTCTAATCTGGGGCACATTATTCTTTACAGTATTCTCAATTCTCAAGAGGGGCAGTTGTGCGATCGGGCCTATTTACCTGGGCCCGATTTAGCTAAGAAACTCAAGGACACCCAGACACCCCTATTTGCGGTGGAATCCAAACGGGCATTAAAGGAATTTGACATTATTGGACTGAGCCTGAGCTACGAGTTGGGGGCAACCAACATTTTAGAGATGCTGTATTTGTCCCATATCCCCTTGACTTGGTCTGAACGGAATCATTTTTCGTTAGTAGAATGCCCCCTAATTTTTGCGGGGGGACAAACCGCCACTTCTAATCCTGAACCCTATGCCGACTTTTTGGACTTTTTTGTGTTGGGGGACGGGGAAGAGGCGCTACCAGAGATTGGGGCGGTGCTGATGGCAGGAAAACTTGCCCACAAATCCCGTATAGAATTACTCCACGATCTGGCAGTGCAGGTGCAGGGGGTCTATGTGCCCCAATTTTATACCATGGCCCAATCGGGGGCAGTATTTCCCAGTTATGGTCAAGTGCCCAAGCGGATTTTGCGCAGGGTAGCTACGCCCCAACCTGAACACAGTATTGGTCTGGTGCCCTTGGTGGAAACTGTCCATGATCGATTGACTATTGAAATTCGCAGGGGATGTACTAGGGGCTGTCGCTTTTGCCAACCAGGGATGCTCACCCGCCCTGCCCGCGATGTGCCTCCTGAACAGGTGATCAATACGGTGGAGAGGGCGATCAAGGAAACGGGCTATAACGAATTTTCCCTGTTGTCCCTGTCCTGTTCCGACTATCTGTCTTTGCCTGCGGTGGGCATTGAGATCAAAAATCGCCTTGCTGACCAAAATGTAACCGTATCTTTGCCCAGTCAGCGGGTCGATCGATTTGATGAAAATATCGCCAATGTCTTGCAGGGGGAAGGCAGACCCCAGAGCCTCACCTTTGCCCCCGAAGCAGGCACTCAACGATTACGGGATGTGATCAATAAAGGGCTGACGGATGCAGAATTATTAAAGGGCATCAAAACCGCCTACGATCGTGGCTGGGACAGGGTTAAACTCTATTTTATGATTGGGCTACCCACAGAGACAGACGAGGATGTGATCGGCATTGCCCAGACCATTCGGTGGTTACGCCAGGAATGCCACAGCAAGGGCAGAAAACCCATAGGCTTTAATTTGACCATTTCCAACTTTACCCCCAAGCCCCACACACCCTTTCAATGGCATCGGGTGGATACGGCAGATTTTTTACACAAACAGGCTCTGCTGAAACGGGAACTCCAGACCATAAGGGATGTGAAAGTGAATTTTACGGATGTACGCATCTCCGCCATGGAAGATTTTGTGGGTAGGGGCGATCGACGCTTGGGCAAGGTATTAAAACGGGCGTGGGAACTGGGGGCAGGCATGGACTCATGGTTTGAGAATACGGAAACTGCATTTCAGGCATGGACAGCGGCGATCGAGGAAGCGGGTTTAACTTGGGCGACCCCCGCCCCCAAAATTACCGATCCCCTGCCTTGGGATCATTTGGACACGGGCATTGACAAAAATTGGCTGATGAAGGACTGGGAAAGGGCACTTTCTGCCAAAACTGTACCTGACTGTTCTTTTTATGGCTGTTCCCAGTGTGGCGTGTGTAGTCCCGACTTTGGACACAATGTGGTAATTACGCCCCCGCCCATCCCCCCCCTAACGGCTGTGAAAACCAGTGTGGAAAAGGTACAGCGGTTGCGCGTGTGGTTCGGCAAACTGGGTTCTGTGGCGCTCATCTCCCATTTAGACCTGATGCGCCTGTGGGAACGGGCTTGTCGGCGCGCAGGCTTGCCCATCGGCTATAGTGAAGGTTTTCATCCCCTGCCCAAAATCTCGATCGCCAAGGCTTTACCATTGGGGCACACTAGCACGGGGGAAATTTTAGATATGGAACTGACGGCTAAACTAACGGAAGCGGATGTGCTGGCTAAATTGCAGGCAGAACTACCCCCAGAGTTGCCCCTTTATCGGATAACCGAAATTCCCCTGACAGCTCCTGCGGCGGAACGATCCATCCAGAGTGCTTCCTATATTTTGACCATACAAGCGCCCCTGCCTGTGGATCAAGAGCAACTGCCACGCTCGATCGAGCAAATTCTTAATACTCCCCACATCCCCTATGAGCAAATTTCCAAATCGGGCAAAGTCCAACTGGTGAACTTGAGGGAGCGCCTAGAGAGCTTAGAGTTACGCTCTTGTCAGGGACACAGGGGAGAAATTTTTTATCAGGGCAGTTGTACCCTAGAGCACAACCTCAAACCACAACAGGTACTCTGGCTCTTACAGCAGTTTTACCACCCCGATCTGGCATTAGCCCACACCCATCGCCAAGCCCTAATTTAACTGGCTATGCCTCTTCTTCCTCCTCCACATCCTCATCGTACATGGGCAGATCGTCATCGTCCTCCACGGGTCTGAGGTGAATGTGTTTGCGCCCCAGCTTGACCTCTAGTTCGTCCCCCGGCTCCAAACCCATCAATCTAGTGTAGGCAGAACCGATGAGAAGATTGCCATTTTTTTGCACACTGATACGATAGCTGGCACTGCGCCCACCCCGACCATTACGGGGATTACTGGCAACCCCATCCGCCTCCATCAGGGCATTGAGAAATTTGATCATGTTTACCCGTTCCTGTCCATTTTTGGTCAGGGTAATGTAACCACAGGCTTTTGCCTTTTCCTCTTTGGATAGGTGCTCCAATTCTTTGACCTTTTCTAATAAGGCTTGTCCTGTTAATTTGGGCGTAGAGTTACTTTCGGGGTTAGGAGATTTTTTACTCTTTCTCATAGTCTTTTGGCAATAATTTAGTGGGGGTGAGGGTGAATAAATGATGTCTGTTCCTTACTTGAATTGACATGAATCCTGTGGAACATCGATCGAGTACCTATAGTTAACACTTGTGTTCATAATTTATGGGTTGGTGGACTGCGGTAACCTAAAGTGACCATAGGATACGCCTATAGAAGGGTTCTATAGAAAAGCCTAAATTAGATGTGTTTAGGCTGAATCAATTAGTTCTACAAAATAGTACACTATCCCACATTAGTTGTGTATATTTTTGACTACTAAAATGGATTTTTTTATTGATTTGCTGACAGATAACCAAACCTAAAACCTAACCGACAAGTGAGATTTTGCCTTTTTGATCAGCCTCAGTCAAATCTAATAGTTTTAATGCCAAAGTAATACTCCCTTCCTGATGTAGGGAAAGACAAAATGCACTGTATTAACTCCCCTCGCCCTTTGGGAGAGGGGTTGGGGGTGAGGGAAGGAGTAGGCACCTTTGCCCCTTTCTAGCGGATGCTGTAATTGGGGCAGGGAAAATGTTTTCACAAGTAGGAAGAACGACAGGCGATCGGCATCCGCCAGCCTGAACCAAAGGCACGATTGGTGATTTTCAACCCAGGGGGTGCTTGACGGCGCTTAAATTCTGCATTTTTCAACAATTGCAACACTTTCAGGACAGTTCCTCGATCGTGCCCCGCTTGGATCAGTTCTTCGGCGGTGGCATGGTGATCCAGTCGTTTTTGCAAAATATCATCCAGTATGGGGTAGGGGGGCAGGGAGTCCTGATCCCGCTGGTCGGGGCGCAGTTCGGCACTGGGGGCTTTGGTGAGAATAGCTGAGGGAATGCGGTATGCCGTATGGTCATTGAGCCACTGGCACAGGGCATAAACTTGGGTTTTGGGTACATCAGCAATTACCGCTAACCCCCCATTCATATCCCCGTAAAGGGTACAGTAGCCCACCGCCATCTCGGACTTATTCCCCGTAGATAGTAACAAATGCCCAAACTTATTGGAAATTGCCATGAGCAAAGTACCCCTAATCCTTGACTGTAAATTTTCTTCGGTCACATCAGGGGCACGATCACCAAACAGGGGAGCTAAACTGCGCTCAAATTCTCCCATCATCGGCTCGATCGGGATAATTGCTGTGGCTATGCCCAAATTTTTTGCCAACTCCAAAGCATCGGTCACAGAACCAGGGGAACTGTAGGGCGAGGGCATGAGCACTCCCAACACATTGGCTTTACCTAGGGCACAGGTGGCGATGACAGCCACCAGGGCCGAGTCAATGCCGCCACTCAAACCCAACACCGCTTGGCGAAAACCACATTTACGGGCGTAGTCCTGTAGTCCCAGTACCAGCGCCTCCCACACCTGTTGCAGGGGTTCGGGTAAGGCAGGGGCTGATTTGGGAATTAAATCCTTGCCAGCAAACTGCCACACCCCAAAGCTCGATCGAAAACTGGGCAATAAATCTACCATCTGCCCATGACGGCTAAATGCCACACTACTGCCATCAAAAATCAGGTCATCATTGCCCCCCACTTGGTTCACATAGACCACAGGCAAATTATGGCTCACGGCACTGTGTTTGATCATCTCCAAGCGCCGTTCAGGTTTGCCGAGGGCATAGGGAGACGCAGACATATTGATCAGTAAATCAATGCCCTGACTGGCTAATTCCGCCACAGGGTTATTTTTGTATAGGGATTTGCCCCAAAAATCTCGATCGTTCCACATATCCTCACAAATGGTCACCCCAATACGCACCCCTGCCAATTCAAAAAATTGGCTAGTGTCCCCCGGTGCAAAGTAGCGGTCTTCATCAAATACATCATAGGTAGGTAAGAGGCGCTTCGGGAAAATTTGCTGAATCATGCCCCCCCGCAAAAGCACCCCACAATTTAATAAAGGTTTGCCGTCAGGACGATCATTGGGCAGAGCCGTACCCACCAACACCCCCAAATCTGGGCTGATCTCCTCGGCAATTCTTTTAGCGAGATTGTGTACCGCCTCGGTCATGGTGTGCAGAAAATGGCGGTCTAGGAGCAAATCTCTGGGCGGATAACCACAAATAGACAATTCAGGCGTAACCAGCATATCTGCCCTCTGCCCATGGGCACTGCGGGCACTGTCATAAATTAACTGGCTGTTGCCAGACAAATCCCCGATCGTGGGGTTGAGTTGGGCAATGGCGATCGAGAGATGGTGCATGGCGCAGGACTGAGATTTTAGTTAAATTAACCAAATCATAACCCACAGCAGTCTAGGTTGAGAAATGCCTGCACAAAACAAGATGCCTGACAGAAGGCTGTCAGGCTTTGCTAAAAAATATACACAATTTACTTACTAGGGTGAACAATTTAAGTTTCTAAGTTGTCAATCCCCAAATTCACCTTTTCACTCTTAACTTTCGTGCTTCATTTCTATTAGTTAAAAACCCTGATGCCGTTAGGGAAATTCTTAATTTCTAGTAACAGCAATCCAACGAGTCCAAGGCAAAAATCAGAAGTTACAAGTGATACGGTATAGCTTTGTGTGGATTGGTCTTAGATTTGATTTGCCCAGATAATCTAGGCTGTGGAGGTTTTTGGTAGGGAGGGGGTACTGCCCTTAACCAAATTTGCGTAACCTTTAGTACCCGATTTAATAATAGCAAATCCACCCAAGATAGCAATAGTTTTAGTTTACTTGTTACATTTATTCATTAGTAAATGAGTTCCTATTCCCACTCGATCGTGCCTGGGGGTTTAGAGGTAATATCTAGGACTACTCGATTGATCCCTTTCACTTCATTGACAATTCTGGTGGAGATAGTTTCCAGTAATTCATAGGGTACTTTAGCCCAGTCGGCGGTCATGCCATCCTCACTGGTGACTAGGCGCAGGACTACGGGATGGGAATAGGTGCGTTGATCGCCCATCACCCCCACACTTCTGACGGTGGGCAGTAGAACCGCAAAAGCCTGCCACAATTTGTCATAGATGCCACTGCGGTTGATCTCTTGGCGCAGGATCAAATCCGCATCCCTGAGCATCTCCAACCGTTCTAGGGTCACTTCCCCAATGATGCGAATCGCCAATCCAGGACCTGGGAAAGGTTGCCTTTGCACAATTTCTGTGGGTAGTCCCAGTGCCAGTCCTACTTTGCGCACTTCATCCTTGAATAACTGCCGTAGGGGTTCCACCAGCACAAACCGCAGATTTTCGGGTAGTCCCCCCACATTGTGATGACTCTTGATTTTTACCGCCACCCGCTTGCCGTCCTTAGTGGTGCTGGAGTGGGCAGACTCAATCACATCGGGATAGAGGGTTCCTTGGGCCAGAAAATCAAAGGGACCAAGGCGTTGGGATTCCTCTTCAAATACCTTGATAAATTCGTGCCCGATGCGCCGCCGTTTTTCTTCGGGGTCGGTTACCCCTACCAGTTGTTGTAAAAATCTATCCCTCGCATTCACATACTCTACGGGGATATGAAACTGTTCACGGAATAATTTCAATAGTCTTTCGGGTTCGAGTTTGCGCATGAAACCCTGATCGATGAAAATGCAGGTCAATTTGTCCCCGATCGCCCGGTGCAAAAGAAATGCCAAGGTAGAAGAATCTACGCCCCCAGACAGAGCCAACAGTACCCGTTTGTCCCCCACCTGTTGCCGTACTTCATCGATCGCCTGTTCAATGAAGGATTGGGTTGTCCATGAAGGCGTACAGTGGCAGATGTGATAGACAAAATTGCGAATCAGGGCCATGCCCCCGATCGAGTGCACCACTTCAGGATGAAATTGCACGCCATAGAAACTGCGTTCTGGGTCAGCCATGGCGGCGCAGGGGGTATTATCGGTGTGGGCAAGGATACGAAAACCCGCTGGCAGTTCCACCACCGCATCCCCATGACTCATCCACATGGTAGTGCCATCATCCACATTAGTAAACAGGTCGGTGGGGTCATCAATGAATAACTGGGCTTTGCCGTATTCCGCCTTGTCCGCTGGTACCACCTTGCCCCCCATTTGCAGTGCCATCAACTGCATCCCATAACACACCCCCAATATGGGGATACCTAAATGCCAAATGCGGGGATCGCAGTGCAGGGCTGAATCGCTATAGACCGAGTTGGGCCCGCCCGACAAGACAATGCCTTTAACTAGCATCTGGGCTAGGGTTTCTGCTGTCGTGGCATAGGGCAGAATTACAGAATACACATGGGTTTCCCTGATGCGGCGGGCAATCAACTGGGAGTATTGGGAGCCAAAATCAAGGATGGCGATCGTGGACTTGTAAGCAGTGGACATGGGCAATTGGGGCAAATGCTTTGATCATAGCAGGGAAAAACTGGAACGCTGGCAAAATTACTTTTTAACTTTTTAGTAAATGAACTACCCCACCGCATAGGCGGATGGGGTTTCCCCACCCTCTTTACGGCGAGATTTTTGTCTCTTCATCTGCCCCAGTTGCTTCATCGATCCCGTATGCCGAGTCTCCGAAGTAGAGCTGAAAC
>Ga0272446_1006309_pt1 | contig 12446 bp, 10 predicted proteins | sample YNPCB0061_FD_194587 | JGI IMG/M metagenome (GOLD analysis project Ga0272446, IMG submission 194587) | Hot spring microbial mat communities from Yellowstone National Park, WY, United States - YNP-CB-006-1 | ecosystem: Environmental > Aquatic > Thermal springs > Hot (42-90C) > Sediment | place... | reverse complement strand
TGAAGCACATTTTTTTTTTCAAACTAAAACAGGAGACAATATGACAATCAATTTTGAAAAGTTTTTTACAGCATATCGCAAACAAAAAGCGCTGCTAAGCATCGAGGAAGCTGCCGAAAAAGCGATGCTGACCGAGAGCGAAATCATGCAGGAAATCGACGCAGGCAAACTCGAGGCAAGCGACGAACTCGGCGCACTGCTTATTTCATCGAGCGCGTTGCAGGCATGGGAGAAAGGGGCGGGTAAAGGCAAACCGCGTCGCACAGTTGCGCTTGCCGACGTCCCGCTTGATGTGAGAAACTTCATTCCCCGCTACGTCGCCGCCGACGAAACACATATTTTTCAAGCCGACCTTGACGAAGCCATCGCTGCGAAAAAAAATTACGATGCGGACGTAAAGAAAATCGAAAAACTTTTGTCAGATATGCGAGCGATTGCCAGCGAAATCGCCAAGTGCGACCCGAGAGCTTTTTCTCATTGCAATCATAAAGACCGCGAAGCCGTCAAACATTTCATAAATTAAAAGCGTATGGACTCGAATGCCGTTAAACAAACGAGAAAAAAACGAGAGCGATGCCAAAATTTGAAAAAGGGAACAAAGCGAGCAAGGGGCGACCGCGAGGTTCGTTGAACAAAACGACGCGCACGCTTCGTGAGCGAATCGAGAAGATGTTGGGCGACATTGACGTCGAGGCTGACATCATCTCATTATCGCCGAGCGAGCGCGTGAAACTCTTTGTGGCGTTGGCAGAGTTCGTTTTGCCGAAAATGCAGAGAACCGCCGCTGCCGTTGAAGCCCGCTTCGACATAATCTACGAGGGGCAGGGGGTTCATCGTGGCTTCAAGCTTGACGGAGAAACCAAAAGCGATGACGACGTGATGTAAAATCGCCTGCTATTCATCGAAAAAAAAGGGACGGCTTGACCGTCCTTTTTTTGTTTGCAGTGATTTTTTTCGAAAGCGGCGGCGCGGGAAATAGGGGTTGCTCCGCTAAAAAGGCTACAAAAAGGCTACAGTTTCCGCTTTTTTTCGCCCAAAATCGCTGTTTTTGGTTCAAATTCAGCGATTTGGTGCACCCGAGAAGACTCGAACTTCTAACCTTCTGATTCGTAGTCAGATGCTCTATCCAATTGAGCTACGGGTGCAGATGCGCTGCGCGTTGGCAACGAGTTTCATAAAGAACGTTGGCGTTGCAACCTTCGGTACACCGGAAGGGAGTCGAACCCCTAACCCTCAGTTCCGAAGACTGATGCTCTATCCAGTTGAGCTACCGGTGCGTCGCGCTTCTCGTAGCGTGTACGGGATTCGAACCCGTGATCTCCGCCTTGAGAGGGCGGCGTCCTGGGCCGCTAGACGAACACGCCGAAAAGGACGCAAATATACACTCCGGCAACCTTTTGGCAAACACTCTGCTCGAGAATTTTTCACAACGGGGTCAGTATTTTTTTCAGCTGTGCTGTTGCGGCTTTTGGGGTTTCCGCCGATGCGACTGCCGAAATGACAGCGACGCTCTGAACGCCAGTTTGCCAAACGCTCTCAATGTTTTTTTGATTGATGCCGCCGATTGCCATAACCGGAATTTTGACCGCTTGAAGCACGTCGCGCAGCATAGCAACGCCTGTTGGCGGCGTAAGTTTTTCTTTGCTGGAGGTTGAAAAGATATGCCCGAAGCCGATGTAGTCCGCGCCGTCTTGTTCGGCTTTCAGAGCGTCGTCAATCGTCGATGCCGTTGCGCCAATGAGTTTATCATTTCCCAAAATTTTTCGCGCCGCCGCAATGGGCAAATCGGTTTGTCCTAAATGCACGCCATCGGCATTGGATGCGAGCGCAATATCCGCGCGGTCGTTGACAATAAATACCTTCCCGTAAGCAAGCGAGAGCGCACGAATCCCGACCGCCGACGCGAAGAGCTCTTTCGTCGACAAGGTTTTATCGCGCAGTTGAACGATGTCGGCGCCGCCTTGCATGGAGAGTTCGGCGAGTTGCACATGTGAAAATCGCTGCTGAATCGCTGTGTCGGTAATCACGCATAAGCCTGAGATGGGACGCTTCATGTTTTCGTCGAGTCAAGTTGCTTCAAAGGAGTGATTTTGGAAAGATGCGGTTAAGCCGTGTTGACAAAGGCGATTGCGTCCTGAAAGGCGCGAACTGTTTCAGAAATATCCGCGCTCTGCATCAACGATGAAATTGCGGCAACGCCGAAGGCGCCGTTCTGCACGCATTGACGGGCGTTAGCCGGCGTGATGCCGCCGACCGCGAAGATTGGAATGTGTATATGCGTCGAGATGTCCTTTAACAAATGCAGCCCGCGCGGTGGCTGTTTCGGCTTCGATGCGGTTTTAAAGATATGCCCGACGATGAGAAAATCTGCGCCGCATCGTTGCGCGTCAATCGCGCCGTCAAGGTCGTGAACGCTCCTGCCGACGAGAAGCATCGGGTTGATGTGTTTAACGACTTGAACGGGAAAACTTGTTTCCGGCAGCACAACGCCGTCGGCGTTCACGGCGAGCGCCACATCGAGTCGGTCGTTGATGAAAAGACGTGCGCCGTGCATGAGGGTTATCCCGCGCAGGGCGCTGGCAAGCGCATAGAGCGATTTTCCATCTAATGTTTTCTCGCGGAGTTGAACGAGTGACACGCCTGCCCGACAGGCGTCGCTAACCACATCGAGGAGCGGGCGATTCGACAAGGCTTGGTCGGTAATCAAAAACAAACGTGAAAACTTATGTTGATTTTCCGAGAGGGTCATTGTCCGATAACGCCTTCGAGCGGGCTTGACGCGGTTGCGTAAAGTTTCTTCGGAATGCGTCCGGCTTCAAAGGCGAGCCGTCCGGCGGCAACGGCGAGTTTCATCGCAGTCGCCATTTGAACAGGATGTTGGGCTTGTGAAATCGCTGTGTTGAGCAAGACGCCGTCCATGCCGAGTTCCATCGCAATCGCCGCATCACTTGCCGTGCCAACGCCCGCATCGATGATGAGCGGAATATCGGGCAGTTGCTCGCGAATAATTTGCAGGTTATAGGGATTCCGAATGCCCATGCCAGAACCGATTGGCGCGCCAAGCGGCATAACGGCGGCGCAACCGACATCGTAAAGTTTCCGACAGGTGATTGGGTCGTCGTTGCAATAGGGCAGAACAATGAATCCATCGGCGACAAGTTTTTCGGCGGCTTTGACGAGTTCAATCACATCAGGAAAGAGCGTTTCATCGTCGCCGATGACTTCGAGCTTTATCCAATTGGTCTCGAGTGCCTCGCGGGCAAGCTGCGCGGTCAGTATCGCGTCTTTGGCGGTGAAGCATCCGGCGGTATTGGGGAGCAGCCAATACTTTTTTTGGTCAAGGTAGCCTAAAATACTTTCCGACGATTTTTCGTTCAGGTTCACGCGGCGAACAGCGACGGTAACAATTTCCGCGCCGCTGGCATCGAGCGCGCTCATCATCGTTTGCGGATTCGGGTAGCGCGATGTGCCTACAAGCAGGCGCGAGTGAAAGACTTTGTTGGCGATGATTAGCTCAGACATACGTTAAGAATTTTATTCAAACAACCGCTTATCCCAGAAACACGTTCAACGCGGCATTGAGCGTGGCGCACGGCTTTACATCGATGCCGAAATTTTTTTCAAGTTGCTTCGATTCCTTGCCGTAGCGCGGCACAACCACGCGCTCGAAGCCCAACTTTTTCGCTTCCATCACGCGCCGTTCCAAATGAGGCACGGCTCTGAGTTCGCCCGCCAGACCGATTTCGCCGATTGCCGCCGTTGAAGAGTCCGCCGGAACATCACGCAAACTCGAGGCAATCGAGACGGCGACGGCAAGGTCGACCGCCGGTTCAGTCAAGCGCAAGCCGCCGGCAATGTTCAGGAACACATCCTGCGACCACATCGGCAAGCCCAAGCGTTTATCCAGCACTGCAAGCAGCAACGAGAGCCGCCGTCCGTCGAAGCCACTTGAAACGCGCTGCGGCGCGGCGTAGTTCGTCTTTGAGACCAATGCTTGGACTTCGACTAAAATCGGGCGTGAGCCTTCAACCGATGAGGCAACGCACGACCCCGAAACGCCGTAGCTGCGTTCTGCCAAAAAAAGTTCTGACGGATTGGCGACTTCTGTCAATCCGTCTTCCGCCATTTCGAAAACGCCGATTTCATTCGTCGAGCCAAATCGATTTTTCAACGCGCGCAAAATTCGGTATCGATAGTTCGAATCGCCCTCGAATTGCAACACTGTATCGACAATATGTTCCAACGCTTTGGGTCCGGCGATAGAGCCTTCTTTGGTGATATGCCCGATGACGAATGCAGTGATGCCGAGTTTCTTTGCGGTTTGCATAATACGCGACGTGCATTCGCGCACTTGTGTAACGCTGCCGGGTGAACTTTCATACAGCGTAGAATAAATCGTTTGGATGGAATCAATCACAACGATGTCGGGCTTGGCGGTTGCAAACGTGTCGAGAATTGCTTCCAACTCGGTTTCGGCAAGCAGGAGCAGGTTATCGGACGCAACGCCCATACGCTCAGCGCGATTTTTAATTTGGTGAACGGACTCTTCCGCCGAAATATAGAGAATGGTTTGAGCGAGCATTTTGGGCGCAATTTGCAGCATCAGGGTCGACTTGCCGACGCCCGGTTCGCCGCCGATGAGAATCACGGAGGCTTGCATCAACCCGCCACCTAAGACGCGGTCAAATTCGCCAATGCCCGTCGAGAGACGGTCTTCTTTAAGGGCATGCAAGTCTTTCAATCGTTTTGGAACAGCCAGTGCTGCGCCCGACGACGCAAACGCGGTGCGAGATTTGCCATTGCCTTTTTCCTCGACGACGACTTCTTCTACCAGCGTTCCCCAGTTGCCGCATTCAAAACATTTGCCTTGATACTTGACCGAAATTGCCCCGCAGGTTGAGCAAACATATCGCGTTTTAGTTTTCGCCATCAGTTATTTTTTCATCGCGGCTTTTACATCGTCAATCGAGAGCCCAAGCGACCTAGCGATTTCTTCAGCCGAATATCCTGCTTTTGCCAAAAGCGGCACGGCTTCCAACTTTCCGGCTTTCAATCCTTCCTTTATACCCTCTTTTATACCCTCTTTTATGCCCTCTTTTATGCCCTCTTTTATGCCCTCTTTCATGCCCTCTTTTATACCCTCTTTCATGCCCTCTTCCATTCCTTTCATAAGCGCCGCTTCTTTTACCTCTTTCTCGACCTCCTGTCTGATGTCGTTGTAAAGCACAGTTCCTCTGAATCCTTCCCGAAGCGTTTCTGATAGTCCTAACATTTCTCGAACCTCCTCTCGTGTTTTATTTGAAAATTTATACAAAATCAACGTCTCTATCAACGCAGGAAACCCTTGTTGGTGCAAGGGATTTTGGTTGTCGGCTTTGGCTCTTTCAAGCAGTCGCCTAGCTTTTTCAACAGCGTTTTTTTCAGGCTCGACGATGAGTTTGACAAGTGCAACTCCAAGCGATAAGTTTTCCAAGTCCGGTAGTTCGTTCAAATAAATTTGTTTTACCTTGCCCATCTCCAACAAAAAACGATGCGCATTGGAAATAGGGGTTTCAAGGCTGCTTGACGGATAAATGACAACGGCAATCCAGTCGCGCTCGACGGCGTTTTGATACAGGTAGAGTCCGATTTCTGCAAAGAGCCGCGCATAGAGTGTTGATGAACAATACAGGCTCACCCGTGCGCTTCATGTGGTCGATGATACGCCTCAAAACCACTCCCCGAACTCCCGTGCCTTTTCCGTAGCCGTAAAACGGCGACGTTTTGTCGTTAAAAAACAGTTCGCCGAGCCGATTGTAAATATAATCGGCGTCCGCGCCTATTTTTGCACGAACTCGCTGACTTTGTTCCAGAAGTCTATCTTTTGCAACGTCGAAGAAGTTCTTATATCCACGTCCTTCTCTCGATTGTATTGCCACACGATTACTTGGTCGAGATTGCGAAGTGCCTCCTTCTTCCAATCCGCTCCGCGTTCCGCCCAACTGCCTATCTCCGCCATCAGAAAGAATTGAGCCTCTTTGAGTAACGGGTATTCCTTGACCAACGCTTCCGCTTTTTTGACCAGAGGTTCGTTTGCCTTTCTTGCCGCCCGCAGTTCCTCGTGCCGCTTCTTGTAGAAATTGGAGTATTCCTCCGTCCCTTCCTCGTAATAATTCCCATACCGCTCCGCTCTTTCCTGCGACATATTTTTTTTCCTCCTTTTTAGTTTTAATTTCTGCCAATTCCTTTGGCGTTAACTTATTTTCTTGTTCAGCCCGTAGTGCTTTTTCGTTGGCACTATTTGCTCTACCGATTGATTCCATAAGCGACCTAACTGCGCTGTCGGCAGGCTGCTCGCTCGGAACAAGTTTTGCCTCTGCAATCACCACGCCGAACCCAATCGGAGAATCATCGCGGGACGGAGGGAGTTTATCGTATCCCATTTGAGCAGCGTAATCCTGAATAATCTGCGTGGCTTTTTGCTTAAACGCCTCACGCTGTTCGGAAACGTCCGCGCCGCTTCTATCAACCAACTCAAACGACCAACCCCGTCCCCTGACGAGAGAAATCGCCGATTTTTCATCTTTTTGAGACTGAATTTCCGTAAAGTAAATCGGCTCGTTTGGCTGCGTAGAAACTAAAACACCGTCGAGCCGAAACGATGACTCTTTGAGCTCAACGGAATTGAATTGGTAGTTGCGTCCGTCTCGCGTCTCTTCGACGACATCAAAGAAAATTTGCGGATAGGTTTTGAATATCTCATAAAATAAGACATCGTTTCTCATATCGTGCTAAATCGCCTGTGCGGGTTTTTGCTCTGCAAAGAGCGGCTCGCGCGCCGTTGGTTCGTCAATAGATTTCTTTTCGGTCGAGAGATACGAATAAATCGACGGCACAACATAGAGCGTTAGTGCGGTCGAGAATATCATGCCGCCAACAACTGCAATGCCCATAGAGACGCGGCTTTCCGCGCCCGCGCCGAGCGCCAACGCAATCGGCAGAAACCCAAGAATGGTGGCAAGGCTCGTCATTAAAATTGGACGGAAGCGCGAGACAGCGGCGTCTTGAACCGCATCGATAAGTTTCAGCCCGTCGTCTTTGCGTTGATTGGCGAACTCGACGATGAGAATACCGTTTTTCGTGACAAGTCCGATGAGCATGATAATGCCAATTTGGCTGAAAATGTTGAGCGTCTGATTGAAATACCAGAGCGCGAAAAGCGCGCCCGCGAGCGCCAGTGGCACCGTGAAGAAAATCGTAAGCGGGTCGCGGAAACTCTCGAACTGCGCTGCCAAAATGAGATAAATAAGAAGTAATGCAAGACCAAACGCGAAGAGCAAACTGGACGAACTTTCTGCAAAGTCTTTCGTTGTGCCGGCCAGCGCAGTGCTGCACGATTCGTCGAGCGTCTCTTTCGCAATCGCGTCCATCGCGGCAATCGCGTCGCCCATTGTCATGCCTTTGGCAAGTCCCGCAGAAACAGTCGCCGAGACGTAACGGTCGTAGCGAAAGAGTTGCGGCGGACTGGATTGCTCCGAGAGGCTGACCAAGTTATCGAGCTGAATCAGGTCTCCGCTTCGACTTTTGACAAAAATGGATTTCAGGTCGAGCGGTTCGTCTCTGTTCTCGCGCGCAAGTTGCCCGATGACTTGATACTGCCTGCCGTTCATAATGAAATACCCGAAGCGTTGTCCGCTAAACGCCGACTGCAACGTTTGTGCGACATCGGCAATCGAGACGCCCAAGTTCCGCGCCTTTTCGCGGTTGACCAACACTTGAATTTCCGGTTTAGTGAATTTCAGATTCACATCGACGACGCCGCCGAAGACAGGACTCTTTTGCGCTGCGTCCAAAAATTTCGGCAGAGTTTCTTTAAGTTTATCGAGGTCAGGCGCACGCACGACATATTGGACGGGCAAGCCGCTTCTGCCCACGCCGCCGCCGATGGTCTGCTCTTGCACGACAAAACTCCGAGCGACAGTTTGGTTTCTAATAAGTTGTTGAAGGTCGTCCGCAATTTGCTGCTGCGTGCGCGTGCGCTCTTCTGGGTCTTTGAGAATGATGCGCACAATGCCGCTATTGACGGCAGCGGCGCTGCGTCCCGACGCGGTTACAGTGATGACCCCATTGTTTTCTGGCACGGCGGTTTTAACCACGTCATACATTCCCATCATGAACTGGTCCATATATTCAAACGACGTGCCTTCGGGCGCGGTAACCGAGATGCGCAGTGAACTGCGGTCTTCAAGCGGCGCGAGTTCCGACTTCAACAGCGAGCCAACGCCGAAGATAAGGGCAACAAATGCCGCCATGACCACCAACCCAAGCCAACGGTGTTTCATGAACGACGCGAGTGAGTCTTTGTATGCGGCGGTCAGCCATATAAAAAACGGTTCCGTCAGTTCGTAAAAACGATTGCCGTGATGTGGTTTCAACAAGCGCGTGCTAAGCATCGGCGTGAGCGTAAGCGCGACAAACGCCGAAATGAGCACTGAGCCAGCGACGACAATGCCGAACTCTCGGAACAAACGTCCCGTAATGCCTTGCAGGAAAATCACGGGCAGGAACACCGCCGCCAACACGATTGTCGTCGAGATAACTGCAAAGAAAATTTCCTTTGAGCCTTTCAAGCCTGCCTCAATCGGCGACATGCCGTCTTCGATTTTTGCATAGATGTTTTCCAGCACCACGATGGCGTCGTCGACCACCAAGCCAATTGCCAGCACAATGCCGAGCAAGGTCAGGACGTTGATGGAGAAGTTCATAACATACATAATGAAGAACACGCCGATAAGCGAGATGGGAATTGCAAGAACAGGAATGAGCGTCGAGCGCCAGTCGCGCAGAAAGAGAAAAATAATCAATACGACGAGACCAAACGCAATAATTAAGGTCTCTTCGACTTCGCCGATAGAGGCGCGGATATATCCTGTTGCATCGAAGCTGACATCGATGGTCAAGTCTTTGGGCAAATCTTTTTTGATGATGGCGATGCGCTTATAGACTTCATCGGCAATGGCGATGTTGTTCGCGCCCGGCTGCGGCACAATGACGACGACGACCATCGGAATGCCGTCGCGCCGAAGCATTGAGCGCTCGTTTTCAGGTCCCAATTCTGCACGCCCGACATCTTTTAGCCGAATGGTTTTGCCGTCCGTTTCTTTGATGATGAGTTCATTGAACTCGTCTGGTTTTTCCAAACGCCCCATCGTGCGAATCGAGAGTTCTGTCGAGTTGCCTTCAATTCTGCCCGATGGCAGTTCGATGTTCTCGGTGTTGAGCGCGTTGCGCACATCGAGCGGCGTCAGTCCGTAAGCGGAAAGTTTGGTGGGATCGAGCCAGAGCCGCATCGAGAAACGGCGCTCGCCCCAAATGCTGACTTCGCTGACGCCCGAGACGGTTTGCAAGCGTTCTTTGATAGTATTGCGGGCGTAGTCGCTCAGTTCCAAAAGATTGCGCGAATTGCTTTGCAGGGTAAAGCCCATAATGGGGTCGGCGTTGGCGTCAGCCTTTGAAATGACCGGCGGGTCGGCGTCGGGCGGCAAGGAGCGCACAGCACGCGAGACGCGGTCGCGCACATCGTTAGCAGCGGCTTCCAAATCGACGTCCAAGTTGAACTCGACGGTGATATTACTTCTGCCGTCGGAACTCGACGAGGTCAGGGTGCGAATACCCGCCGCACCGTTGATGGACTCCTCGAGCGGCTCTGTGATTTGCGACTCGATAATATCGGCGTTAGCACCCGTGTAGCTGGTCGAGACATTGATGACCGGCGGGTCAATGGCAGGATATTCCCGAATGCCGAGATAGGTAAATCCGATGATGCCGAAAAGAATAATCGTTAGCGACATTACAATTGCCAGCACCGGTCGCCGAATGCTAATTTCTGATAAACTCATGACTCGAGTAGGTTTGAATGAATAACATGCCTCTGTTTAATCGCTTGCCACATCGGTGAAATTAACCGACATGCCCGGACGGAGTTGCAGGATGCCGGTCGTAATGACCGTATCGCCCTCGTTCAAGCCGCTGGTGATTTGCACGTCTTTATCGGTGCGAATGCCGACCTCGACTTTTCTCGATGCCGCTTTGCCGTTCCGCGCCACAAAGACGCTTTGCCCTTTGAGCTCTGGCACTAAGGCTTCGGTGGGAATCATAAATGCGCGGTCAATTTCTTGCAGTTGCAATTCCACTTCCGCAAATGCGCCCGGAAATACGGTGCCTTCGGTGTTCGGATAAATCGCCCGCACAGGCAAGGTGCGTGTTGCTGGGTCGACTTTCGGCTCAATCGCATAGACGACGCCTTCGCGTTTTTTTTCTTCGCTTTGCACGCGGAACAACACCTTATCGCCTTTGCGCACAACACCCGCGTATTTTTCGGGAACGGAAAAATCGATTTTCACGGGACGAATGCTCTCTATCGTGGCAATTTTTGTCGTCGGCGTAATGAACGCGCCAACGCTGACATAGCGTAAGCCGATTTGCCCGTCGAAGGGCGCGCGCACTTCGGTTTTCTCAATTTGCGCTCGCGTAATTTCTATTTCGGCTTTCAGCGTGTTGAGTTCGTTGAGCGCGTTGTCATATTCTTCCTGACTGACAGCTTTTTGTTCCAAAAGTTTTCGTTGTCGCTCTTCGCGCACTTCGGCGAGTTTGCGTCGATACTCGGTGCGTTGAAGTTGCGCTTGCAATTCGTTATCGTTGATTTTTACCAAGAGATTTCCCTGTTTGACCGTGCTGCCTTCCGAAAATAAAATCCGCGTGATTCTGCCCGACGCTTCGCTGCGCAACTCGACCTCTTCGTTGGCTGTAATCGTGCCAGAGGCGATGACTTTGTTGTCGAGTTTTCTGGGGTTCAAGACATACCCTTTCACAGGTAAGGCACTGGCGCCGGCGGGTTTGGTCGCCGAACTATTTTCTTTGGACGGAGACAGACGCAGGGCAATTAACGCGCCAACAATGGTGATGGCAAGAACGCTAATAACAACAGGCTTTTTGAGCATACTTGAAAAGTTAAAGTGCAGCAAGTCAGCGTTTCGGTCGCTTTTTTTAGAGCGCCTAAAATATAGCTGCTTTGTAACTTACGCAAACTAAACTAACCTGTTTTTCACCGATATGGTTCGTCAGATTGTCTCTTTTTTCATTGCCGTTTTTCTCGCGCTTGGCTGTTCGGGCAAAGCACCGTCCGCCGAAAAATCTGCGCCGCCGAGCCACGCCGTTTCAGATAACGCGCAGCAAGGCAACTTCATCGAGGACTTTGAGCGGGGCGAAAAGAAAGGCTACGCGCAAGCATTTGTCAGGCTAAAATCCGGTCAATGGATGCTCGATAATGCGCTGATTGGGCAAGACGACAACGACCGCAAGAGCGGCTCACAAGCCGTGCGCGTCAAAGGCAATGGGAAACTGACAATGTTGTTCGATGTTCCCAATGGCGCGGGCGTCGTCTCGGTCAAGCACGGCGTCTATGGCAGAGACGAGGGCGGCAAGTGGGAACTCTGGCGCTCGGTCGACGGCGGCAGCACATGGGCGCGATGCGGCGCGTCAATCCAAAGCACGTCGCCGACGCTCCAAACGGCGACATTTACGCTCAACGTGCAGGGCAACGTCCGCTTGGAAATTCGGTGTTATCAAGACGAAAAATCGCGCCTCAACTTTGATGATGTCTCCATCGCTGCGTTTGGTCAGCCTGCATCGCCGACGTCGAGCGTGCCGTCGCCTTCGGCAAGTGCATCAAGTTCGGAGCCAACCCGAATCGCTGACCATCATCTTACGCTTGGCATTCCGACAGATGCCGACAACTCCGACGACTATATTCTCAAACGCCCGCAATATGTGCTGTCTTACAATCGCTATCGCAATACAGCAAATTGGGTGTCGTGGAATTTGAATGCCGCATGGTTTGGAACGACGGGGCGGACGCAAACGCGCTTTAGTCCCGACCCTGACCTGCCAGCGCTCTTCTACCGCGTTACGCATGACGACTACACGGGAAGCGGCTTCGACCGCGGACACATCGTCCGTTCCGAAGAACGCACGCGCACGATCGAAGACAATGCCGCGACGTTCTACACAACAAACATTTTGCCACAGAGGCCCGACCTAAATCAGGGCGTTTGGAACGACTTTGAAAAATACTGCGAAGAGCTTTGCAAGCGCCATAACAAAGAGCTGTTTGTAATTGCGGGCGGAATTTTTGAAAAAAATTATCGCGTCATTGGCAAAGGCGTCGCAGTTCCAAAAAGCACATGGAAAATCGTCGTTGTGTTGGAGCGCGGACAGGGAGTGAAAGACATCACGGCAAATACGCGCGTCATTGCGGTGGATATGCCGAACATTGACGGCATTCGTTACGACAAGTGGCAAAAGTATAAAACCACCGTGCGCACCCTTGAAAACGCAACAGGCTACAACTTTCTATCCGCGCTGCCCAAGGCGCTGCAAGACGCGCTCGAGACAAAACTCGATGCGGA
>Ga0272446_1006308_pt1 | contig 12448 bp, 9 predicted proteins | sample YNPCB0061_FD_194587 | JGI IMG/M metagenome (GOLD analysis project Ga0272446, IMG submission 194587) | Hot spring microbial mat communities from Yellowstone National Park, WY, United States - YNP-CB-006-1 | ecosystem: Environmental > Aquatic > Thermal springs > Hot (42-90C) > Sediment | place... | reverse complement strand
CGTGCGGAGACGCCCGCGAGGCGGCCTCCCAGGCGTGGCCACCAGTCGGGGCGTCCGCGGACGTGCGGAGACGCCACAGCCCGAGAACCGGCGCACCGATCGGACGTCGCGTGCCGTCAGCCCCGGGCCACGAGGTTCATACCGGGCAGCGTGCGTCCCGTGCACATCTCGGCGTCCAAGCCCACCTTCCAGACAGCCGACGCGTCAATTTCGTGCATGGGGTGCACCGCCAGCGCGCACCCGAGGGTGCGCGACGAGATGGACGTCGCAATTGTGCGAGGAATGCACGCCTCCGACCAGGCCGACGGCCCAGCGGCGCAAAGATGTGCACCTGGCGCACGCCGGCGCCAGAAGTGTGCACGCGGTGCACGGAAGCGACCCTCGTCGGGGTGCCGGCACGCGATCTCGATGAGCACGGCGCCAGAAGTGTGCACGCGGTGCACGGAATCGACCAGGCGACGTCTCGCCGGCGGCGCTGCTTGCGGCCGGCGGCCAGAAGTGTGCACGCGGTGCACGGAATCGCCCAGGCGGCGGAGAGAGGGCCGGCCGCCGGAACCGGGACGGGCAGCCGTCACCGGGGCCGGGATCTGCGGAGGCATGACACCCCCACCGGGACAGCCGGCCTACTCGAGGTAGTCCTTGAGCTTCCGACTCCGCGACGGGTGGCGGAGCTTGCGGAGCGCCTTGGCCTCGATCTGGCGGATCCGCTCCCGAGTGACGTTGAACTCCTTGCCGACCTCCTCGAGCGTCCGCGCCCGCCCGTCCTCCAGGCCGAACCGGAGCTGGAGGACCCGCCGCTCCCGGCCGGTGAGCGAGCCGAGGACCGCCTCCACCTGCTCGCGGAGGAGCTGCCGCGAGGCCGCGTCCGCCGGGGCCACCGCACCGCGGTCCTCGATGAAGTCGCCCAGGTGCGAGTCCTCCTCCTCGCCGACCGGCGTCTCCAGCGAGACCGGCTCCTGGCTGACCTTCATGATCTCCCGAACCCGCTCCGGGGTCACCGCCTGCTCCTGGCCCCGCGACATCGCCTCGGCGATCTCCTCGATGGTCGGCTCGCGGCCGAGGTCCTGGAGGAGCTGCCGCGAGACCCGGATGAGGCGATTGATCGTCTCGACCATGTGGACCGGGATCCGGATCGTCCGCGCCTGGTCGGCGATGGCTCGGGTGATCGCCTGCCGGATCCACCACGTCGCGTAGGTCGAAAACTTGTAGCCCTTCTCGTACTCGAACTTCTCGACCGCCCGGATGAGGCCGATGTTCCCCTCCTGGATGAGGTCGAGGAAGCTCATCCCCCGGCCGATGTACTTCTTGGCGATGGAGACGACGAGCCGCAGGTTCGCCGAGGTGAGCTGCTCCCGCGCCTCGCGCCCGAGCCGGACGATCTCGCCCTTGCGGTGGGCGAGCTTCGTGCCCGGCGGCACGGCCGGGTCGTAGCCCATCCGGAGGAGGAGCTCGGCGTCGTTGCCGGCCCGGATCCAGCGCTCCAGGGCCGGGAAGGCGACCGCCTCGCGGGTCCAGTCGTAGATGGCTCGGAGCGTGGGATTGTCCCGCGACTCGACGGCGCCGCTGTGGACGGCCCGGTAGGCCCAGTCCAGGAGCGGCAGGAACGTCTCGGCCGAGGGCGCCTCGCCGTACGCCGCCAGGAGCCGCCGCGCCTCGCGGAGGAGCGCCCGGGTGGGCTCGTGGTCGGTCGCCCGGACCGCCCGCTGGAGATGGACCTCGGGCGGCGGCCCGAAGAGGTCGGCGGCCCCGGGGGCGGCGAGGGCGTCGCGGACGATCCGGTGCGCCTCCTCGGCGAAGGGCAGCCGGTAGTGCTCGCGCGTCGCCCGCGTCGCCGCCTCCGTCCCGTGGAGCGTCCATTCGTGGAGACTCACGAGCGCCCGCCACGGCGCCTCCGCCATCTCTTCGCCGAGCTCGATCGCCTTCGCCAGGACGACTTCCTCTTCAGCGGTCAGAAGGGGGACCTTCCCGATTTCGCGCAGGTACATCCGGACCGGGTCGTCGATCCCGGCGACGTCTGCCTCGAGGTCTTCGAGCTCCTCGGGGCTCGGCTCCTCCAGGGCGACGGCGTCGAGATCCGGTGGCCCCTCCCCCTCGCCGAACCCTGCCTCGACCTCGGCCTCGATGGCGTCGTGGAGGGCCTCGCTGACCCCGACGAGCTCGTCGGCCCCGACCTCCGCGTCGATCCCCGCCACCGCCGACCCCTCGAGATCGCCCTGGTCCTCGCCCTGCCCGCCCGTCCGACGGAGGCCGGCCAAGCGGGCCTCGGCGCGGTCGGCCGCCGTCGGCCGCGGCCGCCCGAGCAGCCCCTCGACGAGCCGCAGCTCCTCCCGGTCCGGCATCGTCAGCCTCCGCCGGCCCTCGGCCGCGCACCGCCATCGCGGAGCCGTGGCGCGGAGATCCGGGACGGGCGCGGCATGACGATCCCGATCAGCCGACCGCGGCCGGTGACGGGCGCTCCGGACCCCCCGTCCGCCGGGCGAGGAGCCGCGCCTGCTCGCGTCGGCGGTGGAGCGACCGCCAGGCCTCGTGGATCTGCCGCTCCTGGGCGAGGAGTTCGACCATGGCCGCCCGGTCGCCCCGTCGCTCCGCCTCGGCCTGGGCGGCCCGGTTGTACTCGCTCCGTTGGGCGAGCGCGTCCGCCTCGAGGTTGAGGATGAGGTTCTCCAGCTCGTAGGCCTGGCGCTCCGGTGCGAGGAGCCGCGGATCGGGCCCGTCCAGGGCGAGGACGGCCGTCGCCAGGGCCCGAACCTCGGGCTCGAGTCCCGCTCGGAGCGCCTCGAGGTCGAAGCCGCCCGGCACCCCCGCCTCGTCGGGGGCCCGCATCCGGACGATGGCCCGGAAGAGCTCGCGGGCGAGGGTCGACGGCAGCTGGTCGGGACCGAGCTCCTCGACGGCCCGGAGCTGGAGCTCGGGGACGAGGAGGAGGAGCCGCAGGAGCTCGACCTCGCTCGGGCTGACGGCCCGGACGATCTCCCGAGGGTGGAGCTCCTCCGACGCCGCCCGAACCGCCTCGAGGGTCAGCCGGGCGCCGCCGTGCTCGACCTCCAGCCCGCCGCGACCGCTCGTCGGCCGGCTCCGGAGGGCCTCGCGCAGGACGTCGACGTCCATCGCCGCCCGCCGGGCGAGATGGAGGATCGCCCCGTCCCGGACCGTCGGATCGGCGACCCGGCGCAGGACCGGGAGGACCGCGTCGACGAGCCGCCGCCGCCCGTCGGCGGTCCGGACGTCGAAGCGGGCGGCGCTCACGTCGACGAGGTACTCGAGGATCCCGACGGGCGCGGCGACGGCCGCTTCCCAGAGCTCGGGCGCATCGCGGATCACCTCGTCGGGATCGCGGCCCTCGGGCAGCCGGACGACGCCGACGTCGGTCAGCCCGAACTCGGCCCGGGTCGACTGGACCTCCGAGATGAGGGCCGTCAGCTCGCTGATCCCGAAGGCGCCGGCACTCTGCCCGGCCGGGTCGACGTCGTAGGCGAGGGCGACCCGGCGAGCGTAGCGGCCGAGGATCGCCACCTGGCCGGGGGTGAGCGCCGTGCCGAGGGAGGCAACGACGTTCTCAAAGCCGGCCTGATGGGCCATCAGGGCATCCGTGTAGCCCTCGACGAGGACGGCCTGGCCGGTCCGCCGGATGGCGGCCTTGGCCCGGTCGATGAGGTAGAGGGTCCGGCTCTTGTCGAAGAGGACCGTCGCCGGGGAGTTCAGGTACTTCGGCCCCGGATCCGCACGGTCCGGCGCGCGGCGCTCCGACGCGCCCCCGGCCTCGCCCGGTGCTCCCGGTTCCGGTCCGGCCGGGTCGAGGATCCGGCCGCCCAGGCCCGTCGGTGCGCCGGCGGCGTCCCGGATCGGGAAGATGATCCGCGACCGGAAGCGGTCGTAGGCGCCTCGCCCGCCGGGCCGCGGCACGGTCAGGCCGACGGCCGCCAGCTCCTCGGCGGTGATCCCCCGCCGCCGTCCGAGCTCCCGGCTCAGCGTGTCCCAGCCGGCCGGCGCCCAGCCGAGCTGGAAGCGCTCGATGGTCGCGTCGGTGAAGCCCCGGCCGCGGAGGTAATCGAGGGCCGGCTGCCCGGTGCGATGCCCGGTCAGGACGGCGTGGTAGAAGGCGATGGCGGTCTCCAGGACCTCCCGAAGGCGGGCCCGGCGGCCGTCGTCTCGCCCGCGGCGCTCGTCGAGCTCGACGCCCGCTCGCCCGGCGAGGACCTTGAGGGCGTCGGCGAAGCTGAGCCCATCTCGCTCCATGACAAAGCTGAAGATGTCGCCGCCCTTGCCGCAGCCGAAGCACTTGTACGTCCCCCGAGCCGGCGTCACCACGAAGCTCGGGGTCTTCTCGGCGTGGAACGGACAGAGACCCTTGAAGGTCGTGCCGGCCTTCTTGAGCGCGACCGTCTCGCCGACGACGTCGACGATGGAGAGTCTGCTCTTGATCTCGGCCGCTGCGCCGACCGCCAATCGGACCTCCCGACGCGCCCCCGCGTCCGAAGTCTGCGGACCCGCCGGACACGACTGTGGGCCTGTCAAGTCTTGACAGGCCGACGGCGGCCGATTGTATGCCCGCGCCGGATCCCTGGCAAGGGTGCCCTCGATACTCCCCAGGGGTATGGGTGCCCCCGGCGGCGCCCGATCGACCCGGCGCCGCTCGATCGGCGACAATGAAGCCCTTGGAGCTCACCTCCGCCCTTGCCTCCGGTCCCATGGACGATCGACCAACCGCCCGCCCTTCCGCCCCTCCCCCATCCGGCGGGGTGCCCCGACCGAACGGGACGGGACCCGCCCGGGCCGGCCGACCCGCGCCCGGCGGCGCCCCCGGCCGGTCGGCGGCCCGCCGGTTGGGACGCCGAACGAAGCCGGCCCGCTGATGCGCCCCTTCCGCTTCGCCGTCACCGCCGCCTGGGCGCCCGACGCGGCCGCCTGGCAGGCCCTCGCCCGACGCGCCGAGGCCCTCGGCTACGACGCCCTCGTCGTGCCCGACCACCTGTCCCGGCAGCTCGCCCCCATCGCCGCCCTTGCCACCGCGGCGGCCGCGACGACGAGGCTCCGGATCGGCGCCTACGTCTTCGCCAACGACTTCCGCCACCCCCTCGTCCTCGCCCGCGAGGTGGCGACCCTCGATCTCCTCTCCGGCGGGCGCACCCTCCTCGGCCTCGGCGCCGGTTGGCGGGTCGCCGACTACCGCCAGCTCGGGCTCCCGTACGATCCAGCCGGCACGCGGATCGAGCGGCTCGGCGAGGCCGTCGGGCTCGTGAAGCGGCTCCTCTCGGGCGAGGAGGTGACCCACGTCGGCCGCCACTACCGGCTCGAGGGGGCCCGGGTCGAGCCGCGGCCGATCCAGCACCCCCACCCACCCCTCATCCTCGGCGGCGGCGGGCGGCGGATGCTCCGGCTCGCGGCCCGCGAAGCGGACATCGTCGGCCTCCTCCCCCAGTTCGACGCCCGGGGTCGGCCGATCGTGCGCCAGGCGACGGAGGGCGCGACGGCGGCGAAGGTCGCCCTCGTTCGCGAGGCGGCGGGCGAGCGGTGGGGCAGCTTCGACCTCGACATCCTCGTCGCCGACGCCGGCCTCGTGGACTGGCCGCGCCGCCCGCTCCGGTCGCTCTGGAGTGTTACCGCGGCCGGAGCAGCGGCCCTCGTCGGGACGCCGTACCTCCTCCACGGCTCGCTCCGGCGCCTCGAAACGCTCCTCCTCCGCCGGCGGGACGCCTGGGGCCTCAACTCCTACACCGTCCACGTCGGCTCGATGGAGGCGATCGCGCCCCTCGTCGAGCGCCTCGCCGGGCGCTGACGGCGCGTCGCCCAGCCCTGGCGCCGCCGCCCTCAGCCGCCGACCGGGGACCGCCCTCAGCCGCCGACCGGCGACCGCCCTCAGCCGGCCGGCTCCCCCTGCCCGCTCGCCGCCAGGGCGTCCTGCCACCCCTCCGCCCGTGCCTCGGGAACCCCGGGCGCACCGAGCGCGAGCTCGTCGCCCTCGACGCCGAAGACCCGGCGGTAGACGTCGATGCCGTGACTGGATCCCTCTGGGGCGCCCGGCACGATCCGGTACGTCCGGGTCCCGTCGGGACGCCGCTCGGCCCGCAGAAAGCAGGTCCCCGATCGGCCGGCCGCCGCAAGCCCCTCGGCGAGATCGGCAAGGTGGGTCACGTAGGCGACCCGGACGCCGCCCTCGACGAGCGCCTCCACGACGCCGCGGGCGATGGCCGAACCCTCTCGCTCGTTCGTCGAGCTGAAGGATTCGTTGAGGAGGACAAGGTCGCCCGGCCGGACCCGATCGACGATCGCCCGCATCCGGGCCAGCTCCTCGTCCAGCTTGCCGCGGCGGAGCGTCTCGTCCTCCTCGCGACTGAAGTGGGTGAAGACCCGCCCCGTCACCGCCGCCCGGTACGACCGGGCCGGCACGGGGAGGCCGGCCTCCATGAGCAGCTGGGCGAGGCCCAGACTCCGCAGGAAGGTCGACTTGCCGCCCTGGTTCGCCCCGGTGACAACGAGGAGCTCGGCGCCGTCGGCGGCGAGGTCGTTGCCGACGACCGGCCCCCCGAGCCGGAGGGCGAGGGCCGCGTCGGAGAGCCCTTCGGCCCGAAGGGCGAGGGACCCCCGGGGCGCCGGCTCGGCTCGACAGACCGGTACCTCGAGCTCGATGAGGCGGGCGTGGAGGTTGAGCGCCCCGATGTAGAAGGCGACCTCGTCTCGGAGGAGCCGGAAGAAGTCGAGGACGTGGTCGGCGGAGGCAGCGACGGCCGCCGCGGCGAGGGCGACGCCCCGCCCCGTCAGCTCGGCGAGGGCCCGAAAGCCGCCTTCGTCTCGATCGGGGATCTCGTAGACGTACGTCGATCCGTCAGCCAGGCCGAGCCGTTCCCGCCAGCTCGGTCGACCGACCCGCCGACGGAGGACGTAGTTCGCCCCCCGGTTGCCGGCCCCGAGCTCGGCGGTGACGATGATCCCGTCGTCGAAGCGGAGCCGCCGAAGGTGGTCCTCGATGGTCGCCAGGTATGGCTCGTCGAGTTCCCGGCAGAGCAGCTCGAAGAGCGTCCGCAGGCCATCCGAGGCGACCGCGCTGCGGCGCTCCTCGGCGAGCTGGCGAAGGCGGCGGAGGACGTCGACGAACTGGCCGATGACCTCGACCGAACGGCGGAGGATCGTTTCCGGATGCTGGCTCCAGAGGCCACCGTACACCCGCCGCTCACGCTCGATCGCCTCGCCGGCAAGCTCGTAGAGGCGGCGGGGCGTGGCCGGATCAGCGAGGCAGTCGTCGAAGACCGCCTGGCGGTAGCGGACGACCGCCGGGTCGGCCGAACCGGCGAGGACGACCGCCCGAGCCACCTCGTGGATGCGCCGATCGCCGCCGGCCATCGCCCCGAAGACGAGCTCGAGGCCGAGGTCCTCGACGAGGGCCTGGCCGATCGCGTCGAGCTCGAGCTCGAAGGGCAGGTCCTGCTCGGGGTGGAGGAGTCGCGGCTTCATCGGTGACCGTTCTCCCGGTCGAGGAGGGCCGCCCGGACCTGCTCATAGGTCAGGCCGTGCTTCTCGGCCAGGGCGGTCGCGTAGGCCCGGCCGTCGGCGGGCCGGCGGACGACCCGATAGGTTCGGATCGTGGGGTCGCGGCGGTCCACCTCGGCGACCATGCTCACGACGGCCGGGCCGAGGGCCGCCAGCTCGTCGAGGAAGGTCACGCAGACGACGAGCATGTCTCGGCCGGCCATGGTCCGGAGCATGACCCGGTTGAGGAAGAGGGCGTCGGCCGCCGAGGTCGCGCTGAAGCTCTCGTTCATGATCACCAGGCTCCGCGAGGTCGATCGCTCGAGGATCGTCCGGAAGCGGCGGAGGTCGCGTTCGAGTTTGCCCTCGAGGCTCGTCACCTCCTCCTGGCGCTCGAAGTGGGTGAAGATCTGGTCGACGAGGGGGACCTCGACGTCCCGGCCGGGCACCGGCAGGCCGAGGGCAGCCAAGTGGTGGAGCTGGCCGATGGCCCGCGCCAGGGTCGTCTTGCCGCCCTGGTTCGGCCCGGAGACGACGATGATCCGCTCCGGGCCGGCCAGCTCGACGTCGTTGGTCACGACCCGCCCGTCGGCGGGCGCCAAGCGGTCGGCGAGGGCGAGATCGAAGAGATCGCGCGCCCGAAGGTGCTTGCCGTCCGGATCGACGGATGGGTAGGCGAAGGGCAGACCTCGGGTCCGCAGCCGGTCGATGTGCTCGAGATAGGCGAGGTAGAAGTCGACCTCGGCGTCGAAGCGAGCGATGGTCGGCTCCACGAAGTCGGCGTGGGCGGCGAGGACCTCGTCGACGGTGGCGAAGACGTCCGGGTGAAGGCGAGCGACCCGCTCGACGATGGCGGCCTCGACGTGGTTCATCATCGCCCCCCGCCCGACGTCGAAGCGGTACTCCTTCGCCGCCGCCTGACGGAACTTCTCGAAGGCGGCCAGGATCTCCGCACCGTAGTCGGGCTCGCCGCGGTCGCGGCCGACCCGGATCCGGTTGCCCGAGATGTGGAGCCGGTAGCGGAGCCGGCGGAGCCCATCGAGGGCCCGGTCGATGTCCTGCGCCAGGCCCCGAAAGGCGGTTGAGGACCGATACGCCGTCACGGCCGTCGCGATCCGGCGAAGGCCCTCGGAGCGTGGCTCGGTCCCGGCGAGGCCGTCGGCGAGCGCCGCGACCGCCCGGCAGTAGGTCGCCGCGGCGTCGAGGAACCACCGCTCGCCTTCGAGCCGGTAGTGGGACGCCCGTGCCCGGTCGAGCTGACGGCGCATCGTGGCCATCGCCGCTCGGAAGTCGCGGACGACGGCCGCCACCTCGGGTCGCTCGAGGTCGCGGCAGACTGCCTGGCGGTACTCGATGGCTGCGACCCGATCCAGCGGGTGCTCGAAGACCGCCCGCAGGTCGGCCCCGGTCGAGCCGTTGTGTCGGCCGGCCAGGACGGCGTCGACGACCTGATCGAGGCGGAGGTCGGCGAGGGCCTCGGCCGCCAGGGGATCGAGGGCTGGGAGGGGGGCGTCGGGGACGACGTCCCAGAGGACGCTCACCGTCACCGGAGCCGACGCACGGCCCGAAGCCGACGCACGGCCCGAAGCCACGCCCTCGCCGACGGCGCCGCTGCGGCCGGCAGGGTCGCTCATCGCCGATCACCTCCCGGCGCCCCGACGCCGCTGTCGGCCGGGCGCCCTTCCTCGCTCTCCGATCGCCGGTCGCGACCGGCCGCGGGCCGGGAAGGCGACGCGACGGCGAGCGCGGCCGTGGCCGCTCGACGGACGATGACCGAGGGCGCGCTCGCCAGCTCCTGGAGCCGAGCTCGGACCCGCTCATCGTCGACGAAGGCCCCGAGCGCCTGCGCCGCGGTCGCCGCCCGGTAGGGGTCGGGCGAGCGCGTCTGATCGAGGAGGGCCGGGATCGCGAGCCGGCTGCGTCGTGCCCCGAGGAGCTCGGCGGCGAGCATGGCGACCTCGGTGTCCGGGTGACGGAGCGCCCAGACGAGCCGCTCGTCGAAGTCCTCTTCGGTCTCCAGTGCCGCGCCGCAGCGCAGGCAGGACTCCACTGTCATCGGGTTCGCCGCGTAGCAGGCGGGGCAGGTTCGGGTTGGGCCAGCCATCGTCGGTCAGCGACTGGCCCACGCCGCCAGGGCGAAGACGACGAGGGCGGGGACGAGGACGACCGCTCCGAGGGCGAGCCAGTCCCGGGTTCGGAGGGGTGGAACGCCCGGAGCGGGGCAGGCCTGGATCGTTCGAACGAGGGCCCGGGTGGCCAGGGCGAGCCGGCGATCCCGCTCGCGCTCCGAGAGGGTCGGCTGCGGAGCGGGCGCGATCGTGCGCTGGGCACGGCGGCCAGCGGGTACGCGGGCGGGGCGGCCGAGGCTCGGGCGGCCACGGCGACGCGCCCGTCCGGATCGGAGCGTCGGCCCGTGGACGGTCGTCTGGCGGTGGGGTTCGAGATCGTCGCTCATCGCTGACACCTCCTGCGCAAGCGCTGCGCGTAGAGGCTGTCAGCGGACCTACCGCGGATCGCCAGGCGCAGAGGTCAGCGGCCCGGACCGGCGAGCCTCATCGCCGATGCGGATATCGTAGCGCAGGCGCCAGAATCGACGGGATTCGACCCGGCCGCCGGTACGCCCTACGGCCGGACGATGGTGTTCGAGGTGGCGCTGTCGGCCGCGTCGTAGACGGCCTGGGTATTGAAGTCGAACTTCGGCCCGTGCATCGTGTTCTTCACCGAGCGGTACGTGTACGAGTTCACCGAGGTGAGCGTCCCCGTCCCGCTCGTGGTGTCGAAGCCCGTGAACCACGGACCGCCCGACGAACCGCCCGTCATGTCGCACGCCAGGGCGGACGTGAGGTTGCCGTTGTACGGGTCGGAGCCGATCGGCCCGGCGCAGTAGACGAGGTCCGTGCCGTTGTACTTCCCGGCGGCTGGATACCCGAAGGCGTACGTCTGGGTCCCGTCGGCGACGGCCGAGAAGCGGATCGGGAAGTCGCCGACGGTGGCGTCGAGCTGATCACCGTTCTTGCCGCCCGGCCCGACGACGGCGATGGCGTAGTCGTAGCGGGTGGCCTGGCTGTTGAAGCTGCCGGCCGAGGCGTAGCCGTTGTGGACGACGAGGGCGATCGCCGTCCAGCAACCGTACGCCGTGTTCGAGCAGGTGTAGGTCGGGCTGCTGTCGAACTCGGGGATGAAGAGCCAGTTCGTGGCGAAGGTCCCGTTCGTCTCGTCGTAGGCGCAGTGGGCGGCGGTGAGGACGAGGGCGTATCCGGAGCGGGTGTCCTGGACGACCGCCCCCGAGCAGACGTAGGCGTTCGAGCCGAGCTCGAAGTAGACGCGCCCGGTGGCGTGATAGACGGTCGTGTCGGTCTTCGTCCAGGACGCGCCCGTGACGGTCCCGCCCGAGCCCCCGCCGGGCTTCCCCTTGGCGAGCACGAAGCCCCGCCCCGGGACGAGGCTGGCGTCGCGCGGCAGGGCCGAGCGGAGCCGCTCCGGCGTCCAGTGGGCGATGGTTCGAAGATGGGCAGCCCAGCCCCGGTCGACCGCCGCCGACGGGGCGGCCGCCACGGCGACGAGGAGCGTGACGAGGAGCGCGACCGAGGTGGCACGGCGGCGGAACATGGGACCCCTCCCCTTGCGGAACCGGTTGCTGCGTTCATACTCGCTGGCGGGCCATCCGTCAATGGCCTGCCGTCCGTCAACGGCCTGCCAGTGCCGGCCCTCTCCGGATGTGCGCCACCCGGCGCAGGGCGCCCATCACCGGCGACGGGCGTGGCATGAGCTGAGATGAGGAGAACCACGATGCGACTCGATGGCCTTCGCGTCCTCGTCCTCGCCGCCGAGGGGGTCGAGGACCTCGAATACTGGGTGACCGTCATGCGCCTCCGGGAGGAGGGGGCCATCGTTCGGACCGCGGGTCTCGCCCAGGGAACCGTGCGCGGCAAGAACGGGCTCGCCGTCCCCATCGACGTGCCGGTCGCCGAGGTCGCGGCAGCCGACGTCGATGCCCTCGTCGTCCCCGGCGGCTGGGCGCCCGACAAGCTCCGCCGGTACCGGGCCGTCACCGACCTCGTCGCCGCCGTCCACGCCGCCGGCAAGCCCCTCGCCGTCATCTGCCACGGCGGCCTCGTCGCCATCTCGGCCCGGATCGTCGCCGGCCGTCGGGCGACGGGCTCCCTCGGGATCAAGGACGACCTGGAGAACGCCGGCGCCACCTGGGTCGACGAGCCTGCCTTCCGGGATGGAACCATCGTCTGGGGCCGGGTCGTCGACGACATCCCGGCCTTCCTCCGCGAGACGGTCGCTTGCTTCGCCGAGGCGCGGGCCGCCGGCCAGGCTTCGGGCTGAGATCGGCGGGCGCGGCCGGCGGGCTCAGCTCCCGGCGTCGGTCCCCGTCCCAGAGCCGCCCGACGCCCGCTCGGCCGCCTCGTACGCCTCGAGAAGGAGTTGGGAGAGGTGGCGGACGCGCTGTCGCGTCCCCGACCGGCGGAGGCCCATCTCGATCTGGCCCAGGCAGCCCGGGTTGACCGTCACGACCACCTCGGCCTCCGTCGCCGCCGCGTTCGCCACCTTCGTCGACAGGAGCGTGAGCGACTCGTTCCAGCGGCGGAACGTGTAGACCCCGGCCGAGCCGCAGCAGACGTCGGCGGCGGCCATCTCCCGGAGCTCGAGACCCGGGATCGCGCGCAGGAGCGCCCGGGGCGCCGCACTGATCCGCTGGGCGTGGGCGAGGTGGCACGGCTCGTGGTAGGTCACGACCCGCTCCACCCGCCCGAGCGGCGGCCCGGACGGCAAGAGGTCGAGGGCGAGCTCGGTGAAGTCGCGGGTCCGGGCGGCGATGGCCCGGGCCCGCTCGGCCCAGGCCGGATCGTCGGCGAGCAGCTCACCGTACTCCTTGAGCATCCCCGAGCAGGCGGCACAGTCGGCGAAGATGACGTCGGCTCCGGTCGCCTCGAGGGCGTCGACGTTGCGGCGGGCGAAGTCGCGGGCGATCTCA
>Ga0272446_1006306_pt1 | contig 12449 bp, 7 predicted proteins | sample YNPCB0061_FD_194587 | JGI IMG/M metagenome (GOLD analysis project Ga0272446, IMG submission 194587) | Hot spring microbial mat communities from Yellowstone National Park, WY, United States - YNP-CB-006-1 | ecosystem: Environmental > Aquatic > Thermal springs > Hot (42-90C) > Sediment | place... | reverse complement strand
CAATGAATTGCGGGCTAACAGAACTAAGTCCGTTTAAACGGACTGACGATCCACAACTTGGGTTTTCCAGTCTACTTCAGTGGACTTGCCTCTATTAGCCCGAACTTTTAGTTCAGGGCGGGGCAAGGATATTGTCAGAAATGCTGGAAATACGTCTTCTTGAGAATGGTTTAGATCCGAGTTAACCAGGATCTAAACCAATTCCATGTTGAGAACGGTAGTTCTAGCCCTCACCCCCAGCCCCTCTCCTAAAGGGCGTAGATTGCTTCCCGCAGGGTGGGAAACTCCGGATTTCAAGCTAGACGAGGTTTAGATAGCTTAGCTATATCGCAGTTGGGCTCGTTGGGCCATGGCTTGGAGACGCTCCAAAGGATACTCGGAGACAAAGCTATCCCAGGGTTTTGCATATCCAGCGGAATTGTAAACGTAAAAAATGCCGTTTACGGTTCGACTAGAAACAATCAAATTCAGCGCTCTCGCCAGATTCAAACACTGAGTGAATTCATGATGGGTCATAGCGGGAACACGGACGCTGTCAAACGTTCGGCCAGTAAGGACAGAGATTAATGAGACTTATCCTAATCGGGTGTAACGGGAAATACACCCCCCAGCCCCCCTGAATGCAATGAAAATTAATCAATACGATCGCTCTGGGCTCCAAATCATCAACCTTCTGGCCCAAATCGGTAATGGCTCCAATCGCAAACCGGTTCATAGCCAATGACCCGAAAAATCTTGTTGGACGTGGGATTCGCCAGATCTGTAAACAGGAAACAGGCCTGACCAGCCTGATCCAGAAATTGCTGACTCAAGGCGGCAACACAGGCGGTGGCGTATCCCCGCTGGCGTCGGTCACCCTGGACAACACCAGGGGATAGGGAGGAGTCCTGACCGCGATCGCGACAATCCCACCCTGGTTGGTTACCATTGCCAGATAGGGGAGATGAAGATAACACCCAGGACTGTGGCGCAGGTCATTGAGCATATCCAGCAACAGCGTGTGGTCGCACTGCCGCTGCAACAGGTAGTCCCGCGTTTGTTCGGCGAACCTGGGGATGGACTCAAATCAATGGAATTGCATACGTCTTTCGCTAGCTTGAGTCCTAAGGCCGATTGCTTTTCACTGGCTTCTGGAACCAGTCAAGAATCACCGCCGTTTACAAAACTTGAAGTCCTATAATGAGCTATGAATCGTCAGCCAGCAGCTCTCATCTTGCTCGATCCTGGTCATACTACATTGTAGTATGGTGATATTGCCTTTCTAGCTGCAAGCTGCCTGTAGACGACCCGACCCTATCTTCCTGGATACCCACTGTGACAGACGCCGGACTTTACAAAGACACCGTTAATTTACCCAAAACCAGCTTTGACATGCGGGCCAATGCGGTCAAGCGGGAACCTGAATTGCAACAATTCTGGGAAGAACAGCAGATTTATCAACACCTGTCGCAGCACAATCCCGGTGAACTGTTTGTGCTGCACGATGGGCCGCCCTATGCCAATGGTTCGCTGCACATGGGGCATGCTATGAACAAGATCTTGAAAGATATCATCAACAAGTATCAACTGCTGCAGGGACGCAAAGTCCGCTATGTTCCGGGTTGGGACTGTCATGGGCTGCCGATTGAGCTGAAGGTGTTACAGGCCATGAAGCCTGCCGAACGGCAACAACTGACGCCCCTGATCCTACGGCAAAAGGCCAAGGAATTTGCCCTTAAAACCGTGGACGAACAGCGTCAGAGCTTCAAGCGCTATGGGGTTTGGGGCGATTGGGAACATCCCTACCTGACATTGAAACCGGAATACGAAGCGGCCCAGATCGGCGTCTTCGGTCAAATGGTGCTGAAGGGCTATATCTATCGTGGTCGCAAGCCGGTGCACTGGAGTCCCAGTTCCAAGACGGCGCTGGCGGAAGCGGAATTGGAGTATCCCGAAGGCCACACCTCGCGATCGCTCTACGCCGCCTTTGAGGTGACCAACCTGCCACCCGCCCTCCAGTCCGCCCTCGATCCCTTCCTGGGCGAGTTGGGGGTGGCCATCTGGACCACTACCCCCTGGACGATTCCGGCCAACCTGGCCGTAAGTGTGAATCCCGATCTGGTTTATGCGGTAGTGGAAATCGGGTCTGAGATGGGTTTAAAGACCCGCATTGGCGCCATGCGCTATCTGATTGTGGCCAAGGATCTGGTGGACTCCTTGGCGGAGACGTTGGGCGCCAGCCTGACGGTACAGGCCACACTGATGGGGCGGTTGCTGGAAAACTTGCAGTATCGTCACCCCCTTTACGATCGCGAAAGTTCAGTGGTCATCGGCGGCGATTACGTCACCACTGAATCAGGGACGGGTCTGGTGCATACAGCCCCTGGTCATGGTCAGGAAGACTATCTGGTGGGCCAACGCTATGGCCTGCCGATCTTTTCGCCCGTGGATGCAGACGGCAACTTTACTGACGAAGCCGGTCAGTTTGCCGGTTTGAATGTGCTGGGTGAGGGCAATGGGGCCGTGGTCACAGCCCTGCAGGAAGCTGGCGCCCTGCTGAAGGAAGAACCCTATGTGCACAAATATCCCTACGACTGGCGGACCAAAAAACCCACCATTTTTCGAGCCACGGAGCAATGGTTTGCCTCTGTGGAAGGCTTCCGGGAAGAAGCCCTGCGGGCGATCGCGGCAGTCACCTGGATCCCATCTCAAGGAGAAAACCGGATCACAGCCATGGTGGCCGAACGGTCTGACTGGTGCATCTCGCGCCAGCGCAGTTGGGGGGTTCCCATTCCCGTCTTTTATGACGAAGAGACGGACGAACCCTTGCTGAACGAGGAAACCATTGCCCATGTGCAGGCCATCATCGCCGAACAGGGATCCGATGCCTGGTGGCAACTGGCGGCTGAAGATCTGTTGCCAGACGCCTATCGCCACAATGGCCGTCGCTATCGCAAAGGCACAGACACAATGGATGTCTGGTTCGACTCCGGTTCCTCCTGGGCGGCGGTGGTGAAACAACGGCCGGAATTGCGCTATCCCGCCGACCTGTATTTGGAAGGATCAGACCAACATCGAGGCTGGTTCCAGTCCAGCCTGCTGACCAGTGTGGCGGTGAATGGTCATGCCCCCTACAAGGCAGTTTTGACCCACGGCTTTACCCTGGATGAGCAGGGCCGCAAGATGAGCAAGTCTCTGGGCAATGTGGTTGATCCGGCGGTGATCATCAATGGCGGCAAGAACCAGAAGGAAGAGCCGCCCTATGGTGCCGATGTGCTGCGACTATGGGTTTCGTCGGTGGACTATTCCGCCGATGTGCCAATCGGCAAAAACATCCTGAAGCAACTGGCCGATGTGTATCGCAAGATCCGCAATACGGCCCGGTTTTTGCTGGGCAATCTGCATGACTTCCAACCAGAACGGGATGCGGTTCCCTATGAACTGTTGCCGGAACTGGATCGTTACATGCTGCACCGGATCACAGAGGTGTTCAACGAAGTCACCGATGCCTTTGAAACCTTTCAGTTCTTCCGCTTCTTCCAAACGGTTCAGAACTTCTGTGTAGTAGACCTATCCAACTTTTATCTGGATATTGCTAAGGATCGCCTGTATATCAGTGCTGCCGAGGCCCCGCGTCGCCGCAGTTGTCAGACGGTGCTGTGGCATGCCCTGGATAATCTGGCCCGGGCGATCGCTCCGGTGCTGTCCCATCTGGCGGAGGATATCTGGCAATTTCTGCCCTACGCCACTTCCAGCAAATCCGTGTTTCAGGCCGGATGGCTGACCCTGGAAGAACAGTGGCAAGCCCCCGATCTGGCTCGTACTTGGGAAGTCCTGCGCGATATCCGCTCGGAGGTGAACAAGGTGCTGGAGCAGGCCCGCAACGATAAGGCGATCGGCTCTTCCCTGGAGGCTAAGTTGCTGTTGTACGTGGCCAATCCAGCCCTGCGGCAAACCCTGGCCGACCTCAATCCCCCAGATAGCCTGAGTGGCAATGGGGTAGATGAACTGCGCTATTTGTTCCTGACCTCCCAGGTGGAACTGTTGGACGCCAGCGATCGCCTGGCCGGTCTGAAATATCAATCCCAAACCGACCAAGTGGGTATTGGCGTCATCGATGCCGACGGCAAAAAGTGTGACCGTTGCTGGAATTACTCCACCCATGTGGGCGAGTCGGCTGAGCATCCCTTACTCTGTGAGCGCTGTATCCCTGCCTTGGACGGACAGTTTTAAGGCAGCGGCGCGTTGGCACAGCCTGCTAACGTGCCAGATCGGCAAGTGAACGACAGTGTGACATCACTTCTGTAATTCCAAGTCGCCCGGTTGCCAGGTCTGGTTGAAGTAGGGTTCCAACGGCCCATAGAGCCGCAAGATGAGGTTGTAGCCCTTGCCCGGCATGGTCTGCACCCAGTTCGCCTCGTTGCCAGTCGGCGGCTTCGGCCCGAACCAAATGGTCGCACCGCCGTCCGCGTTTTTCTTGAGTCCGGGAAGGTTGCTGTCCAGGCCAGCCGACTTCTGATCGGTCGCAAGTAGCGAACGCGTCTGGTTGTCATAGACCGTAAAGGCCCAGAAGTTATTTGCCGGAATTGGCCCAGGCAAGGTCACCTTGTAGGTGCGACCGCCGTCGAGGTAATTTCCCTTCGCATCGCGGAACACAAGCGCATAAGCAGAACCGGTGCCCGGCTTCGCTTCACTCATGGCAGGCGTGATGCCGGTGGCAAGGTAGAAGAACATCGCCTCGGCGTCGAGCAATCGCTCGGCCCCCGAAAGGAACTGGTAGCTGCCCCCGACGAACGGCGTGACCCATTGCCGGTCCTTGAAGATCCGGGTGCGCGGATCGCGTGACGCGAATGCGTTCGCGCGGGCGAAAGCATTACCCACCGCGACTGCTTCCGTCAACGTCTTCTTCAGCCGCGCGTCCGGCGCGAACGGCTGCCCCTTGCGAATACCGATCGACGCGTACAGACCCACGGTATCTGGGTCCACCCAGTCGGCGGGCTCGTTCTGCACCACGGCATTCAGTTCCTCGTAGAAGCTGAAGTCGTTGGCGCTGATCGTGTTGAACTTGACACCCGATAGGTTGACGAAACTCGTTGCAGGGGGCTTAGCCGCCTGGGCCAACGGGAATACCGCAGCCTTCGCCTTGACACCCGCAGTGGCCGCTGCAAGATCCCCATTCTCGACGAACACACGATAGAAGACCAGCAGCCGATTGGTGCGCAGCTTCGCGACATTATAACCCTTCGTGGGCACGGTTCCCTGATAGCCAGGGGGAACGAAGAGATAGTCCCCGCCCGCTCCTTTGTCAGGCCCCGTCAGTCCCACGTCGGTGACCCAGCGGAAGTCGGCGTCGTCCACGGGACCGAGCACTCGCGGAGGCACGCGCAAGACGACCGGCCCGTCCTTCAGATTGATGCACGCAAGGACATAAACGGTGGTGGTGTTGGGTGTCAGGAATAGCGAGCGGGCGTCGAGCAGCCGCTCGGTGATGCCGATGCCCTGGTTGGGTTTGACTCCCGCCTCTTCCAGGCCACGACAGATGGCATACACCGACGTGGCCGACATGCCCTTGAGAAACGCATCGATGCCGCGACTGAAGTCGATTTGATCGTAAGCGAGTTGAACCGTCGCAGGATCGGGAGCGCCATCCTTGAAGCGCAGCCTGCCAATACGAGTCTCGACCGTATCGGGTGTCGTGATCTTTGCGGGCACGTCAGGCGAGTACTTTGGTAGAGCGGCAGGTACACCACTGGGTGTTTGCGCGTCGCTTGCAACTGACGTGAGCGCGATTGTCGCCGCGAAGGTGACGTAGAGCAGTCGTCGCTGATGTGGTCTCATACTTCGTTCCGTCCCTCTGTTAGTTTATGGGAGTTTCTTTGATGGGTGCGGCCCACCGACCAAAATAAGCAGCAGATAACTTTAGCAACTGAACTAAGATTTATCTACTGTCCGCTTCATGAACTTGTGTACGCCCGGCACGGACGTGAACTAATGGGGTGAAAGTCCCCTGTAGGAGAGAGAACCAGCATCCAAATGATCACACCAATGTTCCAAGCGATGAGTACCACTAGCTTAAGGCAAGAGCGTTCCGGCGAGGGAGGGTCTGGAGGAAGCGTTCGACTGAGCTCACGCCGAAGTCCAGCGGCAAACCTGCAAGCCGACCGACAGAAACGTCATAGAAGGCGTGGATTCCTGGGTAAGTTGGCACAACCAAACAAAACCTGATAGACATCTTCAAGAATAAGGCGGCCACACCGTTCAAAGCGCCTCAAGGCCAGGAAACTTGATTTTTTGCGCCATATATAGGGTATCTTTCTTATGGGCACCTCGAAAAATAGATTTATTGGTAGCTCAAACCCTTGAAATTTCGTGAGCGACTCTCAATAAGCTGGCATCTTTCTCAATAAAGTTGAATTAATCGAGGTTCCCTTATTTTTGAAGAACCCTAATGGTCTAGGGAACAGGGTGAATGGCGCGGTTATGCAGAGACAGTTCACGTTCTTATCTGGGGAGGTCTGTCCAGCAGCGGTCTGGAGGGACTTGACCCAGTGGGAGTCCTTTGTGGAAAAACATTTTTGTGGAAAAACACTTTCCCGGACAAGAACTTCCTCCCACTACCAAAGCGCGTCAGAAACTGCACAAGCAACTGTACAAAGAATTACTTAAAGACCCTGATTTTACACAGTTAGTTGAACAGTTTCGCACCAAAATCGAGATTGCTCAAGTTATTCCATCGTGCACCTTGATAGTTTGCCACCAGCTTCGACAACAAGCAAGGGGAAAACCCTCACCACCCCCAGCAAAACCATGGGGAAAGTCTGCCGTCAGCAAGGTCAAGCGCTGATTGAACAGTTGATTCTGTTTGCCGATGACCTCTTGGAACAGGGCACTTCGGCAGCAGAGGTCTTTAGCGGTTTATTTGCCAAGCAACAAAAGAAGATATTGGTCTAATACCAATTTTGTATGAAGCTACATGAATCCAGGAGCTTAAAACTCCTTCCTGACGAGACTTTCGGCTTTGGTTCTATGCAACCTCACATTAAATTGGTATAACGTGCAGTTCCCGATGCTGACTTTTCTCTCATGACATCACGATACTCAAGTTATCAGTAGGCTTACTGTTCTTGCCCAAGTCGTTGGTAAAGACTTCATAAAGTACGATTACTTGGGCTTTCTACTAGTCAGGCTTTAGAGATAATACAAAGAATATCAGGTCACCTACCAGTCCCATGTTCATGAATTATCCGCTAGTTGATTTATAAGCAGATCTTCAATCATGGGGAAGTATCGAATGGCGGTCAGCAGTTGGTAAAACGATCCCTTCTATCGCTGATCAAGATACAACCTTGAATGCTGGTTTTGGGTGATGAAAATTGCATTGGTTCATGATTTCTTAACTCAACAGGGAGGCGCAGAGCGAGTTTTCGAGCTGCTGTGCAAACGATATCCTGAGGCGGATATTTTTACCTCGTTGTACGATCCAGAACGAACAATTGAACTTCGCGATCGCACGGTTCGTACAACTGTCTTGCAGCATATTCCAGGTGCAGCTCAGAACTTCCGATTGCTAGCTCCGCTGTATTACCCTGCATTTCGGTCTCTGGATTTGCAGGATTATGACTTGATTATTAGTAGCAGTACCAGCTTTGCGAAGGCTGTCCGTAAGCGTCCTGGAGCTTTCCACGTTTGTTTTTGCCACAATGTCACCCGCTTCCTGTGGGATACCCAAACCTATTTACGAGAATATAGCCACTATCGACGGTTTTACCCGTTGCTTGAACAGTTGTTTCACATCCTACGCCGACAGGACCTGAAATACGCTCAGGAGCCGAATCTTTACATTGCCAACTCTACGACAGTGGCTGATCGGATACAGCGGGTCTATGGCAAACCAGCGATCGTCATTAATTTCCCAATTGATACGGAGCGGTTTACTTTTTCCTCGGACAAAGAAGATTTTCATCTGGCTTCGGCTCGCCTGTTGAGTTACAAGCGGTTAGATGTCATCATTGAGGCTTTCAATTGGCTGGGTTGGCGACTGATTATCACGGGGGATGGTCCGGAGCGTAATCGCCTTGAAGCTCAGGCAATGGGGAATATCCAATTCTTAGGTCATGTCAGTGATGACAAGCGGCGATGGTTGCTGTCCAAGGCGAAAGCCGTGGTCGTCGCAGCACTGGAGGATTATGGTCTGGTGCCAGTTGAGGCCAATGCCAGTGGAACTCCAGTGGTTGCCTATGGGGCTGGAGGGGTGCTGGATACGCAGGTGGATGGTCAAACTGGTGTTTTGTTTCAACGTCAGACTCCAGAATCGCTGCAGGCTGCTCTGTTAGCGTCTTGCCAGATTTCCTGGAATCACCAACGTATTCGCGAGCATGCCCTAACTCAATTTTCAGAAGCCGCTTTTTTCCGGAAAGTCGAACAAGTCATGGAACAAGTTTATAAGCCGTCCTGATCAGCCCATGCATGTCGAAAAGGATCGTTGATATTGATGAATGCTTCACCCGTCCAGTTAAATCCAGGCATTGAGAATGAACCTGGTTATGGTCAATTATTCGCCATTTTGCTTCGGCGTAAGTTCTGGTTGTTGACTGTCCTGATTGGTGCGATCGGATTAGGCGCACTCTACACAATGCGCCAGCAGCCGACCTATCTCAGTTCCATGCAACTGTTGGTGGAGCCAATCTATCAGGGAAAGAAGAGTACGACGGACGAATTCACGGACACCTCGGTGCAGATTGATTCCGCCACCCAAATCAACCTGTTACAAAGTTCATCCCTGTTACGGCGGGCCATGAAGCTTGTTCAGACCGACTATCCGCTGGAGATGGATCCTAATAATCCAGGAAATGTTGCAGCCTTTAAAGGATCTCTCAGTGTTGGACAGGTAGCCTCGTCAGATGGCAAGAAAAATAACTCCAGCGCCACGAAAATTTTTCAAGTTTCCTATTCCAGCAACAATCCAGAAAAAACGCAAAAGGTTCTGGAAGCTCTGAAGCAGGTCTATCTGGACTATAACCTGGAACAACAGCGCATCCGGTTAGCCAGAGGATTGGCCTTTATTAATAATCAGCTACCAGAAATCCAGGAGAAGGTCAAGGAATCGGAATCGGCATTGGAGCAGTTTCGTATCAGTCAAGAATTGTTAGATCCAGAGGCGCAGGGGAAGGCTCAGGCGGATGCCCTGTTCCGTATTCAGCAGGAGCAGCAAACCAATCGCATTCAAATTCGGGAACTTCAGAGTCGATACAGCAGTCTACAGCAGCAACTGGCCCTTTCTCCCGGGCAGGCGGTAACGATTTCACGATTGAGCCAATCTCCCCGCTATCAAGCCTTGTTAAATGAAATCCAGAAAACTGAACTTGCGTTAGAACAGCAGCGATTGCGTTTTAACGATGGCACTCCTTTTGTGCAACAACTAGCGGAACAACGTCAGCGCCAACTGAATTTGTTGCAGCTTGAGGCTGGTCGGGTTTTGGGGCAGAGTGTACCAGTTGGGGGCGATCGCTTGCTCTCCAGTGGTCAGTTTGGTGGTCTGGATCAGTCATTGGTAAATCAGTTAGTTGACACGCAGGTTAATTTGCAGACGGCCGAGGCTCGTTATCAAAGTCTGGCGAGTGCAGAACGGCAACTCAGAGGAGAGCTAAAACGGTTCCCTGGGTTGCTGGCCCAATATGGTCGGTTGCAACCGGAAATTGAATTGAACCGAGAAACCCTGAAGCAATTGCTGAAAGCCCAGCAGGATTTGGGGTTGGAAATTGCTCGAGGAGGGTTTGACTGGCAGGTGGTAGAAGAACCCCAATATGGCTATAAGACAGGCCCTAACTTGATGCGCAATCTGATGCTAGGAGCTGTAGCTGGTTTGTTGTTGGGTGGTCTTGCCGCTTTTGCTCGCGAGGCAGCGGATGATACGGTTCATCATGCCGATGAACTGAAGCAGCAGTCTGCGGTTCCTCTGTTAGGAACGATTCCAGAATTTTTGATGGTGGGTCCAGAGGACGAAGAGCAACCCCTACTGTCTATGCCCTTTCGCAAGCAAAAAACACGATATTCCTCAATCTCCCAGATTTTGCAATGGCGACCATTTCGGGAAGCGCTTGATCTTCTTTACCAGAATATTCAGCTGTTTACATCTGGACAGTTGATTAAGTCTTTGGTCGTGACTTCCCCTCTGGCAGATAATAACAATGCCATTTTGATGTTGGGCTTAGCCATCAGTGCAGCCCGTTTACATCAAAGAGTTTTGGTTGTTGATGCCGATTTACGTCGTCCCAGCTTACATAAGTTGCTCAATCTGCCCAATGAACAAGGTTTATCCTCCCTGTTAGCCAGTAATGCAACGATTCCGACCCAAATTGAAACTCGCACCTCCAATCTGCGGAGCAACATTTCGGTGGTCACAGCGGGACCGCCCCCGTCTGACCCAGCTAAGTTACTGAGTTCAAATCGCATGAGGGAAATTATTGCCGCATTTGAGCAGGCCTACGATTTGGTTTTGATTCACACTCCACCTGTATTAGGTCTAGTTGATGCCATGCTTACTGCCTCATCTTGCAGTGGGGTCATTATGATTGGCCACCTGGGCCGAATTAGCCGGACAGACCTTAGTCGCGCATCTACCACGTTGAGTAAATTAAACGTCATTGGAGTTGTTGCCAGTGGTGCAGTGGATACAACCAGTAGCCAGGTGCACTATCAATTGCAAACATCGTAGTTTGGTCAAGTCCGGGCTGTACTGGTTTCGATTAGCTACTTTTCTTCTCAAGTGGTCGTTCAGCCAGGTACGTTATGAACCTTCACTCGCCCAATTTGCAAACTTTTACCCCTTTCCAACTGATGGTGCCTGGTGACTTTTATTCCTACGCATTAACTTGGCGACAACACAGCCTGATTGTGCGAACCTCGCCATTGGACAAATGTATTTCCCTACCATCTGCCCATCATCCTGATTGGCTAATGGATTGTTTGCACCGGTCACCTGTGAAGCTAGTGAAATTAGACCCAAGTTTAGGGCCGGAGCGCTTGCAAATTTGGGCAGAAGCCAGTCGCTTAGCTGGTAAGCCAGTCTATCTGAGGGTTCCATCGACGCCTGATTTGCCCAGCAAAAGAAGTCCTCGTAGTTGGGCTGTGAAGAAAATGATTGATCGACTCGGTGCAGCAACATTGTTGATTATGCTGCTGCCGCTCCTGTGTATCCTGGCAATGTTGCTTTATCTAGATTCGGGAAGCCCTATTCTGGCTTGTCGATGGCAGATTGGTGAACGAGGACGCCTGTTTCGCAGCATTCAATTTCGCACCCAGTTGAGTGCAAGTGCACCGATGCAGGCTGGCAACACAGGTCAGTATCAACTGGGTCTGATTCGAGCCAAGCCGGGCGACGCATCAAAACGATCGCCTACGGCTATGGATCATAGTGCTTTTGGCAATTGGCTCCAGGAATCGGGCTTATATAAGCTGCCCCAATTGTTAAATGTCATTCGAGGAGAAATGAGTTTGGTAGGTCCTCGGCCCTATCCCCTCAGTTCCATTGGCCAAATTAAGCCTGACCACCAGCAGATCCTGAATGCTCTGCCAGCCTTGATTGCACCGGGTTCGCTGAAGGCGCGATCGCAGTCCTGGGAGTTCCAAACACGCAACCTCAATGTTCTTTGTTATTTTCGACAGTGGTCTCTGTGGCAAGATATGAAGTCACTGCTGTCAGCCATTCCACAGGTTTGGTCTGCGCTGATACCCTGAAGGTTGAACGATCTAGAGTAGGGGGCCAAATTGGCTTCCACTCATACAGGTACGGAAATTTCTCCGCAGCCAGGTACGGCTAGAGCTGTCTGAAAAGTGGACATTATTGTTAGGCTGGAAAAGTACAAGGCAATCTCAACTGGATGGCGAGGGGCTTTGCGGCGGAATTATCTCCCATTGATTGCTTATCCCAATGGGGGAGATTATTGCTTACGGGCAAATTAATTGGTTGAGCTGAGCAATCTCTTGATTCAATGCCTATCCCGTCCAGTTTTCCAGGCAAACCTGGACGGAAGGAATGTTTGCTGCCCGAATCGCTTCCCTTTGTGGCGGATACCCACTAGCTGCAAAAATCAGTAGGATTGCCATAGTGGAAAATCTAGACTTGGAACTCAAACTGAGTAGGATAGAGACACCAAGCGTGACGACTCGTGCATCGGGGTGAGCGTGAATGGCAGCAACAGACTTCAAAGACTACTACGCAATTTTAGGGGTCAGCAAAACAGCTACTGCGGAAGAAATCAAAAAGGCTTATCGGAAACTAGCTCGTAAGTATCACCCGGACATGAATCCGGGTAATCGCTCAGCAGAAGCAACCTTTAAGGAGGTCAACGAAGCCTACGAAATTTTGTCAGATGCGGAAAAACGCCGCAAATATGATCAGTTTGGTCAGTATTGGAAACAAGCTGATCAGGCCCGATCGCCCTATGGCGGTGGGATGAATGTTGACTTTG
>Ga0272446_1006305_pt1 | contig 12454 bp, 8 predicted proteins | sample YNPCB0061_FD_194587 | JGI IMG/M metagenome (GOLD analysis project Ga0272446, IMG submission 194587) | Hot spring microbial mat communities from Yellowstone National Park, WY, United States - YNP-CB-006-1 | ecosystem: Environmental > Aquatic > Thermal springs > Hot (42-90C) > Sediment | place... | reverse complement strand
GTTCCAAATCGTAACGCCGGCCGCCCGCCCGGAGCTTGCCGCCCTCCACCCGGACGTGCCGGCGGATGGCCTCCGCCGGATCCACGGCTTTCACCGACGCGTGGAAAATGGCCAACGCGTGTCTGCGCAAGATTCCAAGACCCATAGAACCTCGGTTCATCATAATGCCGGCCCAAAGCGTCGGGCGCGTTCATTTGCCCTCGTCGCTCATCCGCGCCCGATCACTGCCGGCGAGAGTGTGTCCGGTCGCGGTAGGTGCTCAAGAGATCCGCCAGGCGCGCGGCGACCTCGCGCCGATCGCCGATCAGGTTCTTCTCCTCACGCGGATCTTCCTGGAGATTGTAAAGCTGCGGCGTCATCTCCGCCTTGCGCCAGTCCGGCACGTTCTTGACCCCGGCATCCACTTTGCCCTCGATGTATTTCCAGGGTCCCTGGCGGATGGCGAAAACCCCGTCGACGCTGTGCACGATCATCGACTCGCGAAGCGGTTTGCGGACCCTCGGCCCGAGCAGTGCGGGGAGGAAGCTGTGGCTGTCCTCGGCGCCGGCGGCGGGCGGAGGAAGCGGACGGCCGACGATGGCCGCCGTCGTCGCAAGCAGGTCGACCAGGTTGATCGTCTCGTCGCAGACGCTCCCGGCCGGTACTTTTCCCGGCCAGCGCGCCACGAACGGCACCCGGAAACCGCCCTCGTAAATACTGTGCTTACGTCCCCGCCAGGCGCCGTTCACGCGCAAACCCGCACGATACGCCTCCGCCTCGGGGCCATCGCCCCCGGTGAGCAGGACGCCGCCGTTGTCGCTGCTGAAGACGACCAGAGTGTCGCCCGCGAAGCCCAAGCGGTCGAGGGCATCAAGAATGCGCCCGACCGAGAGATCCAGCTCGTGGATCCAGTCTCCGTAGATGCCTGCTTTGCTGGTGCCCCGAACCTTTTTCGACGGCGTGTACGGAAAATGGACGGCGACGGGAGTGAAGTAGAGGAAGAACGGAGTCCGGGCGTCCTGCCGCTCGATCCATTGGACGGCTTCGGTGGTCAGTTCGTCCATGACGTTCTCATCCACCCGCTGCGGCGCGTCGAATCCGAGGAACTGCCGCCCGTACGGCGTCCTGCCGAACGGCTGGACGCGAGCGGAGCGCAGCCCTACCGTCTCCCGGTTCCTCACGTAGATGCCGGTGGCGTCGCCGTGGTTTTGCGGAACGCCGAAGTGATAGTCAAAACCAATGTCCAGCGGACCCGGTTTAATCGGCTTCGTGTAATCGGTCTGGCCGGTTCCGTAGCCGAGATGCCACTTCCCGATGGCGGCCGTGCGGTATCCGGCCGACTTGAGCAGCGCCGCCATGTTGAGCCGGTCTGTCTCGATGTGCAGAGGAGACGTAATCCCGAGCACACCATGGCGAAGCGAAGTCCGCCAGCAGTAACGGCCGGTCAACAGGGCGTATCGCGACGGACTGCACACCGAAGAGGGGGTGTTCGCATCCGTGAAGCGTACTCCCTCTCCCGCCAGCCGGTCGATATTCGGGGTCCGAACCAGGCGCGGATCGGCGCCATAGCAATTCAGGCTGCCCCAGCCGAGGTCGTCGGCGAGGATCACCACGATATTCGGATGGCGGCGAGGAGCCGCCGGCGCAACAGCGGCTGCGGCGGATTGCAGGAAGTGTCTACGGGTGAGCACTGGTCATCGCCTTTCGGTCGAGATCTCGATGCAAATACGCATCCTACCACCGGTGCTTGGCCCCAAACTGCATAGTTTGGTTTCCCATCGCTTTGATGCCGCCGCCGGCAACCCCGGCTGGATGCGCCGCGGTCAACGAAAGACGGGCAGTTCGAGGATTCGCTGCACGTGCACGCCCGGAGGGCGGTCGTCGACCTCCATGCGGTAATCCGCCTGTTCATACAGCGGGCGGCGCGCAAAATACAACGATTCCAAGCGCCTCGGATCCCGCGCCAGCGGGCGGTGCGAGGCGCGCGCTACACGGCTTTTCACAACCTCGAGCGGGCAATCCAGAAAGATCGAGACGCCGTGGTCGCGCACCAGTTCGAGGTTGGCGGGCTGGGCGAATGCTCCGCCTCCCAAAGCCAGCACCAGCGGATGCCCGGCGGCGATGTCGTGAACGCGCCGCGCCAGCGCTTCGGTTTCCAAACGGCGGAATTCGGCTTCGCCCCGCTCATCGAAAATGCGGCTGATTTCCATGCCTGCGGCGCGTTCGACGTCGTCGTCCAGGTCGGCGAAAGGCCAACCCAGTTCCCCCGCCAGCAGGCGCCCAATGGTGCTCTTGCCGCAAGCCATAAAGCCCACCAGATAAATTCCCGGCGATCGTTTGAGCCGAATGTCCATGGGCCAGTCCGCTACATGGTGCGAGTCACCTTCTGGAGAGCGCGCGGCTGGTCGGGGTCGAGCCCTTTGGCCTCGGCCAGGCAGGCCGCAAACAACTGGGCCGGGATGATATACGGAATCGGGGTCAACAACTCCTCCGGTTGCATTCGGGCGCCGGAGAGTTTCGCCGGAATCACGATGGCGCCCCGCCCGCGGCCCAATGCCTCACCGTTACTGCGGTCCGTGATGACCAGCGACTCGGCTTTGAGCGAGTCCAGCTTATCCAGCATCCCGCGGAGGGAGGGCCATGTAGGACCTGCGGGAGCGAACAAGAACACGGGGAAAGAAGCCTCGATCATGGCGATGGGACCGTGCATCAAATCCGCCGAAGAGAAACGTTCGGCCACGACATAGCAGGTTTCCATCATCTTTAGCGCGAATTCGAAAGCGTTGGAATAGTTCAAGCCGCGGCCCACCACGATCGCCTTGCTCATGAAACGGTAACGCTCCGAGCGGGAGGCGATTTCCTCTTCCAGATTCAGCGCCTCACCGGCCAGTTCCGGCAAGCGGCGCAGATCCTCCAGACGGATCGGAGCGCCCAAAGCCCAAGCCAGCAGATACAGCGCCAGCAACTGCCCGGTGTACGTTTTTGTAGCGGCCACGCTGCGCTCTCTGCCCGCCCGGACCAGGATCACCTGATCCGCCAGCCGCGCCATCGTGCTGGAGGCTTCGTTCGTGACGCCCACGGTCACGGCGCCGCACTCGCGCGCCCGCTCCAGAACGAAATTCGTATCGGTGGACTCGCCGGACTGTGAAATGGCCACCACCAACGCATCCCGGAGATTCACATTGGCGTGGTAGACGGTGAAGATCGAGGGCGCGGCAAGCGAAACCGGAATCCCGGTGGTGATTTCGAGCAGATAGCGGCCAAACTGCGCGGCGTTATCCGACGTGCCGCGCGCCGCCAGCACAATGAGCCGGGGAGGCCTGCGTTCGAACAGCGCGCGTAGTTTCTCCACTCTCCGCATCTCGCCGCGGAGCGTCCGGTCCAGCGCCTGCGGCTGTTGCCGGATCTCTTCCAGCATTTTTGACATGTAATTTCAGTGTAGCGACTGCCGGCTCGCCTCTACAGCGGATTCAGCGGGCGGGCTTCGCTTCCCAGCCAGAACGAACGCGTCTGCACTAGTTCAGAAGCCGGAGGCTGGATGATGCGGGGCCGCAAAACCAGCAGGACTTCCCGGCGCTCCGTTTGCCGGTCATTCTGGCGCACCAACGGGCCAAGCAACGGAAGATTGGCGAGCCCGTAGACGCCCGCCAGAGAGCGCGCTTCGGAAACCGACATCAGCCCGGCGATAACCGCCCACTCATTCGAGCGCAAACGCACCGTGGAACTCAACCGCCGGTTCGAAATCACAGGGATTCCGTTAAGCACCTGGCCGGTAAGCACTTTGAACTCGGACTCGATCGCCAGCGTCACTTCCTGCGCATCATGGACGCGAGGGGTGACTTTCAGCACCACGCCCAAATCCTCGAAGTTGAACGTCGGCGGCGGGCGGTACAACTGCCCGGAACCGCTCAGTTCACCAAAGTAGCCGGCCGTCAGGATCGGGTAACGGTCACCCACGTGCAAAGTGGCGGGCAAGCCTTCCACCGAACGGATTTCGGCCCGCATGAGCGTCTGCGCCGCATTCTTGGTCAGGCTGGCGAACAATTCCGCGTCCGCAATGCCGATGCCGAAAAGCGAACGCCCGCCGCCCATCGTAGCCATCGCCCGAAAACCGGCCGGCGCGGGCGGCGCCACCCAGCTAAACAACTTCCCCAGCGAGACCAGCGACGTCCTGGTAGGCAACCTCAAACCGTAACTGAGAGCGGAATTTTCATTCAGTTCCAGGAATTCCAGCTCGACGCTCACCTGCGGGCGGGGCGTCATGAGCTGAGCCAAGAGCATCTGCGCCGGGTAAACCTTCGAGTGACGGTCGCGGAAAATCACCACCCTGCGCCCGGTATCCACTCCGAATTTGGCCAACTCCATGGCCTGCTGGACGGTCCGCGCCAGTTCCTGGGCCTCCTGCACGCTGACCGGCTCCGGAATGGGCACCGACAACGCCACAAAGGGGTCCAGCTCGCTCCGCTTCTGCATGTTGTCTTTCGCCACCAGGATCATCCGTTCGGCGACCGGCATCGAGAAGGATCCCGTGGCGGCGTCGGCGGCGCGCAGGGCCTCCCGGTATCCGGCTTGCGCCAGCCGGAAGACTACCGGGGAGCCGCCTTCCGGGTATTCATGGTCAAAAATCACGTCCAAACCGAACGATTCCGCTACTTTTTCGTGCAGTTTTCGCGCCGGAAGCCGCAGATCGAAATCCTTTTTGCCGGGAAAGGGCTTCAAAGTCGGCGGAGGTCGCAATTTGTCCATTTCCGCCAGCTCGGACGGAGACAGGGTGGCAGGCTCAAGCCGATGATCTTCCTCTATTGAAGTAGTTTTTTTAAGGCCGATCAGGTCGGAGACCTTCGCTTCCTGGATGGCTTTGGAGCGCAGCAACTGCGCTCGGGCCCAATATTTCTTCTGTCCTGGATCCAGTACAGCAGCTTGGGAATAAAGGAGATACGCTCTTGTATACTCCTGTTTTCGCTCGGCTTTTCTACCTTCGTCGTACAATTGGGCCGCCGATTGGCCAAACAAGCGGAAAGCTATTGACACAAGCAGGATGAGCCGTGCGAGAGCCACTGAACCGATTGACGCTGCCACTGCCGGGGACGTGGATAAACCAAGCGAGAGGTTTGGCCGATAGATGGGCGGAGAGTCAGAACGAAACGCATGACAGCGGCTACCATTCCCGGCATCGAGGCAAGCTTCAGTCCACCTGTACCACAATCCATTGAGCAATTAGGGATTTCCCAGTCCCTGGTGCTCGATTTGGTGCTGCGGCGGGTGTTGCTGGAAGGCTACAGCACGCTCAGCTCGTTGAGCCGCGCCTTACGAATCTCGATTCCCATCATCGCCAACACGTTCCAACAACTGCGGCAGCAGCAACTGGTGGAAGTAAAGGGGATGGTGGGAAACGACTACCAGTTTGTCTTGTCGCAAGCGGGTAAACAACTGGCCAGTGACCGGTTTCAGATCAGCCAGTACGCCGGGGCGGCGCCGGTTTCGCTAAAGGATTACCATGCAGCCACCCGGGCGCAGGCGGCGCGGGTGGCGGTGGACCGGCGCTCGTTGCGGCAGGCGTTCGGCGACTTGGTGGTGACCGACCGCCTGCTCGACCAGCTCGGTCCGGCGCTGATTTCTCAAACTTCGATTTTTGTCTATGGACCGTCTGGAAACGGCAAGACAAGCATCGCAGAGCGAATGCTGCGCGTCTACCAGGATGCGGTGCTCATTCCCTACGCCGTAGAGGTGGACGGGCAGATCATCTCCCTTTACGACCCGGTGGTTCACCACCGGATCGAGATGGAAGACCCGGACATCGATCCGCGGTGGGTGCTGTGCAAGCGCCCGTGCATCGTGGTGGGCGGCGAACTGGTTCCCAGCATGCTCGAGTTGCGCCTGGACGAAGTCTCCGGCATCTACGCCGCGCCGCTCCAGATGAAAGCCAACAATGGCATTTTCATCATTGACGACTTTGGGCGCCAATTGATGTCGCCTCGAGACTTGTTAAACCGCTGGATTGTTCCGCTGGACCGCCGGGTGGACTACCTCTCGCTGCGCTATGGCGTCAAGTTCCAGATTCCGTTCGAGTTAATGGTGGTGTTTTCCACCAACCTGGACCCCAACGACCTTGCCGACGAGGCGTTTCTGCGCCGAATCCAAAACAAGATCTATGTCGAAGCCGTGGATGCGGAAACCTTCGACCAGATTTTCCACAGGGTTGTGGAGCAGCGCAACGTGCCGCATGAACCGGACAGCGCCGAGTACTTGCGGTATTTGTGTTTGAGCGAAGGGAGGCGGGAACTAAGGGCGTGTTACCCGGTGGACATCTGCAACATCCTGCAAAGCATCAGCCGCTATGAGAACCGGCCGCTACGGATGACCAAGCAGGACCTGGAACGGGCCACGGCCCTCTACTTCGCCAAGAGCGCTCCGGAATGGCAAGGCGAGCGGTAGGACCCGCTCAATTTCCCACATACCGGGCATACAGGCTGCGCGCCAGGGCGACGTCCTGGGTGCCTTTGATGATGGCGCGTCCATCGGGGAAAACGGTGATTTCGTAACCCTCCACGAAGAACCGCAGGGCGAACTCGTTAGCGCGGACCTCGCCCAGCGGCTCGAGCGCCCGCCTCAGTTCGGACAGATTTACCGGGCGGCGGCGTTCGTGAATCTGGACCGCGTTGCGCCCGCAGAGGCTGATCGGAGGGCGCCCCTCACCGCGCAGGTGGCGGAAATCGCGCAATCCGCAAGCCGGGCAGCTGGGCGCCGGCGGCGGCTGGTCCAGTTGCCGGATGACGCCGGTCCAGACGTCGATGGAAGTGATCCGGCGAGGCGGCTCTTGACCGGTGAGGATTCGCATCCCGGCGGCCACCTGCAAGGAAGCCACGGCGGCGGTGACGGCGTTCAATACCCCGGCGGTTTCGCAGGTGGGCTGCGTTCCCTGTGGCGGTTCCGGGAACAGACACTTCAGACAGCAGGTGAGGCCCGGAACGACAGGCATGACCAGCCCGTAGCTGGCCACGGCGGCTCCGTAGACCCAGGGAATTCCGGAGCGGATCGCATAGTCGTTGAGCAAGTAACGGGTCTCGAAGTTGTCCGTGCCGTCCAGGATGAGGTCCGGCCGGCCAATCACCTCTTCGATGGAGGCAGGCGTGAGGTCGGCAACCACCGGTTCGACGGAAATGGAGGAATTGATGCTCGCCAAGCGGCGCGCCGCAGCGACGGCTTTGGGCAGTCCTTCGGCGGCGTCGGCTTCCTCGTAGAGCCACTGGCGCTGCAAGTTGCTCCATTCAACGTAATCGCGGTCGATCAAGACCAGCTTTCCCACCCCGGCTCTCGCCAGTGCGCCCGCCTGGAAGCTACCGAGGGCGCCACAGCCGACGATGGCCACGCGGGCCGCAAGCAGCCGCTGTTGACCCTCCAAGCCAATGCCGTGGAACAGGATCTGCCGGGAGTAACGGTCGCGGTCGCGGGGCGTCATCTCACTCCGATGGTATCATTGAAGTCGGTGGCGACCCGAGCTTGCCGCTTGATTTTACGGGCTTTGGCCGCAGCGGCGGTCCTGGCGACCCTGGCCTTTGGGGGAGCGGCGAACCGCTTTGACGCCAAGCCTGTGGTGGAGGTGGATTTCCAGCCAGAGGCGCAGCCCCTCAGCCGCCCGACCCTGGATCAATTGGTGGACATCCCCGCCGGCAGCCCCCTGGACCTCCGGCAGGTGAGCGCGGCCATTGAGCGCCTTTACAACACCGGCCGGTTCGAGGACATCGCCGTGGAAAGGGAGGACGTGAGCGGCGGCGTCCGGCTGGTTTTTCGCACCCAACCCGCATGGTTCATCGGGCGGGTGACGGTGGAAGGGGTTCCCGAGCCGCCCAACCCGGGACAGTTGGCCAACGCCACCCAGATGGCCCTGGGGCACCGGTATGAGGCCGCGCAAGTGAAGGAAGCGCTGGGTAATCTGACGGAGTTGTTGAAAGCCAACGGCTTTTACAACGCCAAAATCGAAACGGAGTTCGAAAGCGATCCGGAATTCTCCCAAGTGAACGTCCGCTTCCTGGTCAACCCCGGCGCCCGCGCTCGTTTCGGTCAGCCTCTGTTCTCGGGCGACCCCCAGCGCCCGGTTTCCTCCCTGGTTCGCGCCACAGGCTGGAAGAGCGCCTTCGGGTTCGGACCCTGGCGCGAAGCCACCGCCAGCCGCTTGCAGCAGGGCATCGACCGGTTGCGAAGCTATTACCGGAGGCGGGAATACTTGGCGGCATTTGTCACCCTGGAGGGGGTCCGCTACTCGCCGCAGGATAACCGCATCATTCCTAGCGTCCAGATTAATAAGGGTTCGCGGGTGCGCGTCCGGACCGAGGGAGCGAGGGTCTCCCGAGGTAAGCTGCGCCAACTCGTTCCGGTGTTCCAGGAACAGGCCGTGGATACGGACCTGCTGGTAGAGGGCGCGCGCAACCTGACGCACTACCTGCAATCTCAGGGCTACTTCAATGCCTCGGTGGATTTCGAAAAGGACCAAGCGCCCGATGGGGTGGAGCGGGTCACTTTCTTGATTGACCGGGGCGAACGTTACAAGATGGTGGGCGTGCGGTTCCAAGGCAACCGGTATTTTGACGATGAAACGCTGCGCGAGCGAATGTACCTGCGCGCCGCCAGATTCTTGCAGCTTCGCTGGGGCCGGTACAGCGAAGACCTGCTGCGGAAAGACTGCGAAACCATCGAGGCGCTGTACCGGTCCAACGGGTTCCGTGAGGTGCAGGTCCATTCGGAAGTGCAAGAGCGAACAGAAGGCAAAAAGAACCGCATTGAGGTTTCGATCCGCATCGATGAAGGTCCGCAGTGGAAGGTGTCGGGGCTCACCATTTCGGGCGTCAACTTGCGCTACTACGAATACATCCTGAGTTTGCTGCAATCCGCCCCCGGGCAGCCGTACAGCGAAATGAACGTGGCTGCGGACCGGGACTTGATTCTGAACTACTACTATGACAATGGCTACCCGGAAGCGCGGCTGGATGTAAGCGTTCTTCCGGGTGCGGGCCCCAACCAAGTAGACCTACGCTATGCGGTGAGCGAGGGACCGCGGAGATTCGTGCGGGGAATCAGCGTGGGCGGCTTGAAGGCGACCCAGGAAAGGCTGGTAAGCCGCCGTATCGGTCTGGCGCCTGGCGATCCGCTGTCTTTGACGTCCTTGGTGGAGAGCCAGCGCAAGCTGTACGATTTGGGCATTTTCGCCAAGGTGGACGTAGCGGTGCAGAATCCGGATGGTTACGAGCGCAACCGCAATTTGCTTTTCCAGATGGAAGAGGCGCGGCGGTATGCGCTGGATTTCGGTTTTGGCGCCGAATTGGGCCGCATTGGCGGTGGCGGCGCCACGAGGCTGGAAAGCCCGGGCGGGGCGGCGGGCTTCAGCCCGAGGGTATCGTTCGGGGTCAGCCGGTCGAATGTGTTCGGCATCGGCCACACGGCCAGCGTCAATACCCAGTTTTCGACTATCCGGCAACGCGCGCTGCTTTCGTACTTGGCGCCGCAGTTTAAGGGGAACCCGAACTGGAATCTTCAGTTCACGGCTCTGTATGATCTGGCCCGGGACGTCCGGACGTTTACTTCGGCGCGCTCGGAAGCGACCCTGCAACTCGGACAGAGGCTTACCAAAGCCACCAGCCTCCAATACCGCGCCACCTACCGGCTGGTGGAAGTGGACGAGCAGACCCTGAAGATCGACCCCGAGCTGATTCCGTTGTTCTCGCTTCCGGTGCGCGTAGGCTCCATAGGCGGCAGCCACATCATCGACCGCCGCGACGATCCGATCGAAAGCCGCCGCGGCATGCTCAATACGGTGGACTTCAGCTTGGCCACCCGCTGGCTGGGATCGAAAACCTCCTTTTCGCGGGTGGTATGGAAGAATTCGACTTACCACCGGGTGAGCCGGCAGGTGACGCTGGCGCGGAGTCTGACGCTGGGCTGGCTGTATTCCATCAAGGGGCTGAGCGGCGAGGTGGACGTTCCGCTCCCGGAACGCTATTTCGGCGGCGGCGCCACTTCGCACCGGGGCTTCGCCGAAAATCAGGCCGGTCCGCGGGACTTGACCACGGGTTTCCCTGTGGGCGGCAACGCCACGCTCATTAACAACCTGGAACTTCGCTTCCCGCTTTTGGGGGAGAACGTCGGCGGCGTTTTGTTCCACGACGCCGGCAACGTGTATTCCAGCTTAAACAATATTTCCTTTGGCGTTCGCCAGAGGGATAAGACGCACTTTGATTACATGGTCCACTGCCTCGGATTTGGAATCCGCTACCGGACGCCAGTGGGACCGGTGCGCATCGATTTGGGTTTCGCTCCCAACACGCCGCGCTTTCGCGGATTCGAGGGCTCCAGGGAGGAGCTGCTGGCCGGACAGGGCCGCATTTCGGACCAGCGCCTCAGCCGGTTTCAGTTTCAATTTTCCATCGGGCAGACTTTCTGAATGCGAACCGCGATCCTGATTGCCGTTTTCACCACGTCCGCAGCGGCGGCGGAACTGGTGGACTGCGTGGCGGCGACGGTGGACCGCCAGGTGATCACATTAGGGCGAATCATCATCGAAAACCGGCTGGCCGCCTTTCAGGAGGGACGCCAGCCGGACCAGAGCCCTGAGGCGCGCCGGCGAACCGCCGAGAGGCTGGTGGACCGGCGGCTGCTGCTGCGGGAGATCGAGATTAGCGGCTTCCCTCAGGCTGTGCGCGTGGACGCCATGGCTGCCCTCGACGAGTTGAAAAAGCGCTGGACGAACGCGGATGAATATGAAGCCGCGCTCTCCCGCTATGAGATCCGGGAAGAAGAATTGCTCGATTTCCTGCAAACTCAGTTGACCGTGCTGCGCTTTTTGCAGGTTCGCTTCCGGGCTGAAAGCGAGGTGACGGAGGCGGAAATCGAACGCTATTACGAGGAAAAGTTCGCACCCCAGGTAAGGGCGCGAACCGGAACAGCCGCCCCGCCGCTGAACGCCGTCCGGCGGGAAATCGAGGCGATTCTGAGCGCTGAGGCGGCCGACCGCGCCATCTCGCGATGGCTGGATCATGCACGGTCCCGGGCGCGCATCGAATACCGGGAGGCGGCGTTCCAGTGACACGCCGGGCCAAATGGCTGTGGATGGCGGGCGCCGCCGCGGCGGCCGTTCTGGCCGCCGCAGCGCTCGTGTCCCTAGCCGTAGTGCGTTCGGAGTGGTTTGCCACTAAGGTTCGAGAGCGGTTGGTTCAGGAAACCGAGCGCGCCACCGGGGGACGCGCCGAACTGCAACGTTTTGACTTTGACTGGAAAGCTCTTACGGCTACGGTACGGGGCTTCACTTTGCACGGGACCGAGCCCGAGGAAGCGCCACCCCTGTTTCAGGCGGAAACGATCCAGGTGCAGCTTCGCATTCTGTCCGCCTTCCGCCGCAAGGTAGATCTGGCCAGGCTTCGGATCGTTAAGCCGTCGATCTACATTCTGGTTCGTCCGGACGGATCCACCAACGTTCCCCGGCCTAAGGTTCCGGCCGTGAGGCGAGGTTTCCTGGAAACAGTGCTGGACCTCCGCATCAAGCGGTTTGAGGCTGCCGGCGGCCACCTCATGGTGGCCGAGCGCCGCCTGCCGCTGGATGTCATAGCGAACGCGCTGGAAGCGCACTTGGCCTATGACGTGGCCGGACCCCGCTATGAAGGCCGGGTCCAGGCGCGCGAGCTGCTGGTGGCCCATACGGCCATCCAGAACGTTCCGGTGGACCTGGATGCGCAGGTGGCGGTGGAAAAGGACCGCATCCTGCTGCGGCGCGCGGGGGTGTCTCGCAAAGAACTCAACCTGGAGATGGCGGGTTCGATTACCCGTCTTGCGGCGCCGGTGGTGGAAGTTTCCGGCAAAGCGGCTGCGAGCACGGCGGAGATCTTGCGTTTCCGGAGTCTCCCCCTGGCGCCGCGGGGTCGCCTGGAAGGCAATTTCCGCTTCACGTATAGCAAAGAGCAGGATTTTTTGTTGGCCGGGACACTCGACGGATCCGGACTGATTCCGCGGCTTGCGGAATTCGACTCCGGGCCGGTACGCCTGCGAACGCAATGGCGGTTGTCCCGGGACTTGGCGGAATTTGTGGGCGCTAGCGTGAATGCAGAGGCGGGAACGTTCCGGGGCGGCGCGGAGATCCGCAACTGGAGAAGCCTGTCGGTTCGAGGCCGGCTGGAGGATGCCGCCGCAGACGACGTAGCTGTGCGCGCCGGCCGTCCAGCTCTCGGCTACCCGATGATGCTCAGCGGCCCCATCGAACTCAATGCCGAGATTCGCGAGGGGGGGCTGTCAGGCGTCCGCCTGCGGGCAGCCTTGGACGCTTTGACCAAACCGGGCGGAGAGCCGGTCGAAGGGCGGCTGGTCTTCACCTATGACCAGACGAGCGGCGCTCTCGCGTTCGAGCCTTCGTATTTGAGACTGGCTTCCACCGAAGCGCGGGCTTCGGGATCGCTGGACCAGAAGCTGTCGGTCGAAATCGAGACCCAGGACC
>Ga0272446_1006303_pt1 | contig 12460 bp, 10 predicted proteins | sample YNPCB0061_FD_194587 | JGI IMG/M metagenome (GOLD analysis project Ga0272446, IMG submission 194587) | Hot spring microbial mat communities from Yellowstone National Park, WY, United States - YNP-CB-006-1 | ecosystem: Environmental > Aquatic > Thermal springs > Hot (42-90C) > Sediment | place... | reverse complement strand
GAGGTAGACCGCAGGCGAGCAGCATCACCCGGCCCACCGGGTCCGGAACCAGGGTATACTGCTGTTATGGCTCCACCGCACGCCAGCGACGACGAACCGATCCAGCTCGTCTGGTTCAAGCGCGATCTCCGGGTCGCCGACCACGGGCCGCTCGCGGCGGCAGCGGCCCGTGGACCAGTGCTGCCGCTGTACATCGTTGAGCCGGCGCTCGTCCGTGCGCCCGACTTCGCCCCGGCCCACTGGTCGTTCATCGCTGAATGCTTGCACGCCCTGCGCGCGGCGCTTGCCCGCCGCGGGCAGCCACTGATTGTGCGAGTGGGCGAGCCGGTGGCGGTACTGGAGCAACTCGCGGCCACCCTGCCTATCGTGCAGCTCTGGGCCCACGAGGAGACCGGCAACCTGCTCAGCTATCAGCGCGACCGGGCGGTGCGGCGCTGGGCGCGCGCCCGCGGCCTCCCCTTCCATGAACTGCCGCAGGGCGGCGTCGTGCGGCGGCTGGCGTCTCGCGACGGCTGGGACGCTGTGTATGACGAGCGCATGGCCCGCCCACTGGTCGCCTCACCGCTGGCGCTGCGGCCCCTCACGCCCGCACTCGACCCTGGCCCCATCCCGAGCCACGCTGAGCTTGGGCTCGCGCCGGACCAGCTGATCGAGCGCCAGGCCGGCGGCGAGGCCCCGGGCCACGCGCTGCTCGATGATTTCCTGCACCGGCGCGGGGCAGCCTACCATCAGGCGCTCTCCAGCCCGCACACGGCCTGGTCGGGTTGTTCGCGCCTCAGCCCCTACCTGAGCTGGGGGGCGCTCTCGGTCAACCAGGTGGTGCGGGCAACCCGCGCCCGCATCGGCGTGCTCGCCGCCAGTGGCGATCCCGCCGACACGGCGTGGGTACGCCCCCTGGGCGCATTCGCGGCACGCCTGCGCTGGCGCTGCCACTTCATCCAGAAACTCGAGTCCGAGCCGGCGATCGAGCAACTCAACCTCGTACGCGCCTATGACGGGATGCGCCCCGAGCAGCCGGACGAAGCGCAACTCGCGGCCTGGGCCACCGGACAGACCGGCTACCCGTTTGTCGATGCCTGTATGCGCGCCACCGCTGCCACCGGGTGGCTCAACTTCCGCATGCGCGCGATGGTCGTCTCATTCGCCTGCTTCGACCTGTGGCAGCACTGGCGCGCCCCCGGGCTCGTGCTGGCCCGCGCCTGGCTCGATTATGAACCTGGCATCCACTACAGCCAGCTCCAGATGCAGTCCGGGACGGCGGGCAACACCACGCTACGGATCTACAACCCGATCAAGCAGGGCCAGGACCACGACCCCGACGGGGCGTTCGTGCGGCGCTGGGTGCCTGAACTGGCGGGCGTGCCGGCCTCGTTCATCCACGCGCCCTGGCTGATGCCACCCGAGATGCAGCGCCGCACGGGCTGCGTGATCGGCCGCACCTACCCGGCGCCGATCGTTGACCACGAGGCAGCGGTTTGCCGGGCGCGCGCCGCCATTGCCGCCGTGCGCAACCAGCCGGACACGGCAGCACAGGTCGCCGCGGTGCGCGAGCGTCACGGCAGCCGCCGCCCGCCGCCCACGCCCCGCCGATCGCCACGCATCCACCCCGGCCAGCTCCGGCTTGAGCTCTGAGGCACGCACGAGCACCACGCCGAATAAGCGAAGAGCCTTTCATAGCCGCTGCTACGAAAGGCTCGCTGTTGCCCCAAATAATGGTGCCAAGGACCAGACTTGAACTGGTGACCCTCGCATTTTCAGTGCGATGCTCTACCAACTGAGCTACCTTGGCGAGCACCAGAATGGGGTCTGCGTATCATGTGCCGGAGCCGTCTGGCTCACGGGGCGGTCCTGCATCCGCTGGTGGGCGATGACGGGATCGAACCGCCGACACCCTCGGTGTAAGCGAGGTGCTCTACCGCTGAGCTAATCGCCCGATCAGCGCTGGTGCCCAGGAAGGGACTTGAACCCTTACGACCGTGGTTAGGTCACTAGGCCCTCAACCTAGCGCGTCTGCCAATTCCGCCACCTGGGCGCGGCGTTCATTCGATTATACGCGGGTCGCTCGCGCTTGTCAAACGGCGAGCTCGGCCCGCAGGGCACTGAGCTCGGCCGCCAGGCGGGTGCACAGCGCGGTGCGCGCGGCGTGGGGCAGAAAGCTGGCGGCTGCCGCGGTCAGCACGGCGGTGCTGAGCTCATCGGCACCGAAGCCGAAGTGGATGGCGGCGCGCCGGTACTCTTCGGTCAGCGTGGTGTGGAAGAAGGTCGGGTCATCGGAGTTGATGGTCAGCGCCACGCCCGCCGCCTTGAGCCGGGGCAACGGGTGCTCCTGCCAGGAGCCAACGGCGCCGGTGAGCAGGTTGCTGGTAGGGCAGACATCGAGTACCACGCCACGCTCGCGCAGGGCAACCAGCAGGCCCGGATCATCGACGCTGCGGATGCCGTGACCGAGGCGGGTTGCCCCCAGTGCTTCGATCGCGCCCCAGACGCTGGCCGGGCCAACCACCTCGCCGGCGTGGGCCATCAGGCCCAGCCCCGCTGCCCGGGCCGCAGCGAAGATCGGGGCAAAGGGCTCGGGTGGGTGCCCGATCTCGTTGCCACCGATCGACCAGCCCACCACGCCCAGCTCCCGGGTGGCCCGGGCCACCTCCAGCACCTGCCAGGCAGCCTCGGTACCATAGCCACGGCCGTAGTCGAGGGCCAGCCGTACGGTGACGCCGGCCTCGCGCTCGGCGCGCGCAAAGCCGGCCATCGCGCCCTCAATCGCCTCGCGCAGATCGACCCCCCGGTTGATGTGCTGCATCGGCGAGATCATCACCTCGGCGTAGCGCACCTGCTGCTGACCCAGCTCAAGCCCCAGCTCGTAGGCCAGCCGCTCGAAGTCTTCGCCATAGACGATGGCCCGGGCCAGGCCCATGAAGACGTTGAGGAACTCGCCGAAGCTGCGGTAGTTGAAGAGCGCAGCCACCCCAGCCTCGCTGGTGGCCGCCAGGGGCACGCCATTGCGCCGGGCCAGTTCGATCAGGGTCCGCGGGCTGACCGTCCCTTCGAGATGCAGGTGCAACTCCACCTTGGGCATGCGCCTGATGAACTGGTCGAGCTGTGGCGTAAGCACAATCGTCCCCGTGGCAGTAGCCAGGCGTCAGGTAGCCGTTGTCAGGCCGGGGCTGAGCCGTTGGCAACAGCCCTGGCAGGGCTTACGCGATCCCGGAGGCTTTCAGCCGCTCGGCGTTATCATGAACTATCAACGCGTTAATGATCTTCTCCAGATCACCATCGAGGATGGCGGGCAGGTTGGAGAAGTTCTGGCCGAGCCGGTGGTCCGTCACCCGGTCCTGCGGGAAGTTGTAGGTGCGGATCTTCTCGGCGCGCTCGCCGGTGCCCACCTGGGCCAGGCGCGAGGTGCCGAGCTCACGGTCTTTCTTCTCCTGCTCACGTGCATAGAGTCGGGCGCGGAGCACGGTCAGCGCTTTCTCTTTGTTTTTGATCTGCGAGCGCCCGTCCTGGCAGGTGACGACGATCTCCTCCGGGGTGCCGGCGCGATAGACCAGACGCACGGCCGAGTCGGTGGTATTGACGCCCTGACCGCCGTGGCCGCCCGAGCGGAAGACATCGACGCGCAGATCCTCCGGCTTGATCTCAACCGTCGTTTCCTCCACTTCGGGGAGCACGGCAACGGTGGCGGTGGAGGTATGGATGCGCCCGCGCGCCTCGGTGGCCGGCACGCGCTGCACGCGATGGACGCCACCCTCATACTTGAGCACGCTGTAGGCGCCCTCGCCGCTGATCTCAAAGACGATCTCTTTGTACCCGCCGGGGCCGTTTTCGGTGGCGTTGTCCACCTCCACCTTCCAGCCACGCTCTTCGGCGAAGCGCGTATACATGCGGAACAGGTCCGCCGCGAACAGGGCTGCCTCATCGCCGCCCTCACCCTGGCGGATCTCGATGATCACGTCCCTGGCATCATTGGGGTCGCGCGGCAGCACCAGGATGCGCAATTCCTGCTCGAGCGCCTCAAGCCGGGCGCGCTGGCTCTCCAGCTCCTCCTGGGCGAGCGCGCGCAACTCCGGGTCGTCCGTCTCATTCAGCACGGCGCTGGCCTCATCGGCCGCGTGCCGGGCCTGTTTGTAGCTGCGGTATGCGGCAACCACGCCCTCCAGCTCCCGCTGCTCGCGGGCATACTGCTGGAGCAACGCCAGGTTGCTCACTATCTCAGGGCGCGCCAGCAGCTCACCGAGCTCTTCGTAGCGCGCTTCAACACTGGCAAGTTTGTCAAACATACGATAACATTTCCTTCATCACAAGCCGATTATAGCACGGCACCCGGTTCAGGAGATAACAAAGAGCACGGGCAGGGCGAGCCGTGGCTCGCCAGACCCGTGCCGAATGTATGCCGCGCGGCTAGTAGCCCTTCGCCATCTTCTTGCGCCGGTTGCGCTCGGCGCGGCGGCGCTTCTCTTTGCGCTGCTCGCTCTTCGATACGAAGTGCATCTTCTCGCGGTACGTCTTGGTAATCCGCTCGGAGATGACCCCCTTGTTGAAGCGGCGGATCAGTTGCTCGACTGTCTCGCCATCACGACGTTCTACACGCATAGCTCTGCCGGTTGACGTGCGCGACCTCTGAGGTGGCCCGGGTCTTGCGTATGGCGCGGGGTGTCGCCCATCCCCGGACCTGCGCATCCGTCAATCGTCTGCTCACCCCCTTTGCCGTGGATTTGGTGGACCCCGTCCAGCACAGGCCCGCCCAGGATCCAGCACGCCCGGCTCAAGAGAACCCGGGCGAACGTGTCGCCGGAGCGGCTGTAAACAGAGCCATTTGCCCAACACCGCTGGTAGTATAGCCGATACGGGCCGGTTCCGCAAGCGCAAGGGCCGGCCCCAGACCCCGGGTTGTTGGGTGGTTTTGGCGGCGTAGCCGCCAAAACCACCCAACAACCACCCCTCGGGGCGGCATAGCCGCCCGACACCCGCCGCCTCCGGCGGCGGTACGGGGTTGCAACCCAATCAAAACATGCTATAATCGCAAGCGTTTGCCAACGTCACATGCTGCGAGACCGGCATCAGAGACTCCCGTCCGTGCCCTGGGCACTCGCGAGGCCTTCTTCGCGCGAAGGGAATGTACGTTGTGTTGGCCGGAGCGAGACAGCCGGGTATGCCCTGGCTGCCGGCGGTTCGGGATGTCGGGAGCACGGAAGGCTGGCGGCAGACGTGCCGCACGTCACAACCACACAGCGCAGCGGCGCTGAGGAGAACCCTGATGCTGGTCAAACTGTTTGTCGGAAATCTGCCCTGGGGCGTCGGCGATGATGATCTGGCACGCTTCTTCTCGCCTCACGGCGAGGTGCAGAGCGCCCGCGTGATCACCGACCGCGATACGGGCCGCTCGCGTGGCTTTGGCTTTGTTGAGATTGAGGTCGATGATGTCAGCACGGTGATCCGCGCTACCGACGGCCAGGAGCTCAACGGACGCCCGATCCGCGTCAATGAGTCGGAGGATCGTAATCGCGGTGGTGGTGGTGGTGGCGGTGGCGGCCGTGGCGGCTACGGCGGCGGCAATCGCGGCGGCTACGGACGCTACTGATCCCCCAGCCGGACCCGGCGGGTCAAGCTCGCCTCCACAACGGCCGAAGCGCTGGTTACCCCAGGGCTTCGGCCGTTATGCTCGCTGCGCCACGCCCCGCCGCAGCCGCCCCCAGAGGGCGGTGGCGCGCGGCGCCAGACCAAGCGGCGCCACCCGGTCGAGCAGGGCCAGCGGCAACTTGAGCAGACGCAGCCGCGGGCCCGCCAGGGTCCAGCTGTAGACAAGGTAGCGCACGGCGTTGGCCAGGCGCCCGCCCTGTGCCTCCAGGTTGGCCATGGCGGCATAGATGTCGGCCAGCACCGGCGCACGGCTGGCGCGCAGGGCGGGCACCAGCGTCGGGTCGGCAACATAGTCCTCAGCAATCGCCAGCCACTCGCGGTAGAAGCCCGGACCTTCGGCGACGGTCTTCGAGCCACCGTGCAGGCGGTAGGTGGCCACCAGGTTGCTGGTCTGCCGGAAGGGGGCCAGGCGGATGGCCCGCGCCCAGTAGTCGCTGTCCATGCTGTAGCGCCGCTCCAGGCGCAGTGGCCCCACGCTGGCTACCAGCTCGCGGCGCAAGAAGACCGTCGGCTGCACGGGGATCTCCAACCGCAGGACGGCGGCGGGCGAGAAGGGCCGCCCGGCGATGCGTGTGAGTAGCCGCCCGGCTGCATCGATGTACCACGCATCGCCATACACGGCGCCAGCCTGCGGATCGGCCAGCAGCGCAGCCACCTGGGCCGCGATCGCGCCGGGGAAGTAGGTGTCGTCGGCGTTGAGCCAGGCCAGGATCTGCCCGTGCGCCCGGGCCCAGCCCTTGTTGATCGCGTCGGACTGGCCGCGGTCGGGCTCGCTCAGCCAGCGCAGCCGCCCGTCGCCCGCGAAACCCTGGAGCACGGCGCGCGTCTCGTCGCTGCTGCCGCCGTCGATGACCCAGTACTCCAGGTTGGAATAGTCCTGGCCAAGCACGCTGCGGATCGTCGCGCCGAGGTAGCGCCCCTGGTTGAGCGAGGGCGTGACGATGCTGACCAGCGGCAGCGCCGGGTCACGCAGTGGGGGCGGCGGCGTCTCCTGGTCGAAGGCATAGGCGGCCCAGCGGGGGGCCGTGTGGGCGAGTGGCGGCAGCGCATCCATGGCTCACAGGCTCTCGTACAACGCCAGGTGGCGTTCAACCATCCGCTCCAGTCCGTACTCAGCCTCGGCCACGGCGCGGCAACTGACTCGCAGCTCGGCGCCGGCGGCGATGGCGGCCAGGGCCGCTGCAACGGCGGCGGCAAGCCCGGCGGCATCGGGTGTGGCCGCCAGCCAGCCGGTGCGGCCCGGGCGCACCAGCTCGGGCAGGCCGCCCACGGGCAGCGCCGCCACTGGCGTACCGCAGGCGATCGCCTCCTGCACGCTGAGCGGCAGGTTATCCTGGGGCGCGGCGTGGATGAGCAGGTCGGCGGCGCTGTAGACCAGCGCCTGGCGCGCCGGCGCATGCACAAAGCCCAGCGGCACAACCCGCAGCCCCGGCACATCCAGTTCCAGGCGCCCACGACCCATCGCGAGCAGGGTGAGCCCGGCGGGCAGGGCCGCGCCGAGCGCGGCCAGCAATGTCGCCCCCTTGCGCGGATCGGCGAGGTGGGGCATGGCCACCAGGGCAACCGGGCCAGTCGCGGGCAACCCGAGCGCACGGCGGGCCGCGGCGCGCGGCCAGGGCCGCCAATGCGCCAGGGGCAGCCCGTGGGGAATGACCTCGACCCGCCGCGCCGCCCACAGCCCGACGCCAGCCGCCGCTCCGATCCAGCGGGAGGGCGCCACTGCCGCCAGCCGGGTGGTGGCCGCCAGCAGCGCCTGACGCTCCAACCAGGCCGGCCCGACCAGGTGTGGCGGCAGGACCGGGTAGGTGGTGGCGGTGGGACAGGCTGCGTTGCAGCCCGTCACGAAGCGCTCACAGTCGTAGCTGTAGACGCAGCGGCCGGTCAGCGGCCACATGTCGTGCAGCGTCCAGGCGACCGGCGCATGCCGGGCGGCTACCGCCAGCAAGCGCGGCGACCAGCCGGCAGCCAGGCCGCCGTGCAGGTTGTGCAGGTGCACCAGGTCGGGCCGCAGCCGGGCCAGGGTCCGCTCCAGGGCCGCCTCGGCTGCCGGGCGGGCCAGGCGGTCGAGCACGACTCGCGCCGCCAGCGGCACGGCCCGGCGCACGAGCCGCCGCAGCGAGATCAGTGGCGCGCCGATGACCATGGTGCGCCAGGGGTGGCGTCGCCGATCGGGAAAGACCACCAGCCGGGTCACCCGCAGCCCGGTCGCCACCAGCCCCGTGGCCAGCCGGCTGGCCGCCACAGCCGCCCCGCCCCGTGTTTCCCAGTCCGAGAGCATGACAACGTGCAAGGGCCTTGCCTCCTACGACCAGGTTTTACACCTGCCTGACAATCTGGCCTTCTCCCCCATAGCTCTACAGCTTTAGACATGGTTCAAACGCCCGTGACAAGCCAGCCTTCAGCTCCATAGCGCTCCAGACCAGCTGTGTGGAGGTGTGGAGCTGTGGAGCTGTGGAGCTGTGGAGCAACGGTCACGCGAGAACGCCCGATCCTGAACCATGCCTCGAGCATGGTTCAAACTCGCTTGCCAATCTGGCCTTCATCGCCACAGCTCCACAGCTCGACACCTCCACAGACCAGTCATGCGGGGCGGTGGAGCAACCGGCAAGCAGGGAAACCCGCGTCTGAACCCATGCCTATACCCCGGCCCGGCTGCGCCCCCACCGGTAGACCTGGTGGGCCAGCAGGAGCGGCGGGTAGGCCGCGCGCGAGGCCAGCTCCAGTGCGCGTAGCGCCGGCCAGGGCGGCGGACGGTCGCTGGTCTTGCGGTAGATGTCGGCCAGTGCTGCCGGGACCCGGCCTGCGCGCCGGAGGCCTAACAGCCCGGCGAAGAGTGGGAAGCTATAGCGCAGGTGAAAGGTGCCTGGCAGGTGGCAGCGAATGAGCGGGTAGAAGTTGTTGGCGATGGCGAGATACCCACCCGGCCGCAGCGCCCCCGCCATCTCCGCCAGCGGTTCGAGCGGATCAGGCACGTGCTCAAGCACATCGAGACAGAGCACGACGTCGTAGCCCCGGCCCGGTGTGCGCACGATCCGCAGGTTGGGGTGAGCCGCCGCCCGTGCGCGGGCCGCCGCCGAGGGAAACGGATCATACAGCTCCACGGTGCTCGTCGGCAGCGCCGCCGCCGCCGTGCGCGCCAGCGCGCCGTAGCCCCCCCCATAGTCAAGCACGCGCGCCGGCGCCAGGCGCTGCAACCAGGCGACGAGTGCGGCGCGATGCCCACGGGACTGGGGATCCTGCTCGGTGAACATCCCGTTGAGCGCCCAGATCGGGTGGCGGTAGAACGCCTGCAGCAGCGCCGGGTCCGGACGGCGCTCATCGAGACCCAGTTCGGCCCAGACGTCGTCCATCAGCCGCCAGAGGCCGGCCAGGGTCAGCGAGTGCTGCGCGAGGCGCGCCAGTAGCGCCTGGATCACCGTCAGTTCAGCCGGGCTGAGACCGCTGGGGTCAACAGCGAATGAGGACCCGTGCAGGCCCGCGCCGACGATGGCGGGGTACGTATTCACCCTGCTGCTGGGAGCGAGGCCAGCTTGCTCGCGCAGGCTGACCAGGGCGGGAGCGTCAGGCTCAGGGGGCGCCTGGCGCGCGCGCGGCTGGCTCCCCAGCCGGGTGCGAACGACCCGCTGCAAGCGACGCAGGCGCCAGGCCAGCTTGACCCGCAGGGTAGGGTCGAAGAGGAGCCGCTGCGTGCGGGCGTCCGAACGGTCATCGGGCGTGACGGCGGGCGGGTGGCGCAGCGGAAAGTCCAGCTCGCCGGCGGGCAGATTGGCGATCGGGCTATCGGGGTTGTGGGTATGGGTCGAGTCGACGCCAAAGCCAATATTCTGCACCAGGTTGACCGCCGGCAGTGCGGTGAGGCCGCCATGGCGCCAGCAACTGTAAGTCCAGCGGTAGGCCCATGAGTCAATCTGCCGGGCGTAGACCGTATCGAAGGTAGCGCGCCAGTGGCGGGTGGCGCGCCGATCGCGAACGATGGTATTCAGCCAGGGTGTCGCGCGCAGCCGTGGCCAGTCGGCCATTGCCCCATCGTAGAGCCGCCAGGCGCGGCGCCAGGTGGCCCAGCCGACACAGTGGGGGTAACGGGAAAAGGCGTAGCTGGCTGCGACCCCGATCGGGGTGAAGCGGTCGCCGGAGATGGCCATGACCCGGGGATCATCGGCGTAGCGGGCCAGCAGCTCGGCGCAGAAGCGAAAAAAGCTCGCACTGGGCAGACAATCGTCCTCAAGGATGATCGCCTGGTCGACCGCGGCAAACACGGCGGCGAGGGCCGTCTCGAAGCGCGCGGGGAGGCCCAGGTTCGTCTCGGCGTAGTCGTGGGTCACCGTGCAGGGCCAGTCCACCTGGCGCACAACGGCACGGGCGGCGGCGCAGGCCGCGGCCTCGGCAGGGCGGTCGGGGCGGGGGCCATCGGCCACCAGGAAGAGCCGGCGGGGCCGGGCCCGCGCGATTGCGGCGAAGACTCGCGCCGTCAGCGCGGGGCGCCGGAAGAGGAAGAGCACGACGGGCACATCCAGCTGATCGGGGCTGGCCGGCGCCAGACTTGTGGCCATAGCCATGGTTCAAACCTGCTTGACAAGCTGGGGTTCAGCTCCACAGCGCTACAGCGCTCCAGGCCGGTTGTGTAGAGCTGTAGCGCTGTGGAGCCGTGGAGCAACGGTCACGTTGAAACGCTCGCTTTTGAACCTTGTCTGCACGCCTCACGCCCAAGGACGCACAAGCCAGAACCCCCGGCGCCACGTGGCGCGCCGGGGGCACAGCGGGCGGCACCGGGGGAGGCGCCGGTCGATCAGGCAGCGCTAGTCGGCTCGATCGCGTTGAGCCGGAGGAGCGCCGCGCGCAGCATCACCAGGTCCTCATCGGTGCACCGGGCAAAGGACGGATCAGTGGGATGCACCGCCTCAGCGAGCAGCAGCATCGCTCGCAGCGCGACGGGCCACGGGGCCTCGGCGGCCACGTCCCCGCTGGCAGGGGGCTGAAGGTGAGGCAGCGACTTGGAGGGGCGCGCGCCAGTCATGGCATCTCCTCAAACGGTTATCTTTCTGATAGTGTAGCGGCAGCTGCAACGGGCGTCAAGAGCAATCGTCGCCAACGCAGGGCCAGGGCAACGTCGTCCGCCCGGCGACCGAAGCCGCGGGCTCGACAGGCCACGCAGGTGGCCTTCGCACCAGGAGCCGGGACGTTATGGTCTTTGAGGAATTCATCCGCTCTAGACCGCGCAGGCAGTCTTCGCATCCCATAGCCGAGGGCTTGAGCCCCACGGCCAGCTCGGCATACCGGATTCATTGCTCAATAACCATTACGCCCACGGCCAGTTCGGCATACCGGATTCATTGCTCAATAACCATTACGCCCACGGCGCAGACGATCAACCGGACGTTGAGGTAGCCCTGGTCGCCAACGCCGGCCTCACACCAGCAGCGCGCTGAGGCGCTCGAGCACATAGGTCGGTTGGGCCGGCGCCCCTGGCACGTCGGCGCGCGTGCTGTCGCCGGTGAGCACCAGGGCGGTGGCCATGCCGGCGGCCGCGCCCATCGCGATGTCGGTCATCAGGCGGTCGCCGACCATCAGGCAGCGCTCGGGGGGGAGCTGGAGCATCGCCCCGACGGTGCGGGCCATGATCGGCGAGGGCTTGCCGACGTTGACCTCGCAGCGGGTGTTGGTGCAGGCCTCGATCGCAGCGATGATCGCAGCCGCGTCGGGCTCGCCGCCGCCGGGCACCGGGCAGAAGCGATCGGGGTTGGTGGCCACCAGGCGCGCCCCGGCACGGATGGCGTCGAAGGCCACCTGTAGTTTGTGGTAGGTGAAGGTGCGGTCGAACGAGGCGACGACGATATCGATCGCGCCGGCCCGTTCGCTCAACGGGAAGCCCGCCGCGGTCAACTCGCCGATCAACGGCGCCTCGCCGCAGACGAAAAGCGTGGCCCCCGGCGCGTGCTCCAGCAGCCACTGGACCAGCACGTGCGATGAGTTGACCACCTCGCCCAGCTCGGCCTCGAGGCCCATCCCGCGCAATTTAGCGACGTACTGCTCGCGGGTCCTCGTCGGGTTATTCGAGAGGAAGGCCACCCGCCGCCCCTCAGCCCGCAGGGTCGCCAGCACCTCAGCGACGCCAGGCAGCAGCGTATCGCCGAGATAGAGCGTGCCGTCCAGGTCGAAGATATAGCCGTCGTAGCGAGGGATGCGCATAGGTGAACGGGATGATCACTGGCGGAGCATGTTATACCAGGTGGAATTGGCAATCCCGCATTGTCCCACTCATCTCCACAGCGCTCCAGCTCCACACAGGGCTTTGGAGAGCTGTAGCGCTGTGGAGGTGTGGAGCTGAGCCAATGCGATGCCAGCAAGCAGAATCGGTATTAGCCGATTATACCGCACATGAGACATAGTTCACACGCACGTGACAATCCGGCCCTTAACTCCACCGCTCCACACCTCTACACCTCTACACGGCTGGTCCGTAGAGCTGTGGAGCTGTGGAGCAACAGTCACGCGAGCACGCCCGATCCTGAACCATGCCTGACGCAGGGCTGCTCGCGCCGCCCACCCCACAGGGCTGCTGCAACGTCCGCCTTCAGCAATGCACTGTGGCGGCCACGCCTTACCCCTACCCTGGAGTCCCTCTCAGGTGGAGGGTTTTTGGCGGATAGCGTCCTGATGCGCGGCTTGCCCTCACCCCCCTCCCCCCCTCTCCCAGCCTGGGAGAGATTCTCTCATTCGTGTCAAGTGGCCAGTGCCGCTTTCGGTGATGCTTTGACCGGATCAAAGGGTTCCTGACGTTGAAACACTGCCCACGCCCAACACAACATCTTGCGGGCTGCCGCAA
>Ga0272446_1006302_pt1 | contig 12462 bp, 13 predicted proteins | sample YNPCB0061_FD_194587 | JGI IMG/M metagenome (GOLD analysis project Ga0272446, IMG submission 194587) | Hot spring microbial mat communities from Yellowstone National Park, WY, United States - YNP-CB-006-1 | ecosystem: Environmental > Aquatic > Thermal springs > Hot (42-90C) > Sediment | place... | reverse complement strand
GCGTCCATGATCGCGCGGAAGCGCCGCACCACCGCGGGCAGCCCTTCGAACACCGCCTGCGAGATGACGAAATGGCCGATCGAGACCTCGCTCACCTCGGGGAAGGCGGCGATCGGCCCGACCGTCTCGTAGGTCAGGCCATGGCCGGCGTGGCAGAGGAGGCCGGCGGCGCGCGCCGCCTCCGCGCCGCGCTTGAGCCGGGCGAGTTGCGCCGGGCGGTCCGCCACCGGCCCTTCGGCATAGGTGCCGGTGTGCAGCTCGACCGCCTCGGCGCCGAGGCGGGCGGCGGCCTCGATCTGCGCGGGATCGGCCTCGATGAAGATGGAGACGCGCACGCCCGCGCCGCGCAGCCGCTCGATCGCCTGCCTGAGGAACGGTCCCGCATGCAGCACGTCGAGGCCGCCTTCAGTGGTCAGTTCCTGCCGCTTCTCGGGCACCAGGCAGCAATAGGGCGGGCGGATGCGCTCGGCGAAGGCGACCATCTCCTCGGTCGCGGCCATCTCGAAGTTCAGGGGGGCGGGGATCTCGGCGCGCACGCGCTCGACGTCGCGGTCGCGGATGTGGCGGCGGTCCTCGCGCAGATGCATCGTCACGCCGTCGGCGCCGGCCTCCACGGCGATGCGCGCGGCCTCGACCGGGCAGGGGAAGGCGCCGCCGCGCGCGTTCCTGAGCGTGGCCACGTGATCGACATTCACCGAGAAGTCGAGATGCCTCATGCGAAACCCCTGGTGCGGGCGAGTTCCGCCGCGAGCCTGATCGCGGCGATGAGCGAGGAGGGATCGGCAAGGCCCTGGCCCGCGATGTCGAGCGCGGTGCCGTGGTCGGGGCTGGTGCGGACGATGGAAAGGCCGAGCGTGATGTTCACGCCGCCCGCCATGTCGAGCGTCTTGATCGGGATCAGCACCTGGTCGTGGTAGAGGCCGATCGCCACGTCGTAGGTTGGGCGCGCCAGCGCGGTGAACATGGTGTCGGGCGGCAGCGGCCCGCGCGCGTCGATCCCCTCCGCGCGGAGCATGGCCACCGCGGGGGCGACGATCTCGATCTCCTCCCGCCCCATCGTCCCGGCCTCCCCCGCATGGGGGTTGAGCCCCGCCACCGCGAGGCGCGGGTGCGGAATGCCGAACTCCTCCCGCAGGGCGCGGGCGGTGATGCGGGCGGTCTCGGCGATGAGCTCCGGCGTCAGGCGCGCGATCGCCTTCGCCAGCGCCTCGTGCACCGTCACGGGGACGACGCGCAGCCCCGGGCAGGCGAGCATCATCACCGGCGGCACGTCCGTGCCGGCGATCTCGCCGAGATATTCGGTGTGGCCGGGATGGCGGAAGCCCGCGGCGGCGAGCGTCGCCTTCTGGATCGGGTTGGTGACGAGGCCGGCGGCGCGGCGCGCCTTGCACAGGGCCACCGCCTCGGCGATGGCGGCGATCACCGCCGGTGCGTTGGCCGGATCCGGCCGGCCCGGTACGGGTGGCGCCGGCAGCGGGCGGTGCAGCACCGGCAGCGCGTCGGGGAAGGCCGCGGCGGCCTCCTCGGGCGCGGTGATGGCGCGGACCGGGACGGTGAAGGGCCGCGTCGCGTCGTCGATCAGGAAGAAGACGGGGCCGCCGCCGCGCAGCGCGGACCAGGCGCCGGCGGCGATCTCGGCGCCGATGCCGGCGGGTTCTCCCATGGTGAGGGCAAGGGGGCGCATCAGCCTGCGTGTAGTCCCTGACGCGCCGCCTGGCGAGGGCTTGCGGCGGCGCAAGGTGAACCGCCCGCCTCGTGCTAGCAATCATGCATGGACTCCCTTGCGAACTGCCTGCACGACCTCACCGCCCTCGGCCCCGGCGGCGTGCCGGCGGTGATGGCGGCGCTGTTCCTCGCCGGCCTGGCCGGGGGGGCGACGCATTGCGCCGGGATGTGCGGGCCCTTCGTCATCGCGCAGGCGGCGGCGGTGGCGGATCGCGCGGCCGGGGGCGGGATGCTCGTGCGGCTCGCCGGCGCGGCGCTCGCGCCCTACCACCTCGGGCGGATGCTCGGCTACGGCCTGCTCGGCGCGGCCGCGGGCGGGCTTGCCGGGGTGGTGGCGCTCGGCAGCGGGTTCCGCGTCCTGCTGGCGGTGCTGCTCGCGCTCGCGGCGCTGCTGATGCTCGCCCAGGCGAGCGCGCGTGTGGCGGCGCTGCTGCCGCGCCTGCCTGCGCCGCGGCTGCCGGCGGGGCTCGCGCCGCGGCTCGGCGCGTTGCTCGCGGCGCCGACCGGGCTCAGGGGGGTGGCGCTCGGCTTGATGCTCTCGGCGCTGCCCTGCGGGCTGCTCTATGGCGCGCTGGCCGGGGCGGCGGCGACCGGCTCGGCGCTGGGCGGGGCGCTCGCCATGATGGCCTTCGCGGGGGGAACGGTGCCGGCGCTGGTGGGGGTCGCGCTGCTCGGCCGCTTCTTCGGCCGCCGCGCCGGGCCGGGCATGCGCGCGGCCGGGGCGGCGCTGTTCGCGCTCAATGGCGTGATGCTGGCGGCGATGGCGCTGCGTGTCGCCGCCTGAGCGGCGCCCGGGCGGGGGCGCGACAGGATCCGCTGGCGACTTCGCGGCTCACCCCTGCACGAGGTCGCGATAGGCGTGCCAGGTGGCGTGCCCGATCAGCGGGACGACGAGGGCGAGGCCGAGGAGGAAGGGGACCATGGCGATCGCGGTGAAGACCACGATCAGCCCGGCCCAGAACAGCATCGCCGCAGGGTTGGCGAGCACGGCCCGCATCGAGACGATGATCGCCTCCATCGCCGAGACCTCCTTGTCCAGCATCATCGGGATGGAGACGGCGGAGATCGCGAAGGCGACGGCGGCGAGCAGGGCTCCGGCCGCGGTGCCGACGACGAGGAAGGGCAGCAGCATCGGCGAACGCAGCATCGCGATCGGCACGTCCTCGAGCGCCGGGGCGAAGTTGACGCCGAACATCAGCATGAAGATCAGCGCCGCGACGCGGACCCAGAACAGGTGCAGCACCAGCAGCACCACGCCCATGAAGGTGAGCTGCCCGGCATTGCGCCTGAGGCCGCGCAGGCAGGCGGCGAAGGTCACCTCCTGCCCGGCCTCGCGCAGGCGCGAGGCCTCATAGAGGCCGGCGGCGAGGATCGGCGCGACCATGAAGAACCCGGCCGAGGCCGGCAGGATGGCCCAGGCGGTGCGCGTCCAGAACAGGAGCAGCGCCAGCGCCCAGCCCGCGAGCGTGAGGGCGCCGCCATAGAAGAAGCCGATCTGCGGGTTGGCCATCAGGTCCTGCCAGCCGGCCGTGAGCCAGGCCCAGGGGCGATCGGGCGGCACGGTGCGGATGGTGGCGGCGCGGCGGGTCGCGGCTTCCGCGTTGCTTGGCATGGCAGACCTTCCCCCAGGGCAGCCGGCGGCTCTGCGACCGCCGTTCGAAAGGAAACTGTAGCCTGCTGCAATGCGGGAGACTTGATTCGGATCAAGGACGGGGCGGGCCTCTGCGGCTTCCATGGTTCCATGGTGCGCGCCGCGAGTCCGCCGCGCCGCCGGTTGAGGAGATTCTGGTCGTGGCCGCAGCAACTGCAACCGCCGCCCTGGCTCCGGGGCAGGCATCGCGGGGGGGGGAAGTGACCTATGTCGAGGCCCCCATCCGCGCCTTCGCCATCGCCACCGTCTTCTGGGGCGTGGTCGGATTCCTGATGGGCATACTGATCGCGCTTCAGCTCGCCTGGCCGCTGCTCAACCTGGATCTGGAATGGACGACCTTCGGGCGGCTGCGCCCGGTCCACACCAGTGCGGTGATCTTCGCCTTCGGCGGCAATGCGCTGCTCGGCACCAGCCTCTATGTCGTGCAGCGCACCTGCCGGGCCCGGCTCTTCGGGGGTGAGGACGCGGGCTGGTTCCTCTTCTGGGGATACCAGTTCTTCATCGTGATGGCGGCGCTGGGCTACGTGCTCGGCATCACCCAGGGCAAGGAATACGCCGAGCCCGAATGGTACGTGGACCTCTGGCTGACGTTGGTCTGGGTCGGCTACCTGGTGATCTTCGGGGGCACGATCGTCAAGCGCGAGGAACCCCACATCTACGTGGCGAACTGGTTCTACCTCGCCTTCATCATCACCATCGCGATGCTGCACATCGGCAACAACGTGCAACTGCCGGTCAGCCTCGCCTCCTCGGCCTCCTATTCGGTGCCGGCGGGCGTGCAGAGCGCGATGATCCAGTGGTGGTACGGCCACAACGCGGTGGGCTTCTTCCTCACCGCCGGCTTCCTCGCGATGATGTACTACTTCATCCCGAAGCAGGCGGAGCGGCCGGTCTATTCCTATCGCCTCTCCATCGTGCACTTCTGGACGCTGATCTTCCTCTACATCTGGGCCGGTCCGCACCACCTGCACTACACCGCGCTGCCGGACTGGGCGCAGGTGCTCGGCATGGTGTTCTCGGTCATGCTCTGGATGCCCTCCTGGGGCGGCATGATCAACGGGCTGATGACGCTCTCGGGCGCGTGGGACAAGCTGCGCACGAACCCGGCGCTGCGCTTCAGCGTGACCGCGGTCGGCTTCTACGGCATGTCCACCTTCGAGGGGCCGGTGATGTCCATCCGGGCGGTGAACGGCCTCTCGCACTACACCGACTGGACCATCGGCCACGTGCATTCGGGCGCGATGGGCTGGGTCGGCTTCATCACCTTCGGCGCGCTCTACTACCTCTTCCCCGCGCTGTGGCGGAAGAAGGGGGTGTGGAGCGAAAAGCTGATCGCCTGGCACTTCTGGCTCGCGACCCTCGGCATCGTCCTCTACATCACGGCGATGTGGGTCTCGGGCATCATGCAGGGGCTGATGTGGCGGGCCTATGACGAGCTCGGCTTCCTCCAGTACTCGTTCATCGAGACCGTGGAGGCGATGCACCCCTACTACGTGATCCGCGCCCTCGGCGGCATCCTCTACCTCGCCGGCGCGCTGATCATGGTCTTCAACCTCTGGAAGACGGTCGCGAGCAGCGAGGCGGCGGTGCCGCAGCCCGCCGCGTCTTCCGCCATCGCCGTCGCGGCGGAATAGGGAGGGCCCTGCCATGTTCCGTTGGCTTCGCGATCACGGCGTCATCGAGCGCAACGTGGTCCTGATGGGCGTGCTGACGCTCATCACCGTCTCGATCGGGGGCCTGGTCCAGATCGTGCCCCTCTTCGCGGTCGAGACGACGATCGAGCGCGTCCCGGGCGTGCGGCCCTACACGCCGCTCGAACTGCGCGGACGCGACATCTACATCCGGGAAGGCTGCTACGTCTGCCATTCCCAGATGGTCCGCCCCTTCCGCGACGAGCTCGAGCGCTACGGGCACTACAGCCTTGCCGCCGAGAGCATGTACGACCATCCCTTCCAGTGGGGATCGAAGCGGACCGGGCCGGATCTCGCGCGCGTCGGCGGCCGCTACTCGGATGACTGGCATGCGGCGCATCTGCGCTCCCCGCGCGCGCTGGTGCCGGCATCGGTGATGCCGCCCTATGCCTTCCTCGACCGTCCGCTCGACTATTCCGACATCGAGGACCGGATGCGCACCCTGCGCGCGATCGGCGTGCCCTACACCGATGAAATGATCGCCAATGCGCGCGCCGACCTCGAGGCGCAGGCGCGGCCCGATGCCGACCCCTCCGGCTTTCAGGCCCGCTACGCCCGCGCCCGCCAGGCCGCCTTCGACGGCGATCCGAACCGGATCACCGAGATGGATGCGCTGATCGCCTATCTGCAGATGCTCGGCACGCTCGTGGACTTCCGCGACGTGACGCCGGCGCAGCTGCGCCAGCCCTGAGGAGGCGGCGATGCAGACGCTGATCGAGACCCTGCCCGTCCTGCGGTCCCTCGGGGTGGTGTGGTTCTTCGTGCTCTTCCTCGGGATGCTGTGGTTCGTCCTGCGCCCGTCGAAGAAGCAGCACTACGAGGCCCAGGCCGATATCCCGCTGCGCGACGATCCGCCCGCGCGCGGCACACGCTGAGGAGCATCCGAGGATGCCGACCAAGATCGAGAAGGACAGCCTGACGGGCACCGACACCACCGGCCACGAGTGGGACGGGCTCAAGGAGCTGAACACGCCGCTGCCCAAGTGGTGGCTCTGGACCTTCTACGCGACGATCGCCTTCTCCGCCGTGTGGATGGTCGTCTACCCCTCCTTCCCCGGCTGGCGCGGCACCTCGGGCTGGATCGCGCGCGAGGCGGTCATGGCCGAGGTCGAGGCGGCGAACGCCCGCAACGCCCCGATGATGGAGCGGCTGCGGCAGGCGACGCCGGCGGCGATCGCCGCCGACCCCGAACTGCGCGCCTTCGCGGTGGCCGGCGGGCGCGTCGCCTTCGCCAACAACTGCGCCGGTTGCCATGGCGCGGGCGGGCAGGGCGCGCCCGGCGGCTTCCCCTCCCTGGTGGACGACGACTGGCTCTGGGGCGGCAGCCTGGAGGCGATCCAGCACACCATCCGTCACGGCATCCGCGCCGGCGAGAGCGACGAGCAGCGCCAGAGCCAGATGCCGCGCTTCGGGGCGGACGGCCTGCTGACGCCCGCACAGGTCAACGACGTGGCCGAGCACGTGCTCTCCCTCACCGGCCGGGCGACGGACGAGGCGGCGGCCCGCCGTGGCGGGGAGATCTATGCCGAGCAGTGCGCCTCCTGCCATGGCGAGCGGGGGGAGGGGAACCGCGACGTCGGCGCGCCCCGCCTCTCGGACCAGGTCTGGCTCTATGGCGGCTCCAAGGCGCAGATCGTGGCGATGATCAACAACCCGCGCGCGGGCGTGATGCCGGCCTGGCAAGGGCGGCTCGATCCCGCCGTAATCAACATGCTGGCCGTCTTCGTGCATTCGCTCGGCGGGGGCGAGTAGTCCCCGCCTGGGAAGGCAAGTCCATGAGCACCGTCGAGGCCCCCCAGCGCGCCAAGGCCGACCGGCCCGCCCCCGCCCCCGCGGCGGCGGCGGACCAGCCGCTCTACGCGACGCGGCAGAAGGTCTATCCGAAGCGCGTCTTCGGGAAGGTCCGCAGCGTCAAGTGGGCGGTGCTCGTGCTCTGCCTCGCCCTCTACTACGTGGTTCCCTGGATCCGCTGGGACCGCGGGCCGGGCATGCCCGACCAGGCCGTGCTCGTGGACATGTGGAATGCGCGGCTGTTCTTCTTCTGGATCGAGATCTGGCCGCAGGAGATCTACTTCCTCACCGGCGCGCTCATCATCGGCGCCTTCGCGCTCTTCGCCGTCTCCTCGCTCTTCGGCCGGCTGTGGTGCGGCTTCACCTGCCCGCAGACCGTCTGGACCGACCTCTTCATGCTCGTCGAGCGCTGGATCCAGGGCGACCGCAATGCGCGCATGAAGCTCGACCAGGGCCCGCGCGACGCCAACTACTGGGCGCGCAAGGGCCTCACGCACTTCGTCTGGCTGCTCATCGCCGCGGCCACCGGCGGCGCCTGGGTGATGTACTTCAACGACGCGCCGACCGTGACGCGCGAGATCCTGACCGGCGAAGCCACGGTCAAGGTCTATTTCTTCTTCGCCCTCTTCTCGGGCTTCACCTACCTGCTGGCGGGCTGGGCGCGGGAGCAGGTCTGCACCTACATGTGCCCCTGGCCGCGCTTCCAGGCGGCGATGCTCGATGAGAACTCCCTCGTCGTCACCTACCGCGACTGGCGCGGGGAACCGCGCGGGAAGGCCAAGGCGGACAATGTCGGGGACTGCGTGGACTGCTACGCCTGCGTCCATGTCTGCCCCACGGGCATCGACATCCGCGACGGCCAGCAGCTCGAATGCATCGGCTGCGGCCTCTGCATCGACGCCTGCGATGCCGTCATGGCCAAGCTCGGCCGGCCGAAGGGCCTCATCGCCTTCGAGACGCTGAAGAACCTCGCGGCCAGCCGGGCGGCGACCGCGGGCATGGCCCCCGGCCCTGAACGCCACGCGCGGGGGATGCGGGCGCGCTCGGTGCCGCGCTTCGTCCGCCCCCGCACGCTCCTCTATGCCGGGGCGCTCGGCGTGGTGTCGCTGGCCATGCTGACGGCCTTCCTGCTGCGCTCGACGCTGGACGTGACGGTGCTGCGCGACCGCGCGCCGCTCTACGTCCGCCTCGCCGATGGCGGCATCCGCAACGCCTATACCGTCAAGATCGTCAACAAGACGCGGGAGGAGAGCCCGCTTGCGCTGGTCGTCGAGGCGCCGGAGGGCTTCCGCGTGACGGTGCAGAACGCAGCGGAGGATGGAGAGGGCCGGCCGCTCCTGACGCGGCGGGCGGACGGTATCGCCCAGCACCGCGTCTTCATCACGGTCCCGCCCGGCCAGCGCCTGCCGGAATCGACGCCCATCACCTTCCGCCTGCTCGACCCGGGCGGCCGCGTGGCGGCGAGCCGCTCCACCGCCTTCCTGGGACCGAGACCATGAGCGCGGCCACCCACGACCCGCGGCGCGGCCGCTGGATCCCCTGGGCCTTCGCCGGCGGGATGCTGCTTGTCGTCGCCGTCAACCTGGTCATGGTCTATTTCGCGGTCTCCACCTTCACCGGCGTGACCGTGCCGCGGTCCTACGAGCGTGGCCGAGGCTATGAGGCGGTGCTCGCCGAAGCCGCCCGCCAGGACGCGCTGGGCTGGCGGGCGGACCTCAGCCTCGAGGGCGGAATGCTGCGGCTTTCCGCCACTGACCGCGAGGGCCGCCCGCTCTCCGGCCGGGTGGAGGGGGTGCTGCTGCGCCCGCTCGAAGGCACCGAGATCCCGCTCGCCTTCCTCCCGCGCGGGAGCGGGCACTGGGCCGCCGAGGTGGAGCCGCCGCGGCGCGGCCAGTGGGAGGCGCGGCTGACGCTCTTCGGCCCGGACGGGACGCCCTTCGACATCCGCCGGCGGGTGATGGTGCCGTGAGCCTGATCGGCCGCGCCCGCCCGCTGCCGCCCGAAGCGGTCTCCCCGGCCGCCTGCGCGCATTGCGGGGCACGGCTGGCGCCGGGGCAGGCGCGCTTCTGCTGCGCGGGCTGCGAGGGCGCGCATGCGCTGGTCGCCGGCCTCGGCCTTGCCGCCTTCTACCGGCGGCGGGAGACGGAGGCCGGCGCGCTCCGCCCGGAGGCGAGCGCGGCGGCGCTCGACCTCGCGCCCTTCGCGGCGGCGGGGGCGGACGGCGTGCAGCGGCTCGAGCTGGTGGTCTCGGGCCTGAGCTGCGGCGCCTGCGTCTGGCTCGTGGAACAGGCGCTGGCGGCGGAGCCGGATGTGCTCTCGGCGCGCGCCTCGCTCTCGGCGCGGCGGCTCACCGTGACCTGGCGCGGGCCGGCGGCGCGGGCGAACGACTTCGCCGGGCTGCTCGCGCGCCTCGGCTTTCGCGTCGCGCCCTTCTCGCCCGCCTGCCTGCGCGCGAGCGAGGATGCGGAGGGGCGGGCGCTGACCCGCGCCCTCGGCATCGCGGCCTTCGGCGCGATGAACGTCATGCTCGTCTCGGTCGCCGTCTGGGTCGGCGGGGACATGGGGGAGGCGACGCGGCACGGGCTGCATTGGCTCGCGGCGCTGATCGGCATGCCGGTGGTGCTGGTCGCGGGGATGCCCTTCTACCGCTCGGCCTGGGCGGCGCTGCGGGCGGGGCGGCCGAGCATGGACCTCGCCGTCTCGCTCGGCGTGCTGGCCACGGCGCTGATGTCGCTGTCCGAGACGATCCACAACGGCCCCTATACTTGGTTCGACGGCGCCACCATGCTGCTGGCGCTGCTGCTCGCCGGCCGCGTGCTCGATCGCGCGGCGCGGCGGCGGGCCCGGCAGTCGGTGGCCGAACTGCTGGCGCTGCAGGAAGGCCTCGTCGCCCGTCTGCAGCCCGATGGCCGCACCGAGGCGGTGCCGGCCGAGCGTGTGGCCGCCGGCGATCGCGTGCTGGTCGCCGCCGGGGAGAGGCTGCGCCTCGACGGGGTGGCGGAGCAGGAGGTGCTGCTCGACGCCGCCGCGACGACGGGGGAAAGCCTGCCCCGCCCCTACGCCCCCGGGCAGCCCCTGCCAGCCGGGGCGGTGAACATGGGCGCGGCCTTCACCATGACGGTGACGGCGGCGGCAAGGGACGGCTCCCTTGCCGCCATGGCGCGGCTGCTCGAGCGGGCCGAGCAGGCCAAGGGGCGCTTCGTCGCCATCGCCGACCGCGCCGCGCGCTTCTATGTGCCGGTGGTCCATGCGGTGGCGGCGCTGACCTTCCTCCTGTGGTGGGGCGTGCTCGAGGCGGCGTGGCAGGTCGCGCTCGTGAACGCGGTCTGCGTGCTGCTCATCACCTGCCCCTGCGCGCTGGCGCTGGCGGTGCCGGCGGTGCAGGTGGTCGCGGTGGGCGGGCTGTTCCGCCGCGGCGTCCTCGTCACCTCCGCCACCGCGCTGGAGCGTCTGGCGAGCGCGGATCACGCCGTGCTCGACAAGACCGGGACGCTCACCGAAGGCCGGCCGGTGCTGATCCCCGAAGGCCAGGACGGAGGCGTGCTGTGCCGGGCCGCGGGGCTCGCGCGCGCCTCCCGCCATCCGCTCGCGCAGGCGCTGCTGCGCGCCTGCCCCGAGGCGCCCATCGCCGAGGGCGTGCACGAGGTGCCGGGGCGCGGCCTCGAAGCCGGCGCGGCGCGGCTCGGCTCCCCGGCCTTCTGCGGGCTCGAGGCGGGCGCGGAGGGCATGACGCTCGCCTTCCGCGAGGGCGAGGCCGCGCCCGTGCTGTTCCGCTTCGCCGACCACCTGCGGGAGGATGCGCCGGCCGCGGTCGCCGCGCTCAAGGATCTCGGCCTCGGCGTCGAACTGCTCTCGGGGGATGGCGAGGGCGCCGTCGCGGCGGTGGCCTGGCAGGCCGGCATCCCGGACTGGCGCGCCGGGGCCGATCCGCTCGCCAAGCAGCGGCGGATCGAGGCGCTGAAGGCGGAGGGCCGCCGGCCGCTGATGGTGGGCGACGGGATCAACGACGCCGCGGCGCTCGCCGCCGCCCATGTCTCGGCGAGCCCCGCCGGGGCGACCGACCTCGCGCAGACGGCCTCCGACCTCGTGCTGCAGCGCGAAGGGCTGGCCGCGCTGCCCTCGGCGATCCGCATCGCGCGGCGCGCGCAGGGCATCGCCCGGCAGAACATCGGCTTCTCACTGGTCTATAACGTCCTCGCGGTGCCGGTGGCGGTGGCCGGGCTCGTCACGCCGCTCGTCGCGGCGGTGGTGATGGCCTCCTCCTCCCTCGTCGTCGTGCTCAACGCGCTGCGTGCCGCGAAGGAGTGACGCATGGACAGCCTGCTGCTGCTGATCCCGATCTCCCTCTTCCTGGGCTTCCTTGGCCTCATGGGCTTCCTCTGGGCGCTGCGGACGCGCCAGTACGAGGACCTCGATGGGGCGGCCGCCCGCATCCTCTTCGACGACCAACCCGGCAAGGAGACGCCGCAATGAGCGCATCCCGCGTGTTCTTCATGGTGGCCTATGGCGTGATCGCGCTGCTTGGCCTGTTCCTGGCCGCGGCGGCGCGCGACGTGGGCATCACCATCTTCGGCTGGGGGCTCGTCGCCTTCGGCGTGCTGAACGCCTTCAACTCCATCAAGGCGCACTACGACGAGGCCGAGGGCCGTCGCTGACGCCCCCCGTTTCTACGGCTCGGGGGAGAGCACCCGCTTGAGGCAGCGCAGCGTGAAGGCCGTGCGCGTGTGGCGCACGCCGGGCAGGCGGTAGATCTTCTCGCGCAGCAGGCGCTCGTAGTCCGCCGTGCCGCCCACGGCCGCCTTCAGCACGTAGTCGTACTCGCCGGTCACGAGCCAGCATTCCAGCACCTCGGGCATCGCCGTCACCGCCGCCTCGAAGCGGCGCAGATGCTCGTCGTCGTGGCGCTCCATCATGACCTCGACGAAGACCGTCTCGGGCAGGCCGAGCGCGGCCTGGTCGAGCAGCGCGTGGTAGCCCCGGATCACGCCGGCCTGTTCCAGGCGCTTCACCCGCGTCCAGCAGGGGGAGGGGGTGAGCCCCACCTCCTCGGCCAGTTCGGCATTGGTCAGGCGCGCCCGGCGGGCGAGCGCGCGGAGGATGCGGCGGTCGGTGGCGTCCATGACAGAAGGATGTTCCGTCCTTTCGGCGCCGCACAACAGGAATCGGAAGAAACCGCCGTGGGGCCGGGCGCATCCTCCCGCCATTGGCAGAAGCGCGGGGCGCGACCAACATGACGGCCATGGGCAGCATCATCCGGCCGGAGGCCACACTCGAGGAACGCTGGGAGGCCACGGGCGGGCCCGTGCTGCTCACCGGCACCCAGGCGCTGGTGCGCCTGCCGATGCTGCGGCGGGAGATGGACGCCGCCCTCGGCTGGAAGACGGGCGGCTTCATCTCGGGCTATCGCGGCTCGCCGCTCGGCGGTTTCGACAAGGAACTCGCGCGCCAGCAGAAGCGCCTCGCCGCCCATGACATCATCTTCCAGCCCGGGCTGAACGAGGATCTGGCCGCGACCGCCATCTGGGGCACGCAGCAGGTCGGCCTCCATCCGGGCGCGAAGGTCGAGGGCGTCTTCGCCATCTGGTACGGCAAGGGGCCGGGCGT
>Ga0272446_1006301_pt1 | contig 12463 bp, 9 predicted proteins | sample YNPCB0061_FD_194587 | JGI IMG/M metagenome (GOLD analysis project Ga0272446, IMG submission 194587) | Hot spring microbial mat communities from Yellowstone National Park, WY, United States - YNP-CB-006-1 | ecosystem: Environmental > Aquatic > Thermal springs > Hot (42-90C) > Sediment | place... | reverse complement strand
CCGACCAGCGCATCCTGGTTTATGGGGCCGGGGCGGGGGGTATTGGCGTGGCCCAGGCCCTGCTCTACGGCCTTATGCGCGAGGGCCTGAGCGAGGCAGAGGCCTTAGAGCACCTGTTTGTTCTCGACTCCAAGGGCTTGCTGCTCTGCAACCGCAGCATGGAAGCCTACAAGCAAAAGTTCGCCAAAGACCCGGCCCTGATTCAGGACTGGCCCATCGCGGGCGAGGCGCCCAACCTGTACGAAACAGTGGTGAACGCGAAGATTACCGTCTTGTTGGGGCTTTCTGGCCAGGTGGGGTCGTTTACCGAACCCATCGTGCAGGCGGTGCAGGCCAACGCCGAGCGCCCCATTATCTTTCCGTTATCCAACCCCACCAGCTCGTCGGAGGCCTTTCCGGAGGAAATTTTGCGCTGGACGCGGGGCAAGGCGCTGGTGGCTGCCGGGAGTCCCTTTGCCCCGGTGGAGCTGGACGGCCAGGTTTACCCAATCGGCCAGGGGAACAACGCCTTTGTGTTCCCAGGGCTAGGTTTTGGTACGGTACTCTCTAAGGCTAAAGAAGTCTCCGACGCCATGGTGCTGGAGGCGGCCTACGCCCTTTACGACTACACCAGCAAGCACCACCCCGACCGGGTATACCCGCCCACCTCCGAGTTGCGTGAGGTGAGTCAGTATGTGGCCTCGAGGGTGATTCGCCAGGCCATGAAGGAGGGTTTGGCCCGCGAAGAGCGCCTGAAGGGGCTCAGCATGGAGGCCATTCAGGCCTATGTGGCGGAGCGGTTCTGGCAGCCGCGGTATCTGCCCTACAAGATGGCGACCAAGGCCCAATAACCCCATATGGGGGTTGGATCGCGGGCTTGAATACGCTCAACTCAGCATTCACAGGTGGGCCTTCTGCGCATTACTGACATAAAACCTGTAGATTTTCGTATACTTAAGGTGTCAAGGGCTTTTAGCCCGGTTTATATATGGACAAGAAAGACCGCCCGGTATACATCATTTCGGTTGCTGCCGAACTGGTGGATATGCATCCCCAGACCCTGCGCCTGTACGAGCGCAAAGGTCTGATTCAGCCCAAGCGCTCGGGCGGCAAAACCCGGCTGTATTCAGAACGGGATGTGGAAAAGCTGCGGGAGATTCGTCGCCTGACCCAGGAGCTGGGGGTCAACCTGGCCGGGGTGGAGGAGATCATGAAGCTGCGCGACGAGTTGTGGGCGCTCGAGCAGCGGTTTCGAGAGGAGGCCGAGCGATTGAAGCAGGAGCTAGGGGATAAGCTCGAGGCCCTCAAGACGCCCCCAGCCCTACCACCTCCTGGCGAGAAAAGCAGAAAGACCGACGATAAAGAGCGGCCCGTCTATATCATCTCGGTGGCCGCAGAACTGGTGGGCATGCACCCCCAGACCCTGCGGCTCTACGAGCGGGAGGGCCTGGTTGCGCCCAGCCGCACCTCAGGCAAAACCCGCCTGTACTCCGAGCGAGATGTGGAAAAGCTGCGGGAGATTCGCCGCCTGACCCAGGAGCTGGGGGTCAACCTGGCCGGGGTGGAGGAGATCATCCGCCTGCGGGATGAGCTGGACATCCAGCAAAACCGTCTGGAGTCGGAAATAGCCCGTCTGCGCCTGGCCTTGTTGCGTGAACTCAAGCAGGAAAAAGGCGAGGTGCAGAAGAAAGCCAGATCCTCGGCAGGCTGAACTGCTGCACTGGATATTAGTTGCGCCAGGGTAGATTGGCAAAACCCGCGGAATTGGGATGGTACCCTTCCCGTTGAAGACCGCTCTAACGAAGCCTCAGCGGGAGCCGCAAGGCATAGGCCAGCCCAATAAACACCCCCAGACCTGCCAGCCCCCCAAGGATGAGCGGGGGGATGTTTTGCAAAAAAAAAGCTGGGAGGCCAAAGTGTGCCGCTACCAGGTAAGCCACCCAGCCTGCCGGTGCAGCTGCCAGGATGGTTTTTGCGACCATTCCCCACACCTCGGCCTGCGCAACCATCTGAGAAGCCTGCAACTGCTGGGCATAAAGAGCCAGGCCCAGCCAGCCTGCGACCACTGTAGCCAGGTTCAACACAAACAAGCCCTGCTCGCGCAGCAGCCAATAGCCAAAGGTGTTGAGCAGCGCCACCACTACCGTAACCCGCACGGCCTGGCTTACCTTCCCCACTGCATAGAAACCCCGCAGCAGCAACTGGTTTAAGCCCCAGGGGAGCAGGGCTAGGCCCAGGGCCATCACGGTCTGGGTGGTAAAGGTTCGGTTGGCCTCGGAGAAGTTGGCGGTAATGGCGTAGAGCAGGCCTACAATCCAGGGGGCCAGCGCCACCATCATGGCTGCCGCGAAGGCCAGGGGCACCGCCAGCCGGGCCATGATACGGTGGAGCAGCTCGCGGGCTGCGGGCACGTTCTGGCCACCTGCCAGCGCAGACAGACGGGGGAAAGCGGCCATAGCGGGTGAGACGGCCAGCAGGCCCAGCGCGGTAGTAAAGATGAGCTCACCGTTTTGGAAGCCCGTGACGGCTGCTGAGGGGTAGGCAGCTAGAATGCTCAACAGAACCAGGTTCAAAAACTGCCGCACCGAGGTGGTGAAGGCAAAGGGGCCAATCCGGGCCAGGGCTAGGCGGAAGGCCGGGTGCCATTTGAACTCGAGCCGGTACCCCTTGAGGGCAGGGAGCTGTACCAGGGCCTGTAAAGCCCCCCCCAGCGCGACCGATAAGCCCAAAGCCACCACGCTGTCTGGAAAAAGCAGCATCAGCGCTATAGAACCCACGTTGAAGGCCATCGGGCTGAAGCTGGTAATACCGAAGCGCTCACCCGACTGAAGCACCGAAGAAAACAGCGAAGCCATTGAGATGGAGAGCAAAAATGGCATCACCAGGCGAACCAGGAGCACCAACTGCTCAAAAACCGTCGGGTCGCGCAGGGGGCTGGCCTGGGCCAGGGAAAGCTCGGCGAGCCACAGCAGGGCATGGGCAACCTGGGGGGCAAAGAGCAGGCCCAGACCCAGAATCACCAGATTGATGCCCAGCAAAAACGCACCAAAGCGCCGGGCGAACACACGGGATTCTTGGGGTGGGAGGCTGGTTAGTACCGGGATTAGGGCGTTTTGAATGGCCCCCTCGGCCAGCAGCTCGCGCAGCAGGTTGGGAATACGGTAAGCCACCCAGAAGGCATCTTTGATGACATCCGGCAGTGGCAGGTTGGTGAGGATGGTCTGGCGTACCTGGCCCAGGAGCCGGCTGGAAAGGGTGCCGGCCATGACCAAAAAGGTGTTGCGAAGGATGCGTGACATATGGATGGGGGGTTGGCGCCTCGAATGCTTCCAAAGGGATTTATACCAGATGGGTTTGGTTTTTGGCCGGGAAAACCAACCGAAGGAGTGCGGCTAGATTTTGCGCCGGGCTGGGCTGCTCATATGAACCCCGCCTGAATCGTTCCGTTGGGGATTGTCATACCGGATTCAAAAAGATAATCTTCAAACAAAAAGCGTTAAGAGGCTATCTTTTTGAATCCTAGAGCACTCCCTTCGGTCGGGTTAGTTCGTCACCGTTCGGTGACGAACTAACCGAATCTGGTATCAGAGCACCCTGGCTTTTCGAGCTGTTGCAGATCAATCTCTCCAGCGCACTTGACTGCCTGCAGGCGATTTGTAGACCTCCAGGCGGGCAGGCAGGCGTTCGGCCAGGGCTTCGACGTGGGTCACGATGCCCACCAGGCGGCCCTGGGTGGGCAGGGCCTCGAGCACCCCGGCTACTTGCTCTAGGGTTTCGCCGTCCAGGGTACCAAAGCCTTCGTCAAGGAAAAGTGCCCCGATTCTGCCGCGCGAGAGGTGTTCCGAGAGCGAGAGGGCCAGGCATAGGCTGGCCATGAAGCTCTCGCCCCCCGAAAGGGTGCGCACTGGCCGCAGGGCATCGGTCCAGCGGTCGAATACAAAATACTCACCGTCCTCGAGCTGCAGGCTATAGCGGTTTTGCGAGAGGGAAGCGATCAGCTGGGAAGCCCGGCCCAAAAGCCCGGACTGGTAGCGCTCGAGCAAAAAGTCCTGGAAGCGGTCGCCCTTGAGGTCGCCCGCGAGCTGTTCCCAGAGGTCGATTTGCTGCTCCAACTCAGCTTTTTCCTGGAGGAGCTGGCGCTTGCGCTTTAGCTGCTCTTCCAAGCGCTTTAGCTCGTTTTTCTTGCCGCCCAGGCTTTTCTTGATCGCATCGAGCTCCCGCTCGAGGCTGTCTTTGAGGCTGCGCTGTTCGGTTACCTGATCCGGGGTGATGGGGGGCTGGCCTCTTAGTTTTTCCTCCAGCGCCCCCAGGTTGCTGGCGATCTGGGCCCCCTCGAGCTCGTCTTCTTTGATCCGCTTTTGCAGCGCCTCCACTTCTTCTGGGCTCAGGCGGGCGCTCTGGGCCGCCTCGAGGCTGTCGAAGTTGGCTGCGCGCAGCAGGGCTAGCAGGCTTTCCCGCTGGCGGGCCAGGTTGTCTTGCTGCGCCCGCACCACCTCGGCCTGGCTCTGGATTTTGCCTTTTAGCTCGGCAACCTGGGCCTCGAGCCGGTCGATCTCTTGCTTCAAGTCCTGCAGGGTCTTGAGCTCTTGCTCGAGCCACTTCGCGTAAGCCGCAACCTCCTTACCCCCGGTGATGGTTCGAACCTCTTCGGCCAGGCCCGCAAGGCGCTGGGTGCGCTCTTCCCTGACCTGCTCGAGGCTGCCCAGGGCTTGGGCCTGGGCCTCCAGCTCGGCGTGGGCTTTGCGGGCTTCTTCGGCCTCGGCGCGCAGCTTGTCTAGCTGTTCTTGCAGCCGGGGCAGGCGATCGTCCAGGTCTTTGAGGCGCTGCTGGGTAGCCGCATACTGGGCCCTTAGCTCGCCAAGGGTGGTTTCCAGGTGCTCGACCTGGGCCTCCAGGGCTTGCAGATCGGCCTGGGGCTTGGGCGGGGGCAGGGTCTGGACGGGATGCCCGCAGAGGGGGCAGGGCTCCCCCTGCTTTAGGTGGGTGTGGTACGCCTCGAGGCCCTGCTGAAGCTTCTCCTGCTCGAGGGCCTGCTTGGCTTCCTCCAGCCTGGCTCTGTGCTGCTTGCCGGTATCGGCCAGGGCCGCAAGGTTCTGTTTGAGTTCAGCACTTAGGGCCTGCGCCTGTTGCAATTCCTGCTCAGCCTCTTGTAGGCGGGCCTGGGCACGCTGTGCGCCGATGCGGGCCTTTTCTAGCTCGGCAAACAGCCGCTCAGCGTCGCGCAGCTGGTCGAGGCGGTCTTCGTCGAAGGGCAGCGGGTGGGGGTGGCGCAAACCCAGGCTGCCGCCGTAGCGCTTGAGGCTGGCCTCCTTCGAGCGCAGCAAGGGAAGCTGGTGCATTTGCTGCTCCAGCGCCTGGTGCTTTTCGGACTGGTACCTGGCGCGAAGGTCGCCAAACTTGGCCTCGAGCTTTTCCAGCTCCGACTGGTCTTGCCCCAGGGCTTGCTGTTTCTGTTGCAGCTCGGCTTCCGCTTGCTGGATTGCCTCAACCTGCGGCCAGATGCGCTCGGCTCGCCGGGCTCGCTCGAGCCGGTCGGCCACCTCGGCGATGCGGGGTCGCTCGCTTTCCCAGCTTTGCTGGCGGCGGCGCCAGGACTCCAGCTCACCCCATAGCTCCACCAGCTCCTCGAGCTTCTTGAGGGTTCGCTCGGCCTCTTGCAGCTTTTGGGTGAGCGCGCGCTCGCTTTGCTCGAGGGCTGCGATTTCGTCTTGCAGCGCCCCCAGGCGCTCTTCGTCGGCCTCGGCCAGGGCGGCCAGCTCCCCTTCCAGGCGGGCTTTTTGCTTTTTCAGGTCCTCGAGCCGGCCCATTACCCGCTCCCGCATGGCCTTGAGGGTTTCCAGGCCGTAGAGCTTGATCAGGGTTTCGCGCCGTTCTTTGGGCGAGCCCCGCAAAAACAGGTCGAACTGGCCCTGCGGCAGCAAAATGGCCCGGGTAAAGGTATCGTAGTCCATGCCCAGAATCTCGGCCAGTTTGGCATCGAGCTCCCGCACCTTTTCCGAGGCCGGGTGGATTCGCCACTCGCCGTTCTGGCGGAACTCGAGGCGGTTCTGGTTTTCCTTGCCCACCACCCGCACCACCCGCCAGAGCTGTTCACCGACGGCAAAAGTGAGCTCTACCCTGGCTGCGTCGGCCTGGGGGTGTTTGAGTTCCTTCAGGCCGGTCGCGCCGATGCGTGGGGTGGCCTTGTAGAGGGCATAGGTGATGGCGTCGAGCAGGGTGCTTTTGCCCGCGCCGGTGGGGCCGGTGATGGCAAACAGACCCAGATCGTGGTTGAAGTTGACCGTTTGCGCTTGGGCGTAGGGGCCAAATCCGTCGAGGAGCAGTTTGATGGGTCTCATAGCAGCATTCAGTGCGCCTGATCGCTAATGGTGTGAACCTCTTCAAAGGTTTGCTTGAAAGCGGCTAGAAGTTCGGGACTTGCTTCCTTGGTGGTGATGGTTCGGCGGTACTCGGCATAAGCCTCTACCCAGTCCAGATTTTCGGTATCTACCACCACCGGGCCTTTTGTGTCTGCTTCTGGGGTGTGGAACTCGACCTCGAGCAGATCCGGCAGCTCCTTGAACAAGCGCTCGCGCAAGGCGGGGTTGCCTTTGCCTTCGATCACCACCTTGCTATAGCCAGGAAAAGCCCGAATCTCCTCCCAGCGCCGATCCAGCCACTCCCGGCTGACCCGGAAGGTTTTGAGTGGCCTGCCCCAGCGCTCCTTTACGGGATGTACCTGGGGCTGCAAACCTGGCTTTAGCTCCACAATCAGGGCCCCCCGGTCGCCGTTCTCGCTCTCGCCAAAGTCGAGCTGGATGAGGGAGCCCGCATACCAGGCCAGAGGAGCCTCACAGACCTGCTGCTGGCGGTGCAGGTGGCCCAGGGCCACGTAGCTCAGGCTCAGGGGAAAGGCGCTCTTGGGGATGGCGTAGCTGTTGGTGGTGTGGAAGGTAAACTCGCCGCCCCCGAGCTGGCCCCCCTCCACGGTCAGGTGGGCCATCAGCAGGTTGAGGTCAGGGCCAAAGCCCTGGGCCAGGTTTTGCAGAACGAGGCTCATGCTGGAGCCATAGGTTCTTTTCCAATCTGCGCTATCGCCTTGCAGCAGGTCGCCGGTCTTGACCAGCCGCCGCTCCGACAAGAAGGGCAGCAGCGCCACCCTGGCCCCCAGGGCCTCCACCACCCCGCCCTGCTCGGCAAAGCGCAGGTTGCCAAACACGGTGGCCCCGGTGAGGGAGAGCAGGGGGGAGAGGGCCTCGAGGCGCTCGCGGCTGTCGTGGTTGCCGGCAATCACCAGCGCCGGAACCCCCAGCGCGCGCAAGCCCACAAAAAACTCGAAGGCAGCGGCTTCGGCCTCGCTGGATACCACGCTGCGGTCGAACAAATCGCCCGCCACCAGCACCAGCTCGATGCGCTCAGAGCGCACCAGCTCCAAAAGCCGCTGCAAGGCCTGCCGAATTTCCGGTGTTCGCTCCCGTCCTTTGAGCACCTTGCCCAGGTGCCAGTCTGCTGTGTGCAGAATACGCATGGGCTGATTGTACTTTACTGGCCTGCTGTGGGCAGCGTTACCTGAGAAATGTCCTTGATTTGCTTCACAGGGGGCTGGAAAAAACCAAAACGAACGGCTTGGGAAAACTGCCCTACGCCACCACCATAGGCTTTTCGCTTGGCCTTTCGGCCAGGGCGGCTTTGGTGCTTTCGATGGCGACTTCGATCATATCGTCGGTGGGTTCCCGCACGGTGAGCATCTGGAACTTGAAGCCGAGCCAGCGGAAGAACCTCGAGAGGGGGTCGTGGTGAACAGCGGAGTAGCGCAGCACCTCATACGAGACCGCCGCCACCACCGGAATCATCAAGAGGCGCGGGAAAATCCAGTACCAGGCCACCGTGAGGGGGGGGAAGAAGCTGTACACAAACACCCCCACCACTGCGGTAAAGGCGATAAAGCTGGTGCCACAGCGGGGATGGTAGGCGGGCTGGGCCCGCACGTTTTCTACGGTGAGCTCGAGGCCCTTCTCGTGCGCCGCGATGGCCTTGTGCTCGGCCCCGTGGTACATGAAGAAGCGTTGCATGTCCTTCATGCGACCAATAAACACCAGATACGCAATCAGGATGGCGGTCTCGAACAGGCCGGCCACCACGTAGAACAGAAAGCGAAAGCGCTCCTCGTCCACCAGCAAGCCCGCCAGCCGGGCCGGCAACCAGACAAACAGGGCCAGGCCAATCAGTAGCGAAACCGCCAGGGTGCCGTACATGGCCGCCCCGGAAATTTTTACGTCTTCTTCGCCGGCCAGCTCACCGCTGCGCGTGAGCGATTTGTAGGAGATGCTCATGGCATCCCATAGCGCCACCACGCCCCGGATGAGGGGCAGCCGGGCCCAGGGGTATTTTTTGGTCAGGGCCTCTTCCTCGTGGCGCTCCACGTGAATCTGACCGTTGGGCAGCCGTACCGCCAGCGCCCAGGCGTCGGCGGCCTTCATCATGACCCCCTCGAGGGCGGCACTGCCCCCCAGGGCGGCCTGATTTAGAAAAAACCCCAGCTTACGAAAAAGTCCCATACCTGGCAATGCTACCTTCATTCGAACCATATTAGCGCATTCGAGCAGCAGCACCACAGAAAGACATGAGAAAGGCGGATGCTTACCGCAAAATGGCCCGCACCGGCGCGGCCTCGGCCCCCTCGAGCTTTAGCGGCAGACAGATGAGCTCGTACTTGCCCGCAGCCACCCCCTCCAGGGCCAGCCCTTCCAGGATGTAAACCCCGGCCTGGGCAAAAGCCTTATGGGCGGGCAGGTCTTTGGAGGTGAGGGGGTCTACGCTGGGGCAGTCGGTACCGTAGAGCCGAACACCCTGCGCGGCCATGTACCGAACGGCCTCGGGTAGCACGTGCATGAAGGTGTGGGGGAAGCTCTGCCAGATATTGGGCTGCCCGGTGAAGAACAGGGTGCGCTCGGCGAGTTGGATGTTTTTGAGAAAATCAGCCGTGAGCGCCGCTTGTCCACGCGCATCTACCACCCGGCAGGGGCCCATGAGCACCTCCAGCGGGACCGTTTCCAGTTTGCCGCCCTCGTCCACGTAATGCCAGGGTGCATCGAGGTGGGTGCCCAGGTGGGTGGTGGAGGTAAGTTTGCCCACGTTCACGCTGTCACCCTCGGCAATGCGCGCGACCAGTTGGTAGCTAAACGGGGTATCGCCCGGCCAGACCGGAACGCCGGGGTAGATGGGGCGGGTAATGTCGATCATGATCCGATAATACGCAACACCTGGCGCTCGAGGGCCTCCACCGCCTGCCGGAGGCGCCACTGCGACTTGTCGCGCACCCCGGCTACGTTCGAGACCGCCCGTAGCTCGGCCCCGGCCAGCCCCAGCCACAAGCAGGTCTGGGCGAAGGCCGCGCCCTCCATGTTCTCGAGCTCGGCCTCCCATTTGCGTGCGAGCTGCCGGGCTTCGCTGGGGTTCTCCGAGACCAGGTCGCGGGTGAGGAACTGCTTGGCGGGCAGGCCCAACTGCTGTTTTAGCTCGGCGGTGAAGGCTTTATCCAGGGGAAAGCGGTTGTGGTAGGGCTGGCCCCCCACCACCAGGGTGGGGAAGCCCATCCCCTTCATGCCGCCGTCCTTGATGCCCAGGTCGGCCTGGATCTCCCGCTCGGCCAGCGCACACTCGCCCAGCGCCAGCCCTGCCTCGGGGTAGGCCCCGGCGATGCCAAACAGCAGCACCCGCCCAAACCTGCGCCGCTGGGTAAAGGCGGCCAGGGTAGCGGCGGTGTTGGCCTTGCCGATGCCGCACTCGAGCCAGACCCAGCCCTCCCCGCGCAGGCCAGCCCGTCCGTGAAAGCTAAAAGCCCGGCCCTTCAGGAAAGGGGCCTCGAGGCGCGTGGGGGAGAGTAGGAGTAAAGCTCTGGCTGGCATACCCAAGGTTTCATTAGCATAGCACTGGCTGAAAAAATTGAACCTGGTATATAAATGCAGTTGGGGTTTGTCAAAAAAAAATAATCTCTTTGAGCGCTCAAGAGGAGGTGAAAATATTTCTACACTGCAAGTAGTGTAGCTTCTGAAGGACCTTCAAGTGGAATTTGGTTACCTGTTTAAGGAGGGGCTATTGTGAGCGCATTATTCGCCTGATCGCCGAGGTTGTCTGCGATGTAACCAAGGGCTGCTAGAGTCTGCTTATGGTTTTTATTATGGAGGCTTTATGATTGCAAGAGAACACATCGCTGCTCTTTTGGACGATATCTTCTGTTGTTCGCAATGTTGCCAGGACAAACTCTTCAGTTAATACCCCTACGAAAGTAACCTCTGTTTACATAAATAGGTGAACGGATGCTCATAGTTGATTCAGTCAAAAAAACCTACCGCTCATTACGCAATGTTGTGCATGTGCTCGAGGAGGTTTCCTTTCAGGTGCAAGCCGGTGAAGTGGTTGCCCTGCTGGGCCGTAACGGGAGCGGTAAGACCACCACCATACGCACGATATGCGGCCTGGTGATTCCGGATGCTGGCTCTGTACGTATCAACGGCTTTAGGTTTGGACAACAAGAGTACATGGCGCAACTGGGTGCTTTGATCGACACCAACCGCGGCCTTTTCCCGCGTCTGTCGGTTTTTGAAAACCTGGTGTATACCTCTACGGTGCGGGGCATGTCGCGTCGTGCAGCCGCAGAGCGGGCCAAATACCTTTTGGATCTGCTTGGGCTGTGGGAAAAGCGCAATGCGCCGGCTCAAACCCTCTCGAAGGGGATGCTTTCAAAAATGGCCTTCGCCAATGCCATTGTCCACGACCCACCTTTCGTTTTGCTCGATGAGCCCACGCTAGGTTTGGATGTTGATGCAGCTGAGGTGCTGGAGGAGCAAATCCTAGCGATGGCCAAAGCCGGAAAGGGCATTCTGCTAACCACCCACCAAATGGAGGTTGCGGCGAGGCTTTGTACACGGGTGGCCATTCTTTCGGATGGAAAAATTGTTCTGGACAAACCCAAGCAAGACCTTTTGCAGATGTTTGACCTTCAAACCTATCGGGTTACTTTCAAAGAGCCGGTCAGTTTACCCAGTTTGCCCTTCATTCACTCGCTGGATGAGACAGGCCTGGTGCTCGATGTAACCCTTAATCACCCAGGGGAGCTATATGAGCTGATGGATAGGTTGCGACCCAGACCGCTGAGGTCCATAGAGAAGCGTGAGGTTGAGCTGGCAGAGATTTTCAGGGCCTATACCCTAAAAAAGGAGGCCAGGCGTGCGTAGGCTGTTCATCTTGTTTATTGCTGAGTTACAGCGAGCCTGGCTGGAGCAGGTGCGCTATCCACTTCAGTTTGTGCTGGGCCTTGTTCTAGTCGGACTTATCTTCTATTTGCTGCTAGGGGTGGCCCAGATATCGGGGGTTTCGGGTGCCAATCCTGCTCAGGTTTCCAGACTCCTGGTGGGGTATCTGTTGGGATTAATTGCCTTGGGTGTTGTAAGCAGCCTCTCCAACCAGATCTCTAAAGAAGCCAAGTCGGGCACCCTCGAGAACATGGTTTTGTCGGGGCATGGCTTGACTGCTTTCTTTGTGGTGCAGACCCTGGCCCGTTTTGGGCAAAACCTTTTTCAGTTTGCGATACTCTTCTTTGTCCTGGCACATCTGAGCCAAATTAACTACACCCTGAGCTGGCAGTTGCTCCCGGCCTTTGTTCTTTTCCTTATCGCTGCGCTGGGCCTGGGTCTGGCGCTGGGAGCAGTGGAGCTGCTTTTCAAAGAAACAAGCAGCGCGCTTCTGCTGCTGAAGTTGCTGGTTTTCCCCGCAGTCATCGCCGAACTGCCGCAGCTCGAGTGGTTCCCCCTGGTACTGGGAGCGAGCATCTTCCGCGAGCTGCTGCAAGGTGGTGTGGTAGAAGGCTTGAGGTGGCTGCTTTTTGCGGTGGAAACGGTAGCGCTTTATAGCCTGGGAGTGTTTTTGTTCCAGAGCGCCGACCTAGAAGCCAGAAAGCGCGGTCTCCTGGGGCATGAGTAAGCTCTAGTCCACCACCCGAAACCCCAGCGCCTCGGCCCGCTCCACAAAGAACTGTATGTTCTCGCTTTTGGTCTCGCCCCCCAGGCTCTTGCGCTCGTAGGCCTGCTCGGCGGCCAGAATCATGGTCTCGGCCAGGCAGGCCGGTACTGCCCCTTCGCCAAAGTGCAGGTCGAGGTTGCCGGTCATGGCCCCCGGAGGCCGCACCACACCGCCCGGAATCACCCGCACCCCTGGTACCTCTTTTACCGATTCGTCCACGTCGGGGGGCACCCCTTCGTCGTAGATCCAGGCCCCTGGCTTTACGTGCTGGGGGAAGATGACCGGCTGGGGGTCGGAGGTGGCGGTAAAGACCAGGTCGGCCTCGCGGATGGCGGCCATCTCCAGGGTGGTTACAATTTCGGGTACCGGCTGTCCCTTGCGCTCGAGGTTCTGTTTAAGGGTGCTGGTGCTCTTTTCCAGACGCTCCAGGTTCCGCCCTACCAGAATCAACTTACCCACCAGCGGGGCAATCTGACGGGCGATG
>Ga0272446_1006299_pt1 | contig 12464 bp, 13 predicted proteins | sample YNPCB0061_FD_194587 | JGI IMG/M metagenome (GOLD analysis project Ga0272446, IMG submission 194587) | Hot spring microbial mat communities from Yellowstone National Park, WY, United States - YNP-CB-006-1 | ecosystem: Environmental > Aquatic > Thermal springs > Hot (42-90C) > Sediment | place... | reverse complement strand
ATGGCCCGTGAGACAAGTCAGCTTGGTCCCGCCGGCTTTTTCCACGCCCAGATCGGCGTACGCCTTGCCGCCCATCTCGACAATGTAGGGAATACTACAAAAAGTCTCGACGTTACTCAGCATGGTAGGGCATTGGAAGGCGCCCACCTGGGCGGGAAACGGCGGCTTGATGCGCGGCACGCCGCGCTTGCCTTCCAGCGATTCGAGCAGCGCCGATTCCTCGCCGCACTCGTACGCCCCCGCGCCGCTGTGCGTGTAAGCGTCAAAATCCATGCCCGTCCCGAGGATGTTCCTGCCGAGGTAGCCGTGCCGGTAGGCCTCTTCGATGGCCCGGTCCAGAATGTGGATCAGGTAACGGTATTCGCCCCGGATGTAGATGTAGCCTTTCTTGGCGTCGATCGCCCGGGCGGCGATCAACATGCCCTCGAGCAGGGAGTGGGGATCGTACTCCATCAGGAGCCGGTCTTTGCAGGTGCCCGGCTCGCTCTCGTCGGCGTTCACGACGATGTACTTGGGCTTGGGCGAATTGCGTGGCACGAAGCTCATTTTCAGGCCCGTAGGAAACCCCGCGCCCCCGCGGCCGCGCAAATTCGACGTCTTCACCTCGGCGATGATTTCATCCGGAGACATCTCCAGCGCCTTGCGGAACGCCTGATAGCCGCCGTGCGCCAGAAAGGTGTCGATGGAGGCGGAATTGGGCAGCCGGAAGCGCTTGGAGAGCATGATCACTTCCCGGGGGTGCGGCGGATCGCTGAACAGCGGCGGATTGCTCGCAAACATAAGTTATTTCGCTTTCTCCACGTAATCGCCCTTCCGGCAGGCGGCCAAAATCTCATCGAGCCGCTCAGGCGTTACCAGGTGCTCGAAATCGTAGTTCACCTGGAGCGCCGGCGCCCAGGAGCAGGCGCCGATGCACTCGACCTCCTCGAGCGAAATCATGCCGTCGGCGCTCACCTGCTTGTGGCCCAGCCCGGTCTGCGCGCAGGCCCGCTTCCACAGCTCCTCGCCCCCGTTCAACAGGCAACTGATGTTGGTGCAAATCTGCACGTGGTATTTGCCGAGCGGCTTCTTGCGCAGCATGGAGTAGTACGTCACGCACTCCTCCACCTGCACGGGCTGCACCCCGCAACGCCGGGCCACCTCCTGCACCAGCTCGGGCGTGATCGACCCGACCTCGTCCTGCGCGAAGATCAACATGGGCACCACCGCCGAGCGCTGCCGCCCGGGCGGATAGCTGGCGAGCATCTTCGCGAACCTCGCCTCCAATTGCGGAGAAAACGTCATCGCTTCATCCTGGCTCGGCGAGCCGGGCGCTACCGGTCCGTGTCGCCGAGCACGAAATCCATACTGCCGAGGCAGGCAATTACGTCGGACACCAGGCCGCCCTGAACCATGGCGGGCAGCGCTTGCAGGTTGCCAAAACTCGGACCCCGCACGTGCACGCGGTAAGGTTTCGCCGTGCCGTCGCTCACTACGTAATAGCCCAATTCGCCGCGGGGAGACTCGATGGCCTGGTAAACCTCTCCCTCGGGGACCCGGAAGCCTTCCGTCACGATCTTGAAGTGATAGATCAACGCTTCCATCTGGGTCTTCATCTTTTCGCGCTCCGGCAGCACCACCTTGGGAGCGTCGGCCGTGAAGGGGCCCTCCGGCATGCCTTCGAGCGCTTGCCGGGCAATCTTCACGCTCTCGCGCATTTCCTCGATGCGGACCTGATAGCGGGCGTACACGTCGTTCTCGGTGCGCGTGGGAACGCGGAAGTCGAACCGGTCATAGCCGGAATACGGCTCGGCCTTGCGAATGTCGTAGGCGATCCCGGCGGCGCGCAGCATCGGCCCCGTGATGCCCAAATCCAGCATGTCCTCCACGGGCATGATGCCGATCCCCTGCGTGCGGATCTTCCAGATGCGGTTGTTGGTCAGCAGGTCCTCGTATTCATCGATTTTGCTCGGCATCTGGTCCAGGAACCTGGCCACCCGCTGGCGCCAGCCGCGCGGAAGATCTAGAGCCAGGCCGCCGATCCGAAAATAGCTGGTCATCATGCGCTGGCCGGAGAACATCTCGAAGATGCGCAGCAGTTCCTCGCGCTCGCGAAAGCAGTACAGGAACACGCTCATGGCGCCCAGATCGATGGCATGGGTGCCCAGCCAGACCAGGTGGCTGGAAATGCGCGTCAGTTCCGTCAGCATCACCCGCGTGTACACCGCCTTCGGCGGAACTTCAATGCCGAGCAGTTTTTCCACCGCCAGCGCGTAGCAGAGGTTGTTCGACAGGTTAGCCAGGTAGTCGATGCGGTCGGTCAGCGTGACGCCTTGCTGGTAGGTCTTGGCTTCGAACTCTTTCTCGATGCCGGTGTGCAGGTAACCAATATCGGGCTTGGCGGAGAGCACCCGTTCGCCGTCCAGTTCCAGCACCAGGCGAAGCACCCCGTGGGTCGAAGGGTGCTGCGGGCCCATGTTGAGGGTCATGGTGCGGCGCCCGGCGCTGGCCACGTCCGCGCTGCCGGTCAGAGTCAAAGTGTCCTGGCTGCTCATGATTTGCCTACTTGTACCCTTCCACCGGGTAGTCCTTACGTAAGGGATGACCGGTCCAGTCGTCGGGCATCATAATGCGCCGCAAGTCCGGGTGGTTCGCAAAGCGCACGCCAAACAGGTCGAACACCTCCCGCTCATACCAGTTGGCGCCGCGCCAGACGCTGGTGACCGAATCGAGTTCCGCATCTTCGTCGACGCGGGTCTTGATGCGGATGCGCTGGCGGCTCTTCACCGAATGCAGATGATAGACCACCTCAAAGCGCGGGGATAGCGGGTAGCGGTCCACCGCCGTGATCGTGCTCACCCGCTCAAAACCGAGTTGGTGTTTCAGAACCCGGCACGCCTCTAACAGGTTGCCGGGCGCAACCTCGACGGTCAACTCGCCAAAACGCGTCTGGCTGGCCAGCGCGAAAGGCTGCAACAGTTCTGGGATGTCCATTAGCGTTCGTTTGCCGGCTTCTGCGACCAGTCCAGCGCTCCCTTCTTCCAGATGTAGAAGTAGCCCGCAAGAATCAGAACAATGAAGATCAGCATCTCGACGAACGCAAACAGCTTGAGTTCGCGGTAGATGACCGCCCACGGGTACAGGAAGATCGCTTCAATGTCGAAGAGGATGAACAGCATGCCCACCAGGTAGAACCGCACGCTAAACCGCTCGCGGGCGGACCCGGTGGGGGTGATGCCGCATTCATAGGGCAGATCTTTGACCTTGTTTCGGACGCGCTTGCCAATCAGGTAGGACAGCAATACCAGCGCCGCAGCCACCAGCACGGCCACTCCCGCCTGCAAAAGGATGGGAAAGTACAGCTCAGTATAGGACTCGGGCATGGATTGCGCCAAGATTGAAGGAAGCTTAAATTTGAATATAATGGCTCGCGAATCGGAGTGTCAACCAAGCCCTGGAGGCGTTTCCATCGCCGTGAACGGCGAAGCGCGCAGCGTCCCGGCCGGTTCCACCCTGCTCGACCTGATCAAGGCGCTCGGCCTGGACCCGGAGCGGGTGGCGGTGGAGGTCGACCGGCGTATTGTCCGCCGCCCGGACTGGCCGCAGCGGGTTCTTTCTGAGAACGCGCAAGTCGAGATTGTGCAGTTTGTTGGCGGAGGATAACGTAAGTACTGGTTTGACCGGATGCAGATTAGGCCTTGACTCGGCCGGCGGCTCTAGTACAATCCAGAGTTATCGGAAGTCCGAAACGAAAGCGGGGCGAAATGTTCAAAACAAGAAAAGCCAAGCCTGCAGCGCCGCCCGCGGGCGAGACCTTCTCGTCGAGTGAGGTTTCCCGCATCTCTGGAGTCAGCCTCCGGCAGCTTCAGTGGTGGGATGAGCGCAATGTCGTGTCGCCCCGCCACGACGGCCACCGGCGCGTCTACTCGGCCTCCGAGGTGATCGAGATTACCGTTATCGCCGAGTTGCGGCGCAAAGGCTTCTCCCTCCAGAAAATCCGGCGGGTGCTCCGGTTCCTTCAGCGAGAGATGAACAAGGGGCTGGCCGACATTCTGGCCGGAGAATCGGAGGTTCACCTGCTGACGGACGGCAAGTCGATCTATCTGGAAGAGAGCAAAGAGCGAATTATCGATATCCTCAAGGCGGCCAAGCAGCCCATGTTCCTGGTTTGCGTGAGCGACCAGGTGCGCCGGCTCGAGGCGCCTCAGCGCAAGCCTGTCCGCGCCGAGACGGCGGCCGCCGCCCGCAAGGCAAGGGTAGTCTAGCCGCCCGTGTCTAAACCGTTGAAACCGCTGGTCCGCGACCGGTAGGGAGCGGGCTCGGGCCCGTGCGCCTGCGCCGAAACGCCTCTCCTAAAGCGGCGTTACGCCCAGCGTCAGCGGCTCGAAGACGTCCGCCAGTTCGACCGGTTCTTCGCTATGCAGGCAGAACTCGGGAGCCGGCCCCAAGGTCAACTGGCGCTGCCACAGATTGACATGCGCGCCGGCCAGCGCGGCGTCCAGCGTTTCGTAAAACCGGGGATACGACCAGCCGCACGGCTTGCGCAGCCACACCGTGCGCCGGATATGTTCGAGCAGCAGGGGTCCGGAGACCAGCCGGTAGACGCCGCCGGCGCCCTGGCCGGACAGGCGCGCCACCTCATCGTGGGCCAGCTTGCGGAAAGCCGAGACCGCGGCCTCGTTCAACGTGCCCAGGCTGGCGAAGTCTTCGAGCAGGTACCAATCCTCATAGGCGGCGACGGGCATCCACGGGGTGGGCGGGATGGAGAAACTCACACACCCGCGAAAGCCGGCGGGCGGATGCTCCCGGAGCGCCTCATGAAAAACGCGCACGGACGCTTCGTAGCGGCCCGCCGCCACTTCCCTTTGCGGATGGTGCCAGAAGACGTACGCCAGCATGAATTCAAGATTCTTGCACAGGGCGGCTACGGATGAAAGGCGTCCGGCGCCCGCAGGACGCCAGTGGCCTTGCGGACGCGCTGCGATTCAGTCTCGCGCAACAATTCCGCCACGCTGCGGCGGAGCGCCGGGTGACGCCATTCCGGCGCCAGTTCCGCCAGCGGCGCCAGCACGAAACGCCGCAGATGCATCCGGGGATGCGGCACCGTGAGCGCCGCGGTATGGATCACCCAAGGGCCGTAGCACAGCAGATCGAGGTCGATGAGGCGCGGGGCATTCACGCGCCCGCGGACGCGCTTGCGGCCCATCTCCGCTTCGATGCGCAGCAGGCGTTGGAGCAGTTGCACGGGAAACAGGCGCGTTTCCGCCTCCGCCACCGCGTTGAGAAACCAGCCTTGGGGGGCGCAATCCACCGGCTCGGTCTCGTAGACCGAAGAGACGCGGCGGATGCGCAGGTCGGCGCCGTGAAGACGTTCCAGTGCTTGTTGGAGAGCGCGCTGGCGGTCGCCCAGGTTGGAGCCGAGGCCGAGGTAGACGATTTTCATGGGAAGCGCGCCCGCAGCTTTGCGGCCGCCGGCGGCGACAACGCCGTCTCGGCCACGTCGAGTTCGCGCAGCGAACGCAAGCCGAGCAGGACCGGCACGGCGGCGTCGTGGATCCGCTCGGCTTTCCACAGGCTCAGCCGTTCCAGCACGGGCAGCGCTTTCAGATACTCGAGGCCCGCGGCGGTGACGGGTGTGCGGCTGAGGTCCAGCACACGCAACCGCTTCAACCGCGCCAGATGGCGAAGGCTGAGATCCTGGATCCGGATGCCCGCCAGGTTCAGTTCTTCCAGTTCCGCCAGCGCGCCGATCGCCTCCATGCCGGCATCGGTGAGCGCGACGAACCACAAGCCCGAGTCGGTGCGCTGCGCGCCGCTCAGGTCGAGGCCGCGGAGATGCGGCAGGCTCCGCAAGGCCTGCGCGGCGGCGTCGCTGAGCTTGTTGCCGCCGATGGCCAGCCGCCGCAGGCGGGGCAGCGCCGCCAGCGCATCGAAACCGTTGCTGGTGAGCTCGGCGAAACCGGCGTCGATCTCTTCCAGCGTAGCGATCTGGGAGAGATGCTCCAGACCGCTGTCGGTGATTTTCGTACCGCGAACGTTGACCCGGCGCAGGGCTTTCCATCCTTTGAGATGCGCCAATCCTTCGTCGGTCACCAGTTCGGCGTATTGGAGATTCAACTCGCGGACGCCGGCGAGCGGCTTCAGCCGTTCCAGTCCCCGGTCGGTAATGCGGGTGTAGGACAGATCCAGGCGCGCGAGCGCGGGCAGCCGCTGGAGGTTTTCGAGATCCAGGTCTGAAACCCAGCGCGCGCGCAGCGACACGCCGGTAATGCGCCCGGCGCCGTCGCGTTCGACCGCCGCCCCGGTTTCCGCCAGCCATGTTTCCGGGCCGGCGGCGGCGCCGCACCCCGCCAGCGACAGGAACAAGACAAAGCCGCGCCGGGCGCTCATGAACCCCTCCGGTTCGGCAGGCTGGAGTCGCGGTCCCAAATGATCCGGCAGGCGGGCAACTCCCGCCGCAAGCGCTGGTAGGCGGCTTCTCCCACCAGGGTGTGATACAGGTTCAGCAGCCGCAACTGCTTCATGGCGGCCAAATGCGCGGCGCCGGCATCGGTGATGTTGGCGCTATCCAGGCGCAGCTCTTCCAGCGCGGGCAGCCGCCTGAGATGCGCCAGACCCTCGTCTCCGGTCTTGGTGTAGTCAAGATTCAGATGGGTGAGTCCGGGGATACCGGCCAGCGATTGCGCGCCCTGGTCGGTAATCCGGGTACGCACCAGGGAGAGGCGGCGGAGTACGGGCAGAGCCGCCAGGTGCGCTATACCCGAGTCGCCCACGCGCAGGTAGTTGAGCGCCAGGGATTCGAGTTTGGGCAGGCCGCGCAGATGGTGCAGGCCGTCGTCGCCGGCGTCGGTGCTGGACAGGTCGAGATGCGTGAGTTCCCGCAACCGGGCGATGGCAGCCAGCCCTGCGGAGGTGATGTCCGTATGGCTAAGGTCGAGGCGGCGGAGACCGGGCAGTTCCGCCAGCGCGCCCAGCGCCTCGTCGGACACCGGCGTGCCCGAGAGGTTCAGGACCTGAAGCCGCGGAAACGCGCGCAACGCCGGCAGATCGCGTCCTTCCACCAGACTGTTGGCCACGTTCAGCCGCTCCAGGGACGCCAGGGGAGCCAGCGCTTTGAGTCCCGCGCCCGAGACCAGCGTGTGGGAGACGTCAAGCGCCTTCAGCCGGGTGAGTTTCGCAAGGTGGCGCGCCCCCAGATCGCCCGTTTCGGTGGCGCTCAAGTCCAGCTCCTCGATTTCGGGCGCTTCGGCCAGCCGGGCCAGGGCCGCGTCGCTCAGGGCCGCGCCCCGCAGCCGGATGGCGCGCACGCGGCCCGCTTCTTCCTCGAGGCGTCCGCCTGCGGCGCGCACCCACTCGCGCAGCGAGCGCGGCTCGGCGGGTTTCCCGGTGGAAACCGGCGCCGGGTCCAGGAACGCGATGGCGCAGCCGGGGATCGCCTGTTTCAGCGCTTCCACGCCCGCGCGGGTGGCGCGCGTGTAGCGAAGATCCAGGGCGCGCAGGCGCGTGAGCGGTTTCAGATGCTCCAAGCCGGCGTTGGTGACCGGACTCCGGTAGAGCGACAGCTCCTCGAGCGCGCGCAAGCCGCTCAGCGCACGCGCGCCTTCGTCGGTGATCTGCCCGCCCAGCAGGATCAGCCGGCGCAGCCGGGTGAGCCCGCGCAAGTGCGCCACCCCCGCATCGTCCACTTTGATGCCGTACAGGTCGAGCTCTTCGAGCGCAGAATGACCCGCCAGGCGCCGCAGGCCTTCACTGGTGACGAACGTGTCGCGCAGGTACAGGCGCGCCAGACGCTTCATGCCCGCCAGCGCCGCCAGGCCCTGATCGTCGAAAGGAGTGAAGCTGACATCGAGCGATTCCAGGTTGACAAACGGCGCCAGGCTGCCGCCCGTCACCCGGGTCTGCGCCAGCCGCAGTTCGCGCAAGCCGGTGAGGGCGGCCAGATGCTTCAGGCCTTTGTCCTGCACGTTAATGTTGGTGAGAAAGTGCACGCTGAAGGAGAGCGCCCGCAGGTTGCGCAGGCCGGCCAGGTGGCGGAACTCCTCGTTGGCGTCCAGTTTGCTGCCCGCCCCGGGATTCCAGATGGGTCCGGGCAGATGCAGTTCTTCGAGGCTGGCGAGCGCGGCCAGGCGCGCCAGTTCCGCGGGTTCGATCAGCGTGCCAACCAGGTTGACGCCGGTCACGGTAAACGCCCCGCGCGGCAATTCGCGCACTTCGGTCACCGGCGCCGCGCGGCCCTTGAGCAGCACGTGGCCCCCTTGGCGGATCACCCACTCGGCCGCCGGCCGCTCGTCGCCCGCGGCCGCCGCCGCGCCCAGCAGACATCCTCCAATGGCGATCAGCAACTTCATGAGAGGAAGAACGCGTTGAACAACAGCTTCAGCGTCTGGTAACTCTGCCCGCGGTACTGCGGGCGCATCCCCATCAGGATGACGCGCCCCTGGCCCAGCCGCGCATCCACCAGCGCCGCCTTGCCGGCGATCCGCCGCTCGCCGAGCAGCCAGCCGGAAGCCAGCAGATCGAAGCTCACGTAACGCGCCGCCACCGCTTCGCTGGTTTCCCAGGCCGGACTTCGCTCCGACCAGATGGGAATTCGCTCCGGCAGTCCGAACGCGAGCGGGTGGCTGGCGTCGAGGTTCACCCACAGCAAAGAGCCTGGGGAAAAGAAATCGCGCGCGGATACGCCTTCGAGAACGTTCTTCGCCGCCACGTCCAGATGGCGGACGGCGTACTCGGTGGAACGGTTGAGAAAGATCAGCGTGCCGCCCGTGGAGGCGAACTCCCGGAGCGCCCGCGCGCCCTCCTCCTCGAGGCCGCCGCAGAACTCTTCGGGCATGGCGCCCGGGCGGTAGCCGTGAGCGATGGATTCGCTGCTCTGGTCGGGAAACAGGAGCACGTCGAAATGTTTTCGCAGTCCCCCGGCGCGCACCTCGGCGTTGCGGACGCTTGCGTACGGGAAGCCCATCTGCTCGACGATCCAGCGGGTCCAGCCTTCGTCGATCTGCGGCATGTGGCTGCGGTAGAGGCCCAGGCGCGGCCGCCGCAGGGCCACCCACTGTTCGTCCAGCCGGGAGGGCGAAAAGTCGCCCGTGCGCGGGTCGCGCCACACGGTTCCGCCCGAGTTCCAGATGCGGTTGATCGCCGGCCAGGAGTCCGTATCCGAGGCCGAGAGGCGGTCCCGGCGCTGGACGCGCGCCGCCACGGCGCCCGGGGCGAACGGGCGCTCCTGCACCCGCACCTCCACGCCCATCAGCAGCGGCAGGGTATGCGCGGTGACGTCGTAAGGCCGCCGCGGGGGCCCGCCGGGATACTCGCGCAGATCCGGGTACTCTTGCCGCTCGAGCAGCGCCTTCGCCCAGCCGCTGTAAGGTTGCTCCATGCGGATGCGGTGGCCGCCATCGGCTTCGATTTCCACTTCCACGCCGCCGAACGCCAGCGTATCGATCAGCCGCCTGGCCGCGCCGGGGTCGCGTTGCGCCGCGGGAATCACGAACGCGTAGGGGCGCTTCCGCGCGGTTTGCCGCTGGTGAATCCGGTAGAAGTTGCGCAGCAGATCCTCGCGCCGGAGGGCTGCCTGATACAAGACGGACTCGAACGCGATCAACTGGTACTCGATGATGTCCTGCAAGCGCCACTCGCCGCCCGGCCACGGCTCGACGTGGTTCCACGACCGCCGCCGGGGATCATAGCCCAGGCCGCGGCTTTCCAGCCGCTCGGCGGGAACGCTGACCGGGGAGGCAAGCCGCGCGCTGGCGGTTTCGGTGAGAATGCGCAAGCCGCCGTGAAACGCCGCATATGCGCGCGCCGGCGTCCAGAAATCGTACGAGGCGTTGACCACCACGCCGGTCTTGCCCGCGGCGGTCAGGTCGGTGGCGATCCCCATGCCGAACAGATTCATCTGCTGCACCAGCAGCGGGTCGACGTTGGGTTCGATCGGGTCCAGCCATGGCGGCACAAACATCCGCGAACCGTTTTCGCTCTGCTGGTGGACGTCGTAGACGATCTGCGGATGCCAGCGGTTATGCAGTTTGCCGACCGTCAGCCGCGTCTCGGGCTGGGAAAAAATGTACCAGTCCCGGTTATTGTCGTGGCCCAGGTACTTGTGATAAAGCTCCGGCGGCGGCGTTCCTTCGAACGGCGTGCCGAGGGTCCGGCGGTACCAGGCGGTCACCAGGTCCACGCCGTCCGGATTCAGCGAAGGCACCAAAATGAGAATCACGCTCTCCCGGATGGCCCGGTAGCGGGGGGATTCGTCTGTCAGCATCCGGTGCGCAAACAACACGGCCGTATGCGTAGAGGCCACCTCGGTGGAATGGATCGAGCAGGTGATCATGACGACCGCCTTGCCGCGCGCCGCCAGTGCCTCGGCCTGCGCCTCGGGCGTGATCCGCGGATCGGCCAGCTTCTCCTGGATGTCCTGGTAGAGGGGGAGCTGGGCCAGCGTCTCGGGGCTGGCGATCCAGGCGGCGAGGAACGGGCGGCCTCCCACGCTCTTGCCGAGGACTTCCAGCTTCAGGCGCGGGCTGGTCCGGGCCAGCGTCTCAAAGTACGAGACCACCTTGTCCCAATCCAGCAGTTTGCGGTCCGCGGTCAGTTCGTGGCCGAAGTGCCGCGCGGGGGAGGGCGGCGGCGGGGACTGAGCCAGGGCCCCGGCAAGGGCCAGCAGAAGGGCGGCGGCGAGCTTCATGCGCGGTTCAACTCAACCCACAGCGCGCGGTACCAGCGCAGGAAACGTTCCGGTTCGCAACTGGCCTGCGCCTCGCACAGCGTGTACCGGTCATAGCCGCTGTTGCGCAGCAGCGTGAACAACTCCCGGTAGGGATACGCGCTGGCCAGTTCTCCGATGTGCACGTTCCTGGTCCAGCGGCGGAGCAGCTCGAAGCTCTGGCGCACCGAACCGTTCACCACATCGGTTGCGTTGGAATTCCAGCACAGGCCGACCTGGGGGTGGTTGGCCGCCTGCATGATGGCGGCGCACACGGGCGGATGCTGGGTCTCGCGCCCGTGGACTTCCAGCCAGATCTCGACGCCCATGCGCGCGCCATAGTCGCCCAGTTCGCGCAACGCCGCCCCGATGTTGGCGATCGTCGTCTGCTCGGGCGCCTCCTTGGGCAACCCGTTGGGACGCACTTTAATGCCCCAGGCGCCCGTGTCGTGGGCCAGATCGACGAACTCCTTGCCGGTGGCCACGTTCTGCGCGCGCACCGCCGGATCAGGGGAGTGAAACTCGCAGGTGGTGCCGAAACTCAGCAGGCGGACCTTGCTGCGCGCGAACCGCTGGCGCACCCGCTCCCGTTCCGGTTTGGACAAGGACGGCTCTACCCCGTGCCTGTGCGTGGTACGCAGTTCGACGGCTTCAAAACCGAGCGGTTCCAGCCTGGTGATGATGGTCTCCACGTCCCAGTCCTTCAGGACGTTGTAGGTGACGGCCCCGAGCAGCATCTCAGCTCCTTAGAAACGCCATTGTAGCCGCCGCGGCAGGCCGTGTCCGGGCCGTGCGAAAATCAGAGGCATGTTCAGCCGCCGGGAATTTGCCTCTCTGCCGCTGGCCGCCCTGCCCGCGGCCGCTTTCGCCAAGCCCGCCTCGCGGGTGCAGGGCGTCACCATCGGTCTGCAATCGTACAGCTTCCGCGACCGTTCGCTCGATGCCCTGCTCGCCGCCATGGGAGAAACCGGCCTGAGCTCCTGCGAGTTGTGGCAAGGGCATATCGAGCCCCAGGGCCTCAGCCGCCAGGAGATCGCCAAGTGGCGCGAAACGGTCGACCTCAAGGAATTCGAGGCGGTGCGCAAGAAGTTTGACGCCGCGGGCGTGGAACTGAACGCGTATAACTACAGCTTCCGCGAAGACTTTTCCGAAGCCGAGGTCGCGCGCGGCTTTGAAATGGCCAAGGCGCTGGGGATCCGGAAGCTGACCGCGTCCTCGAACGTGACCACCGCCCGCCGGATTGACCGTTACGCCAAGAAGGAAAAAATCTGGGTGGGAATGCACAACCACTCGCGCATCGCCCCGAACGAATTCGCCACGCCACAGAATTTCGCCGACGCCATGCGGGGCATGTCCGAATTCATCGGGGTCAACCTGGACATCGGCCATTTCGTCGCCGCGGGATTCGACCCGGTGGAATACCTCGCGAAGAACCACCGGCGCATCGTGACGCTTCACATCAAGGACCGCAAGAAAAACCAGGGAGAAAACGTGCCTTTCGGGCAGGGAGACACCCCGATCAAGGAAGTCCTGCGCGTGTTGCGCGACAAGCGGCTGAGCATTCCCGCCAACATCGAGTACGAGTACAAGGGCGCCGACGCCGTCGCGGAAGTGCGCAAATGCTACGAGTACTGCCGGGCGGCGCTGGCGTAGCGGCAGACTCGGCGCGCGGCGCGCTCCCTTAGCGGGGCAGGCGTCCGACGGTCCGTTCCAGTTCGGCGCGGGCGAGGCGGTAGTTGAGGTCGGCCGCCAGAGCGTCGGCCTCCGCCTTGGCCAGCGCGGC
>Ga0272446_1006298_pt1 | contig 12472 bp, 10 predicted proteins | sample YNPCB0061_FD_194587 | JGI IMG/M metagenome (GOLD analysis project Ga0272446, IMG submission 194587) | Hot spring microbial mat communities from Yellowstone National Park, WY, United States - YNP-CB-006-1 | ecosystem: Environmental > Aquatic > Thermal springs > Hot (42-90C) > Sediment | place... | reverse complement strand
GTGAGCTGGTATGAGGCGAAGACCGCGATAGTTCGCGACGCCATCCGAACCTACCTGGCTCGTCCTATCTACGAGTTTGCCTCAACTGCGTAAGTCCTATATATATTGACATAACCCCAGAATAAGGCTAGCTTCAAAGCACACCAGGGAGCGCAGATGAATACTGAAGCCAGCAATACCAGCAACCCGCTCGAGCCCGCGCGGGCCAGGGCCCGGGGGTATCCATGAACCCAGGTTTGCAGGAGTTAACGCGCCTCTTCCCGCCCAGCCGCCTGCTCCATAGGCCGGGCGAACTCGCACCCTACGAGTCCGACGCCCTCACGGCCTTTAGGGCCCGACCCCTGGCGGTGGTGCTGCCCGAAAGCCACGATGAAGTGGTGGCAGCGGTGCGCTTTTGTGCCCAGCACCAGCTACCCTATGTGGCCCGGGGCTCCGGCACCAGCCTTTCGGGGGGGTCGTTGCCCATCGAGGGCGGCTTGGTCATCGGGCTTAATCGCATGAACAAGCTCCTGCGGCTCGAGCCCAAAGAGCGCATTGCGGTAGTACAGCCGGGTTATATCAACCTCCAGGTCTCCCAGGCCGCTGCGCCTTACAGCCTCTACTACGCCCCCGATCCCTCCTCCCAGCCGGTCTCGACCATCGGGGGAAACCTGGCCTTTAACTCTGGCGGAGCCCACTGCCTCAAGTACGGCATGACCTCCAACCACGTGCTGGCGGCCAAGGTGGTGCTGCCCGACGGCGAGACGGTGACGCTGGGCAGCGAAAGCCTGGAAAACACCGGCCCCGACTGGTTGGGCTTGTTTGTGGGCAGCGAGGGACTTTTGGGCATCGCCACCGAAATTACCCTGCGCCTGCTGCCCAAGCCCGAGACCTACCACACCGTGCTGGCGGCCTACGACTCGCTGGCCAAAGCCGGCGATGCGGTGGCAGCGGTGGTGGCCTCGGGGCTTTTGCCGGGCGCGATGGAGATTATGGACTCGCTGGCCATCAAAGCCGCCGAGGCCGCCGTCCAGGCCGGCTACCCCCAAGAGGCCCGCGCCCTGTTGATTGTGGAACTCGAGGGTGAAATTCCCCAGGTCGAAGCCGAGGCCCGCCGTTTAGACCAGGTCATCCGGCAGTCCGGGGCCTACGAGGTGCGGGTGGCCCAGGGTGCACAGGAGCGCATGAAAATCTGGAAGGGGCGTAAAGCTGCTTTCTCGGCGGTGGGGCGGCTCTCGCCGGACTACATCGTGCAGGACGGGGTGGTGCCCCGCTCCAGGCTGGGCCAGGCCCTGCAGGAAATCGAGCGGCTCTCGGAGCACTATGGCCTGCGGGTCGCCAATGTCTTCCATGCGGGCGACGGCAACCTGCACCCCCTGATCCTCTACAACGGGCGGGTGGCGGGGGAGCTCGAGCGGGCCGAGGAACTGGCCGGGGAGATTCTGCGCCTGTGCGTGGCGCTGGGCGGTTCCATCACCGGCGAGCACGGGGTGGGCATGGAAAAAAAAGCCTACATGACCGAGATGTTCTCCGAGACCGACCTGGCCGCCATGCAGCGCATCCGTCGGGCCCTCGACCCCCTCGAGCTATCCAACCGGGGCAAAATGTTCCCTGGAGGCGAAGCCCCTGCGCTTAAGCATTCCGGCCCCCACCCCCTGGAGCAGGCCGGGGTCATCTGGCGGGAGTAGCACATGACGGCTGATGTGCTCTACCCCACCAGCCCTGCCGAGGTGCAGGAAGCCGTCCGCAGCCAACCTCGAGTTCTGCCCCGGGGGGGCGGGAGCAAACCGGCGCTCTCCACACCCGGCGAGGGCCAGGCCGTGCTGGACCTGAGCGGCCTGTCGGGGGTGCTGGAGTACGACCCGGGCGAGTACGTGCTGGTGGCCCGGGCCGGCACCCGGCTGGCCGAGGTGGAACAACTGCTGGCGCAAAACGGGCAGTACCTGCCCTTCGACCCCCCCCTGGTCGAGCAGGGGGCCACCCTGGGGGGCACTGTAGCGGCGGGGCTTTCTGGCCCCCTGCGCCAGCGCTACGGCGGGGTGCGCGACTTCATCCTGGGGGTGCAGTTCGTGGACGGTGAGGGCAGCCTGGTGCGGGGGGGCGGCAAGGTGGTGAAGAATGCCGCCGGGTTCGACCTGCCCAAGCTGATGGTCGGCAGCCTGGGGCGGCTGGGCATCCTGACCGAGCTGGCCTTCAAGGTTTTTCCCTTCCCCAAAGCCACCGCCACCTTGCGGATCACCTTTCCTGCGCTGGAAGCGGCCCTGGAAGCCCTCTACAAGCTGGCGGGTTCACCCATCGAGCTGTATGCCCTCGACCTCGAGGCCCCCGCCACCCTGGTGCTGCGCCTGGGCGGCCTGCCCGAAGCCCTGCCGAGCCGACTGGAACGGCTGCAATCCTTTCTGAGCAGAAGCGGCGAAGTCCTGCAGGGCGATACTGAAACCCAGTACTGGCGCCACCTGAACCCGCTCAACCTGGGCGAGGGCTACTTGGTCAAGGTAGCGCTCACCGCCCGGCAGATCCCCGCCCTGGAAAAAGCACTGGGCGGCGCTCCCAGGCGCTATATGAGCGCCGGCAACCTGCTGTATATGGCCTGGAACAACGATCTAGAGCGGTTGGATACCCTGCTCAAGTCGGAAAACTTATCTGGCCTGGTTCTAAAGGGTACTACGCCGCGTCCCCAGATTGGCATAGACTTGGGGCAAGTGATGGGCCACCGCGTTACCGCCGCGCTCGACCCGCAGGGCAAGTTCACCCCATATCACCCCTGACCGCTCAATGGAGCTTTATGCAGCACAAGATTGACGTTGAAAAGCTCGGCCCCCAGGGCGAAATCATGGCCCATGCCATCGAGGCCTGTGTACACTGCGGCTTCTGCCTGCCAGCCTGCCCCACCTATCAGGTGCTGGGCGAGGAGATGGACTCCCCCCGGGGGCGCATCTTCCTGATGAAGGAGGTGCTGGAAGGCCACCTGCAACTAGAGGAGGCCCAGCCCTACCTGGACAAGTGCCTGGGCTGCCAGGGCTGCGTCACGGCCTGCCCCAGCGGGGTGCCCTACGGCGAGCTCATCACCACCTATCGGGGCTGGAGCGAACCCCAGCGACAGCGCTCCCCCTTCCAGAAGCTCTTTCGCCTGGCCATCCAGGAGACCCTCCCCTACCCCGCCCGCTTCCGCGCCGCGGCCCGGCTGGGCCAGCTAGGCAAGCTCATGAAGCCCCTTCTGCCGCCTTTGCTGAAGGCTCCCCTCGAGCTCCTCCCCGATGGGTTGCCCAGGCAGGAGCCCCTGCCCGAGGTAGTACCCGCCGAGGGCCAGCGGCGGGCCCGGGTGGCCTTCCTGGCCGGCTGTGCCCAGCAGGTGTTGCAGCCCAATTTCAACCGTGCCACCCTGCGGGTGCTGGCCCAGAATGGCGTCGAGGTGGTCATCCCCAAAGGCCAGAGCTGCTGCGGCGCACTGGCCATGCACACCGGCGAACGGGCCCGGGCCTTGCAGTTTGCCCGCAACAACCTCAAAGCTTTTGCTGGCGATTACGACGCTATCCTTACCAATGCCGCGGGCTGCGGCTCGGGCCTCAAGGAATACCCCCTGCTCTTCCACGGCGAAGCCGAGCAAGCCCAGGCCGGTCAGCTGGTGGCCAAGGTCAAGGACGTCTCGGTCTTTTTGGTCGAGCTGGGCCTGAAGGAAGTGCCCCCGCTGCCAAAGCCCCTCAAGGTGGCCTACCACGACGCCTGCCACCTGGCCCATGCCCAACAGGTGCGGGCCGAACCGCGCCAATTGCTGCAAAGCATCCCCGGCCTCGAGCTCCTCGAGATTCCCGAGGGGGAGCTGTGCTGTGGCTCGGCAGGTACGTATAACCTCGAGCAGCCCCAAATCGCCGCCACCCTGGGCGAACGCAAAGCCCGCCACATCCTGGCTACCGGGGCCGAGCTGGTGGTCACCGGCAACATCGGCTGCTTTACCCAGATCCAAAGCCACCTGCGTAAGTTGGGGCGGGAAATTCCGGTGCTGCACACCCTCGAGCTGCTCGAGCGGGCCTACAGCGGAGGCCCCATCCTGCCCGAGCGGTAAAATCGCCTTGAACATCGAAGGCTACGCGCCGCGCATCCCTCGACCTTTAGCAGCGTCAGCCCTGCGGTGATAGGCTTTGACGCGGCCATTGCGGATAGAATGCGTGTATGCGCGAGCTGCTCGTCGCCAGCTTCCAGCACGCCCTGGAGCAAACCCACCCCGCCCGCCTCACCGCAGCGCACCTGCCACAAGAAACGCCCGCGCTTATCGTTTCGGTGGGAAAAGCAGCCATGAGCATGCTGGCCGCCGCCCAGGAGCGGTTTCCCCGGGTTCCGTTTATCGCGGTGCCCAAGGCCGAGGAAGGCCGCATCTGGCCTCGAGCAGATGGGGGCCAGATCATACCGGCCAGCCACCCCGTCCCCGACGAGCAGAGCGTGGTAGCCGGACAAAAAGTCCTGCAAGCCGTCAGTCGCCTCAAAGCCGACGAGCTGCTGCTGCTTTTGGTCTCGGGGGGTGGCAGCGCGCTCTTGTGTGCACCCTGGGGGATTGACCTACCCACCAAGCAGGCCCTGACCCAAGCACTATTGCGCTCAGGGGCCGATATCCAGGAGGTGAACGCGGTGCGCAAGCACGTCTCGGCCCTCAAGGGCGGGCGGCTGGCGGCGGCCACCCCGGCCCGTATTCTGGCCCTGTACCTTTCCGACGTGCCGGGCGACGACCTCTCGGTGATCGCCTCGGGGCCCACCGTGCCCGACCCGACCACCTTTGCCGAGGCCCTGTCGGTGCTCGACAAGTATGGCCTGGACTTCCCCCAGGTGCGGGCCCACCTGATCCAGGGCGCCAGGGGCACCCTGCCCGAGTCGCCCAAGCCGGGCGAGGCCCTCTTCCAGCGGGTAGAAAACCGGCTTATAGGCAGCAATCAGGTTCTACTCGAGGCCGCCCGGAGCTTCTGGCAGGCCCGGGGGTATTCAGTCGTTATCCTCTCCGACCGTTTCCAGGGCGAGGCCCGCGAGCTGGCCCGCTTCCATGCCGACCTGGTGCAAAGCATCCGCGTCCACGCCCAGCCCTTCCGCCCTCCGGTGGTGTTGCTCTCCGGCGGCGAGGCCAGCGTCACGGTGCGGGGGTCGGGCCAGGGGGGGCGCAACCAGGAGTTTCTGGCCTGGCTGGCTTTCTATCTACGCCAGGAGGGCCTCTGGGCTCTGGCCGCCGACTCCGACGGCATTGATGGAAACACCCCTGCGGCGGGCGCCATCTTGCGGCCCGATAGCTGGAACCAGGCCAACCGGATGGGCCTGAACCTCAAGGATTTGCTGCACAACAACAATGCACACGGGTTTTTCCAGGCCCTAGGGGATTTGCTCATCACCGGCGAGACGGCCAACAACCTCAACGATTTTCGGGTACTGGTGGTGGACAACAAAGGCTAAAGACGCCTGCAAGCGGCCCAGGCCAGCAAGCTGCGATGAACCAAACCCTGACACGGGCTTCAGGTCAAAGCTGAGCGGGGTTGAGCCCTCCCTGTGGCTTTGGAGAGGGGTCTGGCGAAAATACCGTGTGCAGAGCCCGCATACGGTATGCTAAGGCTGGCTCATGTCAAACATTCTGGTTCTACACGGCTTTACCTCTCACCCTATCCTGACCATGGGGCCCCTACCCGAAACCCTCCGCAAGGCCGGATTCAACGTGGCCCAACCCACCCTGCCCGGCCACGGTACCCAACCCGAAGACCTGCGCGGTGTGCGCTGGCTGGACTGGCTCCAGACCGCCCGCGAAGCCTACCTGGCGCTGCCCGAACCCCGGGCCGTGGTGGGGCTCTCGATGGGGGGGTTGCTGGCGGGCTGGCTGGCCGCCGAACACAAAACCACCGCCCTGGTGGCCCTGGCCCCGGCCTTGGGCTTCAAGAACCGCCTGGCCTACCTGGCCCCGCTGTTGCAGTACATCAAGCCCTGGGCTTACAGCACCGACCCTGCCGAAGAAGCCAGGCGACGCGCCAAAAGCCCCAACTACCCCAACTTTCCCACCTCGGCCCTGGCCCAGTTGGTTGCGCTCCAGCAGCGGGTTCCCGAGCTTTTGCCCAGGGTTAAGGCTCCGGCGTTGGTGCTCGAGGCAGCCCACGACGACTCCGTACCCAAAGCCGCAGTGCAACGCTATTTTGACCTGATCGGGGGCCCCCACAAGGAGTACCGCGTCTATCCCAGCCAGCACGACATGCTTTTAGACCCGCTGGCCCAGCAGATTTCCGACGACATCACCACCTGGCTACAAGAGAAGCTCGCAACCTAGAACGCTCTTCACATACGAAATCTCGCTGGATTGTTCCTCTGATACAGAGTGATACAGAGCCTAAGCGATAGCGGGTGTTCCCTGAGCCCGTCGAAGGGAACACTCTGTAATGAATGCCCACGTTAGCGTTGGCTTCGACAACCTCAGCCAACCTGATAAGAAATAGTCAAGCGGTCTTCAAACTATGCCGGTCGTAACAAGCACTACCCAGACCGCTGAACCTCGAGCTCCAGCTTCACGTTGCCCCGCTTGGTCTGGCCCAGCACCTTTTTGACCACCAGGCTGCCCAGCCCTTCGGCCAGCAGGTAGTCGCCCTCGGCCATCTCGTCCTTGGCGGAGGCGGTTTTGCCCCGCAGTTTGACCTTGCCGGCCTTGACCCCCTGGGCAAAGTAGGTGCGCGAAACCCCAAAGCCCTTGGCCCCCACCACGTCTACCCGCAGGCTGGGCACCACCACGCTGCGGGTGCGTTCCCGCGCTTTGGGCAACTGCTCAGGGGCGGCTTCCTGGGCCTGGATTCCCAAATCTTGCAGGGTTTTGAGCCCTTTGGGCAGGGTGGCCAGCAAAAAGCCTTCCCGGGTCTCTTCAATATCGCCCAGCAGTTCTGGCTCCAGTGCTGCGCGCAATTTATCCTCCAGGGCCTCCAGATCCCCCTCAAAGGCCAGGAACACCACCCGGGTGGGGTCGGCCACCACGGGGATGTGCTCGGGGAACAGCACCGCCACCTGCCTCGAGGCCAGCGGCAGGCCCCCAAAGGCCTCGAGGCGAAGGCCTTCCTGCTTAGCCAGGCGGCGGAGCTCCTCCAGCGCCTCGGCCTCCAAAAAGGGGGTCTGCACCACCCGGCCACCTCGAGCTTTTTTCAGGTATTCCTGCATAGTCTCCTACCTATCGTGGTATTCGCTATTTCTGACACTGCAAGAAAACGACAGAGCGTTTCGAATTTCCCAGCGGCAAAAAATAAGCCTTTGACAGCACTCGTAATGACCAGTTTTTGCCATTTTCTCTGAAGGCCGCTCTATACTGCATGGTTCACGCGGCTGGCCGCTTGGGGAATTCTACCCTGAAGGCCACACCACATGGAGCCTGGAAAGCAATTAGCCCAAAGCGGGCTATGCACACTTTTTACCCCCGCCACAGCCCCGCGTAAACCCCGCCCAGCGCCATCAGCTCGGCGTGGCGGCCCACCTCCACAATCCGACCCCCCTCCATCACCACAATCTGGTCGGCCTGCTGCACGGTGGAGAGGCGATGCGCTACCACAATCACCGTGCGGCCAGCTCGAGCGGCCTCGAGGGCCGCCATCACCTGCCCCTCGCTGCTGCGATCCAGTGCGCTGGTAATCTCGTCGAGCAAAAGCACCCGAGCCTCCCGCAACAGCGCCGCCGCAATAGCCAACCGCTGCCGCTGCCCCACCGAAAGCCCCCCACCATGGTCTTCCAGCAGGGTTGAGAGGCCTATCTCGTCCTGCAAGCCCACCGTCGCCAGGGCTTTTAGCATGGCCTCCGGGGTAGCCTTGGGGGCCAAAGCAGCCAGGTTTTCCTGCACGGTTCCGGCAAACAACAAAGGTTCCTGGGGAACCCAGGCCAGGCGGGAACGCAGCCAGTGGGCGTCGTAGCTTTGCAGGTCGCGCCCATCCAGCAAAACCTGCCCTTCACTGGGGCGGTACAGGCCCAGAAGCAGGCGCAGCAGGGTGCTCTTGCCAGCCCCTGAGGGGCCCACAATGGCCGTAAATGAGCCCGGTTTTATGTGCAGGTTGAGGTCTTGCAAGGTGGCCGGGCTGCCGGGGTAGGCAAAGCTAAGCTGGCACAGCTCGAGCTCCCCCGCCAGGGCCTGGGGCCGGAGCTGGCCCATAACAGGGGCCTGGGGTAGCTTTAGCAACTCCACCAGGCGGGCGGCTGCCCCTTCGGCCTGGGCAAACCCAGTTCCAATGCGGCTTAGCACCTGGAGGGGGGTGATGGCCAGGGCCAATAGACTCAGAAAGGCCGTCAGGTCGCCTGGCGTCATCTGCCCGCGCTGTACCGCGCCCACCCCCAAAAAAAGCAGCAAACCCAGAATGGAGGTGGTGGCGAGCTGTCCTAAAGGCAGGTTCAAAGCGGCTATCAGGCTGCGGGTGCGCCCCAGCCGGTATTGTTGCTGGTTGCTACGGCGAAAGCGCTCGCGCATGAAGTCTTCCAGGTGCAGCGCCCGAACCAGCTCCAGCCGCCCAAAACCTTCGGCCATGCGGCTGAAGAGCCGCTCCAGGGCGGCCTGGGTGCGGCGGCTGTAATGGGTAACCCAGGATCCAATCCAGCCCAGCAGCAAAGCCATCGGCGGCAGTACGAGCAGCAGGTAAAGGGTGAGCTGGGTGTAGTGCAGCAAAAGCTGCCAGAACAGGGCCAGCAGCAACACGCCCTGCATCAGAAGCCCCCCCAGGCTATAAAACAAAAAGCCCTCGAGTTCTTTCAAATCAGCCACCAGCCGCCCGGTCAGCCCGGCGGAAGAGGACGGAAGGGCCATCAGGTCGGTTTGCAGCAGGCGCTCGAACAGCCGCTCCCGCCAGACCGCCGGAATTTTGACCGAGATATAGCCCATAAAGGCTTCCAGCGCATACCCGCTCACCACCAGCAGCAACAGCAACCCAGCCCCGGCCCAAAGCACCTGGCCCAGGCGCTCAAACTGTCCGGAAAGCACCTGGTCGAAAAGGGGCTTGACCACCCGCCCCGGCAGCCAGGCCTGGGCAAGGGCAGGCAGCACGGCCAGCCCAGCAGCCAGTAGGATTTGCGACCAGAAGGGGCGTAGAAGTTGGAGGAGGTTCATAGGGTTAGAAGAGGTGTCCTTGATTCGTCTTTTTTGCTCTAGCCCCCACCAGAAGCACTGGCAGGAAATCTGAGAGGTTTTGACCTGCTCCAAACGGAACGCTCCTGGTAGGGTTCATGTTCGAAGCGGTGCGTGCACAAGGGAAATCTGGAACCATATTTAAGTATGCCCCAGCCAAGACTACCCCTACAGGCAACCAAACGGCAGGCCCTTACCCGCTGTGCTCCAACACATACTCCACCAGATTATCAGCGCCGGGCGAGGCTTCCAGGCGCTGCAGCTTGGCCCGCACCTCCTGGGTTCGCTCGGGCGTGAGGAGCTCGAGGCCCCTTGCGGCCACCTCGGCAGGGCTGAAGATACCGCGTAACTCGGGAAAAACTCGCTCATCCAGCCACTGGTTGGGTAAGGCCAGGTGGGGCATCTGTGCCACCAGGCGCCGAACAAAACCCGCCTTGAGGTTCCTGGCCCCCGGCCAGCTCAAGAGCCAGTGCCAGATGCCCTCGAGGGGCAGCATCTCCGGCTTGTGCAATGGCAAAAGCACCAGTGAAGGCAGGCCAGCCAGGGCCAGCTCGAGGGTATTGGTGCCCGGAATGGTGATGGCCAGGGAGGCCTGGCGCATGGCGGCATAACGCTGGGGCTCATCGAGCACGGCCACCTCGAGGCCCCCAGAAGTTTGCAGGCGGTCGCCCACCCAGCGGGCCCCCACCCCGCCTATATCCTTCACCAACCCACCCTCCAGCGCCTCGGCCACCACCGCCTCCGGCAGCAGGCGGCTGCGCACCCAGGCGAACCTGAGTTCAGGCCGCCGAGCCGCCATCTGCTCGGCCACTGCCAGCAAAAACCCCAGCAGGTAGCGGGCGGCAAAGGGGCGACTACCCGCAAACAGCAACACATCGGCCTGGGGGGCATGCTGCACGGGCGATTCCTTCAGGGCATCCACCACCAGATTTCCCACCACCGCTATGCGGGCCGGATCCACCCCTCGAGCCTGCATGGCCGCTTTGGTGCGCTCAGAGTCCACCAGCACCGCTCGCAGGCCAGGGTGGTGGGCCCTGGCGTCGAAGGTGTAGGAAAAAGCGGGGTAGCCCGTGGCCCGGCCCAGCAAAGCCGCGTCGCGGGGCGCACCCCCCAGCATTAACACCATGCCTCGCCCCCTGGCCTTGCGCCCAAGCAGCCTGCGGGCCAGCTCCGCCCGGCCCGAAAGGGCATCCAGCCAGAGCCCTTTGGCCTTGGCCTGCTCGGTTCCGGCAGCAAACTGGTCGCGAATCAAGAACAGCTCGATACGGGCCTTCGGCATCTCTTGCCGCAAGCGCGAGAGCACCGGCGGTACCCAGGTCGAAAGCTCGCCGGGGCCGTTGGTCAGGAGCAGAATTTCGTCCAGCATCTGGCCTTGGTGCAGCTTATTCGGTGGCATAGGGTTGGCCTTTGGCCTTATCCCTCAAAGCTCGGCTCACCCCGCACAAAGCCCGAGAGATGGCGCCGGGAAGGAGCCGCCAGGAAGGCTTTGAGCGTCTGCACTTCCTCGGTATCGGGCAGGCCCTCGAGGGAGCGGCCTTCGCGCACAGCTCGGAAGGCTTGCTCGAGCGCCCGGTAACGCTCGCCAGTGATGCCCGCCCGGCGCAACCCCACCGTGTTGAGGCGGTAGTGCAGGGCCGGGCTGCCTTCGGCCAGGGTAAAGGGCAGGACGTCCCGGGTGGGTTTGGAGAGGGCCCCTATCATGGCCCGGGTTCCAATCCGCACAAACTGGTGGATGCCGGCCAGCCCCCCTATCACCGCGTAGTCGCCAATCTCAACGTGTCCCGCTACCGCTACCCCCTGGGTCAGAATGACCCCATTGCCCACCTGGGCATCGTGGCCCACGTGAACGTGACCCATCAGGTAGCAGCTCGAGCCGATACGGGTGGGTTGTTCTTCACGGGTAGAGCGGTGCAAGATCACGCCTTCGCGCAACACCGTGTTTTCTCCGACCACAAGCCAGGTCTCCTGCCCCCTGAAGCTCAGGTCTTGCGGCTCACCCCCCAGCACCGCGTGTGGCCCCACCTTGACCCCTGCTAAAAGCCGCACAAATGGGTGAATCACCGCGTGGGCCCCCAGTTCTACGCCTGGGCCAATCTCACAGGGGCCCTCGATAACGGCGTAAGGCCCCACCTTGACGTCAGAAGCCAGGTGGGCCCTGGGCGAAACCACTGCCGTGGGGTGGATGGTCATCCGGCTCACTGAACCGCCCCTCCCGTCTCAGAACGCAGCACAAAGGTTAAGGTGGCCTCGGCCCGCAACTCGCCTTCTACGCGGGCTTCGACCTTTACCTTACCCAAACCCCGCCGGTAGCCCAGGAGTTCCCCTTCCAGAATCAGGGTATCGCCCGGAACCACCGGCTTTTTGAAGCGCGCCTCCTCGACCCCTACCAAAAACACCAGCCCCCCAGGCTTGTACTCCGGTTGCTGGATTACCACCGCCACCGAGCCCTGGGCCATGGCTTCAATCAGCAGCACCCCCGGCATTATGGGGTAGCCCGGAAAATGTCCCTGGAAGTGGGGCTCATTGAAGGTGACGTTTTTTAGGGCCCGAAAGCGCTTCTCGTCGACTTCCAGAACCCGGTCGATCAGCAAAAAAGGGTATCGGTGCGGCAAAAGCTTCAGGATTTGGTAAATGTCCACGGCTTAATACTAAAGGGTCGGAGGTTGGAGACCAGGGCCCAGGCAAAACCCAGCGGCGCTACCGGGTCATCACTGGCTGTAGGGCACTGGAAAGCTCGAGGGCCAGCTCGAGGGCTAAAAGGTCGTCCTCGAGGGTTGTCAGCGAGGGTTCCCCCTTCTGAATTCGATCCACAAAATGTTTGAGCTGGCGACGCAGGGGGTTGTCGTTGTGAATGGCAATGCGCTCGGTCTGCACCTGGGTACGCCCGTTGGGCTCGGCCCGGTCGGGGTCGGGTTGCACAGGGGGGGCCCGATGCAACGAGAGCTCGGTGTACTCGCTGTTGAAGTCCAGGCGCAACACCTCACCGGGCTGGGTAATGGTCAGCGAACGCTCGGCCTGGGGGGAAATTCGGCTGGCTGTAAAAAGCGCCCGGGCTCCCGAAGGAAAATCCACCACTGCCTGGGCGTACTCGTCCAGCCCCTCCACCTGCCGACCCACCACGCTGTAGCGCAGGGGCTTTTCCCGCAAAAGCAGCAGCACCAGATCCAGGTCATGAATCATCAGGTCGAGCACCACCCCGATGTCGCGTATCCGGCGGTTGTTGCCTATGCGGCGGGCCTCGAGCACCCAGGGGGTCTTAACCATGCTCATCAGGTCATTTACGGCCCGGTAAAAGCGCACAATGTGCCCCACCTGCAAAACAACCCCGCGTTTTTCAGCCAAGCGCACCAGTTCCTTCGCCTCTTGCATGGTGCGGGTCATGGGCTTTTCCAAGAG
>Ga0272446_1006297_pt1 | contig 12472 bp, 4 predicted proteins | sample YNPCB0061_FD_194587 | JGI IMG/M metagenome (GOLD analysis project Ga0272446, IMG submission 194587) | Hot spring microbial mat communities from Yellowstone National Park, WY, United States - YNP-CB-006-1 | ecosystem: Environmental > Aquatic > Thermal springs > Hot (42-90C) > Sediment | place... | reverse complement strand
CCCGTTTGTTCCACAACTTGCGGTCGAGCCGTGAGACGGAACTGCTCGAAGAGTTCCCGGTTCACGTCGTCGCGCTCTGGATGGGGCACGACGCGAAGGTGAGCCTGAAGCACTACGCCCAGACGACAGACGAACACTTCCGGCAGGCTATCGAATCTGACGCAAAAAGCGGCGCACTTGTGGCGCAAAACCCGGCGCAGCCAGCGCAAGCCACCGATGGTCAAGCAATGACAGAAACGGCGGAAGTCGCTCTAGGAAGAGAAGATAGACATTCGCTGACACCCGCTGACGCTACCTGTCCAGACGTACAACCGGAGGGAGTGGGATTCGAACCCACGGTAGCCTTGCGGCTACGGCGGTTTTCAAGACCGCTGCATTCATCCACTCTGCCATCCCTCCTCAGTCTTAGCATTATCGACCATTGTAGCTGGCTTGGAGATGCTGGTCAATTCGGCCCACCGGGCGTAGGTAAGCGTGGGCACGGCTCGAGTGTGCGCGAGTGTGCGTGGGCGAGCAGATCCGGCAGGGCGGCGTGTTGGGGCCGGGGCGGTTCGGTCGCTGGGTCAGTAGGCGCGGGCGAAGATCACGCGCCGGGGCGAGGGTTGGCCGCTGACCATGCACACGCCCGGTTCGTCGGGTTGGTCGAAGGGCAGGCAGCGAATGGTGGCTTTGGTTTCCTCGGCGATGCGGTCTTCGGTTTGGCGGGTGCCGTCCCAGTGGGCGGCGATGAAGCCGGGTTGCTCGATGAGTTCTTTGAACTCGGCGTAGCTGTTGGCGGTGCGGATGTGGGCATCGCGGAAGGCGCGGGCCTTCTCGAACAGGCTGCGTTGCATGTCGCGCAGGGTCTGGACGATGTGGTCGGCGGCGGTGGCTAGGGGCACGCCGAACTCTTTGCCCTCCTTGCCGGGCCGGTCGCGTCGGGCGACCACGCAGCTTTGCTTCTCGAAGTCTTTGGGGCCGATCTCCACACGCACCGGCACGCCGCGGACCTCGTACTCGGCGGCGCGGTAGCCGATTTGTTTGTCGAACATCGTGTCCACTTTGACGGCGATTGGCTCGTAGCCGAAGAACTCCTCGCGGGGTCGGTCGCGGAGTTGCTGGGCGAGTTGTTCGGCGGCGGCGAGGATGGGTTGGCGTTCTTGCTCGGTCTTGCCCAGGGGCACGATGACGACGTGGGTAGCGGCCAGGCGGGGGGGCACGACCAGCCCGTTGTCGTCGGAGTGGGTCATAATCAGTCCGCCGATTAGGCGGGTGGAGACGCCCCAACTGGTGGCCCAGGCGTATTCGCGTTGGCCTTGTTCGTTGGTGAATTGGCAGTCGAAGGCTTTGGCGAAGTTTTGGCCCAGGAAGTGGCTGGTGCCCGCTTGCAGGGCTTTGCCGTCCTGCATCATCGCTTCGATGCAGTAGGTGATGACGGCACCGGGGAACTTTTGGCCGTCGCTTTTGGGACCGACCAGGACGGGCATGGCCATCCACTCTTCGGCGAAGCGGCGGTAGACCTCGAGCATGCGGAGCGCCTCGTCGCGGGCTTCTTGTTCGGTGGCGTGGGCGGTGTGCCCTTCCTGCCAGAGGAACTCGGCGGTACGCAGGAACAGGCGGGTCCGCATCTCCCAGCGGACGACGTTGGCCCACTGGTTAATCAGTAGCGGCAGGTCGCGGTAGCTCTGAATCCAGTCGCGGTAGGTATTCCAGATGATCGTCTCGGAGGTGGGGCGGACGATCAACTCTTGTTCGAGCTTGGCCTCGGGATCGACGATCACGCCCTTGCCGTCGGGGGAGGCTTTGAGCCGATAGTGCGTGACGACGGCGCACTCCTTGGCGAAGCCTTCAACGTGTTGGGCTTCCTTGGACAGGAAGCTCTTGGGGATAAACAGCGGGAAGTAGGCGTTGACGTGGCCGGTGGCCTTGAACATGCCGTCGAGGGCGCGCTGCATGCGTTCCCAGATGGCGTAGCCGGTCGGCTTGATGACCATGCAGCCTTTGACGCCCTCGGCGTGGTCGGCGAGTCCGGCCTGCTTGACGACATCCAAATACCACTGGGAATAGTCCTGGGCGCGGGGCGTGATTCGGTCGGCCATCAACGATCCTCCATGTCGGGAATATCGCGGTTATTCTAGCAGAGCAGACGCCCACAGACCACGAGTTGGTTCGCACGGCGGACGGATTGCTATAATCAAAGCATCCGCCATGAACACGATTCAGGAGTGAGCAGACTATGCCAGAGAAAGTCGTCATCATCGGCTCGGGGCCGGCCGGGTGGACCGCGGCGGTCTACGCGGCTCGGGCCAACTTGCATCCGTTGGTCTTTGAGGGGGCGTTCACCGAGGCCAACCGGATGCAGGGCACGCTGCCTCTGGGGCAATTGGCCTTAACGACGGAGGTGGAGAATTGGCCGGGCATGCCGGCGGGCAAGACCCGCGAATACCTCAAATCGGCCCTGCCGGTCGAGCGTCAACCGTATTGGGTGCAGGCCAACGAGGATCAGCCGACGCACGGGTTTAACGGGCCGGAGTTGATGGAGTTGAACCGGCAGCAGGCGATTAACTTCGGTACGCGCGTCATCACCGACGACATCGTGCGGGTGGACTTCTCGCGGCAACCGTTTACGCTCTACCCCGCCTCGGGCGAGCCGGTGCAATCGCTGACGGTGATCGTGGCTACCGGGGCACGAGCGAACTGGCTGAACCTGCCCTCGGAGGAGAAGTACAAAAATCGCGGTGTGTCGGCCTGTGCGGTGTGCGACGGGGCGATTCCCCGGTTCCGCAACAAGCCGATTGTCGTGGTCGGCGGTGGTGACAGCGCGGTGGAGGAGGCCAGCTACCTGGCTCAGTTTGGCAGTGTGGTTTATCTGGTCCATCGCCGCGACAAGCTACGCGCCAGTGCCGTGATGCGGCAGCGGGCCGAGTCCAACCCCAAGATTCAGCTCAAGTATAACCGCGTGGTCGATGAGGTCTTGGGCAACGACAAAGACGGCGTCACTGGCGTGCGCTTGCGGGCGACCGACAACGGGCACACCGAGGAGCTAGCCTGTGCCGGGATGTTCGTGGCCATCGGGCACACGCCCAACACCGCCTTCCTCCAGGGGCAGTTGGCGCTAGACGATCACGGGTATGTGAAGTGGACCACGCCGATGCGGACCTACACCAGCGTTGAGGGGGTCTTTGCCGCCGGGGATGTCGCCGACAGCTACTACCGCCAAGCCTGCACGGCAGCGGCGACCGGCTGCATGGCGGCGCTGGACGCGGAGCGGTATCTGGCAGCCAAGGGGTTGCATTGAGCCGCGCCTTGGCGGTCAGCAAGATGAAGCGCCCGGCTGGCTCGCCCGCTGCCTGACGGCCAACGCCGGCTGGGATGGCTGGCTGCCACGCCCACTGCCTGACGGCCAACGCGGGCTGGGGCGGCTGGCTGGCAGACTGCTGCTGCGAGTTGGCCGCCGAGTGGATAGAATAGTACGGTGGTGCATGCACCACTGCGTATCGCATGATCCAGGCAGGAGGGATGTGAATGGATGCCGACTTTCCACGGGCCGATGCTCGTGGCCAACTAGGACCGGCTAGCGAAGCCGTTGGGCTGTCGGCATCTGGATTGCTAGGCTACTACAACTACTCCGATGGCCGCCCCGATCCACGCCGGCAACGGGAATTGAACGAGGCGTTCGCCGCCTTCGCTCGCGCCGGGCACAGCCGACCGTGGGAAGCGGTGTGCGATTGGCTACTCAGCGAGGCCGACCGCCTGGAGCAGAGCGGGTCGGCGGCCTACCGCAACCTCGACCAAGCCCGCGCGGTGGTGCGGCTGGGGCTGCTCGAAGTGCCCGCCGCTTACCGGCAGCACCATGCCGACCTGCTGGCCGACCTGACCGAGGCCGACCTGTTCCAGCCGTTTTTCCTGGCCCGCGCCTGCGAGGCCGTCCTGGCTCAAGCCGGACCGTGGGACCAGACCCAGCGGATTGTCCAGGGCGCGCTCAATCAGCTCAACGATTTTGTCGGGTATCGGCCGGTCGCGGTGCTGGAGCGACACGGAGCGCCGGAGATCTACCCGCACGAGCGCGTTCGCCCGATCCCGCTGTACATCCGCGGGGCCGGGGTGGCCTACGGGCCGGCTGAAGCGCTCATCAGCGTGGGGCTGGAGATTTTGCAGGCGGCCCCGGAAGATTTGCTCGACGAAGCCGGCTTCGTGCTGGACCAATTGCAGGAGTTGGCCGTCGATCCGCGGGCTTACGACCACAGCCACCCGGTCAACCGCCGGCCTAACTATCTGTTCGGCGAATGGGACCCGCACACGCTCGACAGCCACGGCCGCTACGCCCGCTTCGTCATCCGCCGCGAGACGCTGGCCGGTCTGACCGACCGACTACGCACCGAACGCAACCGCCCCGCTGAGTTGGTGCTGTACGAGTCGGCGGCGGTCTTCGCTGGCATCGTGCTGATGGCCGCCGGGATCAGCGGCTCCGGGCCGATGCACCACGATTCGGGCGTGACGCTGTCTAACCTCGTGCCCCGCATCGCCCGCTACCGCGACCACTTCTACGAGCGGCTGTTGGCCGGGCTGCACAATCCCATCGGGGATATGCTGCGTGAGGAGGCCAAACGCCTGCGCCAGCCGTTCGGCCACGTCCGGCAATCGCTCAACCAGGCGCTGACCCAGCAGCGGGCCACGCAGTTGCAGGAACGCCGCCTGGCGTTGATGTTCGCGCAGATGGGCTTCCCCCAGGCTAGCCGCACGCGCATTCGCCGCATCCAGACCGCCTCGATGCGATTTTTGACCGAGATCAAGATTCGCCATGTCAGCGCCGACCGAGCGATCAAGGCCGACCGATTTGCCGAAGCGCACGAACTGCTAGCTGAGGCCAACGACTTGATCTACCGCGGGATCAACTGCGGGGCGCTGGTCGATCCGTGGAACATCCTGGGCTTCCAGGGGCTGTTCCCGCTGTTCAACGCCCGCGAAGACACCATCCGCGACCCGCGCGTCGATGAATTGCTCGAAGTGGTCAGCGGGCAACTGGACCTGCTGGCCCGTGCCCAGGCAGCGGCGGCGATGGCTGGCGACGAGTCCACCCGTTGCGCCCTCAGCGAGGCCGGCCACGCTTTTGCCAAGTGGTGGGACCGCTACGCTACCGCAGACGTCAGCGACTTGCCGCATGTGCTGGGCCAGGAACGCGCCGACGCCGCCGACCACGTCGCCCATTCGCTGGCTTGCTGGCATCGCGCCAAGCAGTCGGGCGAGAAGTCCAGCGATCAAGGGTTCTGGCGACGGCAACTCGACGGCCTATGCACCCCGGCGGCCTTTGCCCAGGTGATCGCCGCCCTCAAGCAGACCGGTGACCGCGCCTCGGCCTTGGCGTTGCTGCTGACGTGGTTGTCGGAGGCCGAGACGATCCCGCTCGCGCCGCCCCTGGCCGACGACGAAGACCAGCCCTGCGACACCTTCGCCTCGCTACTGGAAGACTGGTTACGCGCGACGCTGGTACACGAACCACCCGAGCAACTACCCGCTACGCTGGAGCGGTTCTTCGATTTGCTCGAAGCCAACGCCGATAGTCTTTGGCAAGTGCCCGTCCTCCGCTTGCCCAGCCCCAACAAGCCCGACGCGGACGCCGACCCGTTCGCCGCTGCCTACGAGGAGGTGACCTACCGCGACACCGCCGACGACGGCAACGACGCGGCGCTCTTGGGCGATGACCCCAGCGGCAGCGACTTCCCCCTGGCCGAGCAAGCCGAACGCCTCGAACGCCGCTTGCAATTTCTGACCCTGCTGGCGCGGCTCTGGCAGATCAGCGGGCGGTATCTGTTGCAACAGCAAATCCCGCCACCGGCCGCGGTAAACGCCTGGGGCCGCACCGCTGCCAGCCACGATGCGCAGTTGATGGGGTTGATGCGGCAGTTGAACGGGCTGACTGTGCCCGAGCCGCTGGGCACGCAAGAGTCGGTCGCGGAGTATGACCGCCGCCGCACGCTGAAGGAAAGCCTGGTCGAGCAGGTGATCTCGACCGTCCTAGAATACCGCCGGGCCTTGTGGGTACTGGGGGCACTCCACCCGGATACGCCCTACCCTGCCGAGGGAAGCCAGCCCCGCGAACTGGACGAGCTGGCCCGCCGCCTCAAACGCGCTATCCGCCCCGGCGACGTGGCCCAGGTCGGGCAACTGCTACCGAAGTTCTTGGCCTACTTTCGCCGCGAACCGCTCATCTTCGTGCCGTTGTCCGATGGCGGGGCCCCCGAGCAAATCTTGCGCGCTCGCTTAGCCCAGATGATGTTGCAGACGCTCTTGGAGGAACTGCCGCGTCTGGGGCTGTTACGCGAGGCGTTCAACCTGCTGAAGATCGCGCGGGCGATGGAGCAAAACAAAATCGAGGACGGCACCCGCCCCCGCACGCGCCGCATCACCGAGTTCGACCGCCTCTTCCGCATCGCCCTGCAAGCCGAGGTCGAGGCGATGCTGGACAGTTCGACGGCCTGGCCAGCCAGCATCAGCTCCGACACTGCCGCCATGACTCGCTTGCTCAGCGACATTATCAAGGCGTTCCAGAAACTTTGGAACTCGCACAGCCAGACGCTGCGCTTGAGCGTGCTGGAAACCGTCAGCTCCGACGAGGACAAAGCACAACTGCGGCAATTTATCCAGCGCTACGGCCACGACCTGTTCACGCCCAGCTTCTTGGCCTTTGCCAACCTGCGCGGGATTCTGCACCGCGGCATCGCCGCCCACCTCGAAGCCATCGAGTCCAACCCCGACGATCCGTTGTACCACAGTCTGCTGCTCACCCACCTGCGCAACGGCACTCTGCCGCACGCTCGCGCTTGCGCTCTGCTGGAGTCGATCCTCTCCGCCGTGTTGGAGAACTACGAAGAGTACCGCGACTACAACAGCACCACGACCAACTCCGACTACGGCGAGAACCTCTACATCCTCATCGACTTTCTGCGGCTGAAGGTCGAGTACGACCGCTACGCCTGGCGGCTGCGTCCAGCCCTGCAAACCCACGAAGTCCTCTGCCGACGCAACCTGCTCGATCTGGCCAGCCGCTGGCAGTCGAGCATCGCCGACCTAGCCAACCAACTAGCCGAGAAACTCCTGGCGGACTTGGCCCGCCTGGAGATGGAACATGGCGTGCGTCTACGCAGCGTGCGCGATCGCATCGAGGAGCGGTTCGTCCGCTCGCTGACCGTCGATGAATTGTGCGCCGCCGTCGAGCCAGCCTTGCGCGAGGCCAACGGCGACGAAACCCACCCGGCATTCGTGCGACTGTCGGCCCTGATCGACCGATTGGCCGCCACCCCCACTGGGGCGGGGCTGGAAGTACCCGGTTGGATTCGCAAACTCGAACAGGAGGTCAAGCGCATCCTGCGTCGGCCCGCCGCGCTGCCGATGGCCCGCCGACCTGTCAAGCTCACTTACGAAGACTTCCAGCGTCAACTCGACGACTGGGACAAGCCGCTTTTGGGCGAGTAGCCCACCCCCGGCCAGACGATTTAGCCCCCGATTCGGTGCGAAACCGATTGCGATAGCCTTGCTGAACTGGTAGGATAATTGTAGAACCAACAGCCAGGACGTCCCCCTTTTTCCTGCTGATCGGATGTATACAGCTAATGGCCTTGCGGATTGAAGCACACGCTGAAATCATCCCCGGGTATCGACTACTCGACCGGCTGGGTCAAGGTGGTTTTGGTGAGGTCTGGCGGGTCGAGGCACCCGGTGGATTGGAAAAGGCCATCAAGATCGTCCACGGCGACATTAGCGGGGCCAACGAGGAAGACGCCCGCCGGGCCACGCAGGAACTCAAAGCCCTCAAGCGCGTTCAGTCCGTCCGCCATCCCTACTTGCTATCGCTGGAACGCTACGACATCGTCGAAGGCCGACTCATCATCGTCATGGAGTTGGCCGACTGCAACCTCTGGGACCGCTTCCGCGAATGCCGCTCGCAGGGGTTGGTTGGCCTGCCCCGCGACGAACTGCTGCGGTATATGTGCGAGACGGCCGAGGTGCTGGACCTGATGAACTCGCACTATCAGCTCCAGCATCTAGACATCAAACCGCAGAATCTCTTCTTGCTGCACGGACACATCAAGGTCGCGGACTTCGGCCTGGTCAAGGACCTCGAAGGCGTGCGGGCGGCCATCACCGGCGGCGTCACTCCGCTCTACGCCGCCCCTGAAACCTTCGACGGGCAAATCTCCCGCTTCTGCGATCAATACAGCCTGGCGATAGTCTACCAGGAGTTGTTGACCGGCAAGCGACCGTTCGATGGCCCGTCCATTCAGCAACTGATTAACCAGCACCTGCAAGAGCCACCCAACCTCTTGCCCTTGCCCGAAGCGGATCGACCAGCGGTCCTGCGGGCGCTGGCCAAGAAACCCGAGGATCGCTTCCCGACGTGCATGCAGTTTGTGCGGGCGTTGATCGGCGGCATGTCCAGCGTCAGCACTACCAGTTCAGCCAGCACCCCGCTGCTCAATCTGGACGAGAACGAGCCGCGCCAATCGTCCATCTCGCTGACCAGCCGGATGCTGCGCACGCTGCAATCGCGTAGCTCGTCGGGGGCCGGTCCCGGCGATACCCCCGTCACGCAGGTGCGGATTCGCACGCCCGAGTCAGACTTGGGCACGCTGGTGCCGCGCATCGCCCCGCCCGAGCAGACCGGCCCCGGCTTGATTCGCCCGGCGTTGGTCCTGGGGCTAGGCGGGATAGGCTTGCAAGTGTTGCAGCGGTTCCGTCAGGCGGTGGCCGAGTCGTTCAAGGGGCTGGAGCAGGTGCCGACACTGCGCGTGCTAGGCATCGACACCGACCCCGAAGCTGCCCAGTCCGCGACCCAGCCCGACCTGCTCAACTCGCTGCGGCCCGAGGAAGTGCTGCTGACGCGGCTGAATCGTTCCAGTCACTACGTCAAACCACGCCGCAACGGCCGCAGCATCCTGGACGGTTGGTTCGATCACCAACTGCTCTATCGCATCCCCAAGAACCCACTGACGCAAGGCATGCGCATCATGGGGCGGCTGGCTTTCTGCGATCACTACCGCACCATTGCCCAGCGGGTGCGCGAGGAACTGGAAACCATCACCCACCCCGACTCGCTGGGCAACGCCCAACGCAATACCAACCTGGGACTCTGCACCAACCGCCCGCGCGTCTATGTGGTTGCCAGCCTGTGTGGCGGCACCGGCAGCGGCATGTTCATCGACACTGCCTACATGGTCCGGCACCAACTCAAGACCCTCGGTTACACCGAACCCGATGTGGTCGGCGTGTTGCTCTTGCCCATCGTGGACCGCAACCCGGCCCGCACCCAGGGGCTGGCCAACGGCCATGCCGCGCTAATCGAACTGAACCACTTCAGCCTACCAGACACTCACTACACCGCCAGCTTCGACGACCGCAACGGCCAACTGAACGAAACCGACCCGCCGTTCGGGCGATTTTTCCTCATCCCGCTGGCTAGCAGCAGCGCCGCTGCTGCCGGTGCGGCGGCGACAGGCAAAGGGCCACGGTCGGGCTTGCCGGTGCCGGGGGCTGGCCCGTTGCTCAGTGGCACATTTCGCCGCCCAAGCCTGTCGGGGGTGCGTGCCGAGCCTGCCCCCGCGGCCGACCCGGCCAAGACCGATGCGATCTGGCGGTCAGCCGAGTTACTCCGCCGCGAGCTGTTGACCCACCTGGGCCGAGCCGCCGAGACAGCCCGCCGCGACCGCACCCCGTTTAGCGACCGAACCGTCTGCGGCCAAAGCGTGGGGCTGGCCCACTTCAGTTGGCCCCGCCAACCCTTGCTCAGTCGCACCGCGCGGCGCGTCGCCATCCTGATGCTGCACGAGTGGCTTCAGTCCGACATCAAGACGGTTCAAAGCACCCTCACCCCCTGGCTGGACAGTCAGTGGCAAGAGTTGCAGTTTAGCCCCGAATCCTGCATCGCCCGGCTGCATCAAGAATGCGTGCAACATCTGGAGAAGGCCCCCGAAGCGATCTTCGATAGCTACGTCGATCCGCTCAAGCCCCGGGGGTGGTTATTCAGTCGGGGTCTCGACCGCGCACAGCTACAAGATGCGATGCTGCAACTGGTCCAACTGGTCGGCACCCCCGATGATCGCATGGTCAACCGGCACGTCGGACAGCTCGAAGAATTGCTGCGGCTGGCGAGCGAGGCGTTGGCCCACGAGTTGGGCGATGCCGCTCTGCAACTGGGGCACTGCCTGCTCGAACAACCCGACCTTCGGCTAACGGGTGCTAACCTGGTCGCCGACCAACTCCGCCAACGCTTCCAGGATATTATCGAACGCAACGAGCAGGTGATGCGTGATCTGCAAGCCCGCATCAGCGAGTTGTATGTGCTGCTGGCCAATCAGATCTTCGACGAGCCGGGCCGCGTCTCCATGCGCACCAGCGACCTGCTCGCCGGCCTACGCAACTACCCCCGCTGGCGGTATCAACTGCTGATGCTGCGCCATCTCAACCGCATCTACTCGCGCATCAGCAGCCTGCTCGCCGACCAGTTACGCGAGTTTATCTGCTGCAAGGAGCGAATCACCGAGTTGATCCAGTTCCTGGAACGCCAGCCCGAAGCAGCGATCCCCGATCCCGACAGCGCACTGCTGCCCCCAGGGTGCAAGTCGATTGACCATGCCGTGTTGCAGTTGCTCGAAACCATCACGCCCGAAGACCTGCGCATCCTCGACCGCCGCATCCAAGGGCAAATCGAACCGCGTTTCGGCTCCCTGCTGGCCACCTGCATCAGCAGCGCCAACCAACTGCCCGAGTTGGGCCGAGTGGTCGAAGAACAAGCCCGGGCGCTGGTGACGGAGAAGTTAGGGCAAATCAACGTCGTCGAGATGTTCGCCGCCCGCTACAACCAACCCGAAGCGGCCAAGCAAGCGTTGATGACCGCCTGGGAATCGGCCGAGCCGGAGTTCAACCGCGTCACCAGCAAGGGCTTTACGCTGCTGGCCTTGCCGCAAACCGACGTTGGCCGGCCCCTCTGGGACCTGGCCCGGCGCAGCCTGCCGGACAATCCGCTAACCTGTCACAGCGACGAGGAAATCGTCATCTACCGCGAGGCATGCCGAGTGCCCATCGGCTCATTGCCACAACTGGGGCCTTTGGCCTGCGAAGCCTACCAGCAAACCATCAACGTAGACAACCTCACGCCGCATACCCGCATGGATGTTCCCCGCTGGCACGACCCCGACCAGGAGTAACCCCCCGCCGCCCCCAGCGCGGGCATCGCTCCGGCCCACCCCTCTGCCCACTCCCTAGCCCGCGCCCCGCCCCGCACCTACGGATTGCCTTCTGTCGCTATTGCGACTGACAATTCATACAATTTCCGTACAGCCCGGTCTTGTCTGGTTTTTTTGCAGTTAGCAGTGAGAATAAGACGTGTCGATTGACCCCTACGCGCAATGTCCGTGTGGCAGCGGCAAGAAGTTCAAGTGGTGCTGCCAACCCTACCATCCCGACGTGGTCAAGGCTTTCGAGGCGGTGGAGAACGGTCAGCCTGAGATCGCCGAGAAGCTCATCGGTCAGTTGGTTAAGCAATACGCCAACAACCCGGTGCTGCAAGTCCGCCACGCACAACTGCTAGCCCGGCAGCAGCGCTTCGAGCAAGCCGAGCAAGCCTTGGACCGTGCCTTGGAGTTGGACCCGCACCACGCCTTCGCGCACTATGTCCGCGGCATGCTGCGGCTAGGCGAGGGCGAGATCATCGGGGCGCTGATGCTGTTTCGCCGGGCGGCTGAGATCTGCGTGCCGGAGGCGACCGAGCATCTCAGCCAGGTCTTGCAGAGCATCGCCGAGTGCGAGTTGAAGCTGAATCGACCGGTGGCAGCGCGGGCGGCGTTGGCCGCCGCGGTGGTGTTGACCCCCAAGGACGGCGAGTTGCAGCAGACGTTTGAGAACCTCTTCGGCGAGCCGCCGCAGCCCCCCGCCTGCGCTCGCAAGCACTACCGCCTGCGCGACCTGCCCGCCGACTTGCCCCCGCCGTTGCGTAAACTTCAGCAGGAAGCGGCGGCTCTGGTGCCGCGCGGGCGGTTCGCTGCCGCCTGCCAATTGTTGGCGCAGATTAGCGACGCTCAACCCGACCAGCCCAGCGCTTGCTTTAACCACGGGCTAGTCCTGGCCTACCTGGGCGAGTCGGCCGGCGCGCTGACGCAGTTGGCGCGGTCGCTGGAACGGGAAACCGACGAGCAGCGGGCGACCGAGACGGCCGCCCTGATGGAGGTCTTACGCTGCGGCCACGGCGCGGACACGCCCAACGACCACGAGACGCATCAAGTCTTTCTCAGTATCCGCGATCCGCAGCGGGTTGTCCGCTTGATGCAGGACTACGAGCGTCAGGGCCGCATCCTCGGGGCGCAGTTGCGGCAAGAGACCGGCACACTCGAAGGCATCTTCACTGTCGCCCGGCCTAGCCTAGTCGTCACGGCCGACCAGCAGCACTACGCCTTGCACGGGGCGTATTTCCTGATCGCCGGTCCGGAGATGCTGCTGTTCC